>Ga0208299_1001002_pt1 | contig 22512 bp, 50 predicted proteins | sample 15_taG_FD_184089 | JGI IMG/M metagenome (GOLD analysis project Ga0208299, IMG submission 184089) | Marine viral communities from the Subarctic Pacific Ocean - 15_ETSP_OMZ_AT15312 metaG (SPAdes) (version 2) | ecosystem: Environmental > Aquatic > Marine > Oceanic | place: Pacific Ocean | collected...
TTGATAGTGGGGATCTCGACAACACGCCGTTTTTGAAGGGTTCTGTTGTGGCAATGCACCATAAAGATTTCGACAACATGCTGAAAACTGCAAACTTTTCCGATGGTGTTGTTGGCGGGCGATGGACGTTCAGGAAATCTCACGGGAAAACCCTTTTGGTGAAGTTGGATTGATTAAGGCATGAACGTCGGAAGTCTTGTAGAATATAGGCCAAAGCGACAGAGAATGGGCATCGGCGTTATTCAAGATATCCGATTGACCACTGATTCTGAAGGGTTGGAAAAGAAAGAGATGCTGATTAGATGGCAAGGGGTTACATACCCGAAGCCATTTGGAGCTGGCAAAAGCAAAGTCACTTGGATCATGGAAGATCATTTGACTGTTGTTTCGGAGTAAATAATGACTGAAACCTTGACCATAGAAGAACGACTGAACATCATTCTATCACTCGATGGAGTTGATGGCTCGACAAAATCATTCGTTGAATCTCTGAAATCAAATTTTGAAAAGTCGGGCCGACTTAGTATGAAGCAAGTCGCTGTGCTTGAAAGAATTGAGAAGCGACTTGATCCTGCAAATATCAAAGAAAACGAGAGCTTCAAACGCTCTTGGGGCGCAGAGAAGAAGAAGATTGCCTTGATTTGTGCCCAGTATTATAAGAGAGTCTCAGAACAATTTGGTACATATTACTTTGGAACTTTGTGCGACAAGATTCTCAACGAGAATGAGGACTTTGTTCCATCAAAAGCACAATACAATGCAATGACCCGAAGTGCGTATGCAAAGCGGGCGGTTAAAGCGGCTACTGAGCCGTATAAGTTCGAAGTGGGTGATCTTGTTATGTATCGCAAGAATATCCCCTACACACAGATTGATACATACGCGAGAGGTGAGTATGGTGATGATGTCATGGTTCTTTCGCAAGACAAAACAAAGGGATTGCAATACAAGCAGTATCTTGTTTTCCAGGTGAAAAATCCGAAGGTACAATTCTATATTCAAGAAAGGTTCTTGAAGAAGATGCCGAAAAATAGGAGCGAATAATGAAAGTCGGTGATATCGTTGAATTGCGAGACACACGCGGTAAACATAATTGGCACCCTGGAAGAATAAATTATAAAGTTCGATGGACGCCAGATTGCACAGGTTGTGCAACATATCATGGCCGTTATGAATTGAAGTATTATGTGAAACCATCAACATTGGAAAAGGAGTTGAAACAATGAGTTGGAATGGAACAGTAACTTGTGGTTATTGCTGGGGAAAGGGTCACAACAGGCGCGGTTGCCCACAGAGAAAAGAAATGGCACGTAAAGACCCAGAAGGTCGCGAGGCCCGAATGCTCAAGAGGGAGAAAGCTGAGGCAAAACAAAGAAGATGCGGTTTTTGTAAGAAAACCAAACACAACGTTCGCTCTTGCGAGATGAAGAAGGCTAAAATTGCCCTTCTGATCAAGAAAGAGGTTGAATTTAAGAAGGAATTTGTCCGACAAGTCAAGGAATATGGCATCTGTACTGGCGCAATTGTTTCGGCTTCAGCCAAATCGTATTACAACCCCGGAGCCAAGTTCCTGATTACTGGTATCAATTGGGACATGGTTGACATTTCCTGTGTAAGTGACAAAATATTCGACATCAAAGAGGTGTTTAGATTTATTGAGAGCCACACAAAACCCAATCTATTCGAAGTTTCTCCGATTAGCAGGGGACTTCATTGGCCTCCCGATACAATCTCGTTCCCAGCAGTAACCGCCGAAGATGGTTCTGCTGTTGTGGAGTGTTGTGTGGCAGACCGATGGCACACATATGCTCTGGTTTCCGGTGGAATTTTGGGGACAATTGAAGTCCCAGAAGATTTCCTTGTCCCGTCTAGCGAGGAAGAAATCAAAAGATTTCTCAGGGGTTTGGATTTCCCAGATGATGAATAAAAAGGTCGGCACCATCGCCACCGAATTTAGTGTCGGAGATCTCGTAATTTGCGTTTGTGGTTGCGAGATCTCCGGCATTGTTGTGGGGATTGACCGCACCAAAGCCAGCGCATGGCCATCGAGGCAGTTGTTTTTGGAAATCAGGGTTTTGAAAGAAGATTCTGAAAATGGGACACACGAATTCAATGAGGTGCTTTATTACGATTCGTCAGCCGACGGAGTAGTAGAAAATCTGATAAGAACACCATGACAGAGTTCAAAGTGGGTGACTTAATTAGGGTTTTTGCCATGTCCAACAGATTGGGCGCTGTCGGAATACCAGAGACAATAGGCGCAATCCAGGGAAATTTGGGAATAATTTTGGAAATCATTGAGTTTCCAATAAGAGATAAAGTTTATGAATGTCGAGTGTTTGATATCGACAGAAAGATTATAATTCAGTTCCCTCTGATCGCAGAGGAAATGGAGCTAGTAGAATAATATGGCATATTTGGATATCCCCTTCAGGATTTACGTCAAGAAAGAGGGAAAGTACATCATCGAGAAATGCGAGGACAGGCTTCAAGCCACCACAAAGATTGCTCTTTACAAGCGATTTGGCATCGAAGCTGGGTTCTATTATAGGCAATTCAAAAAGAAGGAGAGGTCCAAGAAGAAACTTGATAGCTTCAAACTACAGGGGTTGCAGGGTGAGTAAAGAGTGAGTCAGAATCGTATAGAGATATTCGAAGTGGGCGATTTATTGGAGTTTGTTCCTTGGTGGGGTAAAGAAGAAGAAGAAAGCAGATACGTTATTGTGGACAAGGTTTATGAAGCATATTACACGGTTCGATGGATATCTACTTGGGATTTGGGATTCTACGACAAGTATCCAGATAAAGCAGTCTTTAAGAAGGTGTCATAATGAATATTGAACCGGGTGATATGTTTATCGGAACAAATACTGCAACCCCAACTGTAAAATCTGTAATGTTGATTCTCAGCAAAGATCAGGCAGTCAGACTGCGACTCGCCCCATCTGAAATACACCCACCAAAGTATACGAAGATTACCGCCATGTCTTTGGTTATTCTGAGCAATTCTAAGTATTGGAGAAAAGTATAATGTTTTATGATGTTGGCGATCTTGTTTGTGTGAATAGAGGGCTGAATGTTGGAGGCCACAAAGTGGAGATGGCATATACTGGAATTATTCTGGAACTTATCAAAGAAAAACAAATCCATAGAGGAATGTACCGTATAAGAGTGTTGAAAGGGGACAATGATTTCACAAGGTTTTACTTTAATTGCGAATTATCAAACCTTGGTTTGTCCGCAGAACTCAAAGATATGTTTGCAAATAAAGAAGAAATAGAATTGGTGAATTGATGAACGATACAACAACTTTGCTGCAACAGGGTGATATCTATAAACACACAGACCCGTGTGGCCACATCATAATTCTCAGCGATAAAGAATTTGCTATTCGCTGGCACCCACATCGATGGCGGTTTTATCCATTGGATGATCCAGATCGCCGCAATATTCTAAAAACATGGGAGAAGGTGTCATAAGCCATGAAATTGTAGGACAACTGGTTGGTATCTTCTACTACCACTCTACCACTACCCCACCCCCTTGATGATGATAAACAATCTAAAAGAAAGTTTGGAACCCGGCGACATGATTGCCACCGACGATAGGTGGTTCCATAGGGGATTTCGCTCGGATTATGATACGTTGTGGTTGGAGTTTTATATCCATTTATACAATGCGACCACCAGGGCGATTTCAAAGGAGCATCGGGTGTATTTGATATATCTGAGGGAATATAAAGAAAATTATGTAGAGGTCTACCATTGCAAGGAAAAGACAGTATATAGAATGGGTAACTGGTGTGTTTTTGAGCTTGTGGGTGAGTCTGGTTGTAATAATTGATATATTTTTGATTATTTTATTCAATAAATTATCATTTCATTTTGAGCCAAAATTATCACATTTGATTCCCCAATAATATCAACACCTTACAACCCTAGAACATTACTATTATTTTATTGCCAAGTATTTTGAAAATGAATAAACTGAATAAAAACAAGGACATAGAACATGAAGCATAAACCAGCACTTTCCGCTTTGAGAGATTTGGCCAGTAAATACGCGCCGTTGTGGATGCAGGAGAACTCGTTGATATTATTGGCAGTTTTTCTTATTATCTTTGCACAATTCTTCACAATTCTTCACAGCGCGCCCCAACGAATTCAACCAGTTAGAGTGTCTCATTTTGATACATGCCACACAGAAGCACTTGACATTTACAAGCCAGCGGAATCATTGAAGAGCTGCAACCCGCCGAAATTCAACGAACAAATTATTTCACATGATGATGAAATCACAGGGGATCTTTTTTTGTGCCGTGATCCCGCAACGTTGCAGAAGATTGGCGATGAGAGGTAGATGTTTGTCAACCACTTGGTCTGAGCTATACGATCGTATTTTGGCCAGATCCGCCGATTTGGCATAACCTTTGAATCTGATTGTGGGTATTTTGAAGGCACCGAGGCAGACGCACTTTCGCTAGTATACATTCATCAACCGCCATGCCCGCGAGATCATTAGCCCGCCACATGCCTTCAGCGATTCGCTGGCTTTCGGAGTCAGATTCTGGTATAATGGGGGGGGCGCGAAAAGGGAAAGAGGAGAAACCCCCGAAGCGACAGGAACGAGAAACGACAAGCGCGGAAAGTCCGCGACACCACAGTGAATCAGGGGCTGCGAAACCCCGACTGCTGCGCGCAGGCGATTCCATAGGTGATTGAAATTACAGTAAGTTGCAGGCTGCGGGGCCTTTGGAAGCTCCCGTTGTCGGAAACTGAAAGATATCGAAGCGTTGGCGCTGTAAAGCTGCCCAACCTGTCGGAACGACAGCGTTATTTAGTATGTGGATGCCCTGAATTGGGTCTGATGACAGTATAGTGAAAAGTATACAAAATCAGTCAGTTGCGTGATGGACGCAGGACGGCGATGCTAAACCGTGGAAAGTTCGACTCTTTCTTGATTGACCATAGAGCAGGCGATAAGCCTGTAACATCAAACAACAACGAGAGGTTACGAATGTACAACATCGATAATGGCACAACCCTTGATATTCCAACGCCTTTGAGCCGGAAAGGCCGCAAAGCTGCGGCAGTCATCAAGAAGTTCATGAAATCCAATGGCTTTTCGACGGGTGGCAGCAAAATGTTCTACACGCCCGCAGAGTGGCGAGATCGTGGAGAAAGCTACGGCACCACCAGCGAGCTTGTTTTCGTCTATGATGGCGGGGACTTGCACAGCATCGTCAATCATGAGTTTGGCTACCAAGCCGCAGAACAACTGCGGCAACTGCTTGAAAACGTTGGCGTTTACTACGAATGCTGCACCGGATGGTACAGCGCGATTTACGAGTGTTAGCAGGGAGTTAGACACATGACGAAGCGACAGCGCAGCTTGAACGCGCAACTGGCGAAAATCACAGGGGATCTTGAGTATACGCTTTGGAACCGTCGCGACCGCAACAACACGCTCGTTGCCAAGTGGGCAAAGCGTAGACATAACAAGGCGTTCCGGCGCATGTGCCGGTCGCTGGCAATCGAGGGCGCGGTCGCCCCCGCTTTGGCCCGGTTTCGCTACTGATAACGCGCAGTTAGAACGAATTGAGCGGCTGGAATGAGAACGCCTACGCCGCAACTACTTAGAATAACACGGGAAGGTGTCGTGCAAGATTGGATCTAGGGTAAGCCCCGGTATGGCGGGCGGCATGTGTAAGGGCGCGAATCTGTTGGGCATTGAACCCAACATATCGGGGGGCCACTTACGCGGACTGCTGGGAAAGACCAGCAAAGTTGAGAGGTTTCGGCGCGCTATGAAACCTAGAACTGGTCCAGGGGACCAAATAGTGCTGACTGGCGGGAAAGTCCGCGAAATGAGTAAGAAAACTGTTTTCTTACGGTAAGAAAACTGCGCTGGTTCGCAACCGGTCGATAAGTCCCCGAATTGCCGGGGATAACGCAGCGATGGGGATGAAAGTCGTGACTCCCCGAAACTAATGTGGAATTCGACAATGGAGTCGGACGCGCAAGAGCGTGATGTTGCAAGGCTTCGCGGGTTCGATTCCCGCCCACATTAGCCAATAAATTCGAAGGGTTGCACGTCGCAAGCCTTCATCGATGGTGACGCAAGGTCGCCAAACAATGAGGGTTTTCGACCCCAACAAAAGACGGGCATTGGCTCGCGAAAGGTAAAACATGAGTGACAACAGCAAAAAATTCAATAACTTCAAGGGTTTCGACGGCTTCACCACCATCAAGGTGCGTAAGTCCTCGTTTACTTTCAAGACTTCCGAGCTTCCGGTGATTCCGGTTGTGTTGTCGGTGGTTACAGCTTCGCCGCTGCCCGCGCCTGCCGTCAAGGTGAGCCGCCACAAGGACGCTGCTAAGGCCGCGAAACTGTGCGGCATTCGCGCCGGCAACCCCACACACAAGCTGGTGTCTGAGGGTTTGAAAACCCTGAAGAATCAGGGTGTTCTGGAACAGCCCACCAAATTCGGCTTCAAGGCCGCCAACGCCAAGTTGGCGGAATCGCTGAAGAAGAAGGTCGAGGCTGAAATCACCAAGCTTACCGCTGAGTTGAAGGACTCCACGGTCAAGGCTGCCAAGTCTGCCGGCACCAAGACTCGCATCTGTGGCAAGTGCGGGAAATCTGGGCACAATGTCCGCACCTGCGGTCGCCCGGTTGTCGCCAAGCCGAAAGGCAAGCGAGGTCGCCCGGTTGGAAGCAAGAACAAGCCGAAACTGTCACTTGAGCAGGTCACGACCTTCTTGAACGAGAAGGGCATTGATCTTGACAAGTTGGCCGCGCTTTGCGCCGTTGCCGACAAGCTGGTTGACTTCTTCGGTGATGCGGAAGTGGTTGAAACCCTTGATACTTCGGACACCGATGCCCTCATTAATGGTCTGGTCGCTGATATCAAGGCGAAGCACTCGGACGAGAAAGCTGCGTGATTTGGCGGGGTTGGGGCTGAAAAGTCCCAAGTACCTAATAGTAAACACCAAACCGCTCAAAAGGAGCAATTAGCACAATGAAGTGCAGGAACAAAGGCCCTCCGCATTGCGCGGTATGAATGATTGTGGTTTCACCGGGTTCCACTCAAAAACCCGTATTATGTTTATAATGGGCAATTGCCGGCCAAGCGAACAGACAATGACAGCCCGGAAAGACGGGCATAACGTCAGCAATGCTAACAACTAATTGGAAATTGCCGGCTGATTTCCATTGGTTGGTGGGTGCATATTGCGATGTTCGTTAGCTGCGAACACGCAAGGCGTTGTAAATGTAGCTCATTTACAGCGATCAGGGAGTTCGACTCTCCCGGCTGGCTCCATCAAGGCACTAACAGAAAGCCTGAGTGATATCAGGTGATTAGCTGTTAGCAAGTTGCGGACCATACTCCGCAATGAGTACAATGCGACACGGGAATATCAACCCGGTAAGCATTGAAACAAAGGTCAAATCCTGAATAGGATCGGTGGGTTGGCACCGTGAGAACGAGGGGTGGAGGCGCAAGCCGGAGAAGCTCTGAATTTACCAACAATATCGATTGGTTTCGATTGCTGTACAGGCGGCGATGGGAAAGACCTGCGATTCAGACCTGATAGCTGGATTGCAGGTTTCGGGTTCGACCCCCGGCCAATAGACCAACAACCTTGGGAGGTTACAAGTGCGACGAGATAATGAAGGAAAGCGAATCAAACGCGGGGTGTTCAAGCCCAAATTGCAGATGGAAATTGACCAGTTGAAGGCAACTGGCATGACCGACTTGAAGATCTTGAACAAGCTGCAAGCTGCCGGTCACAAACAGGTTTTGCAGGAAATCAAGTATTGGTCGCATCGACATGATCACAATGGCGAATTGTTGTGGGAGCCCCGGCAGCAGAATCGCAGGCGATAACAAGAGGTTGAGAACATGGAAATGCCTTGGGATTATGAGGAAACCGCCCGATGGTTCCTCAATGATGAAAGCCTTTACAACATGGGCATTGGCGCGAATTCCGCAGATGAATTGTGGCGTTTGTGCAGCAGTATTGGCATGTTGAAGGTTGGCGAAGTTCAATTGACGAAAACCAACGTTGCATACGCTTGGGATTGCATACGCGGTAAGGAGGCGAAATGACAAAGCTAAAGGTCGATAACGGCGCATATATGATCCCAGACAGCGCAAAGCTGAAGCAGTATGGAATCGTTGAGGATTCGGCCAACAGGCCGCGAGATTGGCCCGATTGGCATGATATTCTGGTTATGCCGGAAAACTTCAAAATCTTTGAGGAATCGGACGATGAGATCGTCTTCATCATTCCGGGCGGTTACAACGCCATCTACAACAAAGAAGATTTGACGTTTAATATCGTTGACGATCTTGATTGTCTTTGACAAGGAATTGAAATGAATAAGGTTCTGAACTTAGAAAAGGCATTGTTTCGAATGTCTTTTGACAAAAAATGGTGCCACATCGATGTGTCCAAGACATGCCGTGGCACAATTCGCTGGTCATTTCGGCCAGTTACGAGAGAGGTATAGACAGTGGACATTCTTCAAATGATCGACAAAGCTCTTGCGAATCCAGACGTTGCAGGCTATGCAGTCCCGATTCTCAAGTCCATCAAGTCCCAGGTTTCAAACGGGATTCCACCGACGGTCAAACAGTACAGCGTAATCTATAACAATTTCCGCTCCAAGTCAGAACGTAAGGATCTGCAAAGGGAATTGAGCGCTCGACCACGCCGTCGTCGCTATCGCTAGATAGCAATAAAGGGCTTGCAACTTTGCAGGATCATGGCGATAGGCTCCCATGATAAGGGTTCAGAAATACACAGTGAACCCGGCACAACAACGCGAAATCAGTGGCTTATCAGGCAGCCATTGAAGCGGGGGTTAGTTGAGCGAACGAAATGCCAGCATTATTGTGCAGGTAAATCCCAAGGATTCGCTATCCTTGGAGAGAATCTAGTTTAGATAACAAAAACAGAGATCAACACCTAAACAAACGTGATTGATTCTGGGCGTGATGAGCGAGGCATGGTGTTTGTTCCCTCTGGTATACTGCTCGTAACTACATGATTTGATTTACCTTCACAATAATTCTGGCATTAACGGGAGAAACGGGAATGTTTGACAAACAGTTGAAAGAATTTGTGTTGGCAATCGGCTACGAAGTCGGCTACGAAGTCGATAATGACGGCCAACTGCTGATTTATACAGGACTTTATGAGCATAGTGATGGCACAGTGCATGAAACGCCGGAGGCCGACAGCAAAACGCGAACAATCGTTTGCAATTCAAGGACTTGGGTTGTGGACCAAAAGACGGTTCTGCAAGTGACCGAAAACAAGGTGGAAAAGGATGATTGAACGAAAAGAGTGTCCGCATTGCGGAAATAGTATGCAAGCCCCTGAAATCCCTCATGAAAGCATGGAGTTCTCTGGAGGTGCTAGCCATTCTGGGCGTGCAATTCTCATTGAAGATCCCAATTACTACGATGGGGGATTGTTCTGGAAGTGCCCGGATTGCAAGGGAACTTGGCACCGCTGGCGAGAGGGAACATGGCAATATGATTGTGCAAGGCGTCGATATGGGGTGGAAAAGTGAAGAAGCTATTGATCGTCGCTGCATTGGCAATGATGCTGGCCAGTTGCGGTGATTATGGCAAGTGTCACAAGGCGTGCGAACCGCATTGGGGATCAGTCTACCCATCCGGCAAATGTGTTTGCGACCTTACGAGAAAGGTGGTTTACATTGTGGAGGACAACAATGGACATTGACCGCAATTTGCTTGCGATTGCAAGCACTTTACCAGAAAACCCAAGCGACCTTCACATTGAAATCAACAATGCGCTTGTTGAATTGTACATGCGCGGAAACCTTGAGGTTGTCATCGATTTGGCAGATATCAACGGAAACGTAATCAAGTTTCAATACAAAGATCTTGACTAGTTCAATGATCATGGGCCTTTAGCTCAGAGGTTAGAGCATTCCGCTCATAACGGAACGGTCCTCGGTTCAAATCCGAGAAGGCCCACCAGAAAACGTAATGATGTCATGGGAGTAGCACAAGTAGTAAATGCACGGTCCTTATAAGGCTGAGATAGTCGGGTGCAAATCCCACCTCCCGTACCAACAATTTCAAGAGGTTACACGGTGAAATTCAAAGAAGGCGACATAATTACATATAGAAACAAATATAGAAACAAAGACGAGGTGGTCTGGATTGCGATTATCACAGAAGTGCGTGAATACTTTGTATATTTCAAGTCTCGCTGGAAGCGCGGGTTTCACGCTCGGCTTGCAGGTTCATGGACGGACAATTTAGCACCTACCGGCGAGTTCGAAACCATGGTAAAGTCCAATGGTTACGGGGTTATACAATGACACGATTGAAGAACTATATCAGGCGAAACAAGAAAACCCTGCTCACGCTAACTAAGCAGGATACCAACGAAATCGAGAGACTCGTTTCAGAGGGATACATAACTAAGCGAAAGCATGACGATTTCGATTTGTGGATATTGAACTATTCGAACAAAACACAATTTGATGGCAAGTGGGGCAAATACACGCTGCAATGTCGCGGATTGATTGTGGATTCGGATTGGAACATCATCGCTCGACCGTTCAAAAAGTTCTTCAATTATGGGGAGTTGGACGGTTATGGGGTGCGATTGCCAAACGAACCCTTCCAAGTCACTGAAAAGATGGACGGTTCGCTGGGCATTAGCTACTTTGTCAATGATATTCCTTACTTGTCAACAAGAGGCTCTTTCCATTCGCCGCAAGCGGACAAAGCGAATAAGCTTTTGCGAGGCAAGTACAACAAATCATTGAACAAGCTCCGAAAGGACAGGACGTATCTGTTTGAGATTGTTTATCCAGACAACAGAATCGTGGTTGATTACGGTGGGATAGAACAATTGACATTGCTCGCTATCGTGGATAATGCCACTGGCAAGCTGCTTCCGCTGGAAAAGCTTGGATTTCCGCTGGTTAGGCGACACGACGGTATTGCTGATTACAAGCAATTGCTTGAACTGGACAATGAGAATGCGGAAGGCTTTGTAATCACGTTTGATTCTGGTTTGATGATGAAGATTAAATTCGAAAACTACAAACGATTGCACAAGCTTATGACCGGACTGACAGAAAAGAACATCTGGGAGCTTCTGAAGGGTGGAGGCAAACTGGCCGATATCCTTCATAATGTCCCCGATGAATTCTTTGAATGGGCAACCGCAATTGAGCTTGACTTACAAAAGCGTCACGCAATAACGCAGGCAGAAGCCATCAGAATTCATCAGGAAATCTTGAGGTACTTGAATGGGTTTATCCCTGGATGGTCAAGAAAGGACTACGCATTAGAGGCAAAGAACTATCCCGAATATATGCCAATGCTATTCAGACAATTGGACGATAAATTCAATGAATTGACAGAGTTGGCATGGGACGCGGTGAAGCCGTGACGCTGCAAGTGGGTGATCTTGTGAAGCTTTCCAAATATGGCAGGTCAAATGTTTGCCAAACATTTGAGTCAAATGTTCGCCCGGTCGGTGTGACCGTGATTTGTTATGCTCGCGGAATCCTTACGGAAATCAACGGGACTGAATACCACGTTTACTGGTTAATCGACAAACATATTCTGGCAACTATGCGGACCAAAACAGTATTCGAAAGACAAGACCTAATGAGGATTCAATAACATGAGCAGATCAAGGAAGAAAACATTGTTGTCAGGACGGGAAGTTCGCCTCGCAGACCAACGAGTTGCGGAAATGAACATCAAAGTCGGCATGTTAGTGCGCGCAAAGGTCGGCGGCGTGATGAGAGTCAAAGGCGACAAGAAACTATATGGAATTGTTCTGGGAGTTCCGGCCAAGATCACTAGCCATTCTTTGTGTATTATCAAGTGGTTGTCTTTGGGAGGTTCCTGGCAATTGGCATGTGTTCCCGGCCTTGAATTTGAGGTTGTGGAGTAATTACAATAATGGTTGGATAAAGCCAATCAATTTGCCCTTGTAGCTCAGTTGGATAGAGCATCGGCCTTCTAAGCCGCAGGCCGCAGGTTCGAATCCTGCCAAGGGTGCCAAATCATTGAGGAAAACAATGTATGTATTGAAGGTGACAAAGAGATTCATAATCGAATTGAGGAGTTAGGATGAATAACGACGAACAACGACCAGCGGATAACAGCTTCTATGATGCTGTTTTCAAAGACATTTACGAATACGAAAAGGAGAATGTAGACAATGCCGGAACAAACGAAGATACTGCTGCGAAAGCTAAACCTTGCGAAAATACACGAGAATCAGGCTGTGCAGGTTGTGATTGCGGTAGACGCTAAGACCGGGAAATACTTGGGAATGAAGATGATGCCCCTCAAGGTGCAGAAGTTCAAGCTGGAGTGGTGATATGTTGATGAAACTATTTGCTTTTATTGCCGTCGGTGGCATTGTTTTGGTATTGCTGTGAGGAAAACAAATGAAATTCACAAGATACAGTAGCATTGATAATGCGTATCGAACGAAAACGACAGACTATTACATTGAAAGAAGGTACAAAGAGGTTCACGTAAATGATTGAAATGATGAAGCATATGGTCATGGGATGCCATGGCGAACACGCAATGATTCTGGCAGCTTTGCCGGTGATTCCGGCAACAATGCTCTGGATCAGGGCTAAGTGTTGGAAACCAAAACACAAAGAGTGTGACGAATGCAAGTAGGCGATATCGTTGTGTTATCCGCGTCGGGAAAGAAGCTCAGGTGTCTTAGGTTTACTGTGAATTCCATTGGCGAAGTGGTGGAAATCAAACGCGGAAATGGCCGCCTGCCGTATGTTGTCAAATGGCTATTTCCAGCATCAAGCCCTGGCCGGCTGGCTACAACAACATACAACCGCCGAGATCTCAAGCACTTTCTCGGACCAACAGAGCGGGCTGAATTGCGGCACAATTCAAACTAGTTACATAAACAATGAAGAAGAAGAACAAAACAGCGCGAGACATTGGCAGAATAGCCCGAATGTTGTATCTGCGCGATAATGGGCACGATGGCAGGTATCGTAGCAAACGCGCAAAGAATAAACGGAAAGAACAAGCAAGAAAGTCTTGCAGAACATGGCGCTCGGAGCGTTGAGGACCGGGATATGAGTAATTATGACATCAGCATCGAGTGGCGAAACACCGTGGAACCATTCATCGTTTCAAAGAAAATGGAAGATCCGCGCAAAGTAATGAGCCTTGCAATCTTCATTCAATGGTCTGGCGTACCAGTTGCCGCACTTGACAGCGAAACCCTTGAAAACATTTACGAATTGTGGTTGAATGCCGAGGACGACAAGAAAGAATACAAACTGTACACCAAACTGGCAGAGGCATAGAACAAATGGATGCACAATTGATCGGCTATCTGGTGTTCTTGACAATCGCATACCTTGCAGGACGTTGGGTCCAGGGCGATATTACCAAGGGAAAACTACAAGAATTGGTGCAGTTGACGCTCAAATACGCCCTTCAGCAAGGAAATGGCAGAATCGTCATTGATAACAAGATGTTCGAGCTGGTTGAGGTTGTGGACGAAACTGTCCAAAAGTAGTGGTTTTTGTTGCGATTGATCAGAACCCTAACACTTCGACTGTAAAGGAGAATATAATGAAGCTGAAAGTAGGCGATTTGGTTCGGGATTTGAACTTTATCAAAGAGTATGGAATCATTACGAAAGTTGACGAATATGACAATCTCACCGTTGATTGGCGAATAGGCTTGACATATCAAGGCACTATAAAGTCGCAATGGCGAGGCCCCATGATTGACGAATTCGAACTAGAAGAATTCCTTGAGTCTTTATGGCGTTACAAGGTGTTCCAATGATAGAGATGGGCGACATCGTGAAGTGGCGAATATTAGAACACCTTACCAAAGCTGAATTGTCAGAGTGCCTATTCGGCGTTGTTGTGTCATCTTCAGAATCGTATATTCAAGTTGTTTGGCTTAGAAACGGCGTGGTTGCACGCCTGCCGTCAGGGCCAGAGACGATATCCCAAATGTGTTTCGAAGAAAACCGCAATTTCAAGAAGGTGTCGTGAACAACCCGCAAGTAACCTTTAGGACTATGAATTGGTTGACAAATGACATGGAATACAACACGCTACGACGATCCACAGGTTGGTGACATTGTTGGCTGGCGCGCAGAACCAGAAGAAGGTATCGGAATTGTAATGGAAATCAAGACCGTTAGCTACCCGTCAAAGGACTTCTGCGACGGTAAATTCTACATAAATGCTGCAAAGCGATATAGGCTTTATGTTTACTGGTTTAAACAACGAAAGGCATTCTGGAATAACGACGAATTCCACCATTGTATCTCGGACTGAACAATGAAAAGAGTATTTGAAATCGGTGACATATACAAATACGAACATCCACGCCATGTGGGCATAATACTTCTAATAATAATTTCAGAACAGCACTATGTTTCCACTGTTGATTTTGGACCATGGAAGCAATTTAACATAAGCCCAACAGATCAAGAGAGAATCAAAGCAGGCCCATGCACATTTCTTTCTCAGCACTGGAAGAAGATATCATGAAGAAACAGATTGAAATCGGCACGTTGCTCTGCTACGCACGCCCAGGCTGGCCAGCCGGAACATCATACGGCATTGTGCTAACAATTCCATTGACAAGCAATAAACAAGAATACATTGAAGTCTATTGGTTCCATGAGCTTATAGGCACTGTGCGTTACGATAGAACAAACCATGGCTTGGACTGCTGGATATGCGAATGAACAATGAACAATTAGAAGTAGGTGACTTATTAACAACCCAACGTACCGGAGATAAACATACAACTTATGGTATAATACTCTCAGTATACAACTATGAAACGGAAGTGCATTGGTTCCGCAGCAATAACCCCCGCTTTGCCGGCAGCCTTGCTGAACAAGGCTTTACGACGAAGTATCCACCAGATTATGATAGTATGCTCAAAACAATGCGTGAAAGTGCTACGAATAAGCCATGAATTGCCAGGGGTATTAAGGGGGTATTTTGAAAATAAATTCAATCACCATACAACCCGGTGATATCTTTAGGCAAATACAAACTCACAAACCCGACATTATCGTCATATTGGACGAAAGCAGCCTAATTCGGCTATGTTTCTACCCGGTTTTCCGAAGATACACATACGCATATGACCATGTTGACCTTCAATCATTACGAAACGAGAACTTCTGGACGAAGATTTCAACGCCAATTCCCAAAAAACGCTGTTTTGAATACACTAACGATAACACGCACTTAGATAAGAAAGCTATAGGGGTGAGTAAGAAATGAAAGTAGGTGACTTACTGCAAGATCCAAGCAACAATGAATACGGCATAGTAACCAGCATGAATACCGAATACTACTGTGAAATCACATGGTTAGGGCTATATACGCTATCAGGGCAGCAGGTTGAGCCAGTGATGAAGTGCGTCTGCTTACATGATGAATACTGGCAAATCCAGAAATTAGAAGCTCTAATTGTGCAGTGATTTGCCCTGATTCCCCCAAAATGGCCAAAAAATAAACCATAGCGATTACACCGAGTTAGATAAGAAAGCTATAGGGGTGAGGTAACTTTTGAGGAGCCTAACAAACACACTGCTGAGAAGGCTAACAATCAGAATGCAAGGGAGCTAACAATCAATGAAAAGCCGATTCAAAGCAGGAGACTTGCTGTTCAATTCAGACCGCTTCATTATCATAATAGACGAGAAATCCTTTGTGATGTTTGGTCGGGGATATTCAAATCTATTGCGATACAACATTAATCAAATACTATATAAACAACTGCTGCGTTGGGAGAAAATAGAATGACAGTACAAGTAGGCGATATCTATAGGGGTACTGGTCACAAGTGGCACCACTCTGCCACTCTCCTGCCGCGGCTGCCATATCTCATTGTGCTTGAAGAACAATCCAATGGCCTGCTGCTATGTCGTGGTTATGACACGCTCCATGACGAGTGGTATTGTCGACGGCTAACGCGCTCACACATTGCAAACGGCTACGAGAAAATAGAATGACAATACAAGTGGGTGATCTTTATAGGGGATCTCCGAACGGAATGTGGAGAGACATTAGGTATCTAATAGTCCTCAACGCCAATACTACGTCAGCTTACGTTGTATTCAATGGCTTGACCCCAGGCAAGTCCCCGGAATACATTGAGTATTGGCCCTCTTTGCAAAAGAGGTTACAACAAAAGAAACATTTTCAGAGGATAACGTAAGGGTTTCAAGGGGGTGCCCCCTCTCCCCCCTCCCTAATACCGGAAACTAAGTCCATACCATGGCGGAATCATTGGGAAAAAGCGGGCAGGGGCATCTGTAACGCGGCTGCCATTTTTTGAGATTTTAACCCCCCCATGGCCAAGCTGGCATAATGTGACCGCAGGGAACTATTTATTGTAGCATGCAAAAACTACTAGAATCATTCAGAGCCCACCTCACCGAGGCACCCAAACACCCCAACGACATGACAGACGAAGAGCTTGATGCTGCTGCGATACTTCTGAAGCTTGAGGTTCGCATGCGTGGGTTGCAAGGCAGAATCAAACGCGGAACAGCCAGCAAAGGCGACGAATACAACCTTAAGCTCTTTAGACAAGCCTACGACGTTATTGAACAGCTCCGAAGCAAAACCGAACAAACAGGCGACTTTGAAGGCGATTACGAAGAACCCCATTATGAGAAATTTTAACGGAATGCAGAAACAACAGCAGCCCATCCGAAAGAGCGCCGCCAAGAACCTCAATCCCAAAAGCAGGCAAGGCAGACAAATCCTGAAAAAAATTCCGGGAATAATATGAAACTCCTACTTGAAAATTGGAACCGATTCTTAAAAGAGGATTTCAATCGACAAAAACGCCCGGATCCCGATATTGATGCCAAGCACTACAAACATGCAGGCAAAATATCGGTTCCAAATAACAAACTTGAAGCCATTTTCAAAGTATTCCATGTTTCTGATCTCCGTCTGGACTATGATGGTGAATTTGAATTTGAACCCCGGGTGCCATTGGGTGCTTTAACTGGAGAAGGGGAAGATAACTTCACAGAGCGCGTTTCTCTCTGTTCCAGAATCCATCAATGTCTATCCGCCAAAGGCAGCTACGGCGGTCAGCTATATGCTGGTGATTCAAAGCTAACAAGCAAAGACGATATTCCGGTTGTTCGGACCAAAGTGGAGCTTCGAAGGTGCCGAAAAAATATTGATCCCTCATATGGGCAAGGGCACGATTGGCACGATTATGGTCATGATGGTGGCCATGGAGGTTATGATCTAAACAAGCGATTCAAACTTGATAAATGGGTCCAAGACAAAGCAGACGAAGATGATGACATGGCATATGCGTGGAATGGCTATGGTTCTGGGGTAACTCCCGCAGATTTGCCAGAAAAATATCGAAGGCTATTCTATGCTTGTGTTCCGGATGCAGAAGAATCTGATGAGCTATGGTCCCTTGGCCACGTTGACCTTTTTCATATCGGACATTGCAAGAATACGGAGACGATCCTTTCGGATGATGGGGTTGAATTGTTGCGGCATATGGGAATTAATTTATCATGCAAAAACTAGTTATGACACAAATGAAACAAAGACTCTGGGATATTGGCTTAATCTCCAATCGCAAATATAATATCATCAAACAAACAAAGTTCTACAAATTTATTATATTCGAAGGAGAAAACAATAAATGGATAATACCTACATCATTTTTGCAGCAGTCGCCCTGATCTGCGCTTGTTCTACGCCTGAATCATATCAGCCTATTTCCTTTGGTGATACAATAACTTATAAATCTGCTGTAGATATCTCAACCTCCAAAGATTTGTATGTTCCAGTTTATGAAGATGTGACAGGGACTTTTAAAGAAGAAGATGTTCCCAAGGACAAAGACGTTTCTTTAATAACTGTGGATATTGATTATCCAAAGTCTGATACATTTCAACCTAAACCAGACACTGGTGAAGTCGGCCCCGGTGTTGATGTAATTAAGCCAGATATGGGTCCAACTCCTGATCCGTGTGTGGATAATGATAAGGACGGATATGGAATTAATTGCCCAACAGGAGCCGACTGTGACGATAGTAATCCTAACTTTGCTACTACCTGCCCAGACTGTACAACTGGCAATCATCCTGGTTGCGGCTGCAAGGCTGTCGCAGTAAACTGTTATTCAGGTAAGATTGGTAACATCGGAAAGGGAGTCTGTCAGGCCGGCGTTCAACTTTGCAAAGGAGGCTTTTGGGCAAGTTGTAATGGCGAAACACTTCCAACTCCAGAAGTGTGCGACGGCAAAGATAATAACTGCAACGGCCTAATTGATGAGGGCGTTCTTTCAACTTGTGGAACCTGTGATCTATCTTGTGTCGAACAGAAAATGGGACCAGATTACGGCAACGGTTTTGATCCATCAAAGGATTCATCTAATGGTGTAAACGTCGACAAGAACGGGCATATCGTCTTGGACAAGGGCAACTCGAACATTGATCTTCATCATATTTGGATTGCCGGAACCGGCTCCAAGGTCATAAGCAAGATCAACACAAAGACCGGCCAAGAAGAAGGTCGATATGCATCATGTTCCAGTCCCTCAAGAACGTCTGTTGATCTAAACGGTGATGTATGGGTTGGCTGCCGAAGTGGTGGTCAAGTCATGAAGATTACAAACAAACTTGCGAAGTGCGTTGACAAGAGCGGCAACGGCAAAGTTGAAACATCGCTGGGAAGCAACGTGCTTCCTTTTGGACAAGATGAGTGTGTTAAATTTATTGTAAAACCAGATCCAGGCGAAGGCACAATCCGAGCTGCTGGTGTTGATAAGGACAATCATGTTTGGGTAGGGGGTTGGAACAAGAAGACTCTTTGGAGGCTTGAGCCGCTTGCTGGTAAGGTTGTAGACAGCATCTCGATTGGGTGCAATCCCTACGGATTGGTCATCGATCAGCAGGGCGTGATCTGGGTTTCGGGTCGTGGTTGCAGTTCGTTGGTTAGGGTTGATCCCAAAACCAAGCAGATTTCAAAGAAGGGCAATAGCAAGGGCTCACCTTATGGTATAAACGTAGATATGTTCGGGAATATTTGGATTGCCAATACCAACAGTTATTCTTCAAAGTTTAGCCCAACAACAGGACAGTGGGCTTCCATAAACCATGGCCAAAGGTCAAGAGGCGTTGCAACAAGCAATGATGGTCATGCATATATTGCGTTGGATAGCACAAGCAGAATTGCAAAGATCAATGTTGTAACGAACACCCTGATTGGGCACATAGCCCTTGGTGGTGGACGATATCCAGTTGGAATCGCTGTGGATTATGATGGTTATGTTTGGGCCGTGAATCAGAGCAAATCAACAACATCTAAGTGTGACCCTAAGACAATGAAGGTTATTGGTGAATACCCTGTTGGTAAGAGCCCTTATACATATTCAGATATGACCGGTTATACCTTGAACAATTATACAGCACCCAAGGGTCACTATACACATACGTTTGGTTATGGTGGTTGGGGCGGAACTGTTGCAGAGAACAAGATAAAGACTGTTTGGACTTTAATTGATGCGAATGTTGTGACTCCTACGAAGTCATTTGTCAAGGTAAGATATAGAACGTCAGACACTTTTATTGGATTGAAAACTGCCAAGTGGTCTAACCAACTTGGACCGTTCCCACCTCAGAAATTCCCGATTGATCTCAAGAAACAAAACGTTGTTGCGAGATATTTGCAGGTTGAAGTCTTTATGCAGGCTGGTAAGGATAAACTGTCACCAATCCTGAAGTCTCTTTCTGCTAAGGGTAAACTCGTGGCACAATAATAAAGCAAGCTTTCTAAACTAATTATAGATGAGACTATTTATTAATTGATGATCGTTCTAAATATATAGAACAATTTAAAGGCGCTGGCGGGGAAACCATACACCATTCGGCAAAAAATGCGTCTAAAACAATAGATTTTTTAAGGAGTTTAATGTCATGAAAAATTTAATGGAGAATTGGAGAAGGTATCTGATATCCGAGGAGCTTGTCAAGTTCAGCGGTATTCTTAAGTTGGTCCCCAGCGAAGAAACGGCCGACCAGCTTCGACAAATTGGCGAGGGATTGCCGCCAGAGGCTGTGTTGCTGCCCGAGAAACTCTGGCACGTTACACTAATCCATCAAAGTATCTTGAAACCTTATAAAAAACAACTGAAACAGATGGGAAAAGAGGGGGGAATCCCGGATGGACCCCCGCCTGTTTTATTACCAGAATTTGAAGAGAGGGTTGACGAAGTGCAGGGAAGGAAATCCTGGGTAGTTTGGCTTAAGAATCAAGATGAAATGAGACAATATGTAAATCAGATTATGGAAATGTTGGGAGGAGAGTCCAATCCAGAGCCAGATAGAGAATTTCACATTTCTTTGGCAAACCTTACAGGAAACCCAGGCGATTCGGTCAAGTGAAACTTCCGCCACTCTGTTAGTAGTTTTTTCATTGCTCCATCACCAATCCTGAAGTCTCTTTCTGCTAAAGGTAAGCTCTAGCACAATAATAAAGCAAGCTTTCTAAACTAATTATAGATGATTCATGCAAGAAATATTACAACTTACACGAGAACATTTAGAGGCCAGCATTAAGAAGGAGTTTCCTGACTTTGAACTTATTGATAAGCGCAATTCCTTATTTATGAAGCTGCTCTCTAAGGTGTTGTTCTTCGACAAAAAGTTTATGTCCAGTTATATTACTGTTATCGGCAGTAAAGTATATGTGCCCAGCCTTCCATGGAAAAGCGACAGTCCCTACGGGGCCTGTGAGGTCTTATCTCATGAGTGGGTGCATATGAAAGACGGTAAAAGGCTTGGAATATGGTTTAAGTTATTGTATTTGTTCCCTCAAATTCTCGCGCCGCTGGCGCTAATTGGTTTTCTGAACCCTTGGTTTTTCCTTTTTGCCCTCTGCCTTCTTCCTTTCCCAGCCCCTTGGCGTGCAAAGTTCGAACTGCGGGGATATACCATTAGTATGGCTGTGCGTTATTGGATATTGAAAAAAGAACCCAATTATGATTTCTTCGTTAAACAATTTACAGGGCCGAATTATTATTTTATGCATCCTTTTAAAGATGATATGAGGAGACGCCTTGAAGAAGAGTTTTATCGCATTGAAGGTGATATCTTGGAACCCCACGAAGAACACATTAAAAATGTTTTACTCAGAAGAGGCTGAATACTATTTATTACATGCAGCAAATCCCCGTTTGGCTGTCTAAAATTTCCCCAATTAATATCGGCGCTTTCTCATTTGCCTTCTTTTAAATACTGTCGCCAATTTTCAAGTAGGAGTTTCATTATAATAATTAGTTCTTTCTTCTTAGTTTGTCCCGATAGTAAAATTCCCAGTTTTAAATACTACTTATTAAGGAGTCGATCAATGAAAGAGTTATTAAACGAATGGCGCAAATATCTTGCTGAACAAAAGGATACAAAGGCGCTTTTAAAAGAGCAGGATTATAAAGTTTATAAGACACAAAAGGGCGACACCATGCGCCGGCTATTTGGTCTAGGTGCCTCCTTCGATCGGAAAGATCCGCTGGGCCAATATAACTTCACCAATATCCACTTGGCACTGCGTGACGCTGGTATGCCAAGAAACCTAAGAGATGAAGAAGCCAAACTTGACCACCCACTTGGGGTGGACTTTGAAATTCGTTTGCCGATGACCTCCAAGGTGCCAGATGAGAAGCCAAAGGAAGAAGAAAAGTCCTATAAGGGTCTAGGATTTCCAAAGGCTGATGTTTTGGCGAACGAATTAGAGGATCTTTACGATCAAGCGACTACCGGGGCCACCCTCAACGCCAAGGTCGGCCGTGATTCATACGATCTCAGAGATAGGCGCCTCCGCGCTATAGTTCTCCAAACACCCCCTGCAAGTTATATAAAAAAGATGAGCGGCGATGGCAAGTGGTTTTGGAAATCGCTTCAAAAGAAATATGGGGATTCTATAAAAATTGGGTTCGTCAGCGGCCCCGGTGGTCCATTATTGGGGCAAGCCTTTACAGGCGACTCGGCTGACGGGGGAATCTACCTTTATCCAATAATAATAAGAAATAAGCAACCAGTTGTTTGGACAGCCAATAGGGAAATTCCGCTGATTAAGGTGCCGGGCGTTAAGGCAACTAAAATCCACCCGATTGCTTATTAGCTTAAGTACGCCAAAAAGGCTGTTAACCTAATTTTCTCTCACGCCGAAAAATCCCCGCCAATAATTTTCCCAGATTTAACAACTACTTATTACATGCAGCACATTAGCTCGACGGCTTAAGTCGAATGATGACTTGGCTAGCCGTTAAGGCTTGACATAAATTAAAACTGAGCTATACTGTATACACAGTAAGCCTCCGTAGCTCAGTTGGATAGAGCGCCGGCCTTCTAAGCCGAGGGTCGTAGGTTCGAATCCTGCCGGGGGGGGCACCATTTTAACACAAGGAGAAAAAATGAAATT
>Ga0208299_1001004_pt1 | contig 22484 bp, 5 predicted proteins | sample 15_taG_FD_184089 | JGI IMG/M metagenome (GOLD analysis project Ga0208299, IMG submission 184089) | Marine viral communities from the Subarctic Pacific Ocean - 15_ETSP_OMZ_AT15312 metaG (SPAdes) (version 2) | ecosystem: Environmental > Aquatic > Marine > Oceanic | place: Pacific Ocean | collected...
CTAATCTGTAATCATTCATACACATTCCAATATTATCATAACCACTTGTATCTTCCAATACCCCTTTATCTAAATATTCTGATGTATAGTTTATTATTAAACTATTATCTTGATATTGTTCGTTTGTTATTGGTGCCATTTCATCATCTTGATCCCAAGTTCTTCCTGATGTTCCAAATGGTATTTTACCACTTAAATCATTTGAAAAAGAACCATTAATATTAAACTTTGGTATTACAGGATAATAATAATCACCAACCCAATTTTGATTGTTATTTATGTTCCAATTTAGTTCATAAAAATTAGAGCCTTCCAATTTATTAATTTTGGCGTTAATATCAACTATATTTATTAATCCATCACCGTTGTCATCATAATAAGGTAAATTTTCTTCATTACTTATAGTTTCCATAATTTGGGTGCTATCTGTAAAATCATTTATTGTATTTTCAATTAAACCTAACCAAAATTCATCACATCCAGTATTAGGACATAATCCAAATGATATTAGTTGAGTTTGTAGAGTATCTACATCCAAAGGTGATGCTGTAACAACAGCAACCATCAACAATATATCCAATGATAATTGTTCTTCACCCTCTTTACCATACCTATCAGTATAAATATCATAATATTCGGGAATTATGTTGTTCCAATATCTTGGTGATGATGGATTTCCTGGATGAATTATTTCTTCGGATTCATCTTCAAATCCTAACATCTCCCACATAGATTTTGGTTCATTGAAAAATCTTGGTATTTGAATATCTGTAAATCCAATTGATGATCCCAATTCACCAGCTTTGTTATATAAACCATTAAATATATTACTGATTGGAGTTTGATAATTTTGTATTTCAGAAGTTGTTTGATTTTCATTTATTAAATATAAAGCATTTTCTGAATTTAATCTATCACTATATTTTTCAAAATATGTGTTTACATTACCATACTCTAAAAATCCAAGTTGTCTAGATATTGAATTATAATATAAACTATTTAATGAAATACCACCAATTACCGGAGTTGTATCTTCATATGGAATAAATGAATAACCTGTTCCACCTAAATATTCAAATTCATTTTCTCTTTCTGGATTGATATTTATTCTAACAGTAAATTTTGTATTGGATATAACACCTAAAGGTTTAAAATCTTTATCTAAATCCACTCTAACCATATATCCAGTTATTTCATAAATTCCAGCTCTTTCATAATTATGTCTAGCTATAACATTATACCCAAGTTTTAATGGTTCTGTATCATATTCTCTTGGAGAACCATCACCCCAATCAACAAGAGCTAAATAATAATAACCATCTCTAAAATTATCCATTAACAAGTTTTCATCTTTATAATCAAACAATGTAAAGTCATTTCCCAATTCATTTTTTGATGCTCTTGGATAAAAATAAAATTGAACATCTAATGGAGCGGCAGTTTCATCATAATTATCAGGATGTAAATCTTTATCCCAATAGTGAAATAAAGTTGAATCACTTATACCACGCCTTTTATACATTCTAGCATCAACATCAACTATATGAGGTATTTTCCAAGATTCATTTACTTTAAAAGTATTTATACTTTCTTCAGAAATGGTATTATCAAGATTATAAAGTATTTCAATATCACCTACAAGTAATTCTTTAAAAGTTTCACCCATATTATCAAAAGGCCATGCTTCTGTCAATTTATTGTTATCACCATAATTAAAACAACCAAGAGATTGTCGTTTATCAGTATCAGTTGTTTCCCAAACATCTTCACTTTGATTATAATAAGTTTCTGAAAATGTGGGAATGGTGGTGGTGGCGGATGTATCAATACCCTGATATGGTAAATAATTACTTGATAATGATGGAATTATTGGTGTAATTTCTATTGATTCATATTCATTTACGCTGGGGTAATATTGTGTTATGTTGATGGAAAGTGGGTTACCTGTACCATCACCATTTTCTGTAAAATAACCAGCCCATTGAAATATAGCTTTAGTAGTGAATCTATAATTTCCAGATGATGAAAAATTATAAATAAAATTTCCTTTTACAAAATTAGCGAACTCAACTGTATCATTACTAAAAGTTTTATTATATACTGTACCAGAAGTCTGTTCTTCAATTGTAATTTCATAACTTATACATCTAACATATGGGTGTATATCACCCTCAGAAGTAAAATTATCTATACTATAAGGGTTATCAGGGTAATACCCACCACCACAAACACAACAAGCTTCGGAATCAGTATAACCAAGATTCGTACCAGAATTTGGACAAGTTCCTGGATTCGGATTATCCGTATCCACCATCCAACTTGCTATATCAATACAATTGTTTCCATTTGAATCCTGCCATATTCCACCACCTTGTGTTGTTAAATCCACACAATCACCACTACCCTCTAATATATAATCATAAATTTGAACAAGACTATCAGGTCCTTCGATCCACAATGGTTCACCACCAGCATCAGTATATGGTCCTATGAATGATGGATGCATCCAACCATTATAATTCACATTTGAAGATACATCACCATTAATGTCAATGAAAGAAGTTCTATTATCAGAACCTATTGGATAAATATTTCTTGAACTATCTGATATCCCGAAAGCTGGTGCTGTTTCTACCCTTAACCCACCACTAAGATACTCACAACATTCACCATCAGTATCAAAGTTTACAGTATCATCATCATTTAAAGCTGGAACTGACACATTTACACCACAAGGTACATTTGCTGATGAATTATAATTTAGAGCTAATGGATCCATACAACCAAATTCATCAGGTTCAGAAGCTTGTATCCAACCACCTTCTTCAGGACAAGAACCACAGAAATTTAGTAATCCGGTACTATTATCTAATGATATTCCATAAGTTCCAAATGTTAATAAATCACAAAAGCCTGAATCATCTAAATCTAAACAACAAGTAACTATATCACTTTCTGGTGGACAACAAGTGAATGAATCTAAATTTTGATAAAGTCCAACAACATCTTCAAAAATAAAATAATTTGAACCCCCACCACTTATTATAGAATCATACCCATCTACAAAATTATAAATTGTATCTTCCAATTCAACACCATATGGTGGCGCCTCTCCAGATACATTACAATAATTAAATGATAAATCTTCATTAAATATAGAGGTACAACCTGAATCAGCATCACATTGAGATTCATCATTAAGCCCATTACAATATTGTACAATTGATAGATAATTTTGATATACTACAGATGGTGATGTTGGATTTGACCAATTTGTAGAATTAGGATTACCTATTAATCCTACTGATGTAGAATCATAAACATCACCAATGGTGAATTGATTATCACCATCACATACTCCTGCACAATCAAAATTATCACCATCCCATACACCAGTACAAGTATCGCCAGTCATCCCAACACTACAAGTATTACCACCATCACAGATACCACATACATCTGGTAAAGCAGGTCCACCAACTACGCCAGCACAATCTCTATATTGTATAGTTACAGATATATTATCTTGAATTGAAAAATCATATTCATCACCCGATCTATTATCATAGATTTCAAATATTATAGTGAATGTTTCATCAGCACCCATAATAACATCACGATAATCTGATGAATAAATACGAGTCTGTACTTCGCTATAAGCATCATCAGATGGTGCGTTTAAATTTTGATATATAGCCGCTATAGGAGAATTTGCTGGAAAGTGTACTACACCACCAGCTTCAGAAACAATATTTCCAATCCAGGTAAGGCCACCATCTATTGATATTCTTGAAGATAAATCGGCTGGTGATGGTGAACCAGAGCCAGTATCAACTTCATAAGAACCATGTAATTCAATTTTATGATTAATGGGATTATCGTTATAAACATCACCTTCAATATCACCACCATCTGGAGTACCATACATTGTTTGGGGTAATGATATATTATTTAACTCTGCATAATAATTATTATTAACCCATTCATCACCTACATCAAAATTATTAAAACCTAAGTATATATCACTTACAGTTATATTGAATGATGTTGCAACACTACAACTATTACCTGCACCAGAATTATCACAAGCTCTCACATAAACAAGTCCATCAAAGGTTGCAACATTAGTCGCAGTTATTTGTAAACTTCCCAACCCACTAGTGTAATTTGTACCCGAAATAATAATTCCATCAGAAGAAGAAGCAGTAGCAGTAATACCACTAAAAATATCAACAGCCGTACCATCATCAAAATCACCAGTGAAAGAAATTTGAAATTTTTCAATGGTATCATCACCATCAACATCAGTAGCTGAAATATCAATAGGAGATGATATTTCACCTTGATCCAATGTTAATGGAGTAATAATATTCATAATAGGCGCATCATTAATAGGTTTAATCGATATTAAAGTATTATGAACTGATGTTCCCTCTGAATTTGGCCCTGTTAATGATATTTCTAATTTTGATTTACCTACAACAATTGTAGAATCATCCCAATCAGTTCCACTATTTTGATCAGGAATAGGTTGAAAAGTTATAGTTAATTTACCAGTAGTGGGTGTATCTGTAATAACAGTTGGAGTTCCAATAATTGAAAGTTTGGGTGGAAAGTTCGTGGTATCTGTAAATTGCGCAGTGGCTGTTATATCCTCAAATGTGTGGGTAAATCCTCCAATATCAGTAACATCATCATCAACTACATCAAAAGTAATTGAATGATTTGGTGAAACAAAATCTTCATCTAAAATATATTGGGTTTGAATAGATATTAAATCTGGTTTATCGCCAGTACATGCAACTTCAACAGTAAAAGGAACTGAAACAACATAATCTGTATCAGAAACCTTTAACACATGAGAAGAAGTTCCACAATATTGTGGAGTTTGCGTTACTAATAAATTTAAACTACCAATCATTTGAAATTTTAATCTTTGATTACCAGCAGAAGTTGTTGAAAAATATGTTGCATTTTTTACATCATTATCATCTATTTCAAATGAATAACTACCAAAATCATCTACTCCCTCACTATCCGTTATCACTATTGGATATGTCGTTCCAGCAGTTGAAGTTTCAATCTCTGTTAATGAAATGGTGGATGAAAAATCAACAGTATGAGGATCATTAACTGGTTTTACTACTATGACTGCTGATGATGTTGATGAAAGCCCTGATGAATCTTTAACTTTTACTTCAAAAGCCGTATTTGTATTACTATAAATCTCTTCATCTAATACTTGTAAATCTATAGTTATATTAGCTATGGACTTACCACTATCTACAGAAATATCAGCAGACGAAATTGTTCTTTCAAAATTATAATCTGCTTCTGAAGTAATGGTGTAATCGTTGGGAGTTTGTAATTCTAAATAACCCGAATCAAATGCTATAAAAACTTTAAATTGAGTTTCATTGGGATCATCATCACTTATGTCAATTGGTATGCTTAATTTATTATCGGATGCAATTGCACCAACACCATTATATTCATAAATATCATAAGTAGAATTGGATAAGCTAAATGTTGGCGGGTCTATATATGTAATTTCATTATCTACAGTTATTGAAACTGTTTGTGTTTTTGCAGAACCTTCAAAATCATAAGTAATATCAATATTTACAACATCTCCGCTGAATGCTATACTATCATCAATCGCTGTTATTACAATATCCGCAGAGTTATATGGTGTTGAAGTAGTATCAGGAGTTATCGCAACATCAACATAACTTGTACTAAAACCACCACCCCATGTTATAGGTTTATTATCAAGATTATCTACAGTTGCTGTTATAGTTGATGAAGAACCACCATCTTCTGTTAAATTAACTGTACCCGAAGATAAAGATAATTGAGGTTCATTTTCTGTTTCTAAAACATTAATTCCAATATTTTTTACTACTTGATTTACAATATCACTAGCAACCATATCACCATCATATTTGGTTAATTTAACCTGTACCCCATTTGCTGTAGATTGTGAATCTGTGATTGATGTGATTGTTAATTGGTTGGTAGAATTATCAACTGCGGCTGAAATATTTGATCCAACACCTAGTATTGATACCTCAAATTCATATTGAATATTAGGATGATTGACTAAACTATCAGGATCATCTATATCCAAATTTAAAACTAATACCTCCCTTTCATCAATTTCGATTGGTGAAGTTAAATCAACTGGAGTATATGATAGGTTTTGAACTTCAAAATCAGCGTTATCTAAGATACAATTTACTGTAATTGTAGCTATAGCAGTATCAGTTGTTTTTGGTCCACCAGTATCACTACCCACAACTTCATCAGTGGCTGTAAATTTTATTAATTCAATACCACACCAATTAGGATTAGTTGGAGATAATGTATATATAGAACCATCATAAGTCATTCCAATAAAATTATTGGTAGAAACGAATCCATATGTGATTGGAGAATTTTCAGGATCTATTGCTGTTTCTATGATTTCTTTTTGGATAGGAAATGATTCACCCTCATTAATTGTGTATATTCCATCTGTAAAATTACTTAAATATGCATCAGTAGATAGGCCGAAAACCGGTGGATTATTTATACCGAATTGTGAGGCGTCTATCTGAAAAGTTACATTTATATCATCTGTATCTATTTCACCATAAGGGTCTCTAACTGATACCCACAATTGTACTGTAGTAAATCCGTTATCTTCAAGGAAGGTTTGAAAAGATGGTTGTAGATTGAAAATATCTTGTAAATTAAATGCTTCTTCATTAGTGGCTGATGTGTTAAAATCTTGTAGATTATATCCAGATGGATAATTTATAATTGAATATCTATAATCTAAAGTATCATTATCAATATCACTACTAACTGATGCATCAAGTGTAAAAGTTACATCTGAATATGATGTTGTTTCATCAAAAACAATAATATTTGTTCCATCAGAAGTTATTATATCAGCTAAACTAGCAACCGGAGCTGTATTGGGTTCAGGTCCAATAGTATCAATATCAACATATACAGGATCACTATCTTGCCCATCCGATGATACTCGTAACCAAAATCTATATTGTTGATCAACCACTAGTGATGAATATGTTAATGATGCTACATTTGATTCAAATGTACTAGCATCCCAAGATCCACCACCATATGTACCGAATCTCCATTCATAAGTAACAGCTGTTCCATCTGGATCGGAAGAATTAGAACCATTCAATATAATTAAAGCCGCCCCCCCAGCAGTTCCATCGTGGGTTGGAGCTAAACCTGAAATAGTTCCTGATGTGACATCGTTACCATCATAAGTTATAACGGCTGTTGGTGGTATATTATCAGCTTGATTGACAGTTACTATCAATGCAACCGAACTTGTTAATCCACCACTATCGGTTACTACCAATGTTATAGTATTCGCAGCACCATTGGTGGTATTTAAAGTTAAAGTTGGGTTTTGATTTGAAGATGTATCTATTATCTCACCGGAACTAACCGACCACGAAAATGAAGGACCAGTTCCTGGAGTAGTATCGGTAACTGAAGATGTAAAATCATATGTTCCGGTAGTTGATAAATAAGGAACATTTACAGTAACATTATTTCCAGATGTTCCTGTATATGTAACCTCCCCAAATATAATTGAAGCCTCTTCTGGCGCAGTATTACCTTCTTCAACAAATCCAATCGTGACCGTATCAGATATACCAACCACTGGCCAATTAATATTCGCATCAGCTGCTTGATTTAAAGTTAAAGTTAAAGTATAAGTTATACCAGTTAATCCAGTAAATGTTGGAGCTAATGTAGTGGCGCCAGTTAATACTGGTACACTTCCATCATTACCTAAAATAGACCAAGTGAATTGATTTAAATCTTCACTATAATCATCATCTTCATCTGTAATTGTTGCGCCAGTTATCGTATGTGTAGCCGAACCAGCTTGAAAAGGAACTGTAACTGTAGCATCATTACCAGCATCGACAATAGGTGCATTATCCACTAATCCTATAATTTCGATTCGAACAGTATCTGTAATTGGTGTTGAATAATTATCAGTAGCAGAAACTTTAAATTGATAAACTCCTATTGGTGGATCTGTTATAGAAGCATTCCAATCAGTAGGATTGTTAATGGATACTGTAGTTCCTGCTGACTGTCCCCAAACATATGAAATAGTATCTCCATCAACATCTGTTGGTTGTTCACTATTTGGTCCTGGTAAAGTTATATTACCGCTATAGTTTGCATCATTAAAATTTGTATCATAACTATGGTCATCTCCAGCATATAATCCTGCGGGTGCAGTATTACCGGTAGGAATTACATCGATATTTAAGGTTCTAATTACTTCCTGTTCTAATCCACCAAGACCATCATCGGATATAACTTTTAATTCTAATATATTTATTTCATCATTTAATAAAGTGAAGCTTTGGATACTTCCATTGGATGCTGCAGTTGTTGTTGTACCTGCTAAGTTAGTAAAACTCCATTCACCACTAATGGTTTGAGATGTGTTATCTGAAAAGTCTGCTCTGAAATTTTTTGATACACTTGGTTCTTTATAATCTAAACTTAATGTGGTGGTACTATCAATAGTATAAGTAGAACCATCATATGTTATTGAAACTGATGGTGATGTATTACCACTTTGGGTAACAACAATTTCGGTAGAATTTGATGTAACAACATTCCCATTTTCATCTGCGAGTTCTAATCCATAATAATATGTTCCTGATGTTAAAGTGTTTGCGGGAATAGTATAGGAAATGATTGCATCCAACCCCACAGTAGCCCATGAATTTAAAACTGTAGGAGATGATAAATCAGAATTAGCAGATTGTATTACTTGACCATTTAAATTTGATAAAGCAGTATCATCATCAATCCCAGTCCACTCAAGAACTATTGGAGTTTGGTATTTACTTTGATTATATGCTATTGATACTGAAACATCACTGGGTATTGTACCAAATGTTGGATCATCACCATAATCACAACTTCCATCATCTACATTTATCGCACCACCCAAATCTGCACCAGTAGATGTCTGTATTCCATAATTTTGAGCAATAGCATCAGTACAACCCATATATTGACAAGCTCCATCATCTGTAGCTGTTACATCATAGTTATCAGCGTCAGGATCAGTACATCCAACTATTTCATCTTCATCACAAATTCCATCACCATCAGAATCATTTATACAAGTACCATCACAATAAAGATATAATAAATCCATACTACCATCAGGATAGTTTGTTAAATTGTCATCATTTGAATAATAACAAGTTGCATCATCTTCAGTAGCTGTTACATCATAATTACAAGCCAATTCATCTGTACAACCATCTTCTTCACTACCAGCACCAGCTGGTTGACAATCTTGACCATTATAAGTTGGAACTGTATCTATACCCTCACATATTGGATATCCACAGAATTCATTAGGAACATCTATAAAAGTATCACCATCTGAATCTCGATAATATTGAACTGGGGGAATACAACTCCCATCATTATCAGTAGCAGATGGGTTATAATTACAAGCACTATCATCTGTACAACCAAAAACTTGTTGAAAAATTGTAAATGTATAAGTACCTTCACCAACATTTGAACCATCTGAAACTTCAATGGTGTAAGTATATGTTCCAACACCTAATGTGTTTCCTGGTATGCTATGCATAGCCAAAGCATACATATTTGAAGTATGCGCTGTTGGCGTTTGTGGTGTTCCACTAAGAGTTACATTACTTCCATCATTATCAAAAATTTCATAAGTTAAATTACCTGGATAAGGATCTGTATAATCATCTGTAATTTTCCATTGTATGAAAATATTGCTATCTAAAAGCCCATCAGCATCACCAGAATTTATTTGATATGATTCGTTATCTGAGTGATTTAGCTCTAATACAGGAGCAGATCCGTAAGCATCATATGTAGTTGTAATGGTAGCCGCGCCACCGGCGAAAAAAGACCAAGCTCCAGCCTCTACTTCGACTGATACTGTATGAGATGAAGGACTTACACTACACTTTGGATTAGAGTTTGAAAAAGTAACTTCATGTTCATAAGTTGCGCTTACCCCACTAAATACTATAGAATCATTACCAGCTAATGTTCCTGATGTATCAGGTGCACCACACGTAGCTTCGGCGCCAGTATCACCGGAGTAATCATAAGTTATAGTATGAGCGTAAATCCCATTTACTTCCGACATTTAGTTATTCTCCAGTTTAATTTTAATAAAATTTGAAGTAACCATAATCAGCCCCTGCTCCTCTGTCTATTGGCGCAAACATTATTATAAAATCTTTTGTAAAACATTCATTTATAGGATTTCCACCACAATCTGTTACAACACTATGCCCCCAATTGGAAGGAATAGACCATTCAAATCCTGCAAATCCGATATATCCTGCTACCTTGTTGTTAGTAAACACTTCATCACCATCATTTATAACCAAAAATCTATCTCCTTGAACAAAATCTTTTTGAATCGATGAAGTATCACAATCTACCCCTAAAGTAGCTCCTTCCCCTTGACAATAAATATCAGGATTATCAGTAAAATAATAATTTCCTAAATCTCTTAAAGATATTATATCTTCAAATGGATAATGTAATAAAGAAAATCCATAATTACCTTTATCTGATTGAGTTATTCTAACAACTGGACTATTATATGTAGCATCAGCCAACCCCTGATCATAAGCTGCTGTTTCATCAGTATAATCTTCAGTATCAGCATTGTTGTATGTCCAACCACTCTCATGTCCAAAAATAACAACTCCCATAGCTTCATTATCAGGAGTTGTTACTTCAGTATTATCCGAATCTCCACTTATATTTTGTATAACCCAATCTTCTATAGCTTCAACATTATCAGCACTTGGTATTACATATTGATAATCATCACTTATGTATTCAAATGTAACATAATTACTTCCAGCGTATTCAATTTGTGATATGGAGTCATTTGTACTTAGATTTGTATAAAAAAGTAAAAGATAAATATCACTTGTTGTATCTTCAATAATGGTTTCAATGTAATTATCAAAACCTTGTCCATATTCACAAGTGCCATTATCTTGTGTAACAGCTGGATCGTAATTACAAGCAACATCATCTGTACAACCAAATATCTCTGGTCCAAATTCTCCCTCCCAATATTCATCACCAGCCTCATAACAACCATCAGGACATTCAGGAAAACAAATAGGTCCAATTGTTTCTGTGGAATTGTAAAGTAAATCTTCATCAGGATCACAATAACATACTATATCATAGAACTCCACTTCTTTTTCACAGCATACTTCACCACTATCTTGTATATGACTACAATCTTCTTCTTCACATTGGCATGAATCTTCTTCACCAAGATTACAACATTGAAAATAACTACAATCACCAACAAGTCCAGGTCCGTTACATGCACCACAAGAATCATAAGAGCCTGTACATTCATCATATGGAAAGTCCACACCAGCGACAAGTGGAATACATACAGAAGTTCCTTCAACAGCACCAGTAGTACCTTCAGGTACAATTATATCTCCTAAAAAACCTGTATCTGAATTAGCTGGTGTGAAATCACCATCACCACCGTTATCAATAAAATAAAATGTTGAAGTGGGGATTTCAGTTGAACCATCTGCTATTGATGATAAACAAATAGGGTTACCACAAGGAACACCTATTGGGTTTTCATCAGTTCCGTTATTATCAAGTTTCCCATCACCATCCGAATCTTGGTAATATTGAACGGGAAAAATACAATATTCACTATCATCACCAAAATCTGCTTCTTCATCATAATTACAAGCGCCACTATTCATACAACCAAATGTTCCTAATGTTTCACCACCAATAGTATATGAATATTGTTTCGTTTTACTTTTATTACCAGCATCAGTATTTGCTGATGAATTATAATTACAAGCACTCGGGTCAGCGCAATCTTGAACTTCTTCAATAGTACAATCATCGGGATTACAAACAAGATAACTATTACCAATATTATCTTCAACGTATTGTCCACTAATACAATCCCATGGATCATTTCCATTAGGACATTGGCAACAAGTAACACCCGGCCTATCTATACCATTTTCACCATCAAAATTACAATTACCACCATCACCATCTCCATTGGCACCACATACCATATTGAAAGCACAATCACTATCTGAATCACAATCACCATCTTGCCAACCACAATAAAGACGGTCTGTTTGACAATAATCACTGAAAGGTTCAATAGTTCCATCGGTGGTTATTCCAGCATATACACAAAATCTATCACCATATACAGAACCATCACCATATACAGAACCATCCCAACCTGAATGACAGTATTCACCTGGGCCACAATCTGTATGAGTTGTACATGTAATTACACCCCCCTGTGGGCATGCGCCTCCTGATTCAGGACAAACATATGATCCATCCCAACATTCAATTAAATCACCACAATCGTCTAATCCATCACATATTCCATCTGAATCTGTATCTGATATACAAACTCCATCACAATCATAATATTGTTGTGGGTATATACAATTACCAGGTGCATCTTCTACATAAGCCTCAGCCATATATGTTCCTGGAAATGGTAGATAAATTTCATAAGAAAAATTTTGAATTGTTGATGCGCCACCTGAATAAGATCCTATATGGGTAAATGTATTATTTTCTCCATTAGGATGAACAGCAGTTGCATTAAGAAAAACATCAATTTTATCACCTTGAGGATCAAATGCTTCAATCGTTATTGTGTTATCACCTGTTATGGCGCCAACTTCAATTCCACCTATGTTTTCAATAACAGGAGCTTCTGATATCATTTGGAATGGGTGTGATTTATTCCATGTATTAGAGCTACCATTTGATCCAACCCTAAAATCAAGGTACATCATAGTATATTTACCTGATTCAAAATTTGCTCCACCAAATACATCATAACAAGTTTGTGTAAAGCCATCACTTACATTTTCAACAGGTAATGCTGGATCCATAACACTATACCAATAATCACTTATTACACCATAAAGAATTGTATCATCATTAATACTACCATCATGCCAACTATTTACATCATTATATGTTTCAGCATTAAGAGTTGTATTATTTAACAAATCATCTTTACTAATGCAAGTGTTGGAACTCATTGTTAAACAAGGTGTTCCATTCCAAGCACTCCCTTGATGATCTGTTGCCATTGTGATGTTGTATGGAGATTCAGAACTACACATAGTGTTTATGATATTTGGGTCATTATAATCATCATAACCAGCAATTGCGCCTGTGGAAGTGCCTTTATACGGAATATATTTATAATTAGAACTATAATTGATGTCAAAAACTTGCCAAATCACACAAGTATCTTGTTCAATAATGCAATCATTAGAACTTGTAGCATTTATATCATCACATCTACACACCATGCTTATCCAACCATTTCTATCTCTCTTATAACCAAAGCCTGATGGTATGATTAAATCATTACCAACAACATAACCATCTTCATATTGAGCTTGTTGAACAGAATGTGGTTGATGATAATAAGCCCAACCAGAAGCTGAGGAACCGCCACCGCCGCCGCCGCCATCATCACAACCACCAGAACTTAACCCACCCCCAGCGCCACAATCGTCCATTAAATCAACTTCACCACCATAACAATATCCTTCAGATGAAACTTCAATCAATTGTTGTAATTCATCATCCCAAGTAAAATTTACTTCAGTGTTTATCCATCTACTATTTGTATTACATTTACTCAAATTTTCCCCTAATCAAAATTTATAATTGGTAAATCATCATCTATTTCATATATTGAATCTGTTGTATAAGCGTTGTTGATTAATTGATTTTCAAATGTTCTTATCTCATCAATCAATCTTATTTCATCATTATGTTTTATAAAGAAAGTAATTATTTGTTCATTTTCTAATTCTTGCATCCATTTAACTTCTAAAAAACAATAACCATCACTATTAACATTAGCAAATCCTCTTAATTGATTATTCACGAAAGCAAAAATCATACTATTGGCATTAGTAATTAAATCATTACCAATATATAACCTCAAATAATAAATATTACTAACTCCATAAACTCCATCATAAATCACATTATTAAAATTATCAATTTGATTTCCATCAGTCAAGTCATCCATTTCATCTGAAATTGTTTTAAACAACCACATTTTTTCAACACTTGGTTTATACATAATTGATTGAACTTCATCATATTGACAACTACCATCATCTATTGTTGCTTGTGGATTATAATTATTTGCATTTGAATTTGTACAACCACTTAATGATGGGCATTCTATATATGAATCATAACAATAATGATTTGCGTCTATCGAACCGCCCGGTCCCATAAAAGTTTGTCCTAAACCATTACTCACACAATCACTTGGACAAACTCCACCATTTGTTCTACAACCACAATCTGTTAAGTAAGCATATGAATTACTACCCCCAACACGACAATTACAATTACAATCCCGTTCAAAGCCAGGAGGGCAAGAACAATCTAAATCGCCAACATTGAAACAATCTTGTAAGGAACATTCATACGAATAATTATCATCATATGGATTACAATTAACCATATGTTGTTTGACAAGTTCCATAATTTTCTGGACAAAAAGATATATTATCCCAATAACCTTGACATGGTTTAGACATCTCTTCAGGATTAGGATCTTCACATGCTATAGGATTTGCTTCATCATCATACAAAGTATTACAGCCTACAAATTCACATTCTTCATGAATTACAGGTGTAATTTGTTCACATGTTAATGTACCACCACAACCACTAGCAACCAATTCAGGTTCACCACACAATGATAAATCTCGTTCATCAAATCCAACAATCCAACCCTCCGTTAAACCATCTTTAACCCATTGTGGTATATTACAACTTTGAACTTCTGATAAAGAAGGACAATCACAATAAAATGGATTTTCGGCTATATCAATATAATGAATACCTCCCGTATAATATGGATTATCATCACTTTGAAAAACATAAAAGAAATCTGGTTGTTCATTAGGAAATCTTTCTAATCCCATTCCCCTAAGTATTAAATTAACAATTATACCATAATATCTATTTAATGTTGATGAAAACATTGGTTGATAATTAATAACATCATCTATTAAATCACCATCAACAACTAATTCTGTATTATATGATAAATTTAAAGCATTGACTGACCTACCTAATTCATCACCATCATTTGGTGTATAATCTGTTGTTCCTATTATGAATTTACTTAAACCTATAAGATTATTATTTTCTAAATATATCCTCGCGATACCATAAGGCATTCGTACAGCACTACCATTAGATCTTGGAACATACCAGTTTATAGGATTATTTATTTCATATTGAACATCTTGTAAATTGTTATTATTTATATACAATTGCCTTAAAACTGGAGATAATAAAGTTGGTATAATATCATAACCATTATCATTTAAAAATAATGTGTAAATTGCTGAATTTGACATACCAGATACATCCCATGCTATTCCCAAATTACCACTGATATCAAGTTCAGTAATTCCCCTATAACAATAGTGTTGTGCAGCTTTAATTTCATCATTAGAACAATTTATACTTGATTGACTACCATTATTCACATACCCCAACTCTGAATCTTCAAATAATTGTGTTGGTATTTGATAATTATCCGGCAAATCTAAATAACTAATATCTAAAAAGTTTAATCCAAATTGAGTTGATGAACCTATATTATTAATAGTGTTTGGTATTGATGTTATAGGATTATTTGAAATATTTAAATCTGATATTAAATTATTTTCCCCATACATTATAGATGTTGGAAATTCAATAAATTGATTATAAGATAAATCTATTGTAAAAAAGTTTGATAAATCTAAAGTGGCGATTGATATACCAGAATTATCATTTATGTATTGATTTTTATCACCATCTTGAAATGAATCCGATGATAAATCATTAAATTTAAAATTTAATGATTCTAAAGGACTTTCGTTGTTTATTCTATTTTGAAATGTACTTGGGATAAATGATAAATTTGAACCTTCTATGTTAATGGTGTCAACCATTGTTAAAGAGCCGATAGAATAAGGTATTTTTACTTCAGGTAATTGATTTAATTCATTAGTACCTATGTTTATCTCTATAATTCCACTCGATGTAAATTCAAAATAATTAACAAGTCCATCATATAATAAACCAAAATTACTTTCAATTTGATAATTAAAACTTGTGCTAACACCCAATATACCATTCAATATTGCAAAATCTAACATAAATTTTATTTCATTTTCATAAAAAATACCATAACTACTATATTCTAAAACATCAGAATTATTAAAAATACAATCATTATCATTACTTTGACAAGGCACTAAATTAGGATTATAATTTAACGCTGATGAGTTATTACAATATCTAACATCTTGATATCCATATGAAAAACCATTACCAACACAACATATGTAATAATCATCACCATCATTTAAACAATTTATATTTTCTTGCCCACATATAGGATTATAATTAAATGCTGTATCATCACCACAAGTATTATCTATTTCTAAATCAGGTAAAACTGAAGCATCTGTTGACCACATAAACACACCAGGATTTTGAAACCAAACTCTATAACCTCTACCTGGCTGCAATTCAAACTCATCACCACCATCCCAATTAGTTATTGATTGATTATAAACAATAGTGGATATAGTACCATCATCATCAGATGGTCCTTGAATCATATCACCTGATGTTAAGATGTTGTTAAAACTTGTGTTAGCATAATCTAAAATTAGAGCAGGTTCATCAAAACCAAATCCTATAAAGTTCCAAACAAATGGTGTGATTTCAATTTGTTCATTTACCGTAACGCCACCATATTCATTTAAAAAACCCTCTAAATATGTATCTCCTTCTTCATAATTTTCAAGTAACCAATCTTCTAAAGAATTATTATTATACCAATCTTCTAATTGAGTTTCAATAGTTGGGTCGTAATCCCATGGTGTAGTATCAGCCTCCTCCCCATAATTAAATAAAGCATAAACTCCTTCACCGTATTCATCAATAGTATCTCCTACATTATCTAGTAAAAATTGAGTAATAATAGTATTATCATCAGCTGGATACTCACAGCACCCATTTACGGTTTCATAATAACTACCTGTATCGTCATCTATTTTATATGTACAATCTAATGTGGCTAAATAATAATCACCATAAATGTATGTATTTAAAGCTGTAGAATCTTGACAACCTGCGCAAATGTTTCCACCTTCACAGCTACCACAATCATCAGGTGAAATACAATTTTCACCCAAATCATCTTGTGTACAAAAAGTACCATCTCCACAAATATTAGTGTTATCTGTGTTTTCTGCGCAAGTAAGCGTTGGTTGTTCACCTCCACATTCACAAATCAATGATGTTCCACTACCATCACAAAAATCAGGTCCATCTGGTGATATTAATCCACTTTCACATAAAAAATTAGTACCTGGACAATTAAAACAATGGTCGAATACATTACTATTACAATCACAATAAGTTCCATTACCATCATTTTCATCTGAACAATCATTATCATAAGTGTAAAGTTGGTAACCATCACCATCTAAATCAGGACATAAAAATTTAGTACCAGGTGCATCAGGTGAACATTCACCACATACATCCATATATGCATTTTCTTCTTGAACTACACAATCACCACCTGCATTAGCAGAAGTTGAACCTTCAGGACAATAACACGTACCACAATCATCAAATTGAGCATCCCCATCACAAACACCAGCACAATCAACGGTATTTGATGTACAAAAACAAGCTGTATCATCGTTATTATCAACATAACCAGCCAACCCATTAAAGCATGTTGGTGTTGGAGTTATGCTTCTTGAACCCCCACAAAACTTTACAGCATCAAAATCAAAACAACCATCTCCATCACCATCTTCATCACAATATTCATCCTCATAAACATTATTATCACAATCACAAGCCACATCTCCTTGAAATCCATCTAAAGTACAACAATCATATCCTGCTCCACCAAGAAAACAACTTTGATATTGTGGATCTTCAGGATTACAAACATCACCATTGTTCCACGTTAAAAAATTTCTAGTGCCACCACATACACCACACCCATCTCTTCCACAGATGTTTGGATCTCCTATACTATTTTCACCACCACCTGGATTATTATTTTCTCCACAACCACCACCATCGTCAGTACAATTACCAAAACAATCCATAGTTCCATTATTACCACCACATACTCCACAAGCATCGGGCTCTTCACATAAATCATAACTACACACCATATCACCACATTTTGCATCAGTAGGATTATTTTCAGAACCACAATCCACAGGAGGATTACCATCACATTGATCACAACCAGAAGGACATTGAAGTGTGTTGGGAACAGGATCTAAATCACCACATTCCAAACCATTTTCATAACCCCCAGCATTTTCTGTTTTACCAAAACAATAAATACAACAACTGTTATCATCAATATCTGCACTACAACTTATAGCAGTAGGATTATAATTAAAAGCAGTTAAATCAGAACACCCATAACCATCACCCTCAGGTATATAAGCATATTCAGATGTGATTTCTTCTTCAGAATAATAAAAAAATCCTCTATCATCTAAATATGTAGCATGTGAGCAGGAACAATAACCATCACCTTCATAAAATTGTTGTGTTGCATTCCATGATGGATTATAATTATTATCATAAAAGTAATTTACCTCATAAATCAACTCTACAAGAGCTTTGAACATATCAACTATTCTATATTGACGGGTGTCACCATTGTCTTGATAATCAGCGTAATTTGGTGGTACATCGCCATCACCCGCAGGTGGTATTTCTCCACCAGGTCCATCATCATCATAATTACAACGGTATCTACCACTTATCTCGAATTGAATTGCATCTATGTTGAGGGTATTAGCAGCCCAACCAGCAACAGTATGAGATGGGGCGTTATATGGAGTATTATAACTTAACCCATAAATATCATTATTGAAAAATGAAGTTCTGAAAATATTATCATATATTTTATGACCAACTAATCCATGCTGTAAATTCGACCCATTTATATGTGTGGTGGTGGAGCTTATGGTAAAATGGCGGAAGTTGTTAGAATTATAAATATTATCACTCAATAAATACTCATTATATTCAGGAATCCAGGGGTTAGATGCTAAATATGGTCCATCATATTGTTGGGTTTTTGTTGGAGTTCCATTTACTCCAAAACAAACATCCTCATTTCTCCACTCAGCCATCCCATGTATATCAATTAATAATTTTATATTAGGATTATTGTCAACATACTCTTTAATTTGTCCTTTAAATGGGTGTAACTCACCACCAGATGCGCCAATATCCCCAAAAACATTAGTACGATATGGATTACAATTTGATGTCATATTTCCATTTTCATCAAATTCAGAGATACAAACACCTTCAGAATCAGAAGATGTTTGCCAACCATTAAAATATTGATCCTGATCGGTCAACCCATAGTTAAAATAAAAACTAGCATATGGATCAGACCTCAAGGTATTATATTTGTTAGGATCATCAATTTTATATTCAACATATAATATTGGTAATCCAGTTACTTCACCTAAAGCTTTAATTATGCCCCCTGTACATCCATCTTGGGGTTTACAATTAGGATTATCTGGTGGTCCTCCAGCAGTACCCGTAGAATCCGCAGTATGCCTACAATGCCTTTGGGTATGAGGTGCGGTTAAAAGTATATAATTTTTGCTTAAATCTTCAAAGTTAATTCCAGCTTCTTCAAAACCATAAGTAGAATCATGTTCCGAATCAATAGGAGGTAAAGTTCTTTCATTTGGTTTAAAGTCGAGGTCTTTATTAAGTATTTTATTTAAAATCACCTCATCAGTAAAACCTTTGGCTTCATACCATTCATCTAAAGATGGGGCTATACCACCTTGTTGATTTTGAAAAGCATCATAATAACAAGTTAAAGAAGCACCATATTGACAACTACCATCATTTACATTAGCAGCAGGATTATAATTACATGCCGGACCCAACCAACCATTATTCCACTGATTACCATTACCTATGATATATTCTTCCATATTTGTACCTGAATCAGTACATCCTTCAACCGGTGGATTTACTTCAAATACAGGAATTTGATGAAATTGATTAACATCTGACGGTTCAACTAGTAAAGTTGTATTATCCCCCACATTTATAAATTCATAATTTTCAGGAGATTCGGGAGATCCTAAAGAGGTATCCCCATATATTGAATATATTTCATCACTAAAATCGGGAGCAAAAAATTTAAATTCTATTACTGAATCGGTTTTTACACCTTTGATGTTAAAAAATAAAGTTTGAGATATGTTTATGTTATATATAGAATCATCAATTGATGATGCATCTGGTTCAGTGATAAAGGTATATGAACATCTATCACCAGTTTCAAATCCACATACTATACCACCCCCGACAGTACCATCAGTATCAGTTATTGTAATAGAAATGGTTGGGTGTTGAACAATACCAGCATACCCATGATTGTACGACCAATAAGCATAAATGTAATAACTAGTACCCACACTAGAGTAATAATCAGCATCATTATCAATCGGGTAAGTTTCGTGAATAGTATAATCAAGATAAACCTGTAAGTCATTATACTTTTCATTTAATGAATCTACATAACTCATTTGATATTATCCAACACCATCACCACCGATGACATCATCATCTATTACGGCTGAAATAGGATCATCGAATCTAAAACAACCAGTAAAATCTGCAGGAAATTGTATATTATAAGCGTTATTAACTAATAAAGAATTAAAAGTTGAAGTTGTACTCCATGTTGAACCATCATAGTAAGCAGATGTATTGAGAAAATGTTCACCACTTTCGTTTGGTTGTAAATCTGAATAAGAAATATTGGCGTATAATATAGTTCCTTCAGGTATTAATTTTTGAGTATTACTCTCACAATCGACATAAAGATATTCTTGTAAATGGGGTACTCCTGAAGAATAATTTAATGGTAAACTTGATTGATTTGTTGGAATGTATGAAAATAAATTGTTTTCATACCCATCAACACTTCGAACAGCCGTTGGATTAATGTTTATATTAATTCCACCACCACCACCTGAAAAAACATTATTTTTTAAATGTATCCTACCTGATCTATTTGAATTTAACCAATAACCTGCTCCTTTTTCGAACTCAGATATGTTACCAGACCAACTATATCCTGTGGGTGAATCTTCGTCTGCCACTCTAAATAAACCGTTTCCTTGACCAAGTAAGAATATGACCCTCGATTCAATGCCTTCGGGGTGCTCGGGTAAATGATTTTCATATAAATATCCCAATTGATCAAGAATAGCGTATGTAGAATCAGTAGGTAAGACTTCCGCCCAATCAGCGCCACCAGACTCGATACCATCAGAATCATAAAGTTTTCCTATTTCCATCCAACCCGTTGTTACAAATGTTTCAGGGTAGCTTGGGGACTGATCGGTTCCGAAATTTACATCTTGGTTACCACCAACATTAACACTAAATTTACCCAAATCACACGCATCAACTCCATGTTGGTTTAAAATATCTATGTTATATGTTCCGAGTAACCAGTCTGGAAGTGGTTGGTTGATGCTACTTACACCATAAGGTGTTGTAATACATACTTCATGAAATTCACTAACATTACCTATACCCACAAGCTTGTTACCAGCATTATCGCTATGAAAACTTAAAATTGCACTCATAATTAAAACCCTCCATTTTTTTTATTTATATTCAAATTAACTTCTAATAAACTATAAGTTCTAAAATTTGGTACATCTCCAAACAAATTAAATGTTCTTTTTGTTCTTTCATTCATTAAAGAAAATCTTGGTTTAAGTTCATTTAATATGTTTTGGGGTAAATTACTTAAAATATTTGGTGAGTCTGATATGAAATGTGGATAAGTTTCTGTACCTGGAGAATTTGTATTCTTACCTTGAACAGCTATTTGATAACCCATTTTTGTACCTAAATTTTCATATTTAGCCACACCACATGGTATGTTTTGGGAAGAATAAGCAACTAATGTAAAACTTTTTAAGTTTATTTTAAAATCTCTTGGTAAAATAACATTAACTTGATAAAAAGATTGAATTGGTGATTGTGTAAAATTAACCATTTTTTATATACCTTTATTTTTGTTCAAAACCACGAGCGCGTAGTAAATCTGTTTTTGAAATAATCTCTACTTTACATCTGTTTCCTAAACCTGAATGGTGTGTTGTTATTGTTGAATCATCTTCTAAATTCCCCGTCCAATACAATGGTAAATTTTTATTACCGTTATCAGATACCGATTGTTCAAATGAAGTATCAAAAGTAGCTACAATAAAATACCATTC
>Ga0208299_1001006_pt1 | contig 22480 bp, 34 predicted proteins | sample 15_taG_FD_184089 | JGI IMG/M metagenome (GOLD analysis project Ga0208299, IMG submission 184089) | Marine viral communities from the Subarctic Pacific Ocean - 15_ETSP_OMZ_AT15312 metaG (SPAdes) (version 2) | ecosystem: Environmental > Aquatic > Marine > Oceanic | place: Pacific Ocean | collected...
GCGTGTAGCGCGAGCCGTGGATGACGGCGCCGAGCCAGCGGGGTGGGCCGGGGCGGATGTCGGCGGGGGGTAGCCGCTTCGGGTCGGTGGCGCTCATGAAGTCATCGTACCAGCGGGCTCCGCGAACTGTTTTCGGCTATCTCGCATTTAGCGCTTCCCTTCTGAATGGGGATAGCCTATAACTAACCCACTGGACGACACCAACGGACACCGGAGACACCATGAACCTCAGCACCAGCGACCTCGGCGACCTCAACTTCACCATCAAGAACGAGGGCGAGGCGGTCTCTTACTGGTCCGACGACCTCCCCAACGTCTCGGTCGAGGTCTGGGCCCACGAGGACGGCAACCGGAACATGGTCGAGATTGACCTCACCATCGGCGGCGTAGTCGGCGCTGACTACCACCGCGAGACGCATCTCGTGAACATCCACGACTCCATCGATCACATTCACGGCATCTTTGCCGCGCTGCTCTCGTGAGCGGCCGTCGGCCCCCTTCGGGGCGTGCTGCGTGGATCGCCAAGGGGCGAGCTCTAGGGGTCCTGGAGGCGATGCCGAAGACCGTGGACGGCGACAACCTGATCGCGTCTCGCCTTGGCTCTGCTGACGCGCTGTGCGCCGAATACCCAAAGGGCGATCAAGCCCGCGTGTGGTCGTGGTTCACAGAGGGAAGGATGGCGGGCCGATGACCGACAAGCGCAAGCCCGGCCGACCGAAGACCGACGACCCGCGCACGATGTGCGGCGCTCCCGGGTGCCTCCACTGTTTCCCCGGCGAATTGCCGCCGATGAGCGCCCGCGAGGGCGCGGTTAGGGCGCTGGAGTACGGGATGCGGATGCGGGCTGCGCTGGAGCGGCTCGACCGGATCTATCGCGATGACATCGACCCAGACCACTCTGCCCGGCCGGCGTGGCTGCGCCGTGCGCTCGCCGAGGACCCGCCTCTGATGCCTACAGGGTGGAGCAAATGAACAAGCGCAAGCCCGGACGACCGAAGACCGACGACCCGCGCACGATGCGCGTCAAGATGAGCGGCGCCGAGTGGGCGCACTGCGTCGAGCAGGCGCGCAAGGCGGGCGCGAAGTCCACCGCCGCTTGGGTCCGCGAGCGCTGCGGGCTCTAGGCGCTACAGCCCGTGCCCCAGATCGTCCAACTCAGCGTCTGAGACCTCGCCAGAGCGCTCCGCGGCCTCCCGCGCGTCCTCCCAGAAGGCGGCGTCGGTCGCGGCCTCCTCCCGGTCCCTGCGCGCTACCTCGGCACGCTCGGCTTGCTCGATGCGACGGGACTCGCGGATGCGCTGACGGGGCGTGGTGGCGACGTTGAACACCGTTTTCATGGCGCGCGGACCGACGACGAGCCCGACGACCAGCGCGGCTGCGGCGCGGAGAGCGCCCGTCCAGGCCCCGAAGGCGAGGATGAGGCCGGCGATGGCCGAGGCGAGCACCCACTTGCGCGTGGTGGGGAGGTCGCTCCACCAGGCGAGGGCGACCTTGATGTGGGCGGGGAGGGTCACTCGCTCGGCCTCGCCGTCTCGCCCTTCGTGTATCCGTGCGCGCCCGCCACGATCATCGTCACGCACGTTGAGCAGATGGCGGCGACCTGGGTGCTGCTCTCGGGAAAATGGCACGCCGCCCAAATCCCGTACACAACGAGCAGGGCCGATGCCGTCTTGGTGAGCAGGGTGACTGCCAGTCGTTTGCTACAGATCCGGGGGAGTCGGAGGCTCATGGTGTCTCCTCTGTGTGCTCGACCGCGAGGCCAGCGGTGAAGATGCTGTCAAGCGTAGCCCAGGCGCCGACGACCACGACGACGAACCCGATCACAGCCGCCCAGCGGATCAGCGTCTCCCGGTTCCTCGTCGTGACCTTGCGGAGAGGCTCGGGCTTGCCCAGCTGGTCCTTGATGCTGCGCACAGCCGTCTCCAGAGCGTGGACCCGCCCCTGGTACTTGACTTGCTCGTCCCGGTAGCCGCGGATCAGCCCGCGCTGGGTCGCCGCCTCGTAGCGCGCGGCGTCCCGCTCGTCGCCGACAGCGTCCAGCGCGCGGCCAACCTCGAGCAGTGTTCGCCTGATCTCGTCAACCTGCTCGCGCCCCATCGTCCTGCCCCATGCGCCGCCGAAGACATGCCGTCGTGGCGGCTCTGGCGTGCCTGCTGATGCGCCTCGCCGTCGTGGCGAGGTCGAACACGATCGTGCTCAGAGAGCGCGAGTCTTCGCCATCCTCCTCGACGGCTTCGATGGGCTCCATCTCCAGCGTGTCGATCATGCGATCGGTGTCGATGAAGTCCTCCGGGTAGAGCGCTGCTGCTCCGTCGTTCATGGCCCGAACCGCGCCTGCATCTCGGCATCGATCTGCGCCCACGTCAGGCCGGAGGCCCGCGGGCTGGAGTCCTTCGGGCCCTGGGTGTGCGGCCAGTCCGAGCGGCCGGCGCGGTGCAGGCCCAGCCGCATCGCCTCTTCGCGGTACACCTGGTAGCCGTTCACGCCGCCGATCTTCGTCTCGGCCGACCAAACCGCGTCACCGTCTCCGTCGCCATCGACATCGGCAAGCCAGTAGTTGTCGATCGCGAGCGCCCACTGGTGCCAACTGTTTCCCGGCAGCGCGTTCGTGAGATGCCCGCGCCCTCGAGCGGCTTGAGGCCCGACCGACTCGAGCACGTCAGCGAGGAAGGCAGCGCCCGCGGCGCGAAGCGTCTCGACAGCCTGGCGCACCTGGCGGGAGGAGCGCGAGCTCCTCCAGATCCGAGCCTGCTCCCAAGGGTCCCGCAGCGTGGAGAACGGCCGCATGGTGACGCCCCGCCGAAGGCACGCCTCGTACAGCCGCAGCACGTCGGCGAGGAAGACGGGATCGAGGTCGGCGAGGTCGCGGCTCACGGGGTGATCTGCGCCGACTCGCGGTGCCCGATGACGATGGCGAGGTCGAGGGCCATCAGGGCGCGTAGTCCCACGACAGGGCGCCCGGCGTGTGGCCAACCCCGGGGACGACGCCGATCCCGATGTTCGTGATCGTCGCATCGTCAGACGCGCCGACGTCCATCCGCAGCCAGACCACATCGTCATGGGTGTTTGCGAGGTCTGGACTCACCCGCAGCAGATCGTCAATGTCCTGCGACGGTGTCGCCGAGTCCTGCACCAGCACGTGGCCAACGTCCTGCGTGGTGCCGGTGTAGTTGGCGATGCGGAGTTGGATTCGCCGTACCGTCATCGTGTGGGCACCAGTGCCCGCCGCCGCCGGGTAAAGCTGCCACGCAGTCGCGCTGCTCTCCTTGATCCCGACCAGTTCGCCACCAGCGCCGGCCAGATCGCGGGAGTGGTTCCGCAGTAGCGGCGTGCCACCGACCACTGCGTAGCAGACATCGATCAGCCACAGATCCCCGGGCTGCCGCGTGTACCCGCCGAGGGTTGCCGCATCGTCGAGATCGATCTTCAGCGCGCACAACTGGCCGCCACCGCTGCCATTCACCCGGATCCCGGTCGATCCGTCCGGGCCGCACGCTGTCATGTTCGACGACTGCACAACGATGTCGAGACCGTTGACGGTGAACGTCGTGCCGGTCGGCCCGGCCTTGTTGTTCCAGTCGTCGGATCCGCCGTCCTCCGTGTCAGTTGGACCGAAGGTCCATAGCTCGGTGACCGCGGTGGCGCTCAGTCCTCCCGGGAGGCTCGTCGCATCTGGGTAAGTGGGCATCGGGGCCTCCTAGTCGTTGGGGATGGCGCGGCGCTACACCACTCGGCGCGAGCGCAGCCAGACCGTGAGCTTGTAGTCCTGGTCCGTCCCGGTGTCGTTCTCGATGCTGACGTAGGGCGCCACGAAGTCGGCGAGGTCCATCGACTTGCCGATCCCGTACTCGCCCGCCGCTTCGTCGTTGGCGGCGAGCGTGGCGGTGTTCATGTGGAACATCGAGCCGGCCGCCGACTTCGTGTAGAAGCGCAACGTCGAGACGACTGAGCCGGCCGTGCCCCCATCGCGCTCGAGGTTCCAGCCGTCGAGGCTCCAGCCCGCGTCCGGCGCCGTCGAGTCCTGGAAGACGATGGCCTGACGCGCCGACTCGGACGCCGCGACGTTGGTGAAGGTGAGCGTGGTGCTCACGCGCTGGCTGTTCTTGTTCGCGGGTGTGCCCATGGGGCCTCCGGGGTGATGGTGCCGCTATTTTGCACGGCTTTACACCGAAGCGCACGCTGTATCGGTTTGCTGTATGCGCGCTTTTGTTCGCTTCCCCGCTTGACTGGAATTGGTGCCCATGCGATTATCTCCTCACTGGACGACACACTGAGGAGCCGACGACATGACCATGACCCGCACGACCCGACCCCGAACCGGCCGAACGACCTATCACCGCGACGGCACCGTCACGATCTGGGACTGCATGCTCCAGGCGTGGGTCCGCGGGTCCGACCCCAGCGATGCCCAGTACGCCACGATGTCCGACGGCGGCGAGCGCACGCGCGTCTCCCGGCACACGGCCGGACGATGACCACACCCAAGCGCAAGCGAGGCCGCCCGCCCGTCGCAGACAAGCGGCAGAACTTCTCGCTCAGGCTGAACGCCCGCGAATTGGCGCAGGTACGCGAGGACGCGAAGGACGCCGGGACCACAGTCTCGGCCTACGTGCGCGCGTGCTGCGGACTGGCGCTAGCGCTGGCGATGCTGGCCGGGTGCCCGGTCGCGCCCGAGCCTGTGGACGAAGAGGCGCCGACGCCCGCCGTGACCGCATGGGACGACGACGGGTCCGGCGTGCTGTTCTCGCCCTCGCCGGCCGACGTGGCGCCGGGCAGTACGGTCGCAGTCCTAAACGACCGGCCGAGCCCGATCGTCTGCACCGAGTCATGGACGGACACAGACGGCGGCGACCTTGGGCCGGGCGCCGAGTGGGCCGTGTTCGTGGACCCGGATGGCGGCGAGGGCACCGAGATCGAGACCCCGGCGTTCAGTCTGCTGATCCAGTGCTTCGGCGCTGGCGGCGAGCAGTTGCGACAGGGTCGCTGGCTCGTCCGCTAGTTCATGTCGATCACTTCCACGAGGTAGGTCCCGACCAGCGCAGCAGTCGCGCCGGCCGACATGCTCGCCGTCAGGAACTCGCCGCTCACCCACTTCTGCTTGAACTTGCCATTCGTGCCGCTGTCCCCGTAGTTGTCGAAGAGGCCAGTCGAGTTCACGTTCACGCCGTCGATCAGGTTGTCAGACAGGATCGCAGTGGCGGCGGTGCCGATGTCGAGTTCGCAGTTCGGCGTACTCGTGGCTGCCGTGGTCACGTCGAGCGTCACCCGCCGGACGATCAGGTCCGTTCCGTAGGTGTTCTCAAGCGAGAAGACCCCGGCGGCGGCGTCGGACGCAGTGAGCGAACCCTGGAGCGTGGTCCCGGCGAATTTGGACATACTCGCCCGCTGAATGCCGTTTCCGAGCGCGGTGCCCTGCGGCTTGACCCGGAGTTGCCCGGTGCCGCTGTTGACCTCGATCGTTGAGTCGTCAGCGCAGGCCGACCGGAGGGCCTTCGACCCGATGACCTGGGTTACTACCTCGGTGTCATCTACCTGGAGTGCTCGGATTCTATCGGTAGCCATGGTGTCTCCTAGTCGCCGCCTTGGGCGTTGGGCTCAAACTCTGTGATGTGTACCGCGTCAACCTCGACGGTCTGACGCTCTAGGCTGTACTCGATCCGCCGAACCGAGCCGATCGCCGTCGTGATCCCGTGGATCTGGTAGCGGATCAGGTCGCCCAACTGGAGTCGCATCCACTCGCCGCCGAGCTCGGCCGACGTCCAGATCTGCGGCTGGTCTACCTCGGCTGCCAGGTAGCGCGCGGACTCGTTGCCAGCGTCCGACGTCTTCGGACTCCAGTAGTTCCACGACCTCGAGCGGGCCCGCTTGCCGTTGAACCCCGTGGCGCTCTGCTCGACAGGATCGGTGATCCGCCTGCCGAACCGGGCCTTGCGCGTCAGGAGGCCGACGTCGTTGTTCGCGAAGGGCACGCTTCCGGGCTGGTCGATGAAGTCCGGCCCGTTGACGGTCGTTTCGTTGGAGTACTCGCCGAACGGGTCCGACTGCTGACGGACGGACGGGCGAGGGGCGAGGCTGGCGAGGTCGGACGCGCGGATCGTCCAGTCCTCGACCTGCCCCGGGCGTGGTCCGCGCCAGAGCGGGAACAGACGCCGCTCGTCGACGGTCGGATCGAGCCGCCACACCAGATCCGCGCCCAGTCCGGCCATGAGCCCCGTCAGGGACTCGCGATAGGTGATCGGCTCGTCGGTCAACTCCTGCGGCACGGCGGCGAGGATCTGAGCGAAGCCGGCAACGCTCGACGGGTTCTGCGCCGCGAAGTCGGCCGTTGCCGTAGAACCTAGGAGGGCCGGCGCGTTCAGATAGTCGGCGTCTTCGACAATCAGATCGAGCACGTCCCACGCGTCCTCCACGACGGCCAGCGGCGTACCAAAGCCGCCAGTGAACGGCTCGCCAAAGGTCGCATCCCACTCCAGCGCGGATGGCCCAAGCAGCGGGGGCCCGTGGATCCGGCAGTATGCGCGGTTGCTGTTGTCCGTGAAAGAGAACGCCTCGCCGCCTGATAGGTCGACCTGGATGAATACAAAGGTGCCGGTCGGCCCGAGTGCCGGATCGTAGTTGTGGCCGACGAGGCCAGCCGACGCGATGACGCCGCCGCCACTCTCATGGGCCACGCCATCATCGTCCACGATGCGGATCACACCGACCTCACAGCCGAACTGCGGCGAGACCCAGAACCAGTAGGCGGGATCGGTCGTGTTGCCGATCGGGATCGTGCCGGCGCCGTAGCCGGTGTTCCCGCCGTAGTAGACGACCTCGCGCCAGACGGGCGCCGGGGATGTGCCGGTGGGCGCCAGGCCTGCGTCGTAGCCGAAGACAGAGCCGAGCCACTGTCCCTTCGTCTCGGGCGCCAGCTGGAACCCGCGCCCGCTCGATGCAGTGTCGGGGCTCCGATACAGGTTCGCGCTGTTCAGCGTGCCGGCCGACGACCAGGCGCCCGTCGAGAAGGGGATCGGGGCCGACTTCCACGGCTCGCCGAGCGGCCCGGCCTGCTCCTTCGCAGTCAACCCGAACGAGCCGGCTTGCACGTTCGTTGCGTCTCGGTCCCACGTCGCCCGCATGCGCTGATCGGTGGCGCCCGTGTCCAGGTCGATGAACCACATATCCACGTCGCGGTTCGTCCACCGCCCGGAGACGGCGTGCTCGCGGAGGGTGCCGTCCTCGGACGTGTCGGCGACCTCGCTGTCTGCGCGCTCGGGGTAGTCCAGCCGCACAGTCAAGGACAGCGTGTTGAGGGTGGCGATGTGCTGGTCGAGCTTGCCGAGGTTTTCCACGAACGTCGGCGCCGAGGACCCCGCCCGCCAGTACCGCGAGAGCGCCGGAGCGCTCGCGTCAGGGTCCGGCGCCGTGAGCCCTGTGCCTACGCGCGAGGAAGGCCCCGAGAGCCGGAGCGCCTGCGTGGTGCCGCCTGAGTCCACGTAGTAGCCGCGAATCAAGTAGCCGAGTCGGAGCCCGCGCTTGGAGTAGTCAATCGCCATTTGTCAACGCAAGTCTGCTTGCATGGCGGGGTAAATACGCTTTCGGGGTGCCGTAAATATGTTTACGGCGCTAGACGTGTCTGCTGCGTCCCGTTCTGTGGACACCATCACGGCCCCCGCAGCTGGGCGAGGTCCAGCGACCCGCTCATGTAGTCGCTCTCGTTGCCGGCGTAGGAATCCGTGGACGAGCCGACGATCGACCCGTAGAATAGTTGACCCTTGTCGGCCTGCGCGTTGACGGTCAGCGAGCCGGCCACGATGTCGGTCCACAGCAGCGAGAACAGCATCCCGTCCGCGGCTCCGTACCTGTCGGCCTCGACCTTGAACGCCCGGAACTCCGACGCGGTCCAGCGCTCGAGCTCGATTGTCATGCGCCAGTCTGACAGCAGGTTGACCGGGTGCTGGTTCTCCAGCGTCCGCGGCGCCGTCCGGTTGGCGAGGTGGTGGCTGTTGACCTCGCGCACGGTGTGCACGGCCGACGTCAGCGCGGCAGCGGCGCGGAGGACTCCGATCTGATGCGAGGTGTGGTCGTCAACGTGCCGCCAGAAGAACGCCCAATAGCGATAGCCGGTGTCTGTCGACGTGACCGCGCCCTGCACCGTGTTCTCTGTCTCCGCTGGCCGGTCGCTGATGCTGAACGTCTCCGACGCCACGCCGTCCCACTGCGCCCACTGCTGGCCGAGGTAAGTGGCGTGCGCGTAGACCGTCACGTCGTTGTAGATGGTCGCCGCGTCTGCGTCGGTGCCGCCCGTGCTGTTGAGCATCGTCCAGACGAGGTCCGGATCGATGACGTTCCCGGCGCCCGCGTCGAAGATCACGCGGGTGATCGTGCTCGAGCGCTCGTCGTCGGACTTGTGGGACGCGAGGCTCGCCGTGTTCGACGCATCGAAGCCACACTCGGACGTGAGCACGTTGTCGCTGTTCACGTTCACGAGGATGAAGGCCGTCCCCGTGTTCGACACGGTAAAGAGGCGCGATGTCGAGTTGTACGAAACGAAGTACGTGGCAGCGTTCGGGAGCGATCCGTTCGCCCTCAGGTCTGTCTGGATCCGGGCGGCCAGGGTATTCGCGTCGTAGGTGCCCGCCGTGATCAGCGTAGTCACAGCCCCGGCGCCCTCGTTGATGTAGACGTTGAGTCCCGTCTTGCTGCTGACCTCGAACATCCCGGCATTGCCGCTGAGGTGCTGGCCTTCCAACTGTTCGAACACCTTCCCCGGCAGCGGGTGAGAGACGTTCGACACCGGGAGCGCTGTGTTGTAGCCGGAGTGATCGAAGATCGTGACCCCGGAGGCCCCAAACAGGTCAGTCAGAAAGAGCGCGCAGCGAGCCATCAGGCAACCCCCATCCGTACATTGCGGCGGTAGTCGTGCCCGTCCTCGAGGTCCGCGGTCATCGGCCCGGACAGACCGCGAGACACGCGCCGGCCGTCGAGCTCGGCGACCACGACGACGGGCCCGCCGTTGGCGCCACCCCCGGCGGCCATCTCCATCTGACGCCGCTGTAGGGCCAGCATCCGGCTTATCTCCGCGGTCCCGACCGGGTCGATGACGGCCTCGCCGGGGCTGATGGCGATGGCGGTATGGCCGTGCAGCCCCGCATCCCTCAGAGCGCCAGGGGCCAGTCCGGCGTCTGCGAGGCCCTGAATGGTGGTCCCGACGATGGTCCCGATAGCGGCGCCTCCGGTGATGCCAGCGGCGGCGACACCGGGGATGGCTGCCGGGTAGCCGATGGCCGCGCTCGCCGAGATGGCCTGCGCCGTGTTCACGATGGCTGACGCCAGGGCGGCGGCCTTCCCAGCGATGAACAGCGCCTTGGCGGCGGTCCTGCCGGCCTTGGTCTGCCCGAAGTACGAATCCTCAACGGCGCCCTGTGCGATCCCGGCGAACGTCTCCACGGCGCTGAAGGCCGAGGACGCTGCCTGCGCCTGGGCGTTCGCCAGATCCTGAGCGCGCTGGATCGCTCGCTCCTGCCGCGCGATGTCCTCCGCCTCGGCCGCGTCCTTCAGAGCCTTCGTCGTCGCGAGGGCGTCGCGCTCCCAGAACAGCCGAGCCGCGATCCCAGCGACCGTGGCCTCGGTCTGCATGTCCTGGGCGATCTGCACCGCCTCAGCCAATGCGAACGGGGCGGGGAAGTTCTCTTCCGTGGGCTCGACCTTGCCGCCGCCCGGCGGACCGTTCGCCCCGGGGCCAGGGAGGTTGATGAACGGGGTGGTGCGGGCCGGCAGATCTGGCACGTCGGGCCCCGCCGCGAGTCCGCCAGCCACGGTGGCGCCAGCGCCGAAGATGTCCACCAGCCCGCCACCAGGGAGGGTTCGCAGGATCGTCTTGAGGCCCGCGGGCAGTTTGAATTCACCGATCGCCTGGATCATCCGGCGCGTGTTCGGGATGACCCGGTTGGCCATGACGTCGGCGAGGACGGTGAGCGTGGGGATCAGACCTGTCGCCAACTCGTTCTTCAGGCCCTGTGTCGCGAGGTCCAGGTCCGCTATCGAGTCCTGATACGCCTCGGACGCGGCGAGCAGATGCCCGTCCATGATCCCGCCGAGACTCTTGGCCTGGTCTTCGTAGTCGGCAAGCCCTGCGGAGCCGGTGATTAGCAGGTTCGTTAGGTCAGCGCCAGAGCGGCCAAGGACAACCATCGCCTCGGCCGTCGTGCGGCTGTTGACGCCGACGCGCTGCATCCTGTCGGCGAGGTCCTTGAGCACGTCGAACGAGTCGCGCAGCTCACCGTTGCCGTCTTCGATGGAGATCCCCATCCCCTCGAACGTCTCCTTGATCTGCTTGCTCCCGCGCTGGGCGTCGAACATGGAGCGCGCTAGTTTCTTCATGCCGGCAGTCACTGCGCCCATAGCGACACCTGAGCGGTTGGCTGCGAACTTGAGCACTTGGAATTGCTCGGCAGACACGCCCACGATCCGGGCCGTCTTTGCTGTCTCGTCGCCGAGTTCCGCCACGGCGGCGGCGTTCTTCACGATGGCAACGCCAGTAGCCACGACGGCAGCACCGAGCGCGGCCACGGCTGCGGTGACTACGAACAGATCCGCGCTCGCCTTCTTCGCCCCGCTCGCGAGGTCGGTGAACCCGCGCCCAAGGCCTTTGATCTCGCGCTTGGCCTGCTTCGCGTCGGCCTTGATCTTGATGGCTACGACGTCAGCCACGGCTCACCCCTTCGCCTTCGCGTGCTGCGCCTCCTGTAGCGCCGCCTGGATGATCTCCAACTCCGAATCCAGCACGCCGAACGCATCGAACAACCAAGCCGGCTGCTCGCTGACGTGGCCCGGAGCCGGCAACCCGTTGCCCCTTCGCGCGTCCACCCACCGACGGACGGCCAGCCCGATCCGGCTCGGCGCCTTCTCCGGGCATGTGCAGCCGCGACGGTCCGCGACCCTGAACCCCTGCGGCCGGTGCTTCGGCGAGGGCACGGTAACGGGCGTCCATGGCTGTTCGTCGTCCTTCTTGCACCGCTTGCCCTTCTCGCACCAGGACGCCCACAACTTGCAGCGGCCATCCCATCCTGTCTTCGTCCCGCGGCCCTGCTCGCGGATGGCTGCTCTCTCGTCGGCGCTCCACTCGTAGTCTGGAACGTCGCTGTAGTGCAGGGCTACTCGGAGTTTTTTCGATCGTCCTCCGTCATCGTCCCGCCCTTGACGATCGCGCTGAACACCTCTTCACCGAGCTTCGGGTACTCAGCCAGCAGGGCCAGCACATCGGGCAGGGCCATCTCGTTGCCGTCGTCCGTCAGGTTGTCGAAGCCGACCACATGCACCCCGAGGACAAGCGCGACGAACTCGTCGTTCCGCTCGGCGTTCGCGCGGGTCGCGGCAGCCTTCTCGCCTGGGCTCGCGTCCTCGGCCGCCCGGTGCTCCTCGATCTCCGCGTGGACCTCCATCGACTGGATCTGGTACTCGCGGACCATCGGCTTGAGCAAGAGGGTGAACGGCTCCGGGTCTTCGTCGTTCCCCGCGAACTTGGGTGTGTACTTCGTCGGTCGGGTCAGTGTGCTCACGTCCATGGGTCTGCGCTCCCTGGGGTGTGGGGTGATGTCCGGTCAGCCGGACGCAATGAACAGCTCATCCTCGCCGAGCAGGCCGACGGCCTCCCCGGAGAAGGTCAGGCGCTGGTCGGAGTCGTCATAGGCGAAGTCAGGCACCTCGACATACGTGTTGGGCGTCGTGATCGCCACGATGCTCCCGGTCGTGTCGCCCTGCTGCTCGAAGAACTCGGTGGCCGTGCGCGCCTTCGCGTCGAAGACCCGCAGCATGTGCGAGGCGTTCTCGCTCCACGCCTCGGCCGAGTTCGTCACCGTGCGGCGCCCGTTCACGTAGTCGAAGAACGTGAAGGCCGCGCCGTGCACGTTCTCTCGGGGGATGATCCCCGGGTCGACGTCGAGGGTGAAGGTCTCGATCCTCGTCAGCTCGGAGGCCATGTAGCACATGCCTCCGGTGGCCGGGATGGGCGAGCCGGCGTAGGTGCCTGTCGGCTGATATGGCTCGACGGTGCAACCGGCGGCGTGGGTCCGCCCTGAGCCCGACGGCGAGCCGCGCACGATGGTGTAGGACGTGCCCGCCTTGGCCGTGACCCTCACGAACTCCTCGACCGCGAGGCCAGCGGAGAGCGTCAGGTAGTACGGGTTCGCGGCGCTGACGTCGTCAGGGACGAGCCCGGCGTTGCTGACGACCATCGTCGTAACGGAACTGTTGCCGCCCGCGGGCCAGGTGCCGGTGAGCAGCAAGCGGGACTCCTGCGCGGTGCCGGAGACGGTCATTCGGATCGAGCCGTTGCCGCCGCCCGCGATACTCCACGAGGTAGCGACAGCGCCGGTCACGCGCCACATGTTGGCGTTGTTGGCGAACCACAGCGTGGCGCCTGCCGGGGTGACGTCGCTGGCGTCCTTGGGGTGATAGCTCGGCGCGCTGTAGACCACATCCGCAGCGCTCGGGGCGGCCGACAGCGGCGGGCTCACGGTCAAGACGTCGGGGTCGCCCGAGACGTCGATGGTGGTCACGCGTCGGGTCTCGCCGTTGACGGTGATGTGGCTCTTGAGCGCCGTGAAGTTGGCGCCGTCGCCGTTGGTGACGTCCACTGTCGTGGTCGTGCTGGAGGCACCAGAGACAGCCGTGTTCGCCACCGCGGCCTGCTGCTGCATGCCGAGCAAGTTGACCACCACGTCGTGCCAGTCCGGGTCGGTCGACGCCGTCCCGGGCGTGTACAGCTCGCACTCGAATGACCACTCAGTCGTGCTCTTGAGGTCGATGGAGCCGATCTTCGTCCCGGTACAGAACGCATCCTCCCGCGCCTGCCGCGGGCTCTTGGTCGTCACGCTGGACGAGATGATCCGAAGCGCCGACGCTGCCAACGGGTACTGAGTGACGGGCGTGCCGAAGGTCGTCTCTGCTTCGACAAAGAGGACGCGGCAGTTTGGGGCGCCTCGTGTGGGTCCGCTCATGGTGTGCTCCGTGCGGGCCTCAGCCCGGGTAATCCTCGATGCTCTCGACCGTCAACCCGAAGGCCAGGACGACGTTCGCGTCGTTTAGGGCGTCGTCTGATCCGATGTCTACGCGGTCGATGGTCGCGCGGTTGATGCGCCCGGCCGTCGTGCCCGTGCCGTTATTCAGCGTGTACCCCCGAGCGCCGGCAGACGTGCCACGCAAGAACATGTCCATCACGACCGCCACATAGTCGAGCACGCGCAGCATCAGGTACTGCTCGTCCCCTGGGACGTTGCGGTCGAGGATCAGCAGGTACAGCGTGAAGTGGTGCGGCAAGATCCGGCTGTTGTTCAGCGTCTCGCCGTCCGTCGATTCCCAGACGATCGACATCGTTGGCGACTGCTGCGGTTCCTGGCTGCCGAGGTAGTAGCCCTGGTTGTACGCCACGACGTTGGGAAGATCGGTGTCCCCGAGGCCCTCCGCGGTGCGGTAGTTCGCTAGCTCGTCATTCAGCGACAGATGCACGCCCGAGGACGTCGTCAAGAACGAGTAGATCGCGTCGAGCACCAGTCGGGGGCCGATGACAGGCATCAGACCGTCTTCCGGCGGGATAGTTGCGTCAGGGACTTCGACCGCTTGTCGGCGGCGTCCGCGTCGAGCACTCCAGCGTGAACGCCTAGCGCTGCCTTGCGATGGTCGACCACGACCCGCTGGAGCATCTGGGATATCACGAAGGTAAGGCCGCTCTTGTTCCGCAGGTTGCGCGAGAACTTGATCGGCGGGCGGGCCGGCAGGTGCCGGCTCGGGACCCCCGTCTGGTGGTACTTGCCATACTCAGCGGCGGGCCCCTTGATGCCGACCTCAAGCGAGTCCTTTGTCCGCTTGACGCGCGACCCAGAGCCGGAGCCTGTCAGCGCATCCCGCAGCGCAGACGTGCGGACCAGCAGGCCCCGACCTGGGAAGTCGCGAGCCTTGCGGGCCCGGTAGGCCGGGGACAGCCGCACCCAGCGCCGCCGATCTCCAGTGCCGGCCCCGCGGGTGCGGAATGTGCGCGAGTTGTGGCGGTGGATCAGGTCCACCATCGGCGGCCACGCCTCGCTGAAGTCGGGCACGAGGTTCGCCCAGCGCTCCATACCTGCGGCGAGCTCGGCGCCGCTCGGGTCCATCACGATCGACGGCCCTGCGTCCACGCGACCGCCGAACGAGCCGCGCAGTCCCGCGGTTCGTGGTCCAGGCGCGAACGCCATCAGAGGGCCTCGCCGTCGTAGATGGTCGCCGGGGGCACGTAAGGTCGATCGCCCGTGCCGAAGGTGTCGTTCCAGTCCGGGTCCTTGCCGTCGGACCAGTCGGACGAGGCCCAGCCGCTGATCGGCAGGTTGTCCGCGGCGCCGTCGGCGATCAACGCCTCCCGCAGCCCGCGATCGGTCTTCAGGTCCTCGAGCATCGCCATAGCGGCGTCGATGAGGCGCTTTGCTGTCGTGTCTCCACTGCCGGCAGCGCGCGAGCCCTGAGCCCGGATCCCGACGCTACCCTTGGCCTCGAGCAGTCGACCTGACGTGAGCAGCGCCTCGCACTCCGCGGCCCATCCGGCGCCCGCGCTGGCTGCCGTGAACGAGGAGGAGACGCCTGCGCGCTTGAGACAGACGCGGATGTAGTCGTAGGCCCGCGCCCAGATGAACGCGCCCTGCGTCGCCGTGGGCGTCGTGGCGGGCGAGTCCGAGAGCGTGCCCAACTGCGGGGCGTGGCTCTGCGCGATGGCGATGGTGGCGTTAAAGGCCATCAGGCCCCCCGCTTCGGCGCCTTGCGCTTCTTCGGCTTGGGCGGCTCCTCCGCAGGAGAGGCCCGCCGCCTCGCGATGAGGTGAGCGGCGTCTGCGGGGCCCGCCAGGAACACCGCGCCGGGCGACACCTCGCGCGCCTTGCGCCCGTCGTCCAAGGTGAACGCGCCCTGCATGCAGCAAAGGGCTATGAGGCGCATCATTCCAGCGCCTTTAGCCGCTTGCGGTAGTGTCGATCCGCGCTCGACCTGCCGTCAGCCCGCCAGAGCGCTCGCACGTGCGCCGGGTCGCTGTAGCCGTCGAGGAACCCCGGGAGGTGCTTCGACGCCGGGAACTTGCTCGGGATCTCGTACCCCGGAGCGGGTGAGGGAACCACCACACTCCGGGGCTGAGGCGCCCGCAACGCCAAGGAGCCATCCCTGACGAGGCGAGCGATCTGCGGCGCGGTGAGCGCCGGCAGCGGATCCCCCGGCTTGAACTGCCGAGGCAGCCCAGGACCGGGGTTCCCGAATGCTCGTCCCGCGGGGATGTAGTAGTCAACCATGGGTCTGCGCTCCCGTTAGGTGGACTAACTCAGGGCGACGTTGTTGTTCCAGCTTACTTCCCACGCCAGCACGCCAGCCAACTGGATAGCCACCAGTTCGATGGCGTCCCGCGCGGCGCCGAACGTCATGATCGTGTTCCCTGCCACGTTGATCGCCGAGGCCGCTGTGACCACTCGATCGCCGACCGCGTAGACGTCACAGACGAGCACGAGGCGCTGACCGAGGAACGTCGGGATCGCCAGGGTGTTCGTCTCTGCTGCCGCCGTGGTGATCGCAACCACGCCGGACGCGGTCACCGGGATGGCGGCGCCAGTGCCCGGATCCGTGATCGTGTTGGTCGCCAACTGTACCGAAGTCAGAGTGCCGTCGATGACGACGTCTCCGAGGAACTTTCGGTCCTCAAGTACGGGCAGGCTCATGGCCGCCTCCTTCCTGGCCGCTAGGCCACGACCGCGGAGAACAGGTAGCCCAGGGCGGGCGTCGGCACCGTGAACTGCTCGGCGTACACCGCGTCGATCTGCTCCTGGTAGCTGCCCGGGAGGTCGTAGCGACGGATCTCCGGGTCGCCAGCACCGCGGAAACGGAACCGCTGCACGCAGGACTGCGGGGTGTACGGAGTCGGGCTCTGCGCGATGTGGCAGAACAGCGCGAACTTGCCCCAGATGAAGGACTTGGACTCAGCCAGCCCCTCTGCCGCGGTGTTGCTGGACGCGCTGCCGACGATGATCCGATCCACGTCCATGATGGCCGCGAGCGCGGAATCAGGCACGATCCCGCCCGTCGAGCCGGTGCGGCTCCAGAGCTCGAGGACGCGATCATTCGTGCGGAGCCCCTTGTAGGCCTCGTACCCGAGGATCAGCGTGTTCGGCTTCTTGCCCGCGTTCGTCAGGGTCGAGTCCTGAGCGATCATCGAGTCGCCGACCGGGTCCGATCCGGCCACGTCCCACCCGGTGCCCGCGGCGGCGGTGTAGCCGGCGAAGGTCGTAGCGTTGAAGAGCAACGACGCCAGGACGCGCTCTCGCACGATCCGGGTATGCGCCATGAGGTGCGCGGTCTTCGCGCGGCGCAAGTCGTTGCCGTTGCCCTCGGCGAACTGCTGGCTCTGCTTGTTGACCTTCACGCCGAGGCCGTGCTGCTGAATCGCCCAGCCAGCGACCTTGCTGATCGTGGTCGGGATGATGTTCGGCTTGTCCATGCCGTCGGTCAGCACCATGTCATCGAAGGGGCTCTCGGCCGCGAAGCCGCCGCCGACGTCGATGAAGTTGCCGGTCATCGTGTCCACGTCGATCACGGGGCACGCCAGCGGGTTGTAGGCGATGTACGACCCGTCGTCCGGCGTCAGGAGCCGAGCGTAGCGCTGGAGGAACTTGTCCTGGGTGTAGTCAGTGCGGTTTGCCATCGGTTAGCCCTCTTCGTAGTAGGACGGGGCCCAGAGGACCGACGCCAGTTCACCATCCGCGGCGTCCTGCAAGCAGATCCCGATGGCGTAGTTTCCGGTTGTGGCGGTAGTCGCCTCGCCGCTCGCGTCGCTCATGACGAGCGTGCCGTCGGTCAGGGCAGCGCCCGCGATGACCTTGATCACGCCGCCGACCTGCACGTCGACGTACTTCGTATCCGTGTTCGAGCCGCCGACCACGTCGGTCAGGGCGCCGATGGCGAGCGCGCCAGCGCCGCAGACGTCGAGGTCAGCGCCGCCGCTGGAGAGCGCGACCAAGAACCACTTCGAGGATGCGAGGTTGGCGTCGCTCTTGAACGACTGGCAAATCGGGTTCCACTTCTGTCCCATGGCCTAGGCCTCCGCTGCGGGGGTGTAGTTGATGAGGGCGGCCTTGGCCGGGTCCTTCTCGATCTCGTTGCTGGCCTGGACCCACGCCGAAGCGGCGGGCACGTCATCGTCGGCCTGGATCCTCTCAGCGAGCGCGGCGACCTCGGCCAGCACGCTGTCGGCGGTCAGGGGTCCGGCCTCGACCGGGACGCCAGTGGCGGGCACGACGGGCGCGACGGGCACGGCGTTGGCGGGGAAGATGGCGTGCGCCTCCTCCTCGCCCAGCGCGGCGAGCACCTTGAGGTAGCGCGGACCCTGCGCGAGTCCGATCCGGCCCTCGTGAACCGCCTGCTTGACGGTAAGCGCCTTGCTCGACTCGGTCAGGGCGACGAACTCGGCCTTGGCCGCGTCCCGCTGCTCGGTCATGGCGACAAGCTCGGAGGCCAGCGTGTCCGCTCGCTCCGTCAGAGTGTGCAGCGCGGCCAGGGCCTCGCCTTCGGTCGCGGTCTCGGACAGCGACAGGGCGCCGCTCAGGAGCTTGATGTCCATCTGTGGGACCTCCGTTGTGGGGGATGAGGTGCGCTCGGTCGCGGCCACGGGCGCCATCGACTGAACGAAAGGGGTATTCGTGAGGGTGCCGCCGAAGGGCACCCAATGGGGGATGGGCTCGCCGGCCTTGGTCTGCATGAGGCCAGGCGGCGCGATGTCGATGGAGTACCCGCGGAAGCCGCCGGCCCGGACTCGAGCTCGGCCCTGCGCGGTGTAGTGGTGCAAGCCCATCAGCGAGTAGCCGCCGGCCTCGTTGGCCTCGACCCGGACGTCTGAGACCCAGGCGGCAGCGGCGAAGACCTCGCCCTCGTCGGGCTCCTGACCTGTCACCATCCGCAGCGCGGCGCCGAACTCGGCGTGGTCGTAGCCGACCGGGGCCCGCCCGTCGAGCAGGTAGCCCTCGGCCTTGATGGCGGCGAACCCGCGCGCGGCGCTGTCGAGGTCGGCCCGCGTGAACTCGGCCACGTCGTGCCCGCTCAGGCTGGCGCCGCCGACAAACCGCGACTTGTGGACGCCGCTCCGCAGCATTTCGACCCAGCGCGGGCCGTCGTCGGCAGCATCGGCCGCGAGCGCGTGAGGTGCCGTGATGGTGGCGACAGGGGAGGTCACGCGAAAAGGGTGCTTGACTTATCCCCGCGCTGTCATCGCAAGAGTTGACTCATAGCCCCGAGTCTGAGCCCCAGTCCGTGCCGCACCATTCGTCCGGCCGCACGTCGCGCTTGGCAAACCACCTCGACCGCCACGGCTCGTTCGCTGGGGGGATGCCGTTCACGCGCCGCAAGTGCTGGATCGCCTGCCGCGTCAGGTCCTCGCGCAGCGCCACAACGTGATCCGGGTCGCGCCCGATGCCTGCCGGTAGGTCCGTGCGCTTCGGGTTGCCCATCAGGGCGCCGTCGGGGGCAGCGGGAACGCTCGCTCTCGCTCGGCAGCGAGGAGGAACACCCTGGCGAGAGAAACGACCCCTGCGCTGCCCGTCTGCTTCCCCCAGACGCGGCTCCTGGCCACGCCGGCCATACTCGGCGCGCGGTCGTAGTTGATGACATCCGCAGCCATGCGGCCCCTCGGGAGGCACGAGCACGGCGAGGCGTCGAAGACCGACCCGCCGTCAAGCGCGGCGGTCAACTCCTCAACGTGGCCCATACTGCTCATGTGGACGTGGAAGATCGATCCGTCGGCGCGCGTCAGGACTGCGACGTATTCCATCAGGGCGCCGTCGGGGGCAGCGGGTTCACGTTCTGTCCGTTCAGCTGCCCGGGAGGCAGCGCGAGCACGAGGCAGTTACATCGATCCCCGCCCTCGCAGTCCCTGTAGGGCGTCGAGTAGGTCGGCAGCTCGGACGCGCCGAAGACGGCGCCGTCTACAGCCTCGCATTGGGCGCACGTATCGCTCTCCATGAGGTTGCTGAACATGAAGCGCTCCACGCCCTCGGCCTGCTGCTGCTGGGCTCGTGCGAGCCCGAACGTGGTATTCACGTCGCCCTGCGCCTGGTTGCGCTCGACGCCGGGAGACAGGTCTAGGATCCCCTGAGTGACGAGGCCGACGAGGCCCGATGGCAGCATGCCGCCCACGCCTTGAGCCTGGACCGTGGCGGCGGCCGACGCGCGGAGCCGGCCCGCCATCGTCGCGGCCGTCGTTCGGGCGATGGCGTCAATGGCCTCTTCGGGCTCGATGTCGTCAAACAGGCTCTGCTGCGCGTCCGGGCTCGGAGCGGGGGCCTTGACCCTGCGCTTGCCCTTGCCCTTGGGCGCTGCATAGGCGCCGGGCGCGGATACCATCAGTTCCAGCAGCGATCCGTGGTCGCACATGCGAGCAGGCGGCGCGATGTCGACGCCGACTTCAGCGGTCCCGTCAGCGATCCGACGCGCGAGGTCGGGATCTGCCTCGATCCGCTCCAGTTCTGCGACGACGGACAGCCCGCCCGCCCGGTACACCCGCCGCAGCGCCGGGCGGATACTCTCGACCAACTCGGCCTGACCAGGGACCGGGATCGACGCCACGTCTCCCAGGTCGGCGGCCTCGGCGTCGATGGCCTCGGCGTATTCCTGCGCGATGTCCTCCCTCCAGCGTGTCAGGACCCGCGCGAGCTCGTCCTTGCCGGCGCTCGTCGCGCCGCGGGTCTCGGACAGGCGCACGGCCTCCTCGAGCGGACGCACCGCACGGCCGCGAGGACCGGAGAGCATGCGATCCGCCCGCGTCCGCTCTGGCCCCAGCTCGGACGCAGCCACAGGGGCCACCTCGCTCTCGTCTTCGGCGTCGTCCGCACCCTCGCCGCCCTCGTCAACGGTCGGCTCTGAGCCGCCACCGCTCGGAGGCGTCGGCTCGTCATCGTCGTCGGGGCTGTTGACCTCTGGGGGCGCCTCGTTCTCCAGCCGGGCGCGCCACTGCTCGCGGGTCTCCTGCGGCATCTCGGCCAGCGACAGCGCAGCGCGCACCCGGTCCTCGATCCCGCCGTCCAGCGTCAGCGCGCCGCCGGCCGAGGCGTCGGTGATGGCCTTAACCAGCTCGGACGGGTCGGCGACGGGCATCGGCCCGAAGGCCAGCGTGGGATATTGGTCGATGCCGTCGAAGTTCAGCGACAGCAGGCGCTTGAGCGGCGCCGTGGCGACCGGCCCGCTGCTCAGGGTCTGCACGATCTGCCGCGCCACGACCTCGGCCAACTGGTGGAACTCGGCTTTCTGCGAGCCGTGCAGCGCCTGGGTGCCGTTGGCGCTCCCCGTGGCAACGTGCTGCGCGAACATGCCAGCGAGCGCGTCAAGTTTCAGCTGCTGCTTCGTGGCGTCGATGTCGCCGGCCCTGAATGGCACCTCGTGCCACTTCAGCGAGTAGCCGATCGGCAGCGAGAACCGCACCGACGAGCCCACGCGCAGGTTCGACACGATCGAGTTCACGCCGGCCAGCTCGGCCGGGTTCGCGTCCGGGCCGATGACGATCTCGGGCACGCCGAAGGCGGCCTTTTGCCAGCCGTTGACCTGGAGCTTCGAGAGCGTGCGCCACTGCTGCCACAGGATCCAGGCGGGCCGGAGCAGGCCATAGGGCGCCGGGTCGTCGCCGTTCGGCAGGAAGCGAGCGTGCACGAGCTGGTCAGGGTCGAGCTCCACGTCTTCTGCACGCGTGCCGGGCTCGTCGCTGCCGACGTCGTAGACCTTGACGCCCCATCGCTGCGATCCGTCGCGGGCGGTGTGCGGGATCCAGTCGGTGACGTTCTGGCTCGGGATAGGGGCGATCTGAAGGACGTGCGCGCCCTGTAGGACGACCTTTCCGTCCTCGTCGCGCACTGTCAGGGACGGATCCACCGGGTAGTAGGGCTGCCCGAGAACGAAGCCGCGGATCGGCAGCGGCGCGAACTGCGACAGCAGGCCCATCATCCCGCCGCCGCCGCCGCTGTAGTGGCTATCGATGGCGACTCGGAGGAACTCGGCGTGGGTCAGCGCGTTCTTGTCGCCGCCCTTCGCCGGGTCGATCATCCACGGGCGAGACAGGGTCGTCAGGGTCCAGGCGAGTTGACCGGCCTGCAAGATCGACCACTCCCGCATCATCTTATCGAGCGCGCCGAGGTCGCCGTAACTGCCGAACCACGACTCTTGATCAAGCCGCGGGTTCGGCTCGGTCTGCACCTGGCCGCCTGTGACGTATGCGGTCGGCGGGGTCCAGGCGCGCTTGGGCAGGCCTCCGGGCATCGCCTGCGCGAAGGCAGCAGCGCCGGTCGGCATCACCGACTGCGGCTGGCCCGAACGCCTCGCGGCCTCGACAGTGGACGCAGAGACGGAAAGGGGCCAGAAGGGGTTTGTCATGGCGCCCACGATACGCGCGAGTGTGTTATGGGCGCAACGTGTTAGGCGTCAGGCCCCGCAGCGAGCGCGGACCCAAGCGGCAGCGGTCAGCCCCTCGGCCTTCGCCTTCGCCTTGACGCGCGCCCACTCCGCATCGCTGAACCCGCCTCGCGGCTTGCGCTTGTCCTCGAGGCGCGGTCGGCCGGGCTTGCGGGGCTTGGTCATCGCATCACTTCCGCTTTCGCCGCCGAGATCGGATCTGCCCCGTCTGGAAATGTGAAGACCCGTGCGCCCTGACCGAACGACACAGCGAAAGCCCCCGCGCGCTCCACGTCGGCGGCATCCCCGCCACTGATCCAGACGGCAGCCTTCGGCACGTCGACATCCTCGAATATTGGCCGTTCTCCGAGGTCGACCCGCACGCTGCCGAAGTCGACAGCGCGGCGGGACCTCTCAACCCATGCGACGACGACCCACATCAGCCGACACCGTTCGACCACTGGTCAGCCTTGTCGTTGGCCCACTCGTTGGCCTGCTCTGCGGTCAGGTCGCCAGATTCCACGAGGTCGGCGAGGTCACTCTGGAGTTCGCGCATCATGCGGGCGATGGTGGCTGCTTCGATCTTCTGCATGGTCGTCGTGTTGGTCATTCTCGTCTCCGGTGTCCGTTGGTGTCGTCCAGTGAGTAGATATTCGCACGGGGCGTTTATCCGCGCAAGGGGAAAACGCACACCGCGTAAATTAGAACCCGTCCGACTCGCCCTCCCACATGTCGCCGACAAACCAGGCCGTGTCCGCCGGGGGCATCCTCGGCGTGGTACGTGTGCGCGCGGATGCGACAACGGGCTTGATCTTGCTCGCCGGCCCGTAGCGGATCGCGTCCACCTTGTCCTTGTGCGGGCTCGAGTTGCTCCCGTTCCATCGCTGGCACGCGCGGACGAGCTCGGAGGCGCCGCGGCAGAGCCACAGCGCCGAGCGTGCAAAGGCGTCGTTCATGACGCGCACGCCGAGGCCCACGCTGCCCGCGCCCTTGTCCGCTGCGACCATGCGGAGCCGATACCCGAGCGCCGCGAACGCTGCCGTGAACGCGTCGTTGACCGTCCTCGAGGTCA
>Ga0208299_1001007_pt1 | contig 22448 bp, 10 predicted proteins | sample 15_taG_FD_184089 | JGI IMG/M metagenome (GOLD analysis project Ga0208299, IMG submission 184089) | Marine viral communities from the Subarctic Pacific Ocean - 15_ETSP_OMZ_AT15312 metaG (SPAdes) (version 2) | ecosystem: Environmental > Aquatic > Marine > Oceanic | place: Pacific Ocean | collected...
AATTGATTTCTTCAACCGATACAATAAAGAGTCAGAGCAGACGCAAAAATTAGCTCAACAACAGAAGTCTAGATTTAACAAGAAGACCGAGCAGGTTTTCAATGACAAGTTCAAAGGTTTTGAATATGAAGTCGGAGATAAAAGATTTAGATATAATGTTAAGGACACAAACCAAGTAAAGGAAACCCAAAGCGACATAAACAACTTTATCAAAAAGTTTTTGAATGAAGATAATACAATGTCAGATGCTAAAGGTTACCATAAGAGTTTGTACACAGCTATGAATGCAGACGCAGTTGCTAATCACTTTTACGAACAAGGCAAGGCAGATGCACTGAAAGACAGTGTGGCTAAAGCTAAGAATATCAATACGACGGCTAGACCCTCTCATGGAGAAGCTCAGACTGGTGGTATTAAGATGAGAGTGTTAGGTGATGATTCTGCTTCTTTTAAGTTCAAAATTAAAAACAAAAAATAACAATTTAAAGAAAATTTAAAATGGCAATTACAAGTCCAAGTACGATGGGTATGGCTGCGTCACCGGTAAGGTCGACATTGACTTCAAACTACATCGATTTTACGTCAGACGCTGGTAACAACGGCTGGCAACAACAGTTCCTTCCTGATCTTATGGAAAAGGAAGCAGAGGTATATGGAAATCGTTCGATTTCTGGATTCCTAGCACAAGTAGGTGCTGAAGAAGCGATGAGTTCAGACCAAGTTGTTTGGTCAGAGCAAGGAAGATTACATCTAGCATATACTGCTAAGTGGGTGTCTTCTGGTGTTATCGAAATTGAAAACGACATCGACGGTAACGACGTTGCCGCGGGTGAGCACGGTGTTAGATTAGGCGATACTATTATCGTGACATCTAATAAAAACTACACTGTAAAGTGTTACGTTAGCGTGAATAATGCTGGAACAAGCAACCAGTTAACTGTCCTGCCTTATGACCAAGACGCGTTAGACGCGGGTAGCTTAGGTACTCCAGGAACTGGTACTGAAACGCTAAGAGTTTTAGTTTACGGTTCTGAGCGTGCTAAAGGTTCATCTAAGAGAGATTCAGCTAACAAGCCTTCTTTCAAGTCTCTAGCTAATAAGCCAATTATCCTAAGAGATCTTTATCACATTAACGGATCTGACGCATCGCAAATTGGATGGGTTGAGGTTTCTGGTGAAGAAGGTCAAAATGGTTACTACTGGTATATTAAAGCTGAAGCTGAAACTAGAACTCGTTTCGCTGATTACTTAGAGATGGCTATGGTAGAAGCTGAACGCGCTGATGCGGCGTCTACTATTGACGATGCTACAGGTGGTCTGGGTGATGGCTCTGGCCCTGGAGGTCCTGGTACTGAGGGTTTATTCTCTGCTATTGAGGCTCGTGGTCACGTTTCTACTGGTGTAACTGGTGTTAACGCCGCTACTGATCTAGCTGAGTTTGACGCTATGCTAGCGAAGTTTGATGAAAACGGTGCTATTGAGGAGAATATGATGTTTGTAAATCGTGCAACAGCTTTAGCTATTGATGACATGCTTGCGTCTATGAACTCTTATGGTGCTGGTGGTACTTCTTACGGAGTATTCAATAATGATGAGGATATGGCTCTTAACTTAGGGTTCTCAGGATTCCGCCGTGGTTCTTACGATTTCTATAAGTCTGATTGGAAATACCTTAATGACAAGGGAACTCGTGGAGCGCTTAACGATACAGTTAACGCCATCCGTGGTACTGTTGTACCAGCAGGGGTATCTTCTGTATATGACCAGCAGTTAGGTAAGAACCTTAAGCGTCCTTTCCTACACGTTCGTTATAGAGCTTCCAACACAGAGTCACGTAAGATGAAGACGTGGATTACTGGTTCTGTTGGGGCAGTAACATCTGATTTAGATGCTATGGAGGTGCACTTCCTATCTGAGCGTTGCTTAGTGGTTCAGGGAGCTAACAACTTCATGCTACTGAAGTAAACTATATTTGACGAAACTACCTCACCTTCGGGTGGGGTAGTTTTATATTAATTTTTTATTATATTATATTATGGCTAAAAAGCAAACAAAAAAAGTAGAGGTTGTAGAAGAACCTCAAATCGAAACTGTAATAGTTGAAGCGCCAGCGCTAACACCACCTCCAGTTGCGGAAAAACCAAAAAGACAAGAACCAACTAACAGAAAACTAAGTGATGGTTGGGAGATAAAAGATAGACAATATTTTTTAAACAACAACAAGTCTCCATTAACTTATTCAGTGAGAGGTAGTAATATATACTGGTTTGATGAAGAGAAGGGATACGAAAGAGAACTTAAGTATTGTTCGAATCAACGAACTTGTTTTGTTGATGAGATGACAGGCGATCAACGATTGGAACATATCATATTTAGAAACGGTGCGTTAAGGGTGCCAAAGGAAAAGACAGTATTACAGAAGTTGCTGTCACTATATCACCCACATAGAGACGTATTGTGGAAAGAGCATAGACCTGTTGCTAAAGCAGCTAATGAAATTGATATCCTTGAAATGGAGATTGCGGCTCTTAACGCAGCTCAATCGATCGATATCAACATGGCAGAGGCTGTTCTTAGAGTAGAGGTTGGTTCTAGGGTATCAGAGATGAGTTCTAAAGAGCTTAGACGTGATTTACTACTATACGCTAAGAGAAACCCTAAATTGTTCCTAGCGTTGGTTAATGACGATAATGTACAGCTTAGGAACTTTGGTATTAAAGCCACTGAGATGGGTATTATCAAAATTTCAGGTGATCAAAGAACATTCTCATGGGGAACTAACGATAGAAAACTAATGACCGTTCCTTTTGACGAACATCCGTATACAGCACTTGCTCATTGGTTTAAAACCGACGAGGGAATGGAAGTATACTCCAATATAGAAAAACGATTAAATTAATAATCAATGGTGATGCAACTGCCCTTCGGGGTGGTTGCAAAACCACAAAAAAAGAATTATGGCAATAAGTGTAGACACAGTATATCAAAGAGTATTAGCCCTTGCTAACAAAGAGCAACGTGGTTATATTACTCCGCAAGAGTTTAACTTATTGGCAAACCAAGCTCAGATGAGCATATTTGAATCTTACTTTTACGCTAAGAATCAGAGAGACCGAGCTGAACCAGTTAGAACGAATGAGATAGATGAATCAGATATAGGGGAGTTACTAGGCGCTAAACTAAGTCCATTTAGATCAGTAGAACAAGTTGCTGCTAATGGCGGAGTTGAAGATACTTTTCCAACTACAGTTGGTGTAGATGGAGTTCAAATAGACGTGTTTCAAACAGGTAGAGTTTTTTACAACGATAGAGTAGCTAAGAAAGTTAGTATCAATGAATTTAATAGTATGGCCTCTTCTGCTAGACATAATGCTACTAGCAATTCAGAAGCTATATACACAGATAGTTTAGTCACTGGTAGAGACATACTGATAAGAAGCGCTGGATCTAACCTAACATCAGGTGTTACAGTTGAATGCTTCAGAGTACCTAAAACAGCTGAATGGACATATGTAGTTGTTAATAGTAAAGCTCTGTACAACGCTTCTATAGCAACCAACTTTGAGTTGCATCGATCTGAGGAAGACACTTTAGTATATGACATACTAGCTTTAGCTGGTATAGTTATGAATAAACCAGGGTTAGCTCAAACAGCTTCTCAAATAGGTATTGGTGAGCAACAAATTCAAAACACGTAATTAGATGGCAATAGTAAGAAATCCAGCCCAAGTGTACTATGGTATCAACGGAGATCATGGTAGCTATCAGTATATTCCTTTAAGTGAAATTATAGACTCGTTTGCAGCTACATACGTCGGTAAAGGGAAGCTGTGTGAAAACGTGATCTTAAACGACGTCACCTTCCACGCTATGCGAGGGCTGCAAGAGCTAAGTTACGACACGCTTAAGTCTACTAAAGACTGGGAAGTAGAGATACCCTCAACTTTAGTTTTAGTAATGCCCCTTGATTATGTTAATTACGTTAAGCTGTCTTGGAGCGATAGCAATGGTATTGAAAGAATTATATATCCTACTAGTAAAACGTCAAATCCATTAAATATAGATACCGATGCTACAGCTGCTGTTCAGTCATGGGGAGGTTGGACTACCGACGGAACAACAACTGATTTAGATTTCGCAGGGCAAGAAGCTGATACCGTTGAATCATCTGATACGCTAACTAAGTATCAAAGTAATACAGCCTCGGATATAGGGTCAGTTGATGCAGACGATATGGATGATGAGTACGGTAACTTAGTCGGTGGTAGATACGGTATAGACCCTCAGCACGCGCAAGCTAACGGGTCTTTCTTTATAGACGAGAGTGCTGGTAAGTTTCACTTTAGCTCTAACATAAGCGGAAAGACTGTAATATTAAGATACATAAGCGATGGTATAGCTGCTACAAGCTCTGCAGACCAATCTATTGATCTCACTAAAAGCATGGTTCCAAAACTAGCGGAAGAAGCTATATACAAGCATATACTCTACGGAGTGTTGTTAGCTCGTAAAGATTCTCCAGCAGGTTTACTAGCTCAGATTAAGAAAGAGAGATTTGCAGAGACCAGAAAAGCTAAGCTTAGGCTTTCAAATATTAAGCTAGAAGAATTAACTCAAGTACTTAGAGGAGGCTCTAAAATAATTAAACACTAAGATATGGCAGAGTTGAAACGTAATTTCTCTAAAGCCAGGATGAATAAGGATGTAGACGAACGTCTTGTTCCACCTGGTGAATATAGAGACGCTATGAATATAGAAATATCTACGTCTGAAGGAGCTAACGTAGGTACCGCTCAAACCATAAAAGGTAATACTAAAATCACCGCTATACCTCAGTTATCACAAAGTGGTAATTATGGTATACCAGATACAGCTACATGTGTGTCATCTATTGCTGATGATGAGAAAAACTGTATATACTACTTCGTTTGCTCTTATAGTGAGGGTAAAGATTACATATTACGATATAACGTAGCTTTAAAAACTCTAAACTATCTATTTGTAGATATCTTTAGGGTTAACACATCTAACGCTAAAAATGTTAACGCTGGCTCTGGCAACACGCTTTACATACCGATAAGCTCAGCTGGCGCAACGGTTAATGACACGGGTGTTAGAATAGGTATGTCGTTAACCACCTCTGATGGTTATGAGAAAAAAGACGAGGTCAAGGTAACGGATATATCAAGGGATACTGTTGACATCAGTGGTATCGCCACTTTAACTTGGAAGATAACTTTAAGTAAAACTCTAACAGCAGATAACTCTTCAGGAACTCACATTATAGGTGCTAATGCCGCAGTAACGTTTGTAGAAGACCGCGTGTTAAATTTTAGTAAAAAAACTATTATAACCGGTGTAAGCGTTTTAGATGACTCAATATATTGGACAGACGGTAACTCTGAGCCAAAAAAAATACATATACAAAGGTCTCTTGAGGGAACTGGTGGTACGCATTATTTACAAGGTGGAGGTTTAACAGGTATTGATAATGCTGTGGTATCTACACCCACCTCAGGAACGTTTGATGGTGGAAATGGATATTTCCACACTAGACTAGTAATCAAAAACAGTTCAGGTAAAAGCATAGTTGTAACAAAGAATAGTGGCAAAGAAGCTACATATGTAGAGGAGAAGCATATAACGGTTATTAAAAAAGCTCCTGTGCAACCTCTTGAGCTAGACATGTATAGAAACGCTATACCTAGAATCCCAACCGGTAGCACCGTGGAAAACGCCTCATCTGGCTTTGTAGCAAACCAAAGCATGTATGGTAGTGATGGAGTTTTATTGGCCGCAGGGCAGCCCATAAGTTTTACCACAACTGGGTCATTAGACTTTAGAGAGAATGATGTTTTATTATTTTCATCAATTGAAGCTAGTGTTAGCGCAGATGATTATTCTAATTGGCAAGTTAAAGTAAGGATAACAACTGGCTCATCTAACAACCCTAATACTGACACAACCTCTTTTATTGGTGAAATAATTTCTATATCCTCGGAAGTTACCTCAACTCAACTAGATTGGAGCGTGAAATTAGATTTAGGTGAAAGCCTTTTTGAATTTAAGTTTCCTAGATTTTCTTACCGATACAAATATCAAGACGGGGAATACTCAGCTTTTGCTCCTTGGTCACAGATAGGTTTTCTACCTGGTAACTTTGATTACGTGCCAAGCCAAGGTTACAACTTAGGTATGGTTAACCAGGTTAGAGGTATGACTTTAAAGGGTTATGCCCCTAGCGAAATTATATCATCTAATGATATATCTGAAATAGATATACTATACAAAGAGGATGGAAGTCCTACTGTTTATGTATTAAAAACTCTTGACGGTAATCTAAAGCACCCTGAGTGGTTCGATTATGATTTTGATGCCACAGGACGTGGGGAAGTTAGAGTAACTAGTGACTCTATATACTCTGTTGTTCCATCTAATCAACTATTGAGACCATGGGATAACGTCCCTAGAAACGCGCTTGCTCAAGAGATAAGTGCTAATAGACTTATATACGGAAACTATCTGCAGGGTTATAGCGTCCCGCGAGAGCCCATACTTAGCACTAAACTTGAATCAGAAAGTATTAAAACCTCTGGCTTCAAGTGCGCTGCTCCATCAGTTAAATCGATGCGAGAGTATACAATCGGAGTCACTTTTAGTGATCAGTACGGAAGAGAGACGCCTGTTATGTCTACGTCTAGTAGCTCTATTAAAGTCCCTAAAGAAAAGTCGTCAAGCAGAAACAGGCTTGTCGCTACTTTAAAGAACGCTGAGATTATACCTAATTGGGCTAAATACTTCTCTTACTACGTCAAGGAAACCTCTCTAGAGTACTACAACTTAGTTATGGACAGGTGGTACGACGCGAAAGACGGCAACATATGGTTGTCGTTTCCTTCGTCAGAAAGAAATAAACTAGACGAAGATACTTATATTAAGTTAAAAAAGAAACACAGTTCTAATGTACCGTGTTATGAGACCTCAAGATACAAAGTTATATCTATAGAAAACGAAACACCTGACGCGCTTAAGGAGGAGAGACTTTTGCTTGGCACGCTGTATAATTCTACTGAAGCTTATGTAGGAACCGCAGAAACAGGATTTCCTTCTCAAGGTTTTACTTTTTTAAATATATTAGACACAGCGTTATCAAGCGTTATTGACCCTCAATTATTCTCTAATTCAGAAGGTAGATATATTAGATTTGGTGGTGCTGGGTTAGTGTCCAGTTATTATAAAGTTACTGGTGTATCTCTACAGGGTAGTTGGTACAAAATAGACATTGACGGTTCTTTTGGGCCTGACGCTAGTTTTGTATCTACGGACAACACTATCACTGGAGTTATTAGTGATTTATTTATTGAGTTTTACGAAACTGAAACTGAAAATAAACCTGAGTTTAACGGTAGGTTTTTCGTTAAAATAATCAAAGACACTGCTCTGCAAAACGACGTGCTAGGGCAACAGGGAGGCTCGCTTCAAGTAAGCGACTCTTGGAGTTTAAGATACTTGAATAATAACGGTTACAAGAAAAACCCAAACGAAGATATTCCCGCGGAACCATTGACAATACCTTTTGAAGCAAACGGGTATACAGATGATAGATCAAAACATCCAACAGAGTACGCTCATCATGTTGCCGTAGAACTTCAACCCGCGTACTTCTGGGGAGGAAGTGCTAACGCAAATGGTAACGAACAAGTTCCAGCTGGTAGTGGTATATCGACAGGCCAGATTGATTCAGATCCTATAGAAGCGCTGCACGATAGATACCAAGGTGACAACAACGCTATAGCTAGCTTTTGGAGTTATTTAGCGAAACAAAAAAGCTTTTTTATAGATGGCGCTACAGCGTATTCACTCACTGGGTCATCCAGCTCTAGTAATGGCATGGATAACGTTTACGAATGGCAAGAGAGTTATCCGGGTTACAAGTTTCAGGATTTTCAAGGGCTTGATGTTGAAAGCCCGGATTATCATGAGAATGAAGGCGCCCCTGTTTTCGCGGGTTCACCGAACACCGCTAATATGATACCTAAAAAAGGTTTACCTAGCAGAGGTATATGGCACACTGATGGTGGTGCGGCTAGTTATATGGACATATCATGGACTGGTATGGGTATAGGTTATCCAGGTGATTACTGGGATTGGATTACTACGATTCCATACGCCCACCAACTTCAATTAGTAAATGATCAAGATGAAGTGTATAATCACGCTTCAGATTTTATATTCAAATTAACCACGCCTGGTACTGTGTTTAAGTTTGCTAGAGATCCAGACGCGCAAGAGTACACTGTAATGACGGACGACGTTTACAGTAACACCGACCACTGGGAGGATGGTTCTAATAGACTCACTGGGGCTTTTGGCATTAGAAACATGCGCACAGGTCCTGATCCTACAGATGCTAACAAAGCTTACGAACATTACTTTGGTACCAACTTAAGGCAACGTTGGACCATAAAGGTTCAACCAAAAATCGGTAGTGGCCCTAGCGGATACAACCCGGTAAATGGAACTAGATCACACGCAGAAGGAGGACCTAATGATTCTGATGGGGATTACAGAAGAGCGTTAAATCACGATACCACAAATAAAGATGAAATTCATATTCTAATTCCGGGTAGCAGTGGTGAAGGTGAATTTGTTCAAGATTCGGCTATATGGGAAACAGAACCTAAAGATGCGGCTGAGTTAGATATATACTATCAAGCTAGTGGTTTAAACCCTGTTGACTTAACAGGGGAGACTAACGAAGAGTTTATACCTATTGGATCTACATTTACGCTAACAGACGGACAAGGAGCTCCAACCACTCACACTGTAACTAGTTGGAGCGGTGGGCAAACGCTTAACTTCACCCCTGCTTGGGAGCCACAAGCTACTCTAGCGACGCTTACAACTTTATCTTTTACTATACGGGATTCGTATAAAGTGACAGCAAATCTTAACGGAGCTTTATCAGCTGGTGGTACATATACTTCTTTATCTTTACACGGAAACTTAAACACTACACCTAGTGGTTTTAGGCTGGGTAATCAACTTCATACTCTAGACTGGAGCAACTGCTGGAGTTATGGAAACGGAGTCGAGTCCGATCGTATAAGAGACGACTTTAACGCTCCTCAGCTCAGCAACGGAGTTAAAGCCTCTAGCACTGTAAACGGTAAGATTAAAGAAGAAAAAAGAAAGCACGGTTTAATATGGTCTGGTATATATAACTCTACGTCTGGTATTAACGAAACTAATCAGTTTATAATGGCTGAGAAGATCACGAAAGACTTAAACCCAGTCTATGGCAGCGTACAAGCCTTAGTTAATCGAGACACAAGATTAGCTTTGTTTTGTGAAGATAAAATTCTACGTGCCGTTACAAACAAAGACGCTTTGTACAATGCAGATGGAAACCCACAGCTAGTAGCTAGTAACGCGGTTATCGGGGATGTAACACCATATCAAGGAGACTTTGGTATAGGTACTAATCCAGAATCGTTAGCTGTTACTCCGTATAACGTTTACTTTACAGATACCTCTAAAGGTAAAGTTTTAGCTCTATCGGGTGAAGGGGTTAGACCTATATCTGATATTGGTATGAGGGATTACTTTTCAACTCACATGTCTGACATGCCTAGGAAAGCCATAGGTACCTACGACGCACGCAAAAACGAATACAATATAACATTCGCTAAATACTACGACTCAACTAGTGTTAACCCTTACGATACAACTACATTGTCTTATTGTGAGATGTCTAAGGGTTGGACTAGCTTCAAATCTTTTGTACCTGAGCATGGAGTGAGTATAAACAATGGTTACTATACTTTTTATCAAGGACATACATGGGAGCATCACACAAATAGTAGCTACAACACTTTCTACGGTGCTTCACCTGTTGACTCTAGTGTAACTTTGGTAATGAATGACATGCCAGGATCCGTGAAAAGCTTTGGTGCAATAAACTACGAGGGGTCTCAGAGTAAGGTGTCAGCCTTCAGCGGTGTTAATAGTGTCCCCATGTTAAACGGTGTATACACTGATGGTGGTGGCGTAACTTCTACAAATAATGTTTACGACGGGGAGTATTTTAACTTGACTGCGCAATCTGGTTGGTACGTAGATAGTATAACAACTGACCAGCAGTCAACTGGAAACATAGAGTTTAAGGAAAAAGAGGGTAAGTACTTTGGGTATCCTAGTGGAGAAGATACTTCTTTAAGTAATCTAGACGAAAAAGAATTAACCGTACAAGGGTTAGGTGTAGCGTCTGTGGTACACAGTAGTCCTAGTGATGGAGATGCTATAACTATAACTATTAACATACAGTAAGCATGGCGAAGTATTATACTAGCGTTGAAACAATTGGAGCTATAGATGGGGTAGAAGAACCCATACAAGTTCGGAATGTTACTATAACCAACGTGGATAACGGTGTGTGGAATGGGCTTTTTATTGAGGCTAAGAACTTCGCTATAGCAAACGGTAACTTAGCAAGTTCAGCTAATGAAACATATCTGTGGAACGCTCTAGGTTCAACATGGACCGCTGATACTGAGGTTGAGCAAGTTGTGTTTACGAATAACGGTACTATAGGCACGCAAGATAACACGGTAAATATGGCTGTAACACTAAAAGCTTTTACCCCATCCGAAAGTGATTTAAATATTAATATAACTCTTGTAGAGTCCACCGACCACCCTATATATTCTGCCTCTCATCCATTTGTTACATCAGTTACTTGGGACACGATTGGAGATGGCGATGCGCTACACACTGTAACTACTAGCACTACTCACACCGAAACCACTTTAACACCTACTAGCGCGACTTACTCGGGGACTATCTTAACCGATGAAAGTTCTACCGTTGTGCTGTTAACATTCGCTGCCATTGATGATTATTACTATGATCTTGAAGGCCCGCATGTTCAGCCAAGCGATATACTAGGGCAAATTGGTTTATACACCGCTCAAATTGAAGATCAAGGGTATAATGATCAGAATCTGCTAACAAGCTTTAAGGTGAGACTAGAATTCAATTGGACCGGTTTTGGGGAATCTGAAAGCGGACAGCAATTGCAAGACATGTATACCGACAACTATAATTCGGGTGGTATGTGGGATAGTGGACTTAGTATAACCCCTTTGTCGCTTACGCCTGTTCCTGTGGCAATTGTAGGAGATCGTATACACAGCGTGTCATACCCACCGTCTCTTACATCTTCTCAAGGGGAGATACCTGTGAGAGTATTTGGAAGCGCTAACGCTCCGTACAAGTTATCTATAGAAAAGAAAACTAGTACAACCTCTACCGTTACTGCAGCTTCAAACGGGTATTACAACTTTGACACACGGGCTTTTCAAACAGCTGTAACCTCTTTAGATAGCGCTTGTGACGCAAAAGGGGTTAATATTAACCATGTACTACTACCTGACGTATCAAGTAATACAAGATATGATATAACTGTCTCTGGTGTAGTTGCGGGTTCAACAACAGTATTAAATTCAAAGGTTCCACAAAAAGCCGGTGATGCCATTATAACTAAATATGGCGTAGATACAATTACCATTAAACCTATAACATACACCGCGGGTAACTTTGGTACGTTACCAGCAAATATTGCTGTATCGAAAGAAAAACCAATTCCAGGTCAGTCGTCAAGTTCCGCTAGTCCAACGTCGGTTATTGTAAAAGGTGGTACAGGAGGTTCTTCCTCTACAAGACTTATCTTGAATACTAAGCCATCTGGTATATTCGCGGGTATGGTGGTAACGGGTAGTGGAGTCGCTCACGGTTCTACGGTAAGCGCTATAAGTAAAAACATCGTAACGCTTAGTGGGGTATCCACAATAGCTAATAACACCGATATTCGATTTACTACAGATACAGCTAATTTAAAGCCGTTTACTTTTACAGTTTTACCTAATAGCAACACATTAAACGTTAACACGTCCGCCGATTTAAACGGTTCTATAGGTGGTTTAACAGGTGTTAAAACACAGATAAACGGAACTGCCGTTAAAACGATCACGCATACAGTGGATTCCACAAAGGGTATAGTCCCAGGTATGGTAGTCACTGGTGACGAAGTTAAGGTGGATACTGGAACAGATCTAACTGTAGTTAGTGTCACTAGTGGAACGGTGTTAGTTTTAAGTGAAATACAATCGTTTGTAGATAACGCTAGATTGAAATTCTCTGGAGGTAATGTTAACGCTGATACAAACCTACATAGCGTACAAGCGAATAAAGTGGGTAGTAATATAGTTATAACAGGGTATATTGTATCTAGCAACCTGAAAGCTACAGCGGACGTACGAGTGTATATAGACGATATAATAACTGTAAGTTAATAATAATGGCAAAAGTAACATTAACATTTGATGCTCCCCTAAACGCTTCTTGTCAAGTTGGGGATATTGCGTATGTCGTCAGGGAAAGGCAGGACGAGGGAGATTTTTCTGTCAACACCACAGATGTTGTTGAGGTCGGGCAGATCAGACAGATAAACGATAGAGATTCATCTACACCAGATGTTATATGTGATAGCTCTATGGCGGGAGATATAAACGGGGATACTGGTGTATTTGTTTTATTCAGCAAAGATAACAAAGCAAACTTGAGTTCTATACTAGGTTATTATGCCGAAGTTAAGCTAGTAAATAACTCTACTACTCAAGCAGAGCTATTCGCTGTAGGTATGGACATGTTCGAGAGCAGTAAATAAATGCTATAAAGTGTAACTATATTAGTATATTTGAATTAAATTAAATGGCTAATAATACGTTACAGGAAAAACATAAAGCTGAAATAGCTAGGGATTTCAAATCCGCGGTAACAGTTTTAGAGCAGAATCTAAAAACTATAGCTAATGGAGACACTATAGTAGCTGGAACAGATGATAAACCTATAGTGACAGATAGTAAATTAGTACCTATTAGGCACTTCTTTATGGATGGGGTTTATGTGAGGGAGATGACTATGTATAAAGACACCATCGTGGTTGGAGCTATACATAAACACTTACACATGTGTTTCTTACTTACAGGTAAGATTACAGTTGTAAACGAAGAAGAGACAGTGGACCATATAGCACCTTGCTTTATCGTCTCTACACCTGGAATTAAAAGAGTATTATACGCACACGAGGATTCTATATGGTATAACACCCATAAAAACCCTAGCAACACAGAAGATGTCGAAGAGCTAGAGAGAGATATCGTAGCAATAAGTTATAAGGAGTATGAAGAATACATTAAAAATAAATAGACTATGAGTTTTGTCACAGTAGCCGCAATTGTTTCCACTGTTGCAGGTGGATATAAAGCTGTACAAGGTAAAAAAGCTGCGGAGGCTGCCGCTATAGAAGCGAAAGCCGCTCGCACGGAAATGGAGAGACATAAGAAAGCTTTTGAGGCTTTAGATACTAGTAACCCATACCTCAATATGGAAAATACTATGGAGGATTTAACTATCAACCAACAGCAAGCGGAGTTTGAGAAACAACAAGCTATGCAGAGTCAAGCGAATATCATGGGTCAGATGCGTGGTGCAGCTGGTTCGTCTGGTATAGCAGCTTTAGCACAGAGTTTAGCTAACCAAGGTTCTTTACAAGCTCAAAAAGCTTCAGCTTCTATTGGAGCTCAAGAAGCTCATAATCAGAAGTTAGAACGAGGGGAGGCTGGTAGAATACAAGGTTTAGAAAGAGAGGGTGATCTCATGAGTAGAAACATGCAATTCGGTAAGATCGACACTTTAATGGGTATGTCCGCGGATCAAGTGTCCAACGCTCAAGCGATGGAAGCCGCTGGTAGACAACAGATGATGGCTGGTATAGGTGACGCGGCTAGTGGGTTGACTAGTTTAGCGGGAAGTTTAGATGGGAAAACGAAGACAACTGATATAAGTGATAAATCTTTAACTGATGCAGAACTTTTCGCAAAACACGGAACAGCCGCTTATGGAACCGGGGATGGAACATTAGATAAAACTGTAGACTTAAGCATAGAACCTCCATATGGAACACCAGCGTGGTATGCATGGCGACAGAACATGGGGTTAAATAACGCGGGAACAGGTGGATCAATGGGCGGTTACCCGTAATAACACGAAGATATGGCAGAAACAGGAACATCGGCACCTAGTTATAGGTTGTCACAAGGAACACAATCAAGAGTAGCAAAAGCTGGGCTTGGCGGGGATGCTAGAAAGCATCTTCAAAATGCCGCTATGGCAGATGAAGCAGGTAATATAGTTACAGGTATAAAAGATCAGATCGTAGAGAAGCAAGAGGACACAACCGCGCGTGAAGACGCTTGGGATACAGGTTTTGATGCTATGGGTGATAGAGGTTCATGGGCCTCAGGGGAGTTGTATGATCAATTCCAAATTATGGAAGCTGGATATAGAGACGAATATTTAGAGGCTGTTAGAACAGGGGATACTAAACTTCAAAAGCGACTACTTAAAGACCAAGGGTCTAGGTCATCTAGCTTACAAGAATGGAAAGGTACTATGGAAACCGCTTTAAAGATACACACAGAGTACGGATGGGGTGAAGTTATTAAAGGCGACACTCCGGACGCTAATAGAAAAAGAAAAATACTTCTAGCTATGAGTAAGATGGATAGCTCAACTAAAGTTAAGATAGGTAGTGATGGCGAGATGGTGTTTAATATACCTGGAGTTGGAGATGTTACAAGAAGGGAGGTTGATGAGATGGTGGCAGCAGGAGCGGCTCCGGTTGTACGTGAAGAGGCGTTTATGGCTTCTTCTCTTAAAGCTAAAGACCTAGGTGAGACTGGTAAATCCTTTGATAAAAACACTAACCACTATACGCATAAAAAAGCTTATGCTAAAGAACTTAGAGCAAACCCTGACGCAGCTACTTCTATTCTTAATGATATCTACTCAGGTAGCGAGACATCGCTAGCAGAAGATCTAAAGTCAGGTATAATAGCTGAAGGAGTGGGGATAGAATTTAAAGTTAAATTACCTGATGGTGTTTTTCCAGATGATAAAGATAGGTATCTCACTGAACAAGATCTGGTGGATGGAGATATTGATGCTATAATTGCTGCTCTTAAGGTTAATCCAAAGATATTAGCCGAAGTAGCAGCTGACTGGCAAACTCAAATAGAAGAAAACATATATAATACCGCTAAAGGCGAGTACGACGCCGCACAAGCGTCAGCAGCAGAGGCGGCTTATATTAAATCTCTCAATGCGGATAGTCAAAAAGCTTATCTTGCGGATAAGGAGGCTAAAGCTCAAGCTCAAGCTGAAGCTGATGCCGCGGATGCAGCGGCAGCGGCTACAGTGAATCAAGTTATTCCCTAACAACTAAGAATGGCAAACGGAGGTACAACGACTGCGGAACCACCCGTAGAAAAGGAACTAGAGAATCTCATCAGGAAGTTAGACTCAGAGGGTAAATCTCGAGAGTATATTAAGGGTGAGGTAATACGGTATAGAGCACGGAAGGCTCAAGAGGTGAAGAAAGCCCAAGAAGCAGAGAAGGCTAAAGCTGAAGCTGATGCCGCAGAAAGAAAGAGGGCTGGGGAACCTAAGGAGATAACAGAAGAAGCATATGTAGACACTAAGTTCTGGGAGGACGCTGGATTAGATAGGAGCTCTTACTTTGATGATAAGGGAGAAATGTTACCACGGAAAAGTGGCACGCTTACTTCGTATGATCCAGGATATGAGCAGGTGCTAAAAGAGCAAAAGAAGAAACAAGCACACATTTCAGCCCAAGATAAGTACGATCAATCTACCATAGATGAGGGTGAAACCTCTTACGGTACGCAACCTATTGTTGAAGCTCATTTAGCCACTGAAGATCAGGTGGCTGAAAACAGAATAAGTTCCAGTGGAGAGTATAATGACTTTGTTAACACATCTACCGCGTACAATTCTATAACAGATGAGGACATGGAGGCGGAGAGAGTTCTACGGGAACAATATGCTGTTGAGGCCGCGGAGCTCCGAAAGGCAGAGCTAATAAAAAGCACAAAAGGTAGTGAGTCAATTACTAGCATCTCCGCGTGGGTGGACATGCTGATGGCTAATGATGGGATTGATTCTCCTTCTGAAATAACCGCTAGATATGAGGGATACGAAACCAACTCTACCTATAGAGACACTAAACTAGGTATTGCTAAATCAGAGTATGCGGCGTATGCTGGATTAAGTGACAAAGAAACCCAAGATCTCTTTAATGCTAACGTAAATCCCGCGAGGAAGGATTCTATGCCATCTGTCACAGTAGATGTGAAAGACGATGACGGCAATGTAACAGGTAGTGAACTTATATCATTTGAAGATATATATAACAATATAGATCCAAACCAAAGCGGAAGACTTTTATTTGATGGGAAAACCACGGTAGGAGAGAGATTAAGAGAAGGAGTTGAAACCGAACTAAACAGAACTAAAGATCGAGAGAGTGTAAGGAAAAACATTAAAGAGTCTGTTGAAAAGTTGAAGGACCCTAAATTCCTAGCAATCCACGCTGCCACGGGTGTTGACTTAGGATTGTTTTTAAAAACAGACACACAGAAGCGAATAGAGAAACAAGCGAATGCGGATTATCAAAAACTGCAGGATGACGTAAAGCAAGTTACGACTGAAGCTGATATTATCAACGAACAGTATGCGATAAACCGTGAGCGGCTTATAGAAGCCGGAGAAGAGTTAGCGGCGTTGGGAGATGTTGAGGCAGAAGTCAAAAAATTGCAAAGCGGTAAATACACCACTAAGCAAGAGGTAGATGCTGTAAATAAGAAAATAACAAGTTTAGTAGATAACTACTCCGCTAAATGGGAGGCGTATGATAAGTACCGAAAAGCCGGTGAAACTCTACATGATACAGCTATTGCTATACGAGGAGAATTAAGTGACGCAAACATTAGAGTCGAAGACTTAAGCGCCTTCACTGATTACATCGGAGACAACTACGCTATAGGTACTCAGATGGCTTGGAGTTTAGCTAATGCCTCTATAGATTTAGGACAAGGAGTAGCTGATTTCGCTTACATGGTTAATCCATTCGGAGCTTTAGGTGACGAATTAATAGATAGCTTTGGAGAAGATTCGCTGGTAGCTTCTATAGTGGAAACTTCTAGAATAGCAGCGGCTCCATTTACTGGTGGGCTTAGCTTATACTCTGGTAATAGAAGAGATAGCATAAGAGATGCTATAGATGGTTTTCAAGATAATGTGTCATCACAAATAGAACAACCTATGGCTTTCGGAGATATAGACTCCATCAGCGATGTAGGAGAATGGGTGGCAGTTACTAGTATGGCACAAGCACCACAATTAGCTTTACTTGCGGCTACCGGAGGTACCGCTGGTCTAGCTTTAATGGGGGCTATGTCTGCGGGCCAAAAGTATAATGACATGGAGCGCCAAAGAGGTATATACGAAGGGTCTGGAGGGCTTTATGGTATAGACCACTCATTTGCTAGCATGTTAGCGGTATCTACTTTTACGGGTGTTGCTGAAGCTTTATCTGAAAAAGTTACACTAGGGCAACTCAATGCCGCTGGTAGGGTGGTGAGAAACGAGGTGCTTAAAGCTGGTGGCAGAAGAGGCGTAGCAAAGTTCCTTAAGAACAGCGTGTTTACCAAGGAAGCCCTAAGGACTTCAATGCACACAGGTAAAGATCTCTTTGAAGAAGGTGGATCAGAGGTTTTAGCAACTGTAGCTTCTAACTGGTTAACTATAGCCTCAGGTGATAAGTCAGTTGGTCTTTGGGATGGAGCTGCAGAATCGTTCGTCACAGGTGCGATGATAAGCTCAACTCTTAAGACACCATCTCTCTTTAAGTTAGCGTCAGCGCCCTTTAAATCTAACACTACAGACGACGTCTTAAATAACAACCTCGCTGTTATTGAGAAACAGCAGGAGATTATAGCTAATGGACCATCTAGCAAGAGCAAGAAGTACTCAAAAGAAGCCGTACAGAGAGCTCAAGAGACATTAGAGGAAGCGGTACACGAGAATAAAAAAGCTTTCGAGCTAGATTTAAAAAGGGTTGATGCTCTTGAAGGAGCAGATAAAACTAGATTAATAGAGATAAACTCAGAGGATAGTAAGATAAGACAACGAGCATCTGAAATATACCATGATGACACCTTATCTGAAGAGCAGAAGAAAGATCAAATAGCTATTCTCCAAGCCCAAGCAAATAAGGGTGCTAAAGAGAAACAGGATATTATGGATAAGTACCCTGAAAAAGTGGTACTCGAAAAGTATAATGAAACTATGGCTCGTACTAGAGCTATGGCCGCTAGAGTTAAAGAGGCAGGAGGAGCAGAGACAGTTATCTATGAAGGCAAAACTGTAGATTTTGAGACTTGGAGGAAAAGCGTAGAGAAAAAAGGTAATGTAAAAATTGCCGCATCTGCAGACGGGGATATAATATATGGAGGCACGGTTGAGATACTGGATGCCGATGGGAACGTTTCTAGTTATGAAATGTTTGTAAACAAAGAGACAGCTGTAAGAGACGGGTTCATAGCAACTGGAGCGCATGAGTTTATGCATGCTGCTATATATAACACCTTACAGCAAGACCCTGTGGCTAGAGCAAAATTCGGACAGAGCGTGCAAAGGATACTTAATGGCAGAGGTGTTAAAATGTCTGATAAGGCTAGAGCTCGTTTTGAGGAGATAGAAACGTACCCACCAGATCAACAAGGGGAAGAGTGGTTGGCTTTCACATCTGAGTTCATGTATACTGGTGATGTAGTTATAGATGGTGGAGTGGTTGGTAGGTTTAAAGACTTGATAAGAAGATGGGGTCACAGCAGAGCTGCTAAAAAGGGGAAGATACTTGATATAGAGTTTAACACAGATGAAGATGTTAGAAATTTTATAAAAGACTACAACAGGTCTATTAAAACGGGTATAGAAGATAAGAGGATAACTAGTCTTATAATTGAAGGTGCTGTAGGTGATATAATACCAGAAAAAGTTTCAACTCGAACGAAGAATAGAAAGAAACCAAAAAGAGAAGAAGTTAAAGAAAGGATAGTTAAGCGCAAGAAACAAGAGGCTGAAATGGATTTTTCTAAAGCGGTAGATTCTAACTTACGTGCTAATCCAGATTTAATGTCTGAAATAGATAGCTTCGTTAAAAATGAAGATGGTTCTAGGAAGTTTGAAAATAACGATGAGTTTAAAGTTGCTCCAGAATATTACGACGCGTATCTTAATATAATAGAAGGAAGAGCTTTAGATGGCTTAATACAGCAGGGTATGACTGAACTTGGTTTACCACCTGAAGCGTTAAGAGAATTTACTAGAAAAGTTAAGGAAAAAATTGGAGAGAGGTATTTAAAGAATTTTGATATAGCTAAAAACGATAGCCTGTTTGGCTGGTTAACGGGTATATCAGGCGGAGCTGGAAAGTCTATTATATATAGAACTAAAGGTGACGTTATGAATGAGTACAAAAAGGAGCTTGATACTCTTTCTTTAGATACCCCTATGGGTGAAGGAACTACGTTCGAGGCTACAATAGAAGCTGAAACAGACGCCGCGATGGCCGCGTTTGAGGAGATGGATATGACTAGGACGCGTGAAGCACGAGAAGCTAGAAAACCTAAGAAAGTCGTAAAGGAGTTAAACGTAAGTAACAAAGGTAAAGCTAGTATTAAGCAGGCCGTGGTTAACGCTAACCTAAGTCTTGAGGGTGTACAATATAAAGACGTTAAGAAACTTACCACTGGTAAAAACGCTCCACTTGCTAGTGTTCTAGATGTTATCGCGGATAAATTCGGCGTTGACCCTAAACGTATCGTAAAACCATCAGATCTAAATGGTAAGCAGAGAGCGGCGGCTCAAAAGTTTATTAACGAGAAAGCGGCATTCTTATTAGAGATGTTACCAGATGGTGAAACTGTAAGCGGTGAGGCTACTGGTGTTGCTAACACTAAACTTGGAGAACTTTACGAGAAAGGAGAAAGGTTGAAGTTTAAAGACGGAGCCACAGCTGCAGGTAAATTCTCTCAACAAAAAAAATCTGACATAACTGTTGAGCAATTTAAGGAGCTATTTGGTATTAAACCAGATGGTACTTTTGATAATAACAGAAAGCATGATGGTGCTATAAAAGCTTTAGTTAATCAAGCTACAGCACTTGCAGCTAATCAAGCGTTAAGAGAAAACGCTATGGAAAACGGTACATCTTCAGAGGCTGTTATCGCAAAACTTGGAGAAGGTAGAGCGGAGATTATGTTTAGTGCTAAACCTGAAAGCGAAAATACATTTGAGCAATTATATCCAGATATGATCAAAGCTGTAGCGGCTTCTAATACTGGAGATATAGACTCCATACGGGTTGCTGTTGAAAGTGTTTATGGGGATGTGCTTAAACCTAAAAAAATAACATCATTAGTTAATCAAATATATAATGAAGCTCAAGAATATCACGACGCTAAAAGTAAAGTAGGAACTCAAAAGCAAGATTTACCGCTAACTCTTGAACAGTTTTTACAGACGAATTTCGCTATTGCGCAACATGAGAAAGGTATACTTAATGCTTTAAGAGATTATCTACCTAAAGATGAGAAAACTGGTAAACCTATTAAGATAGGTACTTATTTTTTGGACGACCAAAGAACAGATAAGCAAAGAGCAATACCAGGTTTATTAGCAACTGAAATGCAGAATGCGCTAGACAGCGATGGGAACAGGCTTTACTCAGACACACAGATAGTAGAGATGCTTATAGCTCATCTTGGACCTATGTATGCCGGTGCTGGGAAAATAGGTGACGGAAGATTTATAGTTGTAGACGGTGTTAAGATTAAGGATCCTGAGTGGGATATTAGAAAAGATGGTTCTCCAGGTAATAAGTGGAGGAGGTGGAACAAGAGTGACGTAAAAAAAGCTAGCGATAAATTATTTGCTAATAGACGGCACTTGCTAACTAAAGCGCAAATAGCCGCGTTAGGCCCAGTGCCAGTAAGATCTTACGAAGATGGTGGTAAATTTAAGTATGAAAAAGAATATCAGTCTTACCAAGGACGGCTTAGTACGGCAAGGCTTAGAGCTCGCTTAGCTCTAGAGCCTAAAGTTGGAGACCTTAAGCTTGATAGCAAGGGTAACAAAATACCTAAGAAAAACAGAAAACAATGCTGTCAAGGTATGCCTGATTTTATTAATATACTTAACGCTATTGGTTTAGGTGTTATCAAAAAGTCCGGTCAAGGCTACACATTGGACGGTAATAAGATAGACACGACCTTGTTACCAGAGTCATCGGAATCAGCTTTAAAGGAGACGGGTTGGCAGTTTGAAAAAAGAAAGAAGCAAACTAAAGACGCTAGGATTATTGTAAAGCTTATAAACGACACTATATATAATAAAATAAAAGATCCAAACGATAAAAGTAGTAATTACGATTACGCTGACTGGGCTATGATGCTAACTAGTTTAGGGTCTAACATGAAAGCTCCAATGAGGAGAGCCGCGTTATGTGAGTGGAAAATGGTAGGTATAGAAGCGGTTATAGCTGAAGCTGCGGCAAAAGGTATTTCCATTGGTCAAGCAACTGAATTTGAGCATTTAAAACCTCAAGAGCAAACTATTGGTGAGATTATACACTCTTACCTAACCACTGGCGAGCTTGATATGCGTATATTTGAGGGAGGTGGACCATATGATCCTTACAAATCAGGTGTAATGAGTAAAGATATGGATAACGCTCAAACTGAAGCTGGGTGGAAGTATACTTCTCCACCTAAAGAGCGAGGGGACAATAGACAGTATAGTATCGAAGGTGTTGGTAACACCGCTATAAGACCTATGCAGAGCATGGATCCAGCCAAAAAAGGAACTAGAAAAGAGTTTAGGGGTGCAGAATGGGTTGCTATGAACGATGCTATATCTAAGGGTAAGAGCAAGGGTAAGTCAAATCAAGGAAAGTTACAAGGTGTATGGAGTAATATTAGTTTCTCGAAACGATCTACTAAACCTAAAGGTATAACAGTGCTAGACTTCGACGACACGTTGGCTACAACTAAGTCTAACGTTTGGTTTACAACGCCCAGTGCTAAAGGCTTAAACTTCGAATTGAATCCAGAGGATTTTTACGCTACGCTAACTGGTCCGGAAGGCACTAGAGTAATGTGGCTCAATAGAGACGAGAGTACGCGCGGTAGAGGTTACGGGTTGATCAAAGTGTTAGATGTAGATGGTAAACCTATGGGTAGCGGGAGTGTCGTGGACCCTAAGATGGATTTCAAGGAATTCTTAAAGAAAACCAGACACCAAGCTAGAAGCGGTGGTCTTGTATCGAATCCACGTGAGGTTAAAGTGGTTCAAGGTGTATTGAACGCTGAGCAGTTCGCTAAAGCTGGTGAAGATTTACTAGCTGAAGGAGTTGAGTTTGACTTCTCTGAATTTAATAAAGTTGTTGACGGTAAAATAGCACC
>Ga0208299_1001010_pt1 | contig 22437 bp, 28 predicted proteins | sample 15_taG_FD_184089 | JGI IMG/M metagenome (GOLD analysis project Ga0208299, IMG submission 184089) | Marine viral communities from the Subarctic Pacific Ocean - 15_ETSP_OMZ_AT15312 metaG (SPAdes) (version 2) | ecosystem: Environmental > Aquatic > Marine > Oceanic | place: Pacific Ocean | collected...
GGGTAGGAGGTATAGATGAGGTTGATGTTGAGTATGAAAATACTTGTTGTGATCTCATGCTTGGATGTACTAAGCAGTGTAAAGGTTCTATTAGATTGGAACTCAAAGTATCCCCCAACAACGAGATCACGATACATCCTATCAAGGACAGTTGGACGAGAGAGGAGGTAGTAGCTTTATGTTCTGAAGCAATGCTTCAAGGTGTACTTTTAGGTACTAAAGGAGAAGGTATGGCTACTAAATTTATTGAGTTTGTAGAAGAAAACCTATAAAGAATTCATCTGTGAACAATGGACAGTGAATGGTGGTATTTTCCCATAGAGGAGAAGTAATGATGAAAAACTCACCCATAATTTACAGCTCTGCCAAAGAGCGTTGTCTGTTGTTCTGTGCAAGGAGGGGTCTCCGTTATAAAGCATCCGTTTGGCAACGGCAGATGATATTTTATTGAGAGAGTGTATAGAAATCGCGGGTTCAGTATTCCTCCCACTTACGCGTATGCAAAGGAGGTCGAACACTCTCTCATCTTATTGTAACAGTGCTATTGACGCATTGAGGAGGCTTAAATACAACTATCGATGTTGTAGCTGTTACATATTTTACTAACTAAAAAACTCATACAAATGAAGTACAAAGGAGAAATAAAAGATTTCCCACATGAAGTGGTAAAGAAAATGCTTGAACGACAGGTTGAACAAGGTAATCAATGCGATTCATCTGTGTTTAAGACGATGAAACGAAGTGAGTATAGAGGATTCACTTGGGGAAAGTCTCCAGAAGGACATGATTTTTGGTATAAAGTAATAAACAATGAAAACTTTGATGTGTTCTTTGAGAAGTATCCTAAGAAAGATGATGGCTTCGTAGTAGGAGAGTGGTATGAAAACAATGGAAACTCTCTTGTTTATCAATTTGCAGGGTATTGTGAGGATGACGATAAACGTATTCGGTTGTCTCATATGAAACAGAAAGGTCTTAGGAAAAAAGTATCAAAAATAGAACCAAAAAACTCACAGTATTTAAAGGCTTCATTCTTACCAATGCATCATTACAAAGAAGTAAATGCAGGGCTTGAGATGTACACCATTGATGATCTTAGGCACGGAAGAGTAGGGCTGTTAAAGGAAGGTTCTGATGAGAAAGTGCTTACAAGACTAATGAAGAAAGCGTTCAAGTATAATATAGATCTCAGACATGCGCGTTTTGCTTTAGGAACCACATCTTATAAAAATAAAGAGATTCCTGGATGTTGTAAAGGATCACAGAACACAGGACATAAGCATGTTAAACGCTGGGTGACAACACATCAAATAAAAGAGGATTCCGACACCTCTACCTCTGTCGGAAATAAACAAATAATCAGTACCAATGGCAACAAAGAAAAAAGTAACAGTAATGAAGGCGAAGGCTCTATTGAATCAGAGTCAGGAAGAGAAAGACAGCATCTCAATGTCTCGCAACTTGGAAGACGCGGAGAAGGACTTGATCCGAGCGATCGAAGACGGAGAGAGAGCAATCTCAACTTCGGAGAGGGAAGAAGACGCTGCGGTGAAGGCATTCGTGGAAACGGGAAACCTCGCAGGACTTCTTACGCCGTGTCAGAATCTTGAAGCAAAACGTCAAGACGTAGCATCGCTTAAGAGAATCCTTTCAGAGAGATTCTAAAGAACCATTCCGATGCGATCGGATAGTGACCACACACGATGAACCTCTTTCGCACGAGGGTGGATAGAAGCATGCGTTTGTAGACCATCAGGATACCTGTAGACAGTGAAGTACTGACGACAGTTGGTATGGAGTCATCCTTGAGATAGCAGGGGTCGAGCATGCTTTGAAGAAAAGGTCATATGTAGAACCTATAGATCTACAATAACATAATATTTCAGATCATGGGATATATATGCGATTTACCAGATGACTCAACTAAGGTCACATGGTATGAAGTAATAAAGAGAATAGATAAGGATGTGAGCCATACATGTAAGCGTGTTCCAGATATGCCAGTAGGTACTGTAACATGGATGAAAGGAGGTCGTATACCAGACTTGGGAAGAGAAAGATACGTTCATCCTGAAAATAACAAGTATGAGGCCAATATATCTTTTTCTTACTTTCGTGAGTTAGGTGAAGTAGTTGTAAATGAGTGGGTAACGATACTTGACATCGGACACTGTCGTAATAATAAGAGTTTTCCTGTAAGCAAAAGTTATCTTGTTGAGAGAATTGAAAATAACTCTACAGGTGGTTATGCATACAATCAAAAGATAAATCCAGATGTTGTAAAGGGAACCTGTACCAGTTTATCAAACGTACGTCGTGCTACTTTTGGAGAGATCGAAAAGGCAATGAAAGACGTGACCCTTCAGGTAGGGGATCTATGTACATTCAATAAAATAGGTCCTTGTGGGTCTCATTATGGTGAAAAGGTAACTATTGCTAAGATAGATCGTGGAAGTTCTTTCACCACGTTTCATGTCTCTGACAATAAAGGAACATATTCACATAGAGCTCTTACACTTTTAAAGAGAGGGGTGTCACAGGATGAACCTAAAGAAGCTGTTGTAAAAGAGAAGCCAGTGTTCAAATATGACATTGGATCCACTGTAGTATTTCATGTGAATGGTAAGTCATATGAATACAAGGTGCAAGGTAATGCGAACCATTGTGATAGAAGTGCTCCCTTTGGAGAGAATGGCGCAATATTCAATGCATTGGGGATGTCAGATAGTGCTGAAAGGTATAGATTTGCGGACAGGTTCTACCTTAGTAAACCTGCACACGGATGTTGGCCTGTTACTACTGGATCTACTGTGGAAGTAAGACTGAAGGAGTTGAATGCTCTTATTGAAGGTCTGCATCAGTTGTGTGCCAATACCGATCGAAGATTGAAACAGATCAAAGAGGAATATCCTGATGGTTCGAGTTTTATAAGTGCGTCAGGATCAGGTAATAGGTATATGATGGATCATGATAATATCACACTAAAGGTCAATAGTGACCATACTGATGTATTCAGTAACGGTGGTATTGTAGTATGCAATGGTCAATGGGCAGAGCGTGTAATAGTAGAGAAAGCGCCTGAAAAGGAAGTTGTCGAGATAGAAAACTGGAGGATCGATCATCAGTATTATAATAATTACATAGTTCTGTTGAGCGGAATAACTGATGTTACCGTGAGGACCAAAGCTCTTCACAACTTTCGTTATGCAAAAGATGATTTATCTGATGATCCACCTACTACTATCTCTGATGCTTTAGCATACGGGTTCACTTGGTCTGAAACTCCAGAAGGATCTTCTTATTGGGGTGATATACACTTAAGGGAAGTAAATAAGCCGACATATGTCGGAAAAGGTATTCGACAGCAGATGGAGGATGCCTGTGAAAAAACCGACGGAGGACCAGTGTTTGATGTTTCAGAATGGGATACGAGTAAGATGACTCCTTTGGGGGGATATCATAGCGGAGTTGATCCATATTTACCTAAAGAACCAGTAAGATCAGTAGGTCGTTACCAGGTAGACGACGATATAAAATTACCTACATTCAATAAGTAACTTTTTAATTAATCAATAAATAATTTCAAATCATGAGTAAAGCAAAAAATTCACAAACGTTAGCACAAAAGATCATTGCATTCTTCAAATTGGGAGAAGAAGGTAAAATTCAGTCATTCTTTGACAGAGAGCTTAAGAAGCTTCTTAAATTGATCGCAGGATACAATCGTAAGATAGGTAATTTCACCTATAATTATGAGCAGACATGCGATGATCTTAAGGATCAGCTTGAAGATGCTGAATCGTCATTGGAACAGGCTTACCTTGCTGTAGTACCTGAGAATGTTGCTACCAATTCAGAGCAGGATGATTTCTCTGTAATATACTGGGGTAATATTACCAATGCTGAGAATAAGATCGAACTGTTAAATGAGAAATTGACACGTGAAAAAGATGATTATGATGAAGCTGTCAAGATGATGCAAGAGAAGATCGATGACACTCAGGCACGTATCGATGTGATCGTAGGAAAATGATAAGTAAGAAACAACGGAGGTGTGCTCAGACAGGTCATGTCTGGGCATACAACCGATTGTATTTTCACTATCAATGTCGAGTATGTGGATCGGTACGCGACAAACCAGTAAAGAAAGACGATCTTGAAAAACCTTTTTAATGAAGGTAACCTTTAGAACCATCTGTAAACAATGATGGAACCTGCCCAAGTATAGTTCTGAAATGACTTATCATGAAAATGTAAGATGAACATACGTAGCTCATGCCGTAAGGAGAGATTAAAATGTAGTAATAAGGTTATTTTCATTTCATAAAAACAAAAAGATGAAAGAATCACACGATAGAAAAATGAAGAGCGCTTATCTCAGTGCGATCAAAGAGATCAAAAGCATTATAGAAGCAAATAGGGTAAAGACCCTCGTGGATCTAAGACATAGGCTTAGAAATGCAGGATTCGTCTTCAATAATAACCTGACGAATGTTCTTAGAGATAAGGGTGTATTGGGAAAAACGTCCAGTGGTAGGATCATATGGAAAGCTCCTATAGAACCTACACTTGAGATGGCAAATGCTACGGTGGATAGAATGAGAGAGATCACAAATAACTGTGTAGCGAAAGCGTTGGCAAAACCTGTCGAAACATCTTCTCCTGTTGAAACAAAGGAGGCTGAACCTCAGAATGTAATGATAAATCTCAATGGAGTAGATGTCACTTTGCCTAAAGGCACAAAGGCATCTCTTTATCCTGATGGTAAATTAGAACTTCAATTTTAGAACTTGAACAATGGATGCTAAAGATAGTAATGATCAAACATTAGTAGTGAATGATAGAGTAATATGTGTGACAGCTTCCACTCGGATGATACCGATATGCACAGAGTTGTTCAGAAAGCCCTTTCTATTGTATAAGAAGAAGAGGAAGGAAGTTACCATAGAAGAAGGTGACGATGATGATGACATCCGTATCAAGAAGTTCAATGCAAGTATGGTAAACTGTAGATTGCATAAGGATGATCTACCATCTACCACACGTGAGCAATTGAGAAATGGTACCGAGAGAGTGCTTGTTATCAAAAAGATAAATAACGGACATCTCCAGTTCTGGAATAATAAGGAATGGACACGGGAAGAAAGCTTACAGCATTTTCATCCTGCAAATAGATTTAGAAAAGTCAAAAGAAAATGGAAGTAGAAATAGAAAAACTCTTACAGTTTGTAAAATTGTTCGATAGAGGTAGTATAGCACTGTATGGAGAACATGACCATGTCAAACCTTCAATGTACATGATGGTAGGAAGATTCTCAGATAAGGGTACAGCAAATGATAGAGTGACATATACAGTAGAGGATATGAGCCATTTATCAGATGTATGTACTCTTCAGGACAGTACAGGTGAATCTATTTCAGACGTCCCCTGCAGTGATATATGTAGAACAATAACATATTCCAAGTTGGGAGGTAACTTTCGTAATGCGTTGGAAAATATTGATGCTCTACGGAGTACGTTCCACCTTATTGAAAATTATAAGGATGAAATGAAGACATGTCGCATAGTAAGGGATAACAGTAAAGTGGTCGCTTCATTGATGTCAGATGATTACGATGTTGCTGATCTCAAAAAGGTCTTAGCTCTTTCTCAATCTCAATGAGCACGTGGAACAAGGAGGTAGCTGACATTGAGGTATATCCTGATATGTTCTGTTACGTCGGTCACACTTTTGATAGCGATGATACATATGAATTCCTCTTATGTCCTCAGGTAGGGGATATAAAGGAGTTCGTTGTACGCATGCTTGATAAAGTGGGAGTGATGGGATACAACGTAAAGGGATATGACGCTCACGTGATAGAGCATATCATAAAGAGGGTACATGACTTTGATAACATGAATAATGTTGCAATATGCAATGAGATATTCAAGTTCTCAAAGGATCTGATCCATACGGAGAAGAAACCATGGCTGAAGAAACCAGTGTTACCTTATTTTGATATCTATAAATTACATCATTTTGATAATAGGAATAAGTCCTGTAGTTTGAAGTGGATAGAGTTTGCTCTACGCATGTCAAACATATCAGACCTTCCCTACCCTCCTGAAGTGCCCTTAGGTACAAAAGAAAAGATAGATGAGGTAGTGAAGTACTGTCATCATGATGTGAAGGCAACAAAGATGTTCATTGAGGCATCTGAGAAAGAGATCGTATTACGACGTGAACTGTCTAAGAAGTATGAGCTCGATCTATATGACGTCAATGAGTCTAAGATGGGAGCTGAGATAGTTCTGAAGAAGGTGTCTGAAAAGATGAATGTACCTTCTTGGGAAGTACGTAAGATGCGTACCTGGAGACCTGAAGGTATTGTATTGAAAGATATAATACTTCCGTATGTGAGTTTCAGAACACAGGAGTTCAATGAGCTGCTTGACAAGTATATGTCAAAGACAGTGAAGGACACCAAAGGTGAACTGAAGCATCGTCAATGGTTCAAAGGTATTCCGTATGATTACGGGACAGGAGGATTGCATGCATGTACCAAGAGTGGTTCATTCCATGCTGATGATGAGTATGCGATCATAGACATTGATGTAACGTCATATTACCCGAACATAGCTATACGTAATAAGCAGTATCCAAGACATCTTGGTACATCGTTCTGTTACGTGTATGAAGGTATGTTTGAGGAGCGCAAATTGCATCCTAAGGGAACGCCTGAAAACTATGTATTAAAGATCGCTTTGAACGGGGTATTTGGTTGAAATAAATTAGTGTTTTATCGCATTTAGTAGTATCTTTATAATATGAAGATAAGTACAATTGCGAATGTACACCTGCGAGGTGTATATCGAATAAAGAATATCACTACTGGTAAACAATATATCGGTAGTACAGTTATGTCGTTCTTGAAACGACTTCAACATCATCATGCGATGTTAAAGAGTGGTAAACATAAGAACACATATCTACAGAACGCATGGAATAAATACGGAGAAGATGATTTTATCTTTGAAGTAGTTGAAGTATGTGAAAAGAAGGATTGTTTGTTGAAAGAGCAAATATATCTTGATAATGAAACTGATCTTTACAATATAAACCCATTGGCAACAGGAACTCCTGATATGTCAAAGGAAACTATTGAAAAGAGAAGTATCAAAATTAAGGAAACGGCTCAAAAAGTTTCAAAATGGTATAATAAGGTTAAAGAAGGTTCAATATCTATTGACGATGTTCCAGAAAAGTATAAAGAGCGCATCCGAATATGGAGTGCTCAAGTACCTTGGAATAAAGGAAAGAAGTATGAATCTACTGATCATCTTAAAGTACCCAAGAAAACTTCAGATCGAAAGTTATTCTCTACAAATCTCAGAAAGAGATTGCCGATGATAACAGTTTACCATGAGGGTAAATTATTATCATTGTTTGAGAGTGCTAAAGATCTTGAAGAGTGGAGTCTTACAGAGAGAAATACATTACCTATTAACAGTAGGTTTTCTAAATCTCGAATGGGACATCCTATAAATTATTTGAAGTCAGCAAATATTAACAAAGCCTGTAGGACAGGTAAACCTTATAAGGGTTTGATATTTAAATTCGTGAAATAATAATTTCACAGCCCCTACATGTAGTAATACATGATAGGAATCGGATGAATTCATGGGAAGTCTTAGGTCAGTAATGACAAGATAATCATGAGCCAAGCTGAAGCAGGAATGCTACAGAAGGTGCAACGACTAATAGCATACTACCAGAACGGTAATGAAGCTAACACGAGCGTCCGACATCTCATGCGTTGAGATGATGATATAGTCTGAGCAATATGGAAACATATTGAACTTAAAGTTAAACGCTTTAGGGATAACAAAACTGAAAAGTAACGAGGTTTATTCGTATCTTTATGACCCGAAATTCTTCCTATTCATTACGGTCAATGGTCAGTTATTACTGACAATGTTAGCAGAGGACATCCTGCTCGAAACAGGGGCTGAACTACTTCAGGCAAATACGGACGGCATTACGGTGAGGATCTTAAAGACAGAGGTCGATAAGATGAAGGAATGTATGGTCAATTGGGAGAAGTTGACCGATCTACAATTAGAAGAAGCAGAGTACAAGAGTATGTTCATACGCGACGTCAACAATTATCTTGCAGTAACAACCGATGATAAGTATAAGTTCAAAGGTGCGTTTGAGATAGACAAAACGTGGCATAAGGATCATTCGATGAGGATAGTCCCAATTGCTGTAGCACGAGCATGCATACATGGTATTCCTGTTGAACAGACCATTGAAGATCACATGAATGTTGATGTGTATGATGACATAGGCTGTAAAGCTCATGGTATCTATGACTTCTGCAGTGCAAAGCGTGCTAAAGGAGGAGGGAAGTATATGACCGAGACAGCTATTGGAGTGATAGAGGACCTACCTAAGACGGTAAGGTACCATATTGCAAACGATGGAGTGTTCCTGCGTAAGATGCTACCCATGCATGTCAATAAGCAAGGTCTTGTTGAGAAGCATAAGGAGAAGTTCCCTAATCAGACAAACATATTTGATCTGATAGATGATGTTAAAGTTGAGCCTGAGCGCATATCAACTGTCGAGGTGGGTAATACCGTCGCAGTCATGAATGATGTGTCTGAGGGTCCCTATGATGTCAATCTGGATCATTATGTAAAAGAGTGTAACAAAATACTTGATAAGCTATGAAAGAAGAATTGATAAAATTTGAAACAGCAAAGCTTGCTAAAGAGAAGGGGTTTGATGAGCCTGCATATTTCTTGTACAGGAAAGGGAGAGTATATGATATATTCTCTCCTGAAATAATAAACTCTGTAAAGAAGTCTGTGATAGCAGCACCAACACAATCACTCCTTCAAAAATGGTTGAGAGAGGTGCATAAGATTGATATGTGGGTAGAGAAGTATAATGATGATATTCGATTTTTCTATCAATGTCCTAAAGTTCATGACAACGATACAGATAGAAGATTAAATCATTGGGCAGACACTTATGAAGATGCTCTTGAAGCAGGGTTGTTAGAAGCACTAAAACTTATTGAAGATGGAGGATAAAATAGAAAATTGTCTCCGATGTGGAGACCAACTTGATAACGAGATCGTTCTATGTAACAACTGTTGTGCTATAGCTATTGATACTTTAGCAGAAAAAGAGAACTATGCCGAATGGTCAGTTGAATATGGTAAATTAAGTGAAGAAGAATGAAACTTGACGAAAAGAAGAGAGGGGTGCAGATCAATGCTTATCAAGCATGGGATGCAGCTGATAATAAAGGTACTGTTGAGCTTGCAACTGGTATGGGTAAAACATTTGTTGCAATTGATGCAATGATGTCATGCAAGAAGGGTGCTAAGGTGCTCTTTCTTGCTGAGACCAATCTGCGTGAGATGGACCTTAATGCTCAGATAGCATTGTATGCCAGGTTCTTCAATAAGAGTGTGGATGATCATGTGGACATAACGTTCGCGTGTTATCAGTCAGCATGTAAGTGGACAGGACGTAAGTTCGACCTTGTCATAGCTGATGAGATTCATGATAGTCTCACGTCAGTATACTCAAAGTTCTATAGGAACAATGAGTATGATCGGATACTCGGTCTGAGTGCAACAGTGAAATCTTCACAGGTGTATGTCATAGATGGAGTAGAGGTGAGTAAAGAAGTACTGCTTGATGATATAGCACCTGTCTGTTATACCTATGATATAGGAGAGGGACAGCGTGAAGGTACAAGTAGGAAACTGAACCTCTATTTTGTCTACCATCGTCTTGATGGTACAAAGAAGGTGATCGAAGGTGGTAATAAGAAGAAACGTTTTATGACCACTGAGGCATCTCAATACAATTATCTGAATAATATGTTTCAAAAGGCAATTTATGCAGGTAATGACGGTATGTTCAAGATGGCTGCAGGTAAACGAGCACGGTTCCTATATGCTTTTCCAAGTAAAGTTGCTGCAGTAAAGCAATTACTTAAGAGTATAAAGGGTAAGTCCATAGTGTTCGGAAATGATCTTAAGGCATTGGAGGAAATAACTCCGAATGTAGTGAGATCAGCAGAGAAAGGTGTAAGGACAAAGGTGCAGCAGGACGAGCGGAACTTCTCATTGAGAAATAGGTTCGATCTTGGACGCATCAGAACAATAGCATCATTCAAGATGCTGAAACAGGGTGCTAACCTGAAGGGTGCAGACAATGTGATACAGATGTCATACTACTCAACACTTCCTGACTTTGTTCAAAGGATAGGAAGACTTCGTGTAAATGGAGATAAGATGGGTAATGTGGTAATAATGATCACGTTAGGTACTCAGGAGGAGAAGTGGTTCGATAAGATGATGAAAGATGTACCTCTTGATGAATTTACAGTGCATACATGTCGTAACATGAATGAGTGTATAAAACTATTAAAATAATGGGATTACAAGAGAAGATCAAAGAGTTTCTTAAGACGTACGGCAAACCTGATCATCCTGATATGGATGATTCGATACATATGTTGTTGATGGATGATCACTTCTATTACATTACTGATGATCTCAGTGGTTATTATATCAAGAAGGACATAGCAGGATTGACAGATGTAGATGAGTTGGTGCATGAGTTTTTATATAACAGTAAAGAATGAGGTAGAAAAACAATGAAAAGATGATAGCAATAGATGAGAAGAAGGCGATAAAGAGCGGGTTGACATTCAACGAGGTGTTCTTTTTGAGAGGATTGATGGAGGGCTATAAAGATAAGGTCCATATTGTGAACGTAGACCTGTTGAAGAACAGGAAATTGATCTCTGATGAAGCGGAGATCACTGACGTAGGTAAGACATTGGTGGGAAAGATATTCTGTGATGTGTCAAGAAGACCTATAGTTCTGCCGAGAGAAGCAGAGGTACAGGATCTTTCTGAGAAGTTCAGAGAGCTGTTTCCAAAGGGAGTGAAAAGTGGTGGATACGCCGTGAGAAGTAATATCAAGAACATCTCACATAAGATGAGACTGTTCAAATCTGAATGGCCTCAGTATACTGACGAACAGATACTTAAAGCAACTGAAAAATATGTGAAGGAGAAGGAGAGAGAAGGATATGCGTTCATGAAGACCGCAGAGTATCTCATAATGAAGGATAGAAATTCAGCACTTGCATCCTTGATAGATGCTACAATAGAAGGCGCAGATGACACAACAACCTGGGGAAGACGTATATAAGTTAGCTCTGGCTCAAATTGAGCTTAGGCGTGACAGAGCACTGTCAGGACATGCTAACTGTATACCTAATCCGTTCAAACGGACAAGTGAGGTCTCTCCAGGAATAGAGCGTGGTACATATGATATTGTAACCGCTAACTCTGGAATAGGTAAATCAAAATACACAAGGTTCAACTATGTGATGGTTCCTTACATGTTCATCAAGAGTAATCCTGATGCAGATATCAGATTGAAGATCTTTTACTTCTCCTTAGAGGAGAGTAAGGAGAAATTCATGATGTCGATCATATCTTACTACCTGAATTGGAAGTATAAGATACGTGTATCAGTGAAGCAGTTGCGCTCGGTAGGTAAACTCGGATACAGTCTATCTGACGACCATCTTGAAAAGATCAAAGAGGCACAGGAGTTCTTTGCTGATCTTGAAAAGATAGTCACGGTCATAGATGACATCAAGAATCCTACTGGGATATTCAAAACAATGAAGACATACCATGAACAGAATGGTACGTGGACATTCAGAGAGTATCATGAGCCTAAGACAGGCAATCTGAGAAGAGTGCATGACAAGTATGATGCAAATGATCCCAATGAGTATGTGATATGTATCACTGACCACGTAGGACTGCTTCATGCTGAGAAAGGACTGAGCAAATGGGAGACCATAGGTAAATTCTCTTCTGAATATTGTGTAGAGTTGCGAAATAAGTATGCTGCCATCATGGTGAACATACAGCAACAGAACGCAGATAAGGAGAAGAAGCAGTTTACCTTCAAAGGTACTTCGATTGCTGAGAAGCTTGAGCCGTCACTTGACGGTTTGGGATTGAATAAGAATACACAACAGGATGCTGATAACGTGTATGGACTATTTGCGCCAGACAGGTATCAACTACCTGAGTGTGAAAGGTATAATATTGAGGTGATGCAAGATCACTTCAGATTATTGATAACTCTCAAAAGCCGTGATGGTGAAGAGAATGTGAGGACACCTCTGTTCTTTGATGGAGCATGCAGTAATTTCTTTGAGATGCCAAGAGCAGAGAGTACAGCAGAGGTGAATGAAGTGTACACTCATGTACAGAATTTATACAATTAAATATGGGAGCGATAGGAATATTAGTGATAGGTCCAAGCGGGACAGGAAAGAGTGCATCATTGAGAAATATGGATGCCAAGACAACATATCTGATGAATGTGCACGGTAAACCGTTGCCGTTCAAGACCGATGGTTACAAGAAAGTAGGACCAGGTGAGAAACCTGACAGCGGTAACATGTATGTGACAGATGACGTGTCCACCATGATGAAGGTGATGCAGTTCGTAAGTGACAGCATGCCTCATGTGAAGGATATTGTGATCGATGATTGGCAGTATGCGATGAGCAATGAGTTCATGCGTAAGGCGAATGAAAAAGGATACGAGAAATTTACTCAGATAGCATTGCATATATGGGAACTTGCAAATAAACCTACTGAACTACGTGATGATCTGACGGTCACATATCTTACTCATGATGAGGAGATAATAGACTCTCAGGGAGTACGTAGAAAGAAGGCAAAGACCATCGGAAAGCTTGTTGATGAGAAGATCGTCCTTGAAGGAATGTTCAGTATAGTTCTCTATTCTGACACGGAATCAAGGGATAATAATGGTGTGAAGGAGATCGACCATGTGTTTGTTACCCAGAATACGGGTGCAACAACCGCAAAGTCTCCTATGGGAATGTTCAGCGACCTCAAGATCTCTAATGATCTAAAGGTGGTTGTTGATACAGTGAACGACTTTTATGGTCGTAAATGAAAGGTCCGAAAGGATCCCAAGAGTGAACGCTTAAAATAATAAAAATGAGCGAAGTAACAGAAGGAGTGAGCATCAAGATATCTGATGTGATCAACATGATGGGTACAGGGTTTACCCGAACACCGAAGAATGCTAATTATAACTCTGAGATAGGGTCAATAATGGAGCATTATGACCTTGATGAGAAGAATACAAGAGAACTGTTCAGACATCCAAAATTGAGTGGATTGAAGACATCAGTACCGTTTGTTCCTGTATTCTCAGTGATTGATGATGTGGCAGTAGGAGATAGTCCTGCAACTGTAGATAATACAGGTGAGCCAGTGGATAGTGCAAATGAAGAATCTAACGACTAAGAAATATGGCAGTAGGAGTGAGAGATGGTAGCGAACAAGTAACAGGAGGAAACTTCTTGCGAACGGGAGCTACTTTAGTGGAGGTAGCAGTTGTCGCACCGACAATTGAGCAAATGAAGACGATTCTCGGATTTGATGACCCGAAAGAACCTGGATCACCAGTTGATACAGATGAAAAGGGAAATCCAAGAGTGAGAATCGATGTTTGGATACAACGTCCTGAGGACAAGTTCCAGACAAAGATCGCTTTCTTCCTTGTAAAAGCTGACAGTGTCGCTTCTACAGGAAAGATCGAGTGGGTAAATAATAAAGGACAATTCTGTTACGGACCTAAAGACGGGGGAGATCCCAACTATGAGTGGTTCGATCTTGAAGGTGCTCGTAAGGCATTTCAGGGAGAGCGTACCTTTATCAATTGGTTGAGAGCATTGACCAACCACAAAGGCGGTAAGACCGCAGATGATATGTATCTTGATACTTGGGATGCCATCTTTGCAGGAAACTTTGCAGAGATCAACAGCATCATTACTGCAGCAAACCAGAAGGGAAACCGATTCGGAATGTTGTTCGGTGTACGTACTTCAGCAGAAGGAAAGCAGTATCAGGGAGTATACATGAAATTGTTCACTCGTCAATATGGTAATCTGTTCGGTGAGTTCCAAGGTTCTCTCAATGGAGAATATGGTGCTTATAAGCATGATTATCAGAATAGTCTTGTATGGCAGCCTTATGGAGGTAATGCCACTGTAGGAACTCCTGAAGGAGCTACAGCAGCAGGATCGGATGACGGTGCCGCACCTTGGAAATAACACTTGAACATGCCTGTACACGTAAATCATACTCTGACAGTGGATCGCATTCTGTCCAGAGTGGGAGAAATAGACATCTATCAACGTTACATCGGTAATGTTGGACTAAGACAGATGATAAATTCCCCGCTCAGACAGGATGATGATACACCTTCTTTCCGTCTTTATGTCGGAAGTGGAGGAAATGTCAGGTTCAAAGATTTCGGTACAGGCGTTACAGGTGGAGTTTTCGATCTGGTAAGCCTTCTGTATCCAGGTCTCAACTTTTCAGAAGTACTTGAAAAAGTATGGAATGAAATGAATTGTCATGCGCAGGTGGATACTGTGCAGGTGACATATCCTAAAAGAGCAGTGTCCAAACCTGATCTACTCGTTGCGAAACGAAGAGCATCAGTAGAGGACATTGCCTATTGGGATGAGAACGGCATTACGAAGGATACCCTCAGTAGGTTCCGTGTATCTCCTATTTCGAGATTTTGGATCGATAGATCTCTTTTCATATGTAGAAGTCCTTCTTTTGCATATGATCTGTTGACCGAATGGAAGATATATAGACCTTTTGAAAAGAGGCTCCGATTCATATCAGGAGGTGACACGCTTCAAGGATACGACCTTCTACCTGAAAAAGGGGAAGTATGCGTAATTCAGAAGAGCTATAAAGATGTCATGCTCCTGCATGAATTCGGAATCCCTTCGTTTGCACCGCAGGCAGAATCAGTAGATGTCAAACAGGCGATCATGGACGATGTCCGAGAACGCTTTGAAAAAGTGTACATATGGGGTGATCCTGATTCATCAGGAGAAGCCTTTATGCAGAGACACGTTGATGAATACGACATTCTACCTGTTGTGAATGATGATGGCACTAAGGATATTACCGATCACTGTAAAGAGTTCGGTAAAGACAGTGCCAAGAAAATGACCATAAGACTCTTAAAGATATGAGTGGAAGTAGAAATCGTACCGCAGGACATAACTGGGAACGAGTGTGTTGTAAGAAGCTTATTGGAATCTATCCTGATGTAGTGACATCACGGGCAGAAAGTAGAACACGGGATGACCAGAAGGTCGATCTGTGCAAAACTGGAGTGTTGAATGTGCAATGTAAGACACGTTCTCAAAAGGAGGATTACGTCAAGGTACTTGGCGAAATGCCTGATGAGGAAGGTCAGATCAATGTGATATTTGACAAGCAGACACGTAAGAAGGGAACACGTTTCCTTCCTGCAGGTGAATTCGTGCATATGCATTTGGATGATTTCATAGACCTAATACGTAAAGCCAATATTTATAATGCGCTTTAATCCATATAGATGATGTTTGGAAATCAACTTTCCAATGACACGCTCGAAGCTATTGATGGGGTATTGACCCCATACGATAGAGAAGTGATCGAAATGACCACAGTAGATAAGTTACGATCTGAAGTAGAATATGCATATGATGATGCCAAAGGTATTGTCATGGGTGCTGTTCATAATAATTCAGTAATAACTGCAGAAACTGAAAGGTTCAATGAGATACAAAGAGCATATTCCCTGCTGATGCAGGAGATTGAGAGTCACCTTGATAAAGGTGGCATATTACTTTAAATCCTTAAATAAATAAAATGACAAGGACAGTATTTGTAAAAGCTGATGGCGTAGCTCGCCCTCATAAATTTGAAGGGTTCTCAGGAGCCACATACGGAGAGTTCAAACAATTCGTAAAAGATCAAGGGTCAGACCTGAGTTTTGACGGTAACAAACGTATCGTACTTAAATCTTCAGGAAGTGATCTTGTAGATGATAATGCCAAGATGTCTGACGTTGATAACGATGTGATCTTCATCATGGTAGATAAGATGGAGAACGGAGCATCATATGATTCTTTGACATATGCGGAGCTTAAGGAACAAGCACGTGAGATCGTCCTCAAAGACGGCGATAATGCACGAGCATATTTCGGTTCATATCATATGGTACCACGTTTAGCATTGGTTGCTCTATTGAACGGGTATGTCAGTGCTGCACCACAGACTGCTGTTGTAGCAGAAACTGTAGAGGATACGGATGAGATGATCAAGTTACGTGCTGCATATGGAGATCTTCTTGCAGCAATGAATGAGCTCGGTGAAGTTCTCTTGGACAGCACCAGTGAGCAGTTCGGAGGATTCTCTCTTGATGATCTGAATGCAGATTGGGAAGCTCATAATGAAGCTACCAAGAAGCGCAGAGGGTAATTAACACTGATAGGGAGGGGTGTAAAAACCTCTCCCATATCATAATAACAAGAACATGAAAAAAGTGCTCGTAATAGAAGCAGGTGATGAGACGATGCGTCTGATACAGGATGCGGAAAATCTCAGGACCACCAATTATAATTATAGCAGTGCTCCTCCTGCTGATGCTGAAGAATGTCAGACGATCGTCAATTATGCGAACAGCGATGAGTTCAGTAAAGAGAGCTTGAAATATGGACCTCTTATGAAGTTCATGGAAAAGATCGTCAAAGCATCCAATAGCGTATTAGGAAAGGAGTCATGTGAAATGAGGGTAATGAAGTATAGGTACGAAAATTCATATGCTATTTATGCAACCTTTAAAATGGGAGATATAGAGCTCAGAAATGATCTTGGCTATAAATTCTTATTGAGAGAAGTATATATTGAGACAGAATTTGCCATGTCAACAACTACAGGAAATTATAAACTCAAAAGTCTGAGAATGATGCGGACCAGGTATAATACTCTTGAGGCAGCAGCAGGGTTCATGTATTCACATGCCACACGTATTTACGGTGTAGGTGGTAATGCTGTTAATATGCAATGGAGCGGTTGCTGTTTAGGAACATCTTCTCTTTATCAAGAGTTCAGTAAACGTTACAGGACAGTAAGTTTCTTTGATGCGGAACAGTTCATATTCATACTTCAGAACTATGTGTCATGGGAAAGCCTCACAGGTGGTCCATATGTTAAGATGGAAGATGTGATCACTAACACAATAGGTGAAAGTGTTAATGTAAAGAGTAAAAACCATGACATAACAAAAGAGGCTTTAGAGAATTTTACAAAGATCGTAGAGACAGGGTCACTCGAAGCGTCAATAAGTGATTCTGAGATATTCATAACGCCTGAGAGTATTGATGAGGCGCTCCTTAATATGAGTACTGCAGCATTCCATAGGAATTTTCAATATGTTCCTGAATGGAGAGAGAATCTTAAAGTGACGCAGCTTACAGGAGAAAGTGAAAATGGGATAGACTTCAGAGGAAAATCCATGAAAGCTATCACACATCATCCTGATAAGGGAGAATATGATGATGTTATCACGCAGATGTTCTGTCATGGTAATCCTGAATGGAAACAAGTATTTATCAAGTACGCCAATGATCTACTTTATGCAAGGCATAATGAACTGATCATTACAACAGATAAACCGACAAGAGGTAAATTAACATTAAAGGAAGCATGAAAAAAGAAGAAAAGAAAGAATCTACTGAGAAGAAGGTTGAGAAAAGGATCTCTCATTCAGTTACCGAACTCGGTAGTAAAGGGAAGCTGATAATCACACGGAAAGTGAAGGCTCAGATCGATCAATTACATAGGATAGTAGGAAATAAGGAGTGGTGCGGTTTCATACTGTATGAAAAGGTGTCAGGTAATATTACCGATCCTTCAACATATGTAGCTAAGACCACAGGTCTATATCTTATGGACATAGGCAGCGAAACATATACTGCAAGTGATAATAATCCATTGGATATTGTAGAGATGGATAAAAGAGTACCTGAGTTCATGACAAGCCGTTACGGTCTTGTGCATACTCATCACACGATGACAGCATACTTTTCAGGAACTGATATTCAAGAACTGCATACCAATGTAGGTAACTATTCTTATTATCTGTCTCTGATACTGTCAATGCGTACTCAATATGTGGCAAAGGTTGTAAAGCTTGTGACATTTCCTGAGAATGCGGTAGAACTGCATGATGAGGATGATAACAGTAAAGGAAAGGTAACCTTAAGAGGAATGCAGACGATGATCTCATTCGATCTTGATGTTGAGATAGAAGGTCAGGAAGAAGATCCTATTGTGGATCTACGTGTTAAAGAGCTTCTTGAGATCAAAAAGAAGGAAAAAGCTCTTAAATTCTCATCAGGATATAAATTTCCATCAGGACATACTTCTGCTCCTGCTCATGGACATGAATTGCCGTCATTTTGGTATGATGATACTCCCAGTGGTAAAAAAGGACGTCAGTTGACATTTGATCCACATTTCGGACGTGAAGAAATGCCTACAAGTATTGTGACAAGTCATACGGCGCGTGAATCATTGAGACAGATACTGTCTCTCGGTAAGAAGGATCCTAATGAGCTTGGGCAGATATTCGTAGAACTTGCGAGTATGACAAAGCCTGAACTTGCGACATATCTTACTTCGCTTTCAAAATCGTTCTCTATGAGCGTAGTGACAGATTTCGGAGTTGATAATGCCGCAGAAGCTGTAGAGTACATGAAGGAGATCCTTTTCGGATTCGGCAGAAATGAAATATTTGAAGAGGTGGTTGATGAGCTATATGATCTCATTGAGTCTGAGGAAGCAGTATTCACAGAGATGCTGTCATATTGATAAAAGAATGATCTATGAGTGAAATAAAAGATTCCCATATCAGGTTCAACAAGGTTGATTGGTATGGAGCAAACAGAGAAATAACTATCGGTGGTGTAGGAACCATCGGTAGTTGGCTGACCTTCTTACTCGCAAGAGCAGGAGATCATGAGCTTCTCATGTATGATCCTGATGTTGTTGAAATAGAAAATCTTGCAGGACAACTGTATAATAAGGAGCATGTAGGCGAAGGAAAAGGAAAAGCAATGAGTAACATGTTGAGAGCCTTTACAGAACATCCTTCTAAGAAGGTGTTCGTGTTCAAAGAGTTCTTTGATGATACATCCCATGCGCATCCAGTATGCTTTTCATGTTTTGACAATATGAAGGCCCGTAAGGATATGTTCGAGAGATGGAAGTCAAATTCTAACAGAGAGATATTCATTGACGGGAGAATGACAATTGAGAGTTATGAGGTATATGCTGTAACGCCAGGTAGGGAAAAAGAGTACGAAAAGACCCTATTTGACAGTAGTGAGATAGAGGAGGAACAGATCTGTTCTCTCAAGAACACTTCTCATACAGGTGCTCTCATAGCAGGTAGAATGGTTTCAATATTTACGAATCATCTTACCAATCAAAAACTTGGAATTCCTCTTAGGACAATACCGTTCAAGGTACGTGAGGAAATGCAACTACAACGAATAGAGATATGCAAATAGAAATAGGTAGAATACTCAGTTCCACTGTTTTAACAACGCCATGTGAGAATACCATAGTAGGAAATTATATATCAGTGTGTGAAGCACTCCTTGGAAAACATGAGTATGAAAGTAACCATCTCAGGTATTCTGTAGAGCATGATCTCTCAATAGGTCGTTTTTCGATAGTTACCAAAAAGAAAGGAATGGAGATCCGAGAAGCGTTCTTAAAGGCAGCTCTCAATGGTGAAAAAGTCTTTTTAATAGATAATGAACATGTTATAATAGCTACCATCAAAGAAGGAATTCCTGTAAAAGGGTATGAAGACATGAAGAATAAGATCAAAGAACTAAATGAAGATCTTAACGATGATATCACAATTAAAATAAAAGAAGATGAGGAACGATTACTTCAAGAAGAAAGCCGCTTCGCAGACATTGCTTTCACAGTTACGAGTACACCCACTGCATGCTAAGGCAATGATAGACGGAAAAGAACTGTCCATGACAGAAGCGTTGGTTGACGGAAGCATGTTCGATAGCATGATGTTCGATACCAGAGAAGACTTTGAGCAGCAGTTTGTAGTGCTGAAGTACCCTAATGCTTTTCCTGAGGCTAATACTAATCCAGGTAAAGTAGTAAAGGCTGTCAAAGAAATGATAGCTGAGACGGGCGGATATAAGGAGAGTATGATCTCTCTTGCTCATACTAAGTTGGGTATTAAAGAGAGTGTGACATCTGTCTTTGATAAACTTGTGAAGGGGAATGCTCCTGAGCACTTTGAAGAGCTCGGTTCATTGAACGGACGTCTTGGTGTGACCAGAGAGAAGATCAATAAGTTTGAGGTACTAAGGAAGCAATTGCTCAATCACCCTACTGTAGGATGGTTGTTCAAGGATGATATTACTCCTTGGGACACAGTGAAAAAGATCATTGACTCAGATGATAAGCTTCTACAGGAAGTTCATTATCAGGTAGCAGTACATTGGGTCGTCAGTGATCTGGACTGTAAGGGTCTACTTGACATCATGGTCATCGATCATGAGAATAAGACCATCAAAGGATATGACCTGAAGACGACATCGTCAAAAGATCATGACTATGAGAAGTCTGCAGTAAAGTACGGATATGACACTCAAGCAGGTATGTACCTGTTAGCCCTTCAGGCGTATCAACAACAGCATGAAGAGCTTAAGGATTATACTCTGATCAGAGATTTTGATTTTGTATTCGTTGAGAAGTCAGGAACATTTGCTCCTATGATATTTAGAATAGGAAGTGCTGATACAACACGGGCCATCAATGGCGGTGATAGATATGGTAAGCGCCGTAAAGGTGTCTATACTCTATTGCACGAATTGAATTGGCATCTGAAGAACGATAAATGGGAATATCCTCAAGAGGTATATAACCAAGGACACGTAACAGGACAGATCTATGACAACGCTTTATGAGAAAACACCTTTTGTAGGGATAGTATCCCTCAATGGATTCAGTATTCAGATAGGTGTCAAAGACACTGATGACATTACTGACGTAGAAACTTTACGACCAGGAATCACGATATCAAAGACTTTGATGCGTGTCGATCATAAGGGAAAGAGGTTTCTGCATCAGGGAGATCATGTCTACGTACCTGAGAAAGGATGGTATCAGCTTAATGAGCTACAGCTTATTAAGAAGGTCAATGGCGTAAGACTGTATCGTGGTATTACCATGTATCGGTCTGACACCTCATTGATGGCTCTACCTTTCTTAGGAGGAGACAGGAAGATGTTCGGTTATACTGAGCATATGATGAATGCCTTCTGTTTCAGGGAAGGAGAGAAAGAAGGTCAGTACCGTATATGGGTACTCATAAGGATAGGGGACAGTACAGGGTATGAACATGCGAATAACGCACTGACCTCATCTCCATGTCTGATAAATACAGAAGAGTACGGAGGAGAATTCATTATTCATACCTTTACTATCCCTAATGTATTCAGACCCGACTTTGATCTTTTTCTGAAGAGTAAGTTCAGTAGAATGTCAGAAGGAGCAAAAGAGAGGATCTATGATTTTCACAAAATACAGGACAGACACAATCGGTTGCGCATGCAGCTTGAAAGAAGTAAACGTCTTCGTGAGAACATGGAGAAAGAATGGGATCTTGAAGAACCTTTGAGTCCTCAGGTTGAATTGCGGGATCCTCTCTCTATAGAGCGTGAGACCTTTTACGACCGATATATAATAGATGATGGAAGGAAAAGAAAAAGCACTTAGAGGCATATTCGGTGACGGATGGTTTGATGCTATGAGACCTACTCTGATGTCAGAAGGGTTCGATAAACTCGGACACTTTCTGATGGAGGAGAGGAAGAATAAGGTCATTTATCCAGAACATGAGCATGTGTTCCGTGCATTCAAAGAGACTTCATTTGAAACTCTGAAGGTGGTATTCCTCGGGCTTGATCCTTATATCAATAAGGGTCAGGCTCTCGGAAGATCATTCGGAATAGATATGAACCAGACGAATGGTAAAATACCACCGTCATTGAGAGTTATACATAAAGAACTTGAGAGCGATCTTGATTGTCTCAGTATCAATTTTGATTACACATTGGAAGGGTGGGCAAACCAGGGAGTACTGATGTTGAATACAGCTCTCACAGTAGAGCATAAAGCAACAGGTTCACATCTTCATCATTGGGATCCGTTCTTAAAAGGTGTTATCGATGCTGTAAACGCAAAAGATGACAGGGTGATATTCATCCTATTGGGTAAGAAGGCTCAAGGGTACAGACAATTTCTGAATCCTGATGCGACATTCACTATTGAAGCACCTCATCCTGCTGCGGAAGCCTATGCAGGCGGTAAAGCAGGGTTCTACGGTAGTAGAATATTCAGTAAATGCAACTCCATGTTGTATATGCTGACCAAAGAAGAGATCGATTGGAACA
>Ga0208299_1001011_pt1 | contig 22432 bp, 29 predicted proteins | sample 15_taG_FD_184089 | JGI IMG/M metagenome (GOLD analysis project Ga0208299, IMG submission 184089) | Marine viral communities from the Subarctic Pacific Ocean - 15_ETSP_OMZ_AT15312 metaG (SPAdes) (version 2) | ecosystem: Environmental > Aquatic > Marine > Oceanic | place: Pacific Ocean | collected...
ACCCCTGCAGCAGCTAGAAACATCCCACCGGCAGCAAAGTGATTACCTGCCTCTTGTGGGGCTGTAAATAGAGCCGCTGTGCCTTTCGCAAATTGCATCAATGCTTCAACAGATGCCTGTTTACCAAGTGCAATTAATACATCACCCACTGACTCACTAAATGAGTCACCAAACAAGATTGATGCATATGCAGCTTCTGCCAAGCCCCCTGCATATTGTGCACTAAACTCTCCTATTTGATCAATCTTAGCACGTGTAGCCTCTTGATTAATGCGTGTTCTCTCAATAGCCTCACGCCTATCTAGCTCTGTGATTTCTTTCTGGGTCTGTGCGTTTAATGCTCTCTCTTGATCATAGCGCACTGTTAACAATTGCAAGCGTTGCTCAGTCTCAGATTGCATTAATGATAGATCACCAAATAATGGCAACTCATCAACTAAGCTTGCTTCTCTAGTTTTCATCTCTAGATTGAATTGCAGTGTGTCAAGTGCTAGCACCTTCTTATGCTTAGCAAGCTCATCATCAAGTGCTTTTTGCTTTTGTCTTTCAGCGTCTGCTTTATCACTCTCTGCTTTTTGTATGCGTGACATTTCTAAAGTAAAACGCTTATATGCTACAAGCTTACTTGTTTCATTTTCACCGGCTGCTTTTAGCTCATCATCATAACGCTCAGACGCTAGCTTCAATGCAGAAGCACCATCAAAAGCCATCCTTTGTAATTCTAATTGTCTTAGCTTTTTAAGGTCTGCCTGCTTTTGTCTCTCAATAGCTAGCTCTCTGATGCGCCTTGTGTCTACTTGCTTAATGGCACGCTTAGATGATTTATTCTCAGCATCTCTTGCACGCTTTATCTGCACTTTTCTCAGAGCATCTAATTGATCTAGTTGATTGAATTTTGTAACCTGCTTTTTAAGATTGGCCTCTTGTAAAGCTAATGCTTTTGCATCCTCTTCATTAGCTTTAGCTTTGATCAGATTAGCTTCTTTGTTAGCATTGATCTCAATCTGTCTTACTTTTAGTTTTGTGCCTACAAGCTCAATCTCTGCTTTGCGCAATTCTAATGTGTTTGCTAAAGCAATGGCCTCACGTATTCTGCCTAGTGTAGATTCTGCACTTTGCTCTTCTAGAGCTTTCTCTTTTTTGGCAGCTTCATCAAGTTTAGGCAAGTGCTTTGCGTGTAGCTTTTGCACACTATCAAGCTTTTTATCATAAGCTTTGGTGGCATCTGCTAGATCATCTTGTGCTACTTTGAGTGCACTAACGCCAGACGTAGACGCACGCAAAACATCAACAAAACCCTCTTGCCCTTCCCTGGCTGCTTCAACTGCTTGTTCTGCACCACGTAAATCTTCAAACTCATCACGCAACTTTTCTACTGCAGTCTGAAGCATTTCTTTTGAAAACTGTGCTTTGATGTTAGATCTGATAAAATCATCAAGTGCGTCTGTCGCAGGGATAACACCCTTCTCTGCTAATGCTTCAAGCTTGCTCTCTAGATCAGATGCTGCTGCTGCCATAGCCTCAGTGGTTTTCTCTGCCTCTTCTGCTGCCCCTGATATATTTAAGTAAGTTTCATATAGTGCAAAGCCTGCGCCTACTACTGCACCAATGGCCGGCACTAACGCCATAAAACTCATCTTACTACCCTTGCCCACCGTTGTAGCTACTTGCCCAAATTCTTTAAATGAGCCCACAAGCCCTTCAACATTGCCTGCTAACTCTCCTAAGCCCTCACCTAGTTTGCCATTCTCATCACTAAACCGCTCAGCCATCTGGCCTGCAGTTTCACCAATACCATTGAGCCCCCTGCTTGCTTCCTCTGCACCAGATAGAACTACATCAATTTCTACTTGATTTGACATTTTGTGCTTCTCTCATCATTTGCTGATTAGTTCTATACTGTGACTCTTCTGCATTATAGTGCAATATTTCAATAGCTTCAATAAGCGCACAAGATGGCGTGGGGTAGCTTTGACTAATCGGCAGTAAGCCGGCCTTGTGCCTTTGATATGCTTGCACTAATGATGCCACTCTGTTAGCACCTGCTACAGGGCATGAACGTATTTTATAGTCTGAATAACTATCACCGCTATCTGGTGCTACTCTATAGCCCATTATAAAAAGGCCTGCATCATCTTGCTCAGACTGTGGCAAGCCTTGCTTAAATGCGCCACCACAATTGCCCCTAAGTGCACGCAGACCTTTTTTAGTTCTGCATTGTTCACAGGCCCATGCTCTGCCCCCGCTATGGTTGAGCCATATAGCTGAGGCTAATGCAATTTTCCCTCAGTACCGAGCAAGCTGATGCGTTGTATGTGCACCACTAATTCTGAGATAGTTAAAGCACGCTGTGCATCAGGTCTGATCAATTGCACTTGGTCTGCATTGGCAGGATTGCCGTCAATATGTGTTAATGAACTATTTAGCATCTCAATATATACACGCTCTAAATAAGCCTGATAATCACTCATTGCCTCACGCTCATCATCTGTTAGCTCATGATGCCATCTTGCACGCTCATGTTTATCAAGTGGTGCTTCAGTCCACAACAACCTGCCAAGCTCACTGCGTTTATATGCACCGGCCCTCTGCTCTGCATCTTCTCTGTCAGATGGGCTCAGTGCCTTGAGTGTAAATGTAGTAACTTCATCACCCACGAAGCTTAAATCATCTAGATCACCACTCGACAAATAAGCTGACTTTTCTGCGTCTGTGCACTCTACAGATGCATCACACGTAGCTACTACGTTCACTGATATATTTGCACTGGTGACAAACGATAACGCCATTTTATACACCTAGCCCTAGTCTAAATGGTGAGCAACCTGCATTGCTTTCATATGCATCAGCACCTGAGAAATCACCTGCATATCTACTCTGGCTATATGTGAGAGTCTGGCGCACAATATCATTTCCTGCAACATCATAAATGTTAGGATCATTATTCAACATAGCAGCAGGTAACATGATGGCACAGCCAAGGCCATTGCCCACCGGCCCTGTGCCTACAAGCACTTGTCTCACTACTCGATTTAAAAAGTCATCTTTAATAGCAGTGTTTACAGTGCTCAATGTTAAACTAAGCTCAACACTCACATCTGATATGTCCATCCCACTCATAGCTAAAATGCTGTTTGAATGGCCTAGCGGTGTGAGAGTGTTAGTTACTGTCAATGAGAAATCTTCAACATCTAAAGCAATGCGCCCTTGTGTTTCACCCGCTGTGCCATTTGTTAAGCTTGCCGGTGAGCCATTACTGATGACTACATATGAGCCTCTGAAAAATGGTGCATTGCCTGCGTTGTAGCTTGGCTCAATTGGGCCTACTGCGTTATCATGATCATCAGTGATATATGCTGAGTTATAAACAAAATCACCCATTAGACGGCCATTGTCTAGACTGATGCTGACACTTTCAAGCACACAGCCAAAAGCAAAAGTTCTGAAGTTTACCCCATCAACTCTAAAAGCTAATGAGCGTGTATATGTGCCAGATGCTGTACGGCTTGGCACATACCAAGTCTGCAGACCTTGAACATCTGTAAATGATGTTGAGCTAAATGCAGGTGAGATAGTCACATCACCGGCTAGGTCACTGTCAGTCACTGCGCTATACTCTGCACGCCCTGCAATAGTTGTGCTTAATAATGTGCCTGTGTCCGCCTCAGCATAAGCTGCTGAAGGTGTGTATTGATTTACTGATGTTTTAGCAGATGGTGTGTCTGCTTTAGCGTTAGCAGATGGTGCTTGTGTTAAGAAACCTGCACCTAGTAAGTAGCCTAGATAGTTTGCACTATAGTCAGCAGGGGTGCTGCCAATGGTTGTGAGATCAACACGCACTGTGATTTGGCCTGTGCGTCTGTGCACTCTATTGCCAGAGCTATTAAACACTGTGTCATTCTCAGGTGGCACAAAGTATGGGCCATCCCTTGCATCATTGCGCTCACTTATGACCGGCTCACCACTGATAATAATAGGGTCACGTTCACAGGGGATAGAAACAAATAATAAACCGCTTGCTGATGGGATGCCATCTGTGCCAAGTGAGCCAAAGTCTGCAGCTCCTTCTAAAGCGACTGATAGTGATCTGTGTGTAACTGTCATTTTATGCCTCCAAATATAACAAGTCAAAAGCTAGAGATAACATAAATGCGAATGTATCACCCTGTGCATCTAGCACAGGTTCTAGCAGGGGTGTTAGTGGGATTAATGAGACTATGCCTGTGTTCACAGTGTCATAGTTTGGGCCTTTTAGTGTGTTGATTAATGAGCTTGTGTCTTCATTAATCATGCGCTTAATATAGCCTTGATCTTGTGGGATATCATAACGCACTCGACAATTGACCCTAATGCGCTTGCGCCCACTGAGCCCTGCTTGACCATCATCTTGTGCTAACCCTTCAAGCTCTAGCTCAAAATATCGGTTAGAGTTTGGCCTATCTTCAAGTGCTGCAGTGTAGCCATCCCCTCTATTAGTTGCTACAAAACCATGATGCGCATCTGATTTGGGTGTGATGCTCTCTATTGAGTCTTCTAAATATTTGAGTGCTGAGAATGTACCTTGACTCATTTGCGTAAACCTAGCTTTTTTCTGATCTCAATATTAACAGACTCAGTTAAAATCTCCACATCATCTGGTGATAAACCTAAGAACTCACGCTTCTCATTTACATGATAGCCGTAGCTTGACACGTGCTTAGTAAGCCCTATTTTAAACTCAGTGGCAGTGGCATCAGTGACAATAAGATTATTCATTAACTGACCGCTTAGCACTAGATCCACTAGCACGTCATCATCAACCTTTTTACTATCACGCTTGTATTGTTCATAACCACCTGCATAGTAAACTGACTTACCAGTGCGTGAAGGCCTGCCACCCTTGGGTGATAAGCGTGCACCACGTTTAGAGACATACAGAGCTTTTTTGCTGTACTTCTTAAACCCTTTACCGTTTGCATCTATGCCCCTGCTTGTGCGCAACTTAATAGAAGCAAGCGTATTTTGTGCAAGCTTCATTGTGTCTTGTGCAGACCAGATTGTTCTGGGTACATTGATGGCAATCTTGGCAGACATTAGTGTCTCATACCTCTACCCGGTGTGAATGTTAGATCATTATCCTTTTTGGTGTAGCCTTTCCAAGATGCCCTGAAATCTGTGTCACTGCCCCCACTTCTCTGCAAGCTTTCCTCACCATCATCTACTACCCCATCCCCATCTAGGTCTAATGCAATGCTCTGCAATGCTCGATCTAATAACTCTGCACACCTTGTGCGCATAGCCTCTGCGTGATCAAACTGTAAAGCCTGCTCATAGATGATAGCTGCTGAGCAATAAGCGTGGGCCAGTTTAAATGACTCAGGATTAAACACCTCATCTTCTGTGATATGATCACTGTTTAGATGGGCTCTAATTGCTAAAGTCAACTCATCTAAACTTGACTCTATTTGCTGACTAAAATCAGCTTGTCGTCTTGGTACCATGTCAGCTAAATTAGCAAACAATGCAACAAGCTCAGTGTGTGTAAGCCCTGTGTTGAATGGCCTAGCACAAACCTTCAATAAGCCTTTATCTTTGTGCAGTTGGCCCATGTATAATTGGGTGTAATCTACAGCCCATGTATAATAACCTGAGGTAGTCAACACACCGGCTGCTATATCTACAAAGCTTGTAGGTAGATGTAGTGTAGCGTTAGATGATAAATCAATCTCACGTGGCAACGGCTCTGCAAGTAGTGCTTGTGTGCCACCTAAGCGCACCACTCGCACTGAGTAATGTGTATCATGTGCAGTAAGTACAAAGCCTGCCTGCTGTTCTCTGTAATAGTTTGCAGGTGCTGTGCTCAATGTCAGTGTGCGTCTGTCAGATGCTATGGCTGTGATTGTTAAATCATTAGTGAATCGAGTAAGATTTTCACTCACAGCAATTGGACTAGCAATACTAAGTGAAGGTGTGCCGGTGATTGGTGTTTGTGGAGACCAGATAAATCTATGTGCTAGTGATGTGATTGTTTTACGCATTGTTATGCATCCCCATTTGCTTTGCTTATGTCACTTGGTTTAGCTCTAGTAAGCTTTGCAGCTTCTATAAATGACTCTGTGACAGGTGACCAAGAATGCCTGCAGTTATAGCCCCCGCCTGACGTTTTAACACTTAACCCTTGCTTATTGTTTAACTTGCTCATCTGCTTTTCAGTTACTACTTTATTAACTAGATCTCTGCAGAAATCACGTGTGATGCCATCCTTTGGGCCGGTGTATAAATAATGATCTAGCCCTGCAACTTCTGCAGCTATAGCTGTGATACCCCTGCCATATTGTGAAATCTTAGTCTTGATCTCTGTTAGTTGCCCACCTTTTGCCCTTTGCATTCTAGTTTGCAGATTACTCATCACAGTAGCCAATGGTACCGCTACTTCTAAATCTAACAAACTCTCTCTGATGTTTTGTTTTACTGAAGGCACAATTATGCCTTCAAAAATGGTTTCTATATTCTGTGCACTCAGTGCATCAATCTCAGACGTGAGACTATCTAAACTAAACGTGGGCCCAACAGCTGTGAGTGTTTTGCTTATGCTCAATCTAATTTTAGATTGCTGAGTTATAAAGTCATCAATAGCAACACCAAGACCACCTTTTATAAGTAGCTCTAACAGTTGCTCATCTGATGCGTTTAACAATATATCTGGGCCTGCCTCTGCAACTGCCTGCTCTATTGTATCGAGTAAAGCTTTAGTGCTTTTACTCATTGCTTTTTCAAAGTCTTTTTCTGCTGTGATTTCAGCTTTTAGCTGATCACGTCTAGCTTTGATCAATGTAGCCATTACGCCAGATGCTTCTTTAGCCTGCTTAGTTAAATCATTAACTGCACGCACGTCTGCATCAGACTCATTTAATAATGTATGACTACACTGACAACGCATACACTTTAGCAGCCTGTTAAGACGTGGCCTAAGGTTGAATCAACAGTGTGGAAACTGTTTACCTCTTCACCCCATACATAACGTCTAGTCTGGTCAAGTGCATCGTATTGGCCAGCAATCATATCAGAGAACTGTAGATTAAGTGCAGCCACAGGCATGCCCTTTACATTTCCTGATTTTTGAACTACTGCATCAGAGCCACGTAAGATGCCCATGAAACATCTAGTGCCGGACCAGATGTATGCTTCTGAGCTTGTCGCACCTGCAACTGCAGTTTCTCTAATCGCTTGTCCCACATGGATGTTAGGGATGCCTAAAACATCTCTGAGCACTGCGATTACAGCACTATCATTCAAGATCTGATTACCTGAGCTAAATGCACCGTTTTGTGATGAGTCACCAACATAGCCACGCACCTCAGGATTCTTAGCAAGTGCTCTGAAACAATCACGCCCTAAGATAAGTGTGTCTGGATTGATGCCATGCGCTGCTGCAAATACTGTGTCTTTCAGATCAAACAATTCAGACAGAGGCTCTGCACCGGCTGTGCCAAAGCCTGCAGCTGCTGCAGACGTAGTGAATGTAGTGCTATCAAATAACACATCTGCACAACGCTTTTCACGATCAAGCTTGAGTACACGTGCAACTTTGCGTGCAATGCGTGCCTCTTCACTGCCTGCATATTGTGAATCAAAAATATCTTCCATAGCGATACTATCAGATGCACTATAGATATTAGCTTTGAATGTTTGCGAACTACGATCAAAAGAACCAATCATTGCACGTGATGAGCCTGCTGCACGCTCTAGATCTAAGCCTGCTGCTGCACCCATGAAGTTGCGTGTTTGCTCTAGCAATAGAGTGCCACTGCGCTCAGGGATAGTGATATTTTCAAGAACTTTGTCTGCAATTAATTGATCATCACTTGGAATAGCTTCAGCGATGAGGCTAGTCAAGATCTGATCAACAGGATGCAAATTACTATAAGATGATGCCATTGTTTATCTCCTAAGGAATTAGATTCTGTGGGCCTGTGAAGTTGATCAGAATTTGATCATTTGCCACTGAGCTTACTTGATTAATATTTGGGATGACTTGCCCAATGCTGTATTTTGTAGACCCTGTGTGGGGTGTTACTGCACCGGCTGTAGTAGCCATTACTAATGAGATTGTGTTTGCAATAGTTGCACCGGCGATCACACGTGTGAGTCCAGACACAAGCACCTCTACAGAGTCACCATCTGCACAAGCACGTTGCGCAACACCTACACATCTAGTGTCTGTGCCTGCAGTAGTGACTGAGATCTTGCCTGCAGTAGTGACTGAGACTAGTGCAAATTCAGTGATAGCCCCATCAGCAATAAATGAAACAATGATATTATTATCAGCCATGATTAAACCCCCATAGCTTTATTGTAGAAATCAGAATGATTTTGTTGAACATAATTTAAGGCCTCAGAATAGCTAATGCTCTTTTCTTTGGCAGTCTCTTTGATACGTGTGTCAAGTGCCTGTTTTGTGATCTCAGCACCTGATGCCCCATGCCCTATCTGTTGCAATGGCACTGCAGTGTTTGCAGGTCTTTCTGAGAACATCTGCCAAAACTCAGGCTGTAATTCTTTAAGCTCAAAAGCTTTATTAGCAAAAGCTTTTTCAGCCGGTGCAATACGACCCTCACGCAGTAATGAGCCCACTGCCTCACGCATCTCAACTGCACGCTTTTCACTTTCAATAGCTTCTAAGCGTTTTGATAGTTGCGTGTTAGCCTCACGTAGTGCAGTGACTTCTGATAGCATGATATTAGACTCACTCATATTATAGCCCTTTTTATCATCATCAGCTTCTTTAAGTGATGCATCAACTTCTGCATCTTCATCAGCTTCTGGCTCTGTTAGTTTCTCAGCATCATCATCTGCTTTAGACTCTGTTAATTGAGCCTCTGCATCTGCTTGCATTTCTTTGATCTTGTCTTCAAGTTCACGCACAATTTCATCTTTAGCGATGAGCATAGAGCGCATATCCTCAGCAGACATGTTATCTAGATTATCAATCATAGATAGCCTTTCATTTAAGGTAACCCTGCTAATTTTATCATTAGACTGCGCAGGGCGTGGGGTTAAAGTAATTGCTAATAGTTGGGCTGTGCCCACCGGTGTGCCCCCATCCCGTGTGAACACATCACCGGCAATAAACTCAGGTGATGACCAAAGCACACCGCCTGCATTTTTTACGACGTCAAGGCCACGCTCATTATATGCAGGGGTAGCATATAAACCGTCATCTCTGAGATCTAAATCTATAATGAGCCCCAAAGCATTGCCTGACTCTGGGGGTGCAGGTGCACCATTGTTAAATGGGCTTGTAGCGTGTTGCCAATCAATGATCACAGGGTCTGCATTTTTGCGTTCATTATAAACCCTGAGCATCTCAGTGAGTAGCTCATTATCAATAGCTTGCCCAATTGCATCACCGTTCATTCTAGATGACACTTGACCTAATGCTAGGGTTTTAAATGGTTTGCCGATAGTTAATCCATCAGGCACATCATAAGCCGGCACGGGCTCTGCTAGTTGTAGTGCTTCACCGTATGCCCTAAGTGCTTGTGCTTTAGCTACATCTTGTGTGCTTGTATTATGTTTGATAGTTGCTTTTAGCTTCTTTTTTCTGCGTCTACTCATTGCGTCTGCCTTTTATTAATCTCTCAGCAAATGACGAAAGGCCACCCTTGCCTGTAGCTGTGCGCTCTATTGATGAGCGTTGTGCCTCATCTGGCAAATCCCCTGCCCCAAGCCTCTGCCTGATAGCCCGTTCTAACTCATCATCTGGTGTCAGTATGCCGGCTTGCACAAGTTGTGGTAACATCCCCATGCTCTCTGCTAGATCATCAGTGTCAAGACCTGTGTGTGTTAATTTTGGCAGCTTGCTTGGGTCAACACAACCATAGTTCCATCTGATAAGCCTACCGATTGTGCCACCCCCTCTGCGATCAACTCCACTAATGGCAGAGGCTACAACGTCACAAAGATTAATAGCAGCACGTCTAAAGATACTTAGGTGTATTTCACCCACTGAGCGTGCCCCTGTCTCAGTGTTACCCAGGTCTGCAAACTGTGCTAAGAAAGCTGCGGCAATTTGTCTGTCACACAGCTTAATAATATCAAGCGGCCCTTGACTATAAAGGTATGGGCTTGTTTCATAACTCTCAAACTTGACTACACTGCTTTCTACTAAGTAGCTTTGCTCAGTAGCTAGAAAGGCTTGTGCTTGCCCCTCTGCCTCATCAATCATGGCGTTAACATCTGCATCAGTTAAGCCCATCATTTCAGCTTGTGATCTGTCTACGACAACCTTAGGCGTGGGTACTGCCCATCTATCCAAGCCTACGCACATTAAATTACTTGTGCGTTGTTTAGTACGCCACCAAAACCACACCGGCCTGAGCATCCCCACCCCCTCAAAGTTAGACCCTGTTTTGTTTAGTGTTAGCAATAATAGTTTGTGTGAAGGTATCGGCTCAGGTGGGTGTGAACTGCCCACAAGATTCTGCATAACTCCATCAAGCTTTTGGTTGTCTCTGCTAAGCCATTTTTGATGAGCAGATGGCTCACGGTCTGCATAGTGATCGAGCCACACCTTGATGTTACCATCTACATCTGGCCCAACCTTGTAGATCTCTTCTGCGTATCTATAGCCCAACGGCACAAACTCAAATAGGTATGCAAGCTGATCTTCAAAGCTTATTGTCATCTGACCACTGTGCCCATCAAAGCCATATGCTTCATTAGCAAAACGAGCTAACTCATCAGACACTGCATCACCTTCAATGCCAGACTCAAAACGCCATGATGCACTGAGTAATGTTTGTCTTAGCATATGCCATGAACGCCTAACAATAGGATCTGTGCGTAACATCTCCTCAGCTTCTTTGACCCAATTAAGGCCGGTCAGCTGTGGATTTTGTTCTTTGCCACTGATAACACCACTGTTTAACTGTGTGCCTGTTATGCCTCTTGTCGCGAGGCGTGGCTGCATAGCCCTCATGTGCTTTGGGTTTTTCTCTGTAGTCATAGTGCCCCTGCTAAAAAGTTAGGCGTTGCGATACATTATAGACATAGATTGAAGCTTTATCAATATTTGTTATATTATGCCTTGTAAGTGCTGTAAACTTTGTTTACAGTATTTTGTTTAAGTCGGTTTTCTAGGTAAAGGCTCTGGCTCTGATAGGTCGCCAAACCGTTATGCAGAGTCAGAGCTTTAGCTTTTTCTAGAGTGTGTGCTAGATGTTAAAATGATCTAACTGAATTGCGCCCTATTTGCACTTTGCGTTTATTATTACTCTGTGCTGAGCCTCTGACTCTTGGTGTGTACTCACGTTGATCTACTCGCAAATCATGCCAATTAAACATAATGCAATCATATCTAAGCGCATCAAGTGGATCCTCCCTGCCATCCTTTTTCGGCTGTTCTTTATTATCCCATGCATAGCTCAACAGTGCTTTACGCAAGCTGTTGTCTCTAGCACGTTCACCGGCCTGCCACACATCTGCTGTGATGAGATAGCGTTGATTATCAAAAGCACGTTTAAGGCGTTGTATACCGTTGAGCACATCAACTCTTATCGGGTCTGTAGTGTTGCGTAGTGCAAGCCCAATGCCTCCATTTTGTGGCAAGCTTCTCATTGCTCGAAAAGCACTTGCACCGGTCTGATCATTACGAGCCTTGCCGGCTTTATCTGCCACTCCATCATCTAGCCAAATCTTAGGCCCATTGGCTTGTGCTCTCAGTGACCTAGGCCATGCTATATCTAATATTAATTTAGCTAGCTGTGATGTGGTCACTTCGCTAGGGTTTATCTCATGGCAGATCACAGTAGCCTTTCTACTCTCATCATATGCCATTATTAAAACAGATGGCTTTCTAAAGCCCCAATCTATTGCAATACGTCCTGTCATACTCTCATCATATTGCCAATCATCAATGATGTGACTCTGTGTAAATTCAGAATAGATTAAGCCAGATGGGGGTGCAGGCTTATTCATGACCATTGCTTCACGCTCAGCCTCTGGTAATAGACGTGTGCTTTCAAACCATTGCTCAGATAGATTGGCTTTGTTCACATAGCTAGTGAATAATAATGGGTTATAGTTAGCACGCTCAGCCATAGCACACCACCAAGCATCTGCAACAGGCAAGCCCACAAGTACCATAATGGGGCTAGCCCCTGCCCTTAAACGCCCCAAAGCTTTGTGTGCAACTTCTGCGCTTAACGTCTGGCACTCATCAATAAAGCACACACCACTTGTCACATTTAGGCCTTCAAGTGGATTGTGTGTAGCTTCTCTTGTATTGGGTCTAAAATAGCTTCTGCACCAGACTGTTGAGCCGGTGTGCGTGTCTGTCCATTGCCTCAATGTATGATTATAATCCCACCCCAAAGGGATTAACCATTTGCTAATCTCAGGCATCAGCACAGAGTTATAGCGTTGATTAGTATCTGTGATGAGCAATGAGCTACACCCCTTACGCCACTTGCTCACCATCAGCAATGCAAATACTAATGCAGATGTTTTGCCAGAGCCCCACCCACATCTAGCACTAATGATTTCATCCTGTTTCATGATGCGTGCTATAATCTCACGCTGCAAGGGGTTAAGGTTAATCATCATGCTCGATCATGTTAGCCTGTGCTTGTTCAATCATACTGACTACTACATCAGATCCATCTGATTTATTAATCGTGATCTCAGTGTCACGTTTTGAGCCATAGCGATCAGGGAAACGCCTTTCTAATATCCAAGCTGCAGCCCTCCAATCTTGCTTTGCACGCCCTAACTCTTTCAGCTCTGCGAGTAAAACAGCTTCACTAAAATCAATAGCTTCATCTACACGCTGTGCAAGCTCTGCATCTTCATCACACCAACGCCAAAGAGTGCTTCTGCCTATGCCGGCTTGGGTGCAAGCTGCTTGTCTGCTCATGCCCTCACGTAAGTTGCTGAGTATTAACTCTAGCCTATCTTCTGTGTTCTTTTTCTTTGCGCCCATAGTGCTCACCCAATACCATTAAAAGTGTTTTCTCAATGTGCTCATATAGCTCAGCAGACTCATCACTTAAACAATCTGAGCTGTTTATTATCAGACGTTTTCTCAGCTTTGCTAGTGTCCTCATTGTCTGCGCCCTGCCAGTGTTTAAGTCTTGCTCTGATGATTTCGACATACTCTAACTCTCTCTCTATACCAATAAAATTAAACTGCTCTAGATGAGCAGCAATAAGTGTAGTGCCAGAGCCTGCAAAGGGCTCTAATATTGTGCCATCTGGTGGTGTGATAAGCCGGCACAAATAGCGCATAAGGGCTATAGGCTTAACAGTGGGGTGTATGTTAGCTCTCAGTGGATGGTTAGTAGGTTTATTAGGTCTAGTCTCTTTACCACTCATGGCCCCCGCTTTTTTAAGTTCAAACATTTTCAATCCTGCCTCACGCTCTACTTTGCTCGCTTTAGCACAGAAATAAAAACGGCCTGTTGAGCCCATAGCTTTTAACGCTATCTCATCAAGCATAATATTAGCAGGCCATCTGCCTTCTTTTTCATCAAGTGGGATATTATGCCCTATATTATAATTGCCATAGCTCCACTCTGACTCACTAATCTGCTGTTGCTTTTGCACTTTGTCAAACTCTACTTTTTCACTTTGTGCATACGCTATTCTGTTCTCATCAATATTTAGCCCACCCACCCCATGCAGCAGGGTGTTATTAGCTATGCTACCTTGTGGTGCTTTTCTAGCTAAGATAATCGGTTCATAAGCGGGCTTCAGTGCAGTGCCCCAACCTGCCCACTGTTTAGCATCTTCAGTCTGTGGCTCATAAGATGGCACAGGGTTTGATGTGAGCTTTTTAGCTTGTTCTATATCGCAAGCTTGATAGCTAGAAGCGGTGGGGATAGCACGCCCTCTATTTTCACAGCCTGATGCTTTATCAATGCCTAAACTAATATTATGTGATTTTGGAAAACCAGATGAGTATAGCCACATGATTGTGTCTCTGATTTCAAAGCCTGCTAATCTAAGTGATATACTCATTAAGTCCTGAGTACGTGAGCCGGCAAAAGCTAAGATGTGCCCCCCATGTTTTAAGACTCTGTGTACTTCACGCCATAGCTCAGGTGGCGGCACCCATGCATCCCATGATTTACCCATGAAGCCTGCGCCCTTTGGCTGCCATGTTTCACCTGCCGCCCATGCTTTTAAACACTCAGCAACATTAGCTGTTGAGGTATTACCTAGGCCATATGGAGGATCTGTGACAACGCTATCCACTGAGCAGTCTGGCAATGCCTTTAACTCATTTAGACTATCTCCATGAATTAGCATATGACACATATATGCGCATAGTTATGTGCTGAATGATTTATTTCCTCCATCTGGCCACCCATTCTTTGTGATAATTAGGATTGCGCTTGCGCCAAGCTTTCGCATTAAGCCTTGCTTTTTCTTTGGCTGCTTTATAATGCTCAGCAATCTGCTCATCACTAAAGCCTTCAAAAGGTTTAGGCCTGTGTCCTTGCTGTGAGTTAATGCCAGCAGTCCATTTTCTTAGTGTAAACTCACCATAGGGCTTTAATGTGCGTGGGTTCACATAGCCCTCTTCTGAGAGCACAGCTAATAGCTCAGGCACTGTTAGCCCTTGTTCTTTCAGTTCAATAGTCCGGCTTTTAACAGCCCCCTCATCAGTGTCTAATTGCTGCATCTCTGTCACCTAGCGCAATTGTGATTTCTTTAAGCACGTTGAAGATGAGTGCAATTTGTTTTTCAAGTTTTATAATGTCTCTACCATTGTCTTTTATACTGTCTGCCAGATCAATCACTGTGTCTGTGATCATTTCTGTTAACTCTACCTTAGGCTCTGTGTTGAGCTCTGTAGGCACAGGCACAGGCTCAAGTGCAAGCTCAGGTGTAGATGCATTTAAAGCATTGAGTGCACGTTGTATAGCTCTAGACCTTACATCATGAATCATCCCTGCTTGATAGTGATATTTAAACAGCCTACTTTGAGCAGATTTTTTAAGGTTCTTGATGTTGGGTGTGTTTTCAAACCATTGTGAAATCACATCATAATCAATAGAAAATGGCCTGTAATCTAGTTGGTTTAGCCTATGTTTATCTAAACCACTTAAATGCTCATCATAGATCTGTGCTATCACTCTCATGTGTGCCGTTAAATCAAAAGTGCGCAGCTGCTTAGGTGGTACCCTATCATTCAATTGTTTATGTGTTAGGTGCACATCATGCCCTTCTGACACCATTAAGTTGTGCATTAACAATGGGCTTGCACTGCGTTTCCCAAGCTTTTTATAAAAGTTGTAAAACCAAATATTTGCAGCAAGATCATCAGCGTCTGGCATATCAAAACCACAGTGTTTAAATATCAACTTTGGCTGTGCGTCTTTTACATCTTCCAATTTAAATACCTCTGTTTTAACATCATCGTTATCAGGCAAGGCCGGCTGTGTAATTGTGCTCAGGTATGCAGGTGCTTTGGTGATGAACTCGATAGATTGCGCCTCACACGCTTTTAAGAATTCACGTGCATTAGTTGTCGATTTTTTAGCAAGTGTGTGCTCGACGACAGCAGCGTGGGATAAGCATAAGCCCTCAGTACCCACAAATAATGAGTTTAATTCACTTAAACTGCTCACTTGATAGATATGCATTTTATTATGATGACCCATCAACACTAGATGCTGAGCTTGTAGACTATCAAGCCCTTTCCAAGATGCTACCAATTCAGCCTCTGTCTGATTACGTTGTTTACTGTAGAGAGTGACTAACAGAGTAAAAGGTTTAAAGCCATTCACTAACCGTCTTAACTGTGAGTAGACACCCTTTGAAAAGTCACCACTTGACTCATGTAGCTTCATTTGCAACACATTAATTGCAAGTGGATATTCACGTTTAAACCAGTGCCAGCATTTTGATTCAATCAAGCTGATAGGTTCACGATCACAGTTGACTTCTACTGCATCACAAGAATATCTAAGTGCTCTAAACTCTTTAGATGGAAGCACAGCACAATGTGAAGCCTCATCAAAAAAGTCTCTGTGTGCATCTTGCACAACTTCCCAAAGGGGTTTGTTTGTGTTATTTGTTTGATTGTTCATAGCAAATCCTTACCCCTGTTGATGTTTGTTTGTTTACATCAGCAGGGGGTTTGTTTATTAAAATGGTGATGTGTTTTGTTTTGGGTAGCCCCATGGGCTTGCTGGTTCAACTGTTGCGCTCTGTGGTGCACGCCATGTGCTTGTGCTTTCTGCATTGCTCGGTTCTGGGCCTAGCAGTTTTGATGAGTCTTGGTATTGTTCTTTTTTATCAAGTGCACGCCAGATGATGGCCTTGACCTCCCATATCCTGCGCCCTTCAAATTCATATGATTTAAGTGTGCCCTCAACATATACAGTCACACCTGATTTAATCTTTTGAACTGCCATTTCAGAAGTGCGCCCCCATATTTTAATAGTGTGCCACTCTGTGCGCTTCTGCCATTGCCCTGAATTGTCTTTGAAGTTTTCATTAGTTGCTAAAGTAAATCGAGCATATTGATCAGCCCCTGCTGATTTCAACACTGCATCTTGTCCGGCATTTCCAATCAATGTGATTTTATTTATCATGTAGTGTGTCGCTTTTTGATGTTTCTAACTGTTTAATAAGTGGAGCATTAGACTGCAGAACACGTAGCAGATTAATCCCTACCTGTGCCCCTTGTGCTTTTCTTTGGTAATCATTTAAACCATTGACTAGGATAATACGTGCAGTGAGTGATTTGGGGTGCAAGTGTTGCTCTGAGATTTGATTGATTAACTGCATCTCATCATTTGTTAAGCGAATAGCTAACACCTGATCTCTGCGCTCGGCTTTGTTTGTCTTCATACATAACACCTCTTTATTTAGTCGTATGCATAACACATTGTTTACAAAGTTTACAATAGCTAAATAAAAGTGTGAGCTTCTAAGTGAATAGAGTTTTCTTATACAAATTCCATTTCTGTCATTTGGTTAAAAATTAGAAGCTCACATATTGAACTATACATGATCTATATTTTTTACATACCAAAAACTTTGAAAGCTTCATTATTGCTGACACGTCTATCACGCCCTGTCATCTCAACAAGCTCACCAAACATATCAACCAGCCTGCTCATCACTGCATAATTTCGATGAAAGAAGGCACCTAATTGCACAGGCCTCATGTTTGTACTCATCACAATACTCAGGCTGCCAGACTCCCACCGCTCATAAATGTGGCCAATCATCTTGACAGTGTCACGATAGACCCAATCACCCTTCTCAATATTGCCACCAATACCACCAAGCTCATCTAATAAAAGCAACTCAACACCCTCAAGCCATCTATTATTTTCGATGGGTGAACGTGCACCATGATTACCCCATGTGCTTTTAATGCGCTCTAGCATTTCACTGTGCGTTATATATAGAACACGGTAATCATTGAATATAGCTTCTTTAGCTAAAGCATAATGCAGTGTAGTTTTGCCATTGCCCTGAGGCCCATATAATAAAACAGACGGTGATCTTTGCTCATGTGCCTGACCGTACCTCATCCAAGTAAGCAGACTGTTGATTCTGTGGCGTTGCTCTGAGCTATCCCACTCGTACATATTCAGATGGGCATCTTTAGCATCAGCCGGCAACTCCAAATCATTTAAGCGTTTCAAGCGTCTTCTGGGCCGTTCACAGTCCTCACATATATGCACTGCACTGCTCTCATCTGCTTGTGTCACTCTTACCCACCCATCCATGCAACGCCCACAAAAGGGCACGGGCTTAGATTGATAACACGCTGATGCCGGATAAATAAAGTTTTCAGTCTCTAGATTTGAGGCATTTAAATGTTTGAATGATTGCAGCTGTTTTGGTGGTCTGGCTTCTCGATCATTCACAATTGTTTTAAGTGAGTGTAATAGTCCATTGATAGCAGGGCTATCACCTAGGCGTTGCATGGGTTTAGATTTGCTCATAAAAGCCACCTTTCAAGAGTTTAATGTTTAGATGTAATTTAGCTATGTCAACACGTTCTGCATGACCCAAATTGCTACCATATGATTCTATGGTCTTGATCATTTCAGCTGTGAGTGTGTGTGTAGTTCTGGGTAGTGCGTTGTGTTTAGTTTGTGTTTGCTCTGTGTCAATATCAGTATTTTTAAAAGCAGAATGGGGCTGATCTAATTGTAAGTTAATTGTTTTATAATTGTTTAATTGTAAGGGCGCAGATTTTGCACCCCTAGCAGTGCATATTTTGCACCCCCCCTGTGCATATTTTGCACCCCTAGCAGTGCATATTTTGCACCCCTGTGCATATTTTGCACCCCCCTGTGTTTCTTGCTTGCTCATCATAGCGTGTGCATCTAATGCAATGACCGGCAATACTCGACCATTAACATTAGACCATGACCTATTGATGAGCTTCTGTGCTTCTAATTGTTTCAAGCTGTTTTGTATTGAGCGTCTTGAGAGTGCAGACAAGCGCATAAGCTCTGGCAGTGTAGCAACGCCACGCCATGTGCCCCAATCCACTTTTAACAGCAATGCAAACACTGTCAGTTTAACAGCTGCGCTCAAGTCTGTGCGTTGCAATATCATGCGTCTGATATCACATTCATTTATTTTGTTCATAGTCACCTCCTATACAATACATATATAAGAGACTTCACACTGTCAAAGATTTATTTGATTATTTAGTCAAAGTTTTATTTGACAGTGTATTTTATAGATGATAATCATTATACATCTTCAATATACAGAAAGTTTAAACATGACTTCAGATAAACGCAAAGCACTGAAAAGCACAATCAAGCTGCAGGTGCTAGCACACATGACTGGCATAAGTATAAATTACTTGAGCTTGATCATTAACAATCACAGACCTTGCACTGATGACTTAGCAGAACGTCTAGCATACTGCGCTAACAGACTGCTACTTGATCAGCCAATATTTAAACCAACTGACTTTCAAACCAAATAAACTAAAAGGCTATGAACATGAAACCTTTAAAATCTACCACTATTGCTCGATACACTAACAAGCAACTCATCAAGCACCTTGACAGACTGCTTGATCAATTCACAGATGCGCCTTATCGAGTGGGCCTAAACGCTGTGCTTGAACTACATGTTAATGCTTATGTGTGGTTTTGCTCTGATGCAAACACAGATGCAATCATAGAAGCGATCAACACCTGTTACACTAAGCTTGGATTACGATAATGCACCCAGACAAACAATTGACAGATGATGCAGTGTATTTCACATTTATCAGCGTTATCACACTAATGTGCTTGTTCGCATATATGTCTAAAAATGCAGGCTATGCACCGGCTGATGATTGCGCTAATCGAGTGATACGCACACTGAGCCCATATCAAGTGCAGCAGATGACAGATTCTAACACCTTACCTGCACGCTATGACTATGTGCGCAGATGGTGTGAGACTAATGCAGATTATGAGCAGGCACTTATTAACGCTAAAACTTACCCTGAATTCCCATCAACACCAGATATGTACTAAGGTAAACATTATGACTATGAACAATCCACTAAACCTGACTAAACACAGTTATTCAATCTGGACACCAGAAAGCAGAGAAGATGCATGGGAAATTGCAAAGCTTCTGAGCAGGGGTGATGAAAGACAAGCACATGATTTGATTCTTTGTCATGCTGCTTTTGGTCATCATTACGATTATGATATGGGGCTTGTGCTTGTAAACACATCATCAATCAAAGGCAGACCCACAATCAAAGCTGATGCATTAGCCGGCATATGCAGAAGCACAGGCAATGTACAGAGATTGCACGTTGTGCACTTAGACAATGAGAAGTGTGTAGTCGAGTGCCAACGCAGAGACACAGGTGTATTACATACATACACGTTTACTTGGCTAATGGCTGAGCAGATGAACTTGACCACTAATCAAAATTGGCGCAGGATGCCATTGCAGATGCTGAGAGCTAGAGCAATTGCCATGGCTTGCAGAGCAGTCTGGCCTGATGCTGTGAGTGGTATTTATACAAGTGATGAGATTGCTGATAGCTTAGATATGAGTGATAGAGAGAGATTTGAAGCAACAGCTAAAAGCCTAGGTGCTGATGATCTTAAATATGATTCACGCCCACCTGCACCTGCACAACTTACACAGCCACCTGCACCTGTACAAGTTGTACAAACACAAGCAACACGCAGATTATACGACATAGACACAGAGCAAGATTTGCTAGATCTATGTGAGAGTCATAATATTGATGAAGCACAGATCAAAGGGCTAGTTAATGCTAAGCGTTTAACATTAAGCGACATGAGCCCAACTGAGCTTTATGAATTCTTTTATTCATACTGTCTGCACGCAGTCACACGCCAGATGCATAATATTGATTTAACAAAGTGGTGGGAACTAACAGACAGCAAATTGACTGCAATAGACAACGCTTTTAAAACGCAGTATAAATGTCTGTCAGCATTGAAGCCTGTATTCTATGGCCCACGTATCACACAGCCGGCATGGGCAGAAACAATGCGTCATGTGTGCATTTTAACTAATGATACGCAAATGGTCGAAGGCTTAAATGTGCTGCGACAAATGAAGCCTGATGATTGGTCTGCTTATGACTACATTACTTCACTTGGTAATACCTGAGGTCTGTTTAGTATTGCTTCCACTCTGGCAAGTGAACTCATCAACTTTTCTAGCTTTGCATCTATATTGCCTAGCCTTGTGTCTACTGTGCTTGCTCTGCTTTCTAAATGCTCGATCTGTGATTTAATCCGGCCCATGTCTTCTGCGTGATGTGCTCTATCTGATGACAGTTTATAAAATAGGGCTATCACTGCTAAGATCTGGCCTATATCAAAAGCGTTCATTGTTTCCATTGCAACCTACTTTATCAATGCGAAAGTTATAGAAGCTGTACTTAATAAAGCAAAGCCCCCAGTGATGTACATAAGCATTTTATTATGATGCTCAGATTTTTGCAAATCACTTTCAATAGCTGTTAATCTAAGCTCATAAGCTGTTAATAGTTTTGCATCATCATGCTCTCTATTAAGCATAATCTGTTGCTCACGTTCTAGACCTGCTGTGCATGATTTGACAGTTTCACTAATTGCTAGCGTGCATAGATCTGGGCTGTTTTCTAAAGCTGATTTTACACGTACAAAATTATATGGTGTAATCAACATATATCTACCATCTGACACAAAACCCCGCTTAATCTTTATGCTATGAATGGGCTCGATACCCTGCCCCATATAGATCATATTCGCAGGTATGTTATCTGGTAACAATGGTGCTAGTAGCAAAACTAATGCAGTGAATATATGCATTTAATCCTCACATATTATATCAGTGTGATTCTTTAGTGCGTCTGCTACTTGCTTAGCACAGATAGGTGCACAGCTTAACACTGCACCCCCTGCTTGTTTAGACTCACACTGTGTGCGCTGTGTGTTGCACTCATGTGCAACTTGTGTCAACTGCTCTGCTTCAACTATATACTCAGCACATAGATGCTCTGGTGACTGATAGCCAAGCAAATAGCCTGCAATCATTGAGAGTAGAATTGATGTGATTGCTATAGCATATGAGATGCTATCACGATGTGCTAAAAGTTGCTCAATCATGAGAATCTCCATATTTCGATTCGTGTTCTGCCCGCATATGTATACTGTGCGCTTGTTGCTCCGCTAGGGTCTAAAACAAACCCCGCCGAACTTGTCGTCAATACTCGACAGTCAATTGTCTGTGAACTACTCAATGCATCAATCAATGCAATAGCGTACTCATCACCACCATTTAATTTAGGTGACTCTTGCCAAACCAAATTACCTCTTCGGCCAACATATACACTTCCACTTGTATCATATAATTGATACGTGATTTGATCACCTGTCACCGTCGGGCCGTAGCTTGCGAGTGCTGCTCTAACTAAATAATATGAACCGCTGGGCAGTGTGATCACACCGCTCGATACTGTGTATGAATCACTACCGTGTGACTGAATTGATGAGCCCAAAGGCACGACTGAGCCCGCAGTTATTGCAATATCTGTCGAGCTATTATGTAGAATAGTGAGACTTGCTACATTCGCAGCTGTCTGATTTGAAGCTGAGCTTGGCATATATGTCATTAGTGACTCACTTTTATTAGATTAACTCGGGCTGTAGTCGTATCAATGCTTGCTTTAATACTAGTTGTAAACGATGAGTCAGTCGCTATACACTCATCACTTGACTCAACATATGTTTGAAAAGATGTGTAGTAAGCATGCGCAGACTGTACATAAACGTTGTGATTTAAAAAATAAAAGCGTGTAGTTCCTGACGTTGTTTGTAGAGCGCAATTGCCTACCGCTTGCCCTGATAAACTCGCTGTGCGATAGCCTGAGCTTGTTGATGTAGCAACCCACGGTTCACTGAATGCAGTAGGCCCATTCACAGCGAACGCA
>Ga0208299_1001012_pt1 | contig 22373 bp, 30 predicted proteins | sample 15_taG_FD_184089 | JGI IMG/M metagenome (GOLD analysis project Ga0208299, IMG submission 184089) | Marine viral communities from the Subarctic Pacific Ocean - 15_ETSP_OMZ_AT15312 metaG (SPAdes) (version 2) | ecosystem: Environmental > Aquatic > Marine > Oceanic | place: Pacific Ocean | collected...
TACAAATAAATAAAATCATCAGCAGATATGCCGGTTTGCTTTAACATTTCGAAATCTATATCTATTTTCATAATTAATAAGTATAAAAAAATTTGTTATAATTATTTTTAAATCTTTTACAAATATACCAGATTTTATAACAATATACAAATTTTAATGATAATTATTTCCAGATAACATTATTTAAATTCTTTACAGATTGTTTCAGCCATTTTTCTTCTTGACTATCTTTAACATAAAGAATAATAATTTTTCCTATTTTACCCTCTTGAAATCTCAATAATCTTCCAACTCTTTGAATCATAGATAAAGATTTACTAGTAATTCCACATATAATCCCCATATTAGCATCAGGTACATCCAGCCCTTGATTTAAAGCTTTTGTAGAACATAATACATTTATTTCATTGTCTCTAAACTTTTGTAATGCAGTTTCCTTTTGTTTTTTAGTTTTACCACTATGATATGCTAATGCAAGAGGAAATGCTGCTTTACATAAATCATCAGTAAATTTATTAGCTCCACTAAATACTAATATTTTCTTATTTAAATTAGATAAAACCAATTTTTGAAATTCAACTATTTTATTTGCAGCAAAATCTACTATAGCTTTTCTTTCTCTTATAGCTTTATAAAATAGTGCAGCTGCTTTCTTATCTTGAGGACTTGCATTTGAGTTCTTTATAATTGATTTAGCATTATCAAATGCATCAAAATGTCCCAGAGCATATTTCCATTTAACAAAAGTATTATTCACATGTTTATACTCAGCTTGCTCAGTAATAGTTAGTTTAACTGGTACACATTCAATTATATATGGGGCAACAATTCCTAAAGAAACGCACTCATCTAAACTTATTTTATAAATTACAGGAGCAATTTTCATAAGTATATTTTTATATTCTTCTTCTTCAGGTAATGTTGCAGTCATACATAATAAACTATCATATATATTATTCTTAAAGAATTTACGATATTCTTCAGATAGTCCTAAATGAATCTCATCACATACAACTATATCATAGTGATGTCCTGTTAATTTATAAGCAGTTTGATAACACATTATATCTACTTTACTACTATCAACATTCCATTTGTCAAATTCATCTACAAACTGAGCTTGTAATTGTATAGTAGGAACAAGTATTAAAGCAGCTTTATTATTACTTCTACTATTTTGTTTTAATATATGATCTATTGCTAAAACAGCAATTCTAGACTTACCAAAGCCAGTTCCTGCAATTACAGAACCACAGAAACCAGCTTTAGCCCAGGCATTAAGAGCCTTTTTTTGTTCTTTATCTTTTATTTTATTTACATTCTCCATCTTTAATATTTTTTCCATTTTCTAATTTTTTACGATTATTAAAATATCTATCTATTCTTCCTCTTACAGTACCATTTCCTATTTTAAATACTTTAGCTATTTCTTCTATAGTATAATTAGGATTATCGAAATAAAATTGAACAACATCATCATAAACAATTATTTTTTTAGATTTAATTATATTAATTTCAAATTCTTCTTCTTTTTTTTCTTCTTCTACTTTACCACTGTATTTAAAATAATTATTAAAATTTATAAATTTTTTCTTATGTTCTTTATTTAAATCATTTATTATTTTAAGTTCATTTACCCAGTTTTTTATATCTTCATTCATAATTTAATTATTTAGTCCAACAATCATTTACTGTTACTTCAGCTTTTAATAAACCATTTGTTACTATCTCATTAGCAGCCTCTTCCATTAATTCTTGCATTTTAAATGCCCAAGTTTCTACATAATGATTTTCACATATTGTATCTATCTGATCATGAACAGTCATTATTAATTTAACTGGACATTTAGTCATTTTAATATGATCACGCATTAATACTAAAGCACGCTTAGTCATATCCGCAGAAGCACCTTGAATAGGTGTATTCTTTGATGCTCTTTCAATACTACCAAGCTCCATAAAAGATGATTTATGTGCCCATATCTTTGGATACCAGTTAGTAAACCATCTTCTTCTATTGTAAGGAGGAAATGTTTTAATATACCCAAATTTCTTACCAAAGTTCCCAAGTTTATCTAAGAATCCTTTGATTGCTGGGAACGCTTGGAAGTATTTTTCAATGAGGGCTTTAGCTCTTTCCACATCGATATTAAGAGTATTAGAAAGCTTATTAGGACCCATCCCATAAGCAAGTCCGAAATTAATAGTTTTGACATTAGTTCTAAGTTTTTTATGTTCAGGACAATTACATTTAGTTTTATTTGTAAAATAAGTACAATTGTCCTTAGCACTATTTACCCATTCATCTCCATATACAAGCTCCGCACAAGTTGAATGTAAGTCCTCGCCTTTCTTCAATGCTTCTATCCAAACTGGATCTTTCGAGCCAAAAGCTATGACATTCAGTTCTTGGCTTGAATAATCAGCTGAGACAAACTTCCAACCTTGTGGAGCAATAAAACAATTTCTAAATTTGTTATCTGCAGGTATTTGTTGCATATTAGGTTTACTACTACTCACTCTACCTGTATCTAATATTTGGTGAAAATTAGTGTGAATCTTTTCATCACAACTTAAATTCTTTAAAAATGCTTCACCATAAGAAGTATATAATTTCATAGCCTCTTTATATTTAATATACTCATCTATAATAGAGAATTTAAATCTATATTTATACATTTCTTTACCATTTACATTTTCAAGTTTAGGTATAATTGTTTTAAATACCTCTAAAACTTGTTTAGGAGATGTCCATTTAACATTTACTTTTCTTAATTCATCAACAGATGTAAACATATCAGTTTGTATATATTCACAAATAAATTTATTTAAAGAAGGATTTTCAATTACCATTTGATCTAAATTAATCATTAACATTTCTGCATTTTTCATACTTTGACTTTCAATAGAATTCCATTGTTCTTTATCTAAATCTAATCCATTATATTCAATATCAGCTAATGCTAATACAGCTTCATTTTCTAATTTAACTACATTTTGTAATCTATATCTCTCTGTTACAGGTATTTGCAACTCTCTTATTTTACACAAATATTCAACATCTTTTGCCCCATAAATTATTTGATTATTATCAAATGGACTACCATTTAAATTAACAAATTTATTTCTGACATCTTTATTTAATTCAACATTAAAATAACGCTTACATAGATCTTTAAGGGCATATCCAATACCTTTCCCACAACTATTGACTAATTCAACAAGAAATGTGTCATATACCCCTTGACAAGTAATACCACTCCATTTCTTGATGAATTTATAGTCAAATTTAGAATTGTGAAATATCTTCGTGATATTTCCGCTCAAGATTTCTCTCAATGGTTCAATGCTAATATATCTTGTATCTATAACATATTGATTATCAGCATCTCCTATCTGAAACATAATCATCTTTTTACAAGTAAAATCAAATCCTTCTGTTTCAGTATCAACACCCAATACCTGTTTAGTACTGCAATAATCCACGACATCATCAATCGTTGCCAATTGATAATGAGGTGACTCGTGGATTGCAGTATTTCCTATAAAGTAAATCATTGTTCTAAATATCTAGCATCATATTCAGCATCAGCCATAGATTCTATATATTTGTCATATTCTTTTTCAGCTTTATCTCCTAATATACATATATGTTTAGCTGTTTTTACATTAAATTCTTCATTTTCAAATATAAATGAATCTACATTATTTTTAACTGCAGTTTCATACATTGTTTTAAATATAGAATATGATCCATTTTGAACCATAGTATAAATCCATTTCATTTGTCCCATAATTTTAAATTTTTTAAGTTAATGTTTATTGTCTAAAAAGTATTCTTTTAGCCCTTCAGATGTATTTGTTGGTGATTTAGGGGCATCAAATCCAAACATTAACTGAAATCCTATATCATTTGTAATGACTTTTGGAATATTCCATACTTTTTCTACTCTTTCCCTAGTAATTTTTTCGCCACGAAATATAATCTTTTCAGTAATAATTTTAGATTTAACAATTTTATCATTTTTTCTTCCTTTTTCTAACATTGTCATAATAATTGTTTTTATATTTTATAATACAAATATAAAGAATTTAACTACATCTATTTCTAAATATAGTTAAATCCTTTACACTTGCTCTCTAACAAATTGTCTTATTTGTTATATCATATTTAAATCCACTTCTTCTACCACTGTTTCATTACTTTCAACTTTAGAAGTAACTGATACAGTATCAGATGCTAAAAATACATGTGGGAGTACAAGATCATCACTTGTATTTTCAACAAACAGAATTTGATTTTTATTATAAATATAATTTCCACCATGTAATACAGGATCTTTAGTAGATGGATTTATTTTATATCTTTCATTATCTATATCATATTGTCTACCTTCAGTAGTTTCAATAACTCTTCCTCTCATTCTTAACTCAACTGCCTCTCCTGTTTGAGGATTAACATATGCTGTTGGGTTAAGGATATTTAACTGCATTTCTTCCTTACCAGTATCCGGATTAAGAATATAAACTCCATTTTCTATGTCTAAATTTGGAATTTGTAACATAGTTTCTAAATAAATAGCCTCTACTGGATCCCAAAATCTACGAGGTTTACCAGTACTTCCATTTGAAAATGAATAGAATGTTTGAAAACCGTCCCCTAATGCTGATGTAGCATTTGGATTAGAAACTTTCTCTGCGATTTCAATTTGAACCATTCCTTCTTTCTTTGTCTTGTAGACTTTTGTTAATAATGTTTGTCCTGTTTTAAGTGTGTCCAAAGTTCCACTGTTTAATGCATTTGCCATTTTTTAATTATTTTTAATGGTTTAATTAATGATAGTTTTTAAAGGATAACTATCAACCTACTATTTACTTTTATTATTACCTGATAGAATTATAATTACACCTATGATTACTATTATTTTAACTATAATTTCCTGTTCCATGGTAATGTTCTTTGATTGACTTCTTGTTTAATAATATAAACTATCCACTCTTCAAATGATAACTCTCTCTTATCTTCATTCTTATATTTATAAACTAATCTTGTTCCAGTTTTAATGTAAATGCTATCCATATCTTTATATTTTAAGTGTTAGGTTATATAGAGTTTCGTCCAATTGGATGTTTCTATTATTAATTCGTCTAATTCTTTCTGCTTTGCAATAAGTACTTTTCTACATTTTACTAACTCTTCTCTTATCTCTTTATATTGCTCATCCATATGTTTTAACTCCGATTCTAAATGTATTACATATTCATCTGTTTTTCTTGCCATAATGCTATATTTTAAGTGTTATTAAATAGAATAGAATTGAGAAGGAATCTCAACCTCACAGATTACGACTGTGCTAAAACTAAAACAAGTATGATTTAGGTGTTTTACTCATTTCTATTCTTAAATAAAATAAGCATAAGGACGAAACTATGTCATCTTGTGTAGGATTAATGTAAATTACTACGTCTTTCATAGAAAGCGTCTCAAGATAGTTCCTTTTTAGTATTACATTGTCTTTGCAATTTACACTAGTTTTGATTACATTCAGTGAACTAGCCTCTTTGCTCTCTTTCGTAAGACAAATACCTTATCTTTACATCATATATCTATGATGTGCTTATTTATGTGATTAAACTGTACATTCCTTCCAATTTACATTACTATTCTTTATTTTAATAAGAAAATCTTCATAAGTTTTATATTCAGTTATATTTCCATAGATAAAAGGTAAATTTATTATCTTTGAATACCTATTAAGAGTATCACAATATTTCTTTAATTGTGATTTAGAAGTAAAATACACACCTATTATTCTATCAGTTATAAAATATCTTTTCTTCATAATTATTATTTTAAGTGTTATTAAATTGATTAACAATTGTATCATTAAGGTCACTACCTACTACTAAAGAATATCAATAGTATAATAAGTATTACCCTTAATGATTGACAATTGTATTTAACTACTCCAATCATAAGATATAAATAACATAACATTAGAAGTTTACTACATATCCTTATGTTTTAGATGTGGTTTCTTTCTATGGATACTCCACTTTACCTTACTAATGTTATATTATTTTATACTGTTAAATTGACCAAGTGTCAAATTGTGATAAAAAGTGGTGAATGCGACCTGCCAATCGCACTCATCACTTAAAAGTTAAACTCTTTTCACTCTTATCATCTATCTAAGTAGTGAATAAGCAAGTTAGTAAGAGTTTATTTTGTATGTTCCCCACAGTTAGCAAGGGTTATTGATTGAATTAGACAAGTTCTTTGATGGACAAAGAACTGTAAAAGGGAGCGAACTCCCTTCTTCTACGCTAGCTCTAACTCTTCCACTTGCTCGTAGTGATTAACAGTAGCAATCGGTTGACCGTCGTCTGTAATTAGAACATTGAACTCTTCTAATGTACCATTTTGCGACTTCTTCCCTACAGGTAGAGTAGATTTCGTGCCGTTAACTGTGTAGGATACAAACCTACCGTTAGGACCACTAACCAGTTTACACCTGGGAGCGCCTAACTCTTTAAGATACTCACTAAGTTTTTTCATAAGACAATTTTGAGATTAATATTAATGAAGCAAGGGGCGCTTCAAAGTTCGATATATAGCAGGGGTCTTTGATGGTGTTGGTTCACGCATTCACAACCTCCCCTAAAAAAATTTTTTTTATATTTTTATTTTTTATAATATTTTTTTGTATGTTTGCCAAATGCTTTTGTATAAAACAAATAAAAAAAGACCTGGGAGACATGCTAAAACAAGATCTTCTAAAATGAAAAATTCTAAAAATTATTTAAAAAAGTATAGGGGACAAGGAAAATAGTTGTATATTTGCATCCTAACTTAAAATTTTTATTTATGGAAAATGTATTTAATTATGCAACATCGTTCTTTAAAGGCATGACGTCTTTGTTTATGGTGTTGTTATCATTTGGAGTAATGGCGGAAATCGTTTTTGGTTCCCCAGTATTTGGGATGAGCGTTATTAGTAACGTTATGGATGTAGTTAATTTATTAGGCAGCAATGGTTTTGTTGGTTTGGTAGTATTAATTATTTTGTTTAAATTTGTAGATCAGAAGTAAAAGAAGTTGAAAGAAAAAAAAGGCATACGTAAGTATATCACCCTTGAGGGCCGAAAGGTAAGTAGGGGGTCAGACGTGGGATTTATACCTTCTAATATTGTGGTCATTTGGCCATAAGAAGGTTAATACGCTTGAAAAAACGTTGTGAAACGAATAATCAAGTAGGAAATTTTCTCCCACAGCCTTGAAAAAGTAATGTATAAGCTCTAGTTGGGATAGATTACACACAGGTAAGTGTGGTGAATTAACATCAGTCTTATTATCCCTTGGTCCTCCTGCAAAGATGGAGAGCACTGCTAGAAGGAAATCAAACTTGAAATTAAGATTCCCAAGGGGGACCCTATGCCCTTTTGTAAAATAAATAAATAATTTAAATTAAAAAAAATGGTAATAAGAACAGAACAAGATGAATTGTTAAATGCAGTAAAAAATAATACAGGATCAGCACTTAGTCCTAGCGCAGCTATTTTAATAGATGATACTGCAGCGCATACAGGACCGTATTTTGCGATTACAGCTCTAGAAGATGCTGCAGTAGATATATCAGAATGTGATATGTCTTTTATAACGGATGTAGCAGATTTTACAATTCCTAAAGGATGTACAATTTATGGTAATTTTGCATCTATTGAGTTAGATAGTGGAAAAGTAATAGCATATACATTATAAATAATGCTCGGACTCGGTAACACTCTAAGTGGAAGTATAGTACCGGCGGCGGCAAGTTTTGCAAATGAATATTCATTAAGTTTTGATGGAACAGATGACTATTTAGATATAGGAGATGTTGATATTTTAGATGGAAAAACTGAATTTACAATAAGTTTTTGGATTAATTTTGGAGCACTACCAGGTGCATATGGAGCATCTCAGAAAGTAATTTCTAAAGGAGCGGCTTATGAGATAGCTATTCACAATATTAATAGTAGCGGAGGTGGACCTGGTATTCAAGTACCCGGCACACTTGCTATTGCTGGTTATACTCTTTCCACATCTACTTGGTATCATATGGCGGTAACTATGGTGAGTAGTGGTTTTAACACATATATAAACGGAGCTTTAGAAAGCCCTGCAAATCAAGGTTCTGGAGTTACTATAGCTAATGTAAACACTCCACTAACAATAGCGGCTAAAAATCTTGTAGGTTCTAGTCCAGAAGGATTTGTTAATGCAATAATCGATGAGGTTGCGATATTCGACGCAACAAGAGATTTAAGTGAGATACAAGCTATTTATAATCTCGGAACACCAACTGATTTAAGTGACGAGGATGATCTAGTGGGATACTGGAGAATGGAAGAAAATACAGGGACAACAGTAGCAGATAGTTCTTCAAATTCAAATGAAGCAACCTTTGGTAATGTTCCTACTTGGAGTTCAAGTACACCTTAAAATAAATAATAAACATGGCATACGAAAATAGAAAATACGTAATAATAAATGCTTCAGAAGTTGGTACAGTTGATTTCTCACAAGTACATGAAACATCAGCGAGTACTTTAAGATATTCATTAGATGATTCAAAAACATTTGTAAAATTTGATGGAACTACTCCAAGCTTTTTAGATGGTAAAACACAATATAATCACAGTCAAATACTTACCATTTTAGCTGGAACTGACTGGACTGAAGATTTAGAATAGTGTTAGGATTAGGTAATACATTGAGTGGAGGTATAGTACCGGCAGCAGCAGGTTTTACAGATAGTTATTCATTATCTTTTGACGGAACAAATGATTATGTCGATTTAGATGATGCAGCTAGCGGGATTAGTGGCACTGAAGGTACTATCTCACTTTGGTTTAAACCAACTAGTAATTACTTATTTGAAATTAAAGTTGACACAGACAATTATATTGTTGCGTACTTCAATTCTGCAAGTGATTATGTAGCTTGTACACGTAGAGCTGGTGGATCAAACGATTCAGCTTCTTCATTTTCTGGTGATGAGGCAGATGATGGTAATTGGCATCACGTTGCTTATACTTGGAGTGAATCAGGGGATAAATTTATATCATACCAAGATGGTAGTGTAGCAACAACGAGAACTAGTATTGAAACTTGGGAAGGAACTCCTAGTATTTTTACTCTTGGTAAACATACTGGTCATTGGAGCGGAGGATATTATACCGGTAATATAAATGATGTCTCAATATGGAATTCAGCATTATCAGCAGTAGCAATAGCTGCTATCTATAATAGTGGAACAGTAACCGACTTAAGTGAAGAAAGTGGTTTAATAGGATATTGGAAATTTGAAGAAAATACAGGAACGACAGTGGCAGATAGTTCAGGTGATGGTAACGACGGATCATTAGAAAATGGTACCGCGTTTGATTCAGATACACCTTAAAATAAAACAAATAATAAAATTTTATAAAAAATATTTGGATTTATAAAAGATTAGTTTATATATTTGCATAAAAATATATAGACTATGAAATTTAAACCAAACGGATCATGGGTTGTCCTTCCAGACCCAAGTAAAACAAAAACTGACTCTGGTATTATCTTAGATAAGAAAACCGCTAGAGCAAAATCCACTAACATTTTAAAAGTATTAGCTGTAGGACCTGGTTGTACATTTGTAGAGCAGGGGGATACTGTTATGGTAGATCCTAGGACAGAAGCTGTAATGGCGGATATAGAAGATCAAGATTATTTATTAGTGGGGGAACATCAATTATTAGGGAAATGGTAAAGGGATCTGTTACTATATCTATTGATGATTTTCAAGCTTTATTAGATACTAAAGTGGATGCAGAAGAATTAAGAGAAAAAACAGAATTAGCAGCTAAAGAGTTACAAGTATTCCTGTCTTTTTTATGTACTCGTGAAGATATTGAGAAATATGTAGAGGAATTTAATAGACAATCTAAAACTTCCAAGATAAGTATAAATGGGGGTATAGCTAAGATTGAATTAAATGGTGGTAAGTGAAGTTGAAGTAGATACTCCTGAAGAATGGTTAAAAGTTTTAATAGAATTAGAAGAAAAAGTACATTTAATGAACATAGCACACGAAACCAATTGGTATGTAAGATCTGGAATGACAAAAAAAGGATTATATATTCAAGTTAAAATAGATACTAAATAAGAAATGAGTTATTTAATACATTTAAAAAGAGTAAAACATCATTATTCGTGTAGATGGATTGTTAAGTACGGGGAAGATAAATTAGTTAGGGAGGTAAAATTAGTTTATAATCCAGTAGAATATCGTACTAAAAAGAATGCTAGACCTTTGCATACTATAAAAGGTTTAATTAAAATATTAGAAAATGACAAAAATAAAAGAAATGAGAAGAAAAAAGATATCAGTTAATATAAATACTATATATAAGTATTTACAATTATGGAATGGTATTTTTAATATGACAGATAAAGAATTGGAAATTTTATCTGTATTTATTACTGTAAATGATATAACGGAAGAAGTTAATTTATGTTGTGTTAGAAATAAAAAAGAAGTAGCTAGAAATGTAGGGATTAAGGATTATAATACTCTTAATAATTATGTTAAAAGATTTAAAGATAAGAGTATAATGTTAAAACGAAATGGATATTATATTCTTAATCCTTTACTTTCCCCAGAAACAGACGTTATAGAAATTACAATTCAAAGAAATGATTGAGTTTTCTAGGTATGTGATAACAACTTACGAAGTAGGTCCTTATCAAATTATTATATTTCAAAACACTGTTGGAGATTTATTAAATATTTTAGTAGATATAGAAGTAAATGGCTAGAGATAAAGATAGAATTATACAATTTTTAGCAACTAAATATAATCTCCCATTAAAAAAAATAAAACAAATTGTGGAGTATCAGTTTAAATTTGTAACTAAAATAATAAAAGAAGGGAAGTTTGATACAGTGCGTCTCCCTTATTTTGGAAAATGGTCTGTAAATAAAAATAGAGTTAAATATATAAATGAATTAAAAAATAAAAAAGATGAATGATGAATCACATCCTCCTGGTCCCCCTAATTTTTTTAATATGGTTAAAAATTTTAGTTCTGAAGTAGTTAAATTTGCTAAAAGTGGATTTAAATATGTGAGTCCAGAAGAATATGAAAAACGATTAGACGCTTGTATTAAATGCCCTCATGTTAAAAATCCAGGACTTAGATGTGGATTATGTGGGTGTAATATGGAGTTAAAAGCTAAATGGAAAACTAGTCATTGTCCAGATAATCCATCTAGATGGAACGATATTAAATGAATTTAAAAGACGATCTAATACATATAAAAGATAATAGAGCTATTCCTAGTGCATATACTTTAACAATTAAAGAGTTTAAAGGATTAAAAATAGAGGAATTAGCATTTGTGTATTTTATGATGGATCATCGATCTCCTTTTGCAGTTTATGAATGGAAACAGCGTATTGGTGAAGTAAAAAACAGTATCTTTGGAGAGAAAAATAAATTTAAACCTTCTTCAAAAGTACTTGGAGCTTGTGATAAATATGAACAATTAATAGAAACTTCAGCTGTTAGATTATTAAAAGCAGCTAACGAATCTGTTGTAAAATTAGAGAAATATTTTAGGGATATAGATTTAACTTTAGTAGATGATAATGGAAGACCTATATTTCACGCTAAAGATTTAATTAATAATCTTGAAAAGATGGGGAAAGTAGTTGATGGATTAACACGATTAGAAGAGATTGTTAAGAAAGAGGAACAGGCAGCAAACACTAATAGGGGAGGAATAGAAGTTAATAAATATAGTATATAATGGATTTTTTAGAAGATTTAGAAATGTATGATAAGGCAATGAGTAATGCCTATGATATTATTACTAAAAAGAAAACAGTTAATGATATTTATCTGACTCTTGAAGATGAAGATCATGATGTGTATTATTTACCATTTGATCCTACTAATGAGGATGGGAGAACCCCCGCTATTATAGATATGGTTATAGAGTATTATACTAGTATAGAAGATTATGAGAAATGTGCCGAATTAGTAGAGATTAAAAATATATGTTCAGAGACACCGATAGAATAAGGCCAGCTGCAATTAGTTTTATAGCTAATGGTTATTATACTTCATCTCTTCCAGGGACTAAGGATTATTATGATTTTTGGGATAATGAAAAAAAGAGGTGTATGTATGGGTATGAAGTAGATGAATTACGTATTACAGGATTTCATTATTTTTATTTAAATTATTGTCCTATAGATAGAGCTATAGATGAAAAACTTCCAGATGGAACTATCCAATCTAAACGTGAAAGAACTTTTCCTGCTTTTTATGATGGAGATTATCAATACTTTCATGAGATAGATAAAGCTAGATCAGAGAATAAACATATGATTGTCCTTAAAGCAAGACGTAAAGGATATTCTTATAAAGCCGGATCTATGTTAGCTAGAAATTATTTTTTTGTTAAAAATTCTAAGAATTTTGTATTTGCAGCACAAAAAGAATATTTAATCGGAGATGGATTACTCTCAAAAGCTTGGGAGTTTTTATCTTTTATAGATGATAATACAGCATGGGCTCAACCGAGATTACGAGATAGAGAAATGAATAAAATGTCTGGGTATAAGAAGAAGATAAATGGCATTGAAATTGAAATGGGGAATAAGTCTCAAATTATGGGGGTATCTTTAAAGGATGCTCCGGATAAAGTAAGGGGAAAAGCAGGGGAGTTAGTTTTTTTCGAGGAAGCTGGTTCTTTTCCCGGACTTCTTAAAGCATGGGAAGTAACAATGCCAACAATGAGGCAAGGAGCTAAAACACTTGGATTAATGGTAGCTTTTGGAACTGGTGGTACAGAAGGAGCTAATTTTGAAGCTATGGAAGAAATATTTTATAATCCTGATGCATATGATTGTATGTCTTATGAAAATATATGGGATGAAGGAGCTATAGGAAGTACTTGTGGATATTTTATTCCGATTCAAACGAATTTAGATGGATTTATAGATACTAATGGAAATTCTGCAAAAGAAAAAGCTACAGAATATGAAAAAGAAATGAGGGAAAAGAAAAAGGGTGCCGCTGATGCTAAATCATTAGACCAATATATAGCTGAGCACCCTTTCTCTCCTCAAGAAGCTACTTTACAAGTTACTTCTAATCTATTTGATATAGCTTCTTTACAAGAACAATATAATAATATAAAAGCAAGGGGACTTCATGCTATAGGAACTGTTGGTAAATTATACCATGATTCTAAAGGCAAAGTAAAATTTACTGTTGATGGAGATTTAAAACAAATAATTAAATATCCTCATAGAAAAGATGATGATAAAACTGGGGCAGTTGTTATATATGAAGCCCCATATAAAAATGAAAAACAACAAATTCCTCATAATTTATATGTAATTTGTCATGATCCTTATGGACAAAATCAATCTGCAGATTCTACATCATTGGGAGCAGCTTATGTATTAAAACGTCCAAATAATTTATCTCAACCAGACGATATTATTGTAGCATCTTATGTAGGGAGACCTAATACTCAAGATGATTATAATAGAAATTTATTTTTACTTGCGGATTACTATGGGTGTAAAATAGGATTTGAGAATGATCGTGGAGAGGTTATAGCATACGCAAAAAGATTTCGAAAGTTACATAAATTGCAAGAAGAGTTTGAAATGTTAGATAAAAGAGAGCTAAGAAGTAGAACTGTTAAGCGTCAATATGGAATGCATATGACTGAGGCTAGGAAAAGACAGGGAGAAATTTATATTAGAGATTGGTTAAATACTGTAAGAAATACAGATGAAAATGGAAAACAATTATTAAATTTGCATAAGATATATGATCCTGCATTGTTAACGGAATTAATTAAATTTAATCATGTGGGTAACTTTGACCGTGTAATGGCATTTATGATTGGGATGTATCATACGAGAGAATTATATAATGCAGAGGTTAAAGATATATTAGAGGACAGAGCTTCAGATAAATGGTTTGATACAAATTATTATTAGTATGAAAAAAGACAAAAAAAAAGTACCTTATAGCCCTCTACCGGAATACTTAGCAATAGGTCCGTCACAAATTCATGGAGCTGGGATTCTCGCTACAGAAGATATTCCGGGGGAGGTAGTTATAGGTATAACGCACGTATATGATCCTAATTTTCAACATAACTATATTAGAACTCCTTTAGGAGGTTTTATTAATCATTCAGAAAGTCCTAATTGTGAATTAATAGAAGAGGATGAAGATACTGATTATAAAAAATTAAAAACTTTAAAAAAGATTGAACAAGGAGAAGAATTAACTTTAAAGTATAGTTTATATGATATCTGTGATTATTTATAGTGCTATATTTATAAAGACTAGGGTAATATTTACCCTTATTGTAAAGACGAAGGTAAATTTAATTAAATTTGTAACTTATGGGATATGATAAAATACCTAGACAGAAATTATCTGCTAGTAAAAAAACAAAAAAATGGGGAGAAGAATGTGTTGAAGCATTTATAGATCTTTCTGATTCAGGATCAGGATATTCCCATAGAAAAGATAATCTTAAAATATTATATGACTACTATAATGGTGTAATTGACGAGGCAGATTATAATTACGTACTAAAACCTTATGGTAAAAACCGTAAGAATTTCCCTTCTGAAATGCGTAATTACCCCATTATCAAACCCATAATTGATCTTCTTCTAGGGGAAAAGTCTAAAAGGCCTCTCAATTACACTGTTACAGTACAAAATGCAGATTCTATATCAATTAAAGAAAATGCTAAGTCAGAAATTATATTTAAAAATTTACAACAACATTTTATACAAGCAGTACAAGCTCAGGGTCAAGATATGGGGGCAAATCCTGAACAAGAAATTCAATTACCTGAACATATAGCTTCAATGTTTGAGGATAGTTATGTAGATAATAGAGCTATTCTTGGGCAACAATCCTTAAATTATATATTTCAGGAACAGGAAGTATATGATAAAATACAAAAAGCATGGTTTCATTATTTAGTTAGTGGGGAAGTATATACTCATAGAGGAGTTAAAAATTCTGAACCTTTTTATGAAGTTCTTAATCCTTTAGATGTAGATTATGATCTCGACCCAGATTTAGAATTTGTAGAAGATGGGGATTGGGCATTAGTTAGAAAGTATTCTCATGCATCTACAGTTATAGATACTTATTATGAAAGTTTATCTGAACAGCAAGTATTAGAACTCGAGGAACCTAGACATTCAGAAAGCGATATTTCATTTTTATATGCTGGTTCAGCTGGTAAAGATGTTAATTCTTTTAGAAATAGATTAATAGAAGTAGTAAATGTTTATTGGAAATCTAGGAAAAGAATTGGATTTTTAACTTATTTAGATCCTGAAACAGGAACTATGGAAGAGCAAGAAGTTCCAGATGGATTTAGACTTCCTAGAGAGATGAAAGAACAGGGAGCTCAATTAGATTGGAGTTGGGTTAATGAAGTATGGGAAGGAACTAGAATAGATGGGAGATTTTATATTAATATAAATCCTATTGCACATCAAAGAATGTCTTTAGATAATCCATCTAAATGTAAACTTCCTATCAATGGGAGAAGATATTCTGATGTTAATGCAAAGAACATTTCTTTAGTTAAACTTGGGATACCTTATCAATTAAATTATAATATTTATAAATATCGATTAGAGCTATCTATTGCTAGAAGTAAAGATATTATAGCTCAATTTGATATTAATATGATCCCTAAAAAATGGGATATGGATAAATTTATGTACTATGTTGAAGGTTCTGGCATTGCTTGGGTAGATTATAATAAAGAAGGGATACAATTAAATCCACAACATCAATCTGTTATGGATATGTCTATTAAAACTATTCAACAGTATGTTACTTTATTAGAATCTATATTAGTTGAGTGGGAAAAAATATCTGGAGTAAGTAGACAAAGACAAGGTGAAATTGGGGCTTATGAAGGTAAGGCAACTTCTCAACAAGCTATATTACAATCATCTCATATTACTGAAGATTTATTTAGAAAGTTTGAGAGAGTAGAACAAAGAGATTTTCAAGCTTTATTAGATTATTCTAAAGAAGCATGGTTAACTGGTAAAAAAGGTATGTATGTAATGCCTGATGGGGCTACAGATTTTTTAGATATAGGTAGTATGCAACATATGGAAACTAATTATGGGATATTTGTTTCAGATTCAGGTAAGGATCAAGAAAAATTACAAAATATTAGGGGATTAACACAATCTATGATGCAAAATGGTGCTAGACCAGGAGATATAGCTGAGATGTTAGATTCTGATAGTTTTAGTCAAATTAAGAAAAATCTTAAAAAAGCAGATAGAGCTCAACAGCAATTAGAACAGGCTCAACAAGAGGCACAGCAACAACAACAACAACAGCAATTAGAGGCTGAACAGATAAAATTTGAAGCAGAGGCTTTAGAAAAAGAAAAAGATAGACAAAAAGATATTGAAATAGCTTTGATAAATGCTGAGTCTAAAAAAGATACTGAGGGGCATTCTTTAAATCTAGAAAAGATGATAAGGGATTTTGAAGTAAAACAAAGAGAACTAGATATAAAAGAGAAAGAATTAATGGCAAAAATTAGAGGGGATGATTCTAATTACGATATCACTAGAGAAGCTAATCAAATCAAAAGAGAAGAAAATAAGATAAAAAAAGATATAGCTAAATCTAAACCGGATGCCAACAAACGAGACTAGGAGAGATTTATTAAATCAGATCAGATCTTCTGGATATCCTGGAAGTGTAACTGAAGTTTTTCAGGCTGCAGATCAAGGGATAGATTTAGTTGCACAATTCGTACAACAACAAGAGCAACAACAAATGCAAGTTGCTCAAACTCCACAAGAACAAGAAGTAGGATTAAGGGAAGAACATGCTAGAGGTAATACTCAAGCGTCTATGGCTTTTCCTGACGTTCAACCTAATCAGTCTTTTAATACTGTAGGTATGGAGGCTCCTATTGATATTCAAAAAGTAGATGATCAAGGACATTTAGTAGAAAGTTATAAAAACGTACCCCCAGGAATACAAGATTTACCAACAGGTCCTTATGAAGGGACAATAATAGAATCCCCAGCTGCTTATCAAAAAGGTGGAATGAGAGGAATGATGAAATCTAAAATAGGTTATGAAAGTCAATTTGGTAATAATCCTGCTATAAATAGAATGTTAGCACCAACTGATGAATCTTATAAATTTACAAAAGAGGATGCTGAAATATATAATAATCCAAATCTTGTCGGTTCAACAGGAACACATTATATGGGGAGTTGGGATAAATATGCTGTTCCACAGATACAAGATATTGGGGGCAAGTTAGACTTAACTGGACCAAGAAAAGATGAAGCTATTAAATTTCATGGACCTCGTGCTGTGGAAGATGCTACATATTTTGCTGAGCATTATAAAGATGTAGCCCCTGCATTTCAAAAACAAAAAGGTGGATTTAATTTAGGTGCTGAGCTAAGCCCAGAGATAGTACCAGGTAATTTTTGTGGATCTATTACTGGATGCGGTCAGGGCAGGAGTCCTTTTTCTGTTATACCGTCTATCGAAGCTTCATATAATACCAATTCTAAAAATATAAATACAGGATATGGGGGAGGTATTGGGTTTAATACTTCTCCAAGCTCTGGAGGATTTGAATCTATTTTATCTTATAAAAGAAGAAATGCTTTTGATACACAAGGTTATGATGCTGTAACACCGATAGGTAAAGGAACAGATAATATTTCTTTAAGTTTAGGAAAAGGTAGAAGAGGAAGATCTTCAAATGTTAGTTGGAGATCAGATTCTGCTCCTTATAGATATGGAATTAATGCTGAATATGATTTAACAAATAAAAAATTATCTAATATTGGATTATATGGGCAATATCATAAGTTTAAAGGTAGTTTAGGATATAATCCTACAACAAAAGGTGTAAGTGTAGGAGCGGGTTTTAAATTTCAAAAAGGTGGGTGGAAGAATTTTGAAAAGTCCAAAGTAGGAAAATTTATAGATGCAAGAGGCTTAAGACAAGAAAAAGATTTTTGGATGCAACAATTTGGTTATGAACCAGGGAAAGAAGAAAAAGATGCATTATTAGACGCTGCATCTATATTTAATCCTGGACCAGATTTTGCTCATGCGGCTACAAAATACCATGAAGGAAAATATACAGATGCTGGATTATATGCAGGATTTGGTATATTACCATTTTCAGCAGGACCATTAGTAAAAGGAGCTAAATCACATATTATAAATCCAATTAAGAAGTTTTTTGGAAAGAATAAATTTAAATCAGATATAAACTGGGGTGCATGGAATAAATCAATACCAAAAAATAAAAAACTTATAAAAGAATATAATTTAATAGAAAAAACAGCAAAGGAAAATGGTACATGGATGAGAAATGCTGATGGTTCTCCATTTAAAGGAAGTCCAGAGCAGTTTGTACAGCAGAATAGTAAGAATTTTAAAAAAGCTTTTGGTAACTCTAAATTAGTAAATCCAGATGGTTCACCTATGGTAGTTTATCATGGATCAGGTAAAAAGTTTGATACGTTTAATCCAAGAAGAGTTGGAGAAGGTGATGCTGGATACTCTGGTGTAGGTATTTACACAACACCAAGCAAAACAACAGCAAGTAGTTATTCTTTATCTGCAAGTGCAAAACCAGGAGATGTTGCTGAAAGTACTATTTATTCATTTTATGGTAATACTACTAATCCCATTACATCTAGTAAATTAATAGATAATGTTGGTGGAGATATTTATCCAATTGGTACTGATTATGATAAACTATTGAAACAAAGACGAAATAAAGATTTACCTCTTGATTTATTTAATTTTAATAGGCCTGGTACAAAATCTGGTCTTTCTAAGTTTGATGCTGCAATAAAAAATCAGCAAAGAGGTATAACAGATAAAAGAAATATACAAAATGCTTGGGAAATTGTTTTCCCAGATGGTAAACAATTAAAATCAACAGTAGGAAATAGTGGTATGTTTGATTTAACAAATCCTAATATATATAAAGAAAAAGGTGGATTCATAAATAAATATAAATCTAAACTTAAAAATTGGTGGAAAGGAGAAGAACCTTCTTTCAAGGAAGATTATTCATCTTGGGAAGAAGGTGCTAAAGCAAATCCACAGTCTGAACTATGGAAAGGTAAACCTAATCCTTATGCAAAATTCTCTCAACCTGTAATGTCTCCTATAGATTATCTTATTGGTGCTACAACAGTTATGCCAGCAAAATTATTTAGTAGGTTAACGGCACTTGATTTAGCTGTTAATCCTTTTATGGGACTGAAGAATGTTGGAAAGAAATCGATTAAAAAAGGTGCTGATTATATAGGTTCTAGTGGTGCTTTACGAACAAGTGGCCAATCAGTTAATATAGATGATATAATTGCTGCAAATAAAAATCTTAAAACTAATAATCCTGTAATATATACACATGGTACTAGTTCAGCGGCATTACCAGGAATTGTAGATCAAGGGGGTCTTGTAACACGTGGGGGGACTACAGCTATGACAGGCGAACTGTCAGGTTTAGGAAATGTTAGGCATATTAATAAGGCACATCTATCTGTTGCACCAGTTACAAATAGTTCTCTAGCAGTAAATTATGCTAAAGGGTCATCAGGCCCAAGAAATTATTTATCTGAGTATAATAAAATGATTGATGATATGGCAAGTGGTAAGTATGCTGGTGCTAAGGATAATATTTTAATGGGTGAAGGGTTTGAACAGAATTATAAACAATTACAATATGATAGATTAAATTTTTGGAGTAAAGCAGATCCTAAAACTAAATTATTATTAGAAGAGAATTATCCTATGGTTTTTGGAATTAATCCTAGAAATACAGCAGCAGGAAGTCGTAGATATTTTGATAGTATTGGTAATCAAATTGGATCTGAAGCAGGAATAAAAGGGGGAGTTAAATTAGATGAAATTTCAAATATATATGTTCCTAAGGCTAGAATAGACCAAACTACCAGTGCTTTTGGTAAGAATTTAGGAGATATAAAGATAAGTTCATTAGAAGATTTTGGAAAACAATCATATTCAAGGTATCACCCAACCCTTCGTAAAAATTATATGAAACAGTTAGAAGATGTATTAAATATTTATAAACCAGGGGTACGAAGAGTTGGTAAACATGGTATCTCTAAAGAAGGTTATGAATCTTGGATGAAGAATCAAATAATACCTGCAAAATATAATACTGAGTTAGTTGAAGCTCCTTCTAATGTGTATAGAGCTGTTAGTAGTTGGGATAAATCTCTTATAAGTAATAAAAATTTAGCACTAAAAAATGCTTTAAATGTAAATCCAGGTGTTTATCACCATGGATCTCGTTATAATGTAGGTATGAGTACATCTCCTAATAAAAGAACAATGGAAAACTTTTTTAAATATAGGAGAGGTAAAAATACGGGGTATTATAGAACAGAAAGAGGAATTAATCCTAGATTTAAGGGTGTAAAAAAATGGGATTTATCTTATAATGTAAATCCAGATGCTAAAATACTTAATCCTAGAGGATATAAGACTTTTATGCATAAAAATATAGCAGGAGATTTAGAGGGGGAGACAATTAAAAGAGCTCGTTTATTAAGAGAGCAAGGATATGATGCAATTAAAAAATTTCCTGATTCAGATGAACTTCAATGGTTAGATCCTACAAAAAAATTAGAACTTTCAAATATTAAAGAAATAAAGAATCTTCAAAAAGGAGGATTAAGGAATCATATGATGGATTATCTGCATACTAGTGGTAGAGATACTAGTTATGTAAATACTGTAATGAATGCTATAGGTCAGCACGAGTCTAAAAATAATCCTAATCAAGTTCAAGTATCAGGAAATGAAACAGAGGGTTTTTATGATGGTCCTGGTAGAGGATTATTTCAATTTGAAACAGGTCCTAAAGAAGGAGGAAATACTGCTATAAATAGAACTGCTAATTTTTTAAAGCATAATACGGATAAAAATATTAAAGATTTTCCATATCTTTTTAAACTATATACTAAAGATAATTCTTTAGACTTTTCTAAATTGAGTAAGCAAGATCAAGAAGGATTATTTATAGGAGATAAAATTTTTGGAGGGCCAGAAAGACGAGATGAGTTTGATGCTGTAACTAGAAATAGAACAACTCCTCCTTCGCAAGAGGAAGTTTTTATATATTGGCTTAGAAATCATAAAGGTAAAGTTAATGGTAAAAATATATCTGAATTAACAGAAAAAGAAATTGACGTTGAAAGAAAGAAATGGAATAGCAGAACAAAATCAACATTTAAGAAAAGAAAAGGTGGATATAGATCAAAAGTTTTCTGGTAAGTGTTATATAATAATATAAATATTAAAAAATTAACACTTATAAAAAATATCAATATAAATACTTATTTTTGTAACTTAAAACAATAAATATATGGACACAAATGAAAAAATTCAATTAGATGACATCACATTAGATGATGTTATCAGTGGTGAAGGGGTAGCCACAGAAGAAATAGCTCCAGCTCAGGAAGATGAAAAGAAAGTTGAATCTCCTGAAGAAAGTAAATTAGATGAAGAAGAATCTGAATCTAATGAAGATAGTGTAGAAAAGGAAGAAGAAGAAGAGGAAGAAGAGGAAATAAAAGATGAAGAAGCTAAAGAAGATGAAAAATCTTCTGAAGAAGATACCGTTGTTGGAGAAATTTTAAATAGTTTAGGGTATGAATTAGATGGAAAATATGAAGATACCTCTGAAGGATTAACTAACTTAACAAAAGATGTAGCTTCTAAAATGGCTGATGACAGAATCGATGAAGTTTTAGAAAAGTTTCCGTTAGTAAAAGATCATCTAGAATATGTTTTATCTGGAGGAGAATCTGAAAACTTTATGCAAGCTCATGATCCTAATTTGGATTATACTAAGATAGAGATTGCTGAAGATGATGTTCGTAGTCAAAAGGCAATTTTATCAGATTATTTTTCCGCAAAAGGGCATGATAAAGAATTTATTGATGAAATGCTCGGAGATTATGAAGATTCTGGTAAACTACATGCTAAGGCAGATGCTGCAAAGCAAGCTTTAGGAAAAGTACAAACTCAAGAAAGAGAACAATTAGTAGAAAAACAAAAAGAACAAATGCAGGAACAACACACACAACAAACTAAATTTTGGGAGGGAGTAGCAGAGACTATTGAAACTTCTAAAGAATTTGCTGGATTACATGTGCCTGAAAGAGAAAAGTCAAAGTTTTTTAACTATCTTTCTAAACCCGTAACTCGTGAGGGTTACACA
>Ga0208299_1001014_pt1 | contig 22322 bp, 18 predicted proteins | sample 15_taG_FD_184089 | JGI IMG/M metagenome (GOLD analysis project Ga0208299, IMG submission 184089) | Marine viral communities from the Subarctic Pacific Ocean - 15_ETSP_OMZ_AT15312 metaG (SPAdes) (version 2) | ecosystem: Environmental > Aquatic > Marine > Oceanic | place: Pacific Ocean | collected...
CTGTTTTCTTTCGAAAGATTTCGGCCATGTTTCTGGCCTCGAAGGATCATACTTTGACCGCGGTCCAACACTACCCTTAGCGGTTGAATATTGGCGCGCTTTTCTTTTGGGAGTGGGCCGCTTAGCTCTCCCTGCATCTCTGGTACCCATATTACAAAATTCTTCGACCCCTACTTTAGCATACCGATACCTCCCATGTTTGCACATCTCACCGACTTTCAGAATACCTCAATCAACCAAATTACTTAACTACGCAGCGAAGGCTCAGACGGTTCATGCAACAGAAGGTCAACCTCGTTACAGTCGCAGGCACAAACGAACCAATCGAATACAACGATGTTACAATACTCAAAGGACAGGAAGGCATCTATGTCGAGACAACCAAAGTAATAGGCAAAGACGACGAAGACAACGACATCATACAAAACCAACTCATAATGTATCCTTGGGAAAAAATAATCTCACTGACATGGACAGAGAATACTCTCATTGAATCCATTAAGCAAGGAGTAATTCTTGAGGCGCTCCAGGATCTCGAAGATTTTCTTGAAGACTATGACGAAGAGGAAGAGGACGGAGAGGATGAAGTATCAGTACAGACAGATACCAAGGCTCGTGACGACCCCGGAGTAAACCCATACAAGTGACGTGATAATATGAACAATGAAGAGGATTTTTTCAATAAAGAAGAGGCAGAAGTCATTGACATTTTGCCACAAGGATTGATACCAGAACTAAAAGCACAACGAGACACAGTCAATCAGATTTACGCCAAACTCATAGCAAATCCATACCTTGCACCGACCCTTATTCCCGACATGCGCAGTGCTCTAATGGGCACACTTGCAACACTCATGGAAAATGGCGTACCAGTCAGCGATGACCCAAAAATCAGAACACCTGAAGACGTCATTCGTGAAGGCATGGCAGAACTCGGAGGAATGATAGGAGTCAAAGGTCTATCGACCCTAATAAGAATGAGGAAAAATTTCAGCGACAGTATGGGGGCATCAGATACAGAGGAAGGAGCGGTCTATCGAGACCCCGATACTAACACATTCTATTACATTGACGCCGAGGGCTCGGAAATCGACTGCGACGAATACGGAAACCCTATGGAGGACTAACCATGACACAAGCGAACGACGATAGAGAGAACCCAAGATGGGCACTACTCACCCCAGCAAAGCGATTAGAATTAATGGAATCAGTTTTTCAAGACGATTCATGGTATGATGGCGACCCATATTATGATGGAGGACAAACTCACCCCAATTATTATGAAGTCTCTCGAGCATCTGGCGCTCCCTCTCGCGAAGTCAGAAAATTCTATGCAGCATGGCTAAGAGATCAAGGATTCGATCCGAAGGTCATGAACGAGGCGCCTCCACAACAGGAACAAACGTCAGGACATGCCCCCGCACTTTCACAGCCTTCACAACCAACAGTAGTCCCTGCAGTTACAGCATATCAGACCCCAGCAATCGATCCGGCCGAAGAACAAATGATGAAGATGATGACAACTTCCAGCGGTTCTAACGAAATGCCAGCAATGATGATGTTTCTAATGCAACAGCAGCGAATGGCAGCCGAGCAATCTAGATTCCAAACTGATATGCAAATGCAGCAACGCCGCTTCGACGAACAACGCTCCGCAGAGATGCGAAGAGAACAAATGACAAGAGATCAACAATTCATGACTCAACAAATGACTCTAATGAAAGAGACCATGAGTAGGTCAGCGGAAAGTGACGGCTTTTTCGACGGAGCAATGAAAGCCCAAATGAAAGAGAAGTTCGTAGAGCAACTCATGGGCGGAGGAGATGATTCCTGGAAAGATACCGCCAAGGAAATATTGACTTCAGACACTCTCAAGTCAGCCGTCAGCGGTTTAGGTACAGCGCTCGCACCACGTCAGTCCCAACAAGTGCCAGCAGGCTACGATACTCCAGGCTACAACCCGTACGCTCAACAAATGCCCGCACCAGCCGTAGCCCAACAGCCGATGGGGATGGCACCAAGCCAAGAAACATACCAACCACCAATGCAGGCACCCCCACCAGCACAATCTATAGAACCACAGACTGACGGCGTATTTTTCGAAGAAGAAGTACCTCAAGCCACCCAAATACCAGAAGAAGTCTCCGAAGAAGAATACAGACAAATACTCATCAACTCCTTTGGAGAGATGTTAGGTCCCGCCATGGAGGACCCTCAAGTAGCAAAAGCAGTCCAAGAGCAAATCAATGTAGCGGTACAAGTAACACTATTCGAAATGCCTGAAGCGCTACCTCAACTCAAACTTCAACGCATGAGCGAAAAGATGCTACTTGTCCGCAACCTCCGCGACATATGTTTCGGATTGCGCGACCTACGGACAAGAATACCACCAGGGCAGGCACCCAATGGAATAGTCATGGCGGCAGTCGTCACCGAATTACGCAAAAGGCCCGAGTTTTACAAAATATTTGCAGAAAATACCTACGAATCGGTAATAGCTCAACTCGACCCATTCAAAAATACCGGAGCGATAAAGTTCGATTACGAATATCTCCTAAGACCCGACATGTCCGAAGTAGCCCGACACCTCCTCGGCGCAGTACAGAACGACGCACAGGTCCACGGCCTACCGCAGTAAGGTGAGTAAATGATATACGACGATGATGAAGGAAAAGAATGCGTAAACAATGCGATAGACGGTGACGCCCTAATCCTCCCAGTTTGGGGATATATTCTCCTATTCCTAGGTCCGGCCAGCATATCCTTTGCGGCTCTATTCATTTACATGGATCTTGACCTAACGTTTAGCGGAGTCATAGCATTAGCTGTAATGAACGGTTCAATAAATTCCGTGATAGCATGGCTCACGATACGGCTGGACGGCCACTCGACAGACGCTCTCGACCATCTGGAAACAATAATGAGCGAGATGGAAAAGTTCGATCAGACACTCAGTCAGGCCAGCGAAAAGATAGAGTCCTTTACAACCGATCTGGACCAGGTTTCAGATCTTTTCCATAAAGTCGGACTAGATCTCGCAGATCTTGACCTTGCTCCAATTGCCGAAGTCGTAGAAAAACTCAAAGAAAATAAAGACGGCCTCGGCGAAGTTCTCGACAATCTCCGCACCATAGACGTGACCGACTATATCGATCAAGCCAAGCGAATAGAGTGGAAGACATTGATGAATAGTGCAGAACAAATAATGGGATTCATCCAAAAAGACGGAGGGACTATGGAAATCCCCGAACCTCACACGAAAGCACCAAAGTTACCAGACCTATCCCACCGAGCCGCGCCCGAACCGACAATCTCACAAATACTCGAAGAGATGGGTGACGACGACTTTTTTAGTGAAGACGGCGATTTCTTCGAAACCAAACCAGAAGACAAGAATACGTTAACACGGTTACCTCCCCAGAAACTAAGTCTGAAAAGATTACCCCCAGAGTGATTATACTGACAACTCTTCAAGCTCGGTAAAGACAACCCGTGTAAAAGGAGCCTCACCTTGAGCACACTGAATCTTTTCGACAGTCATCCGCACTATCTGCGAATCATCGATGAATACTACTTTAGAACAAGCGTCCTTCACCAACTTAGATAGGTTATCGAGGTCAGGCTTTTTAACTCGCCAGACGCGGGGCCTAGGATTTCGCTTGCGCCCCTGACTTTTAGGCATAGCAATACCAAATTGCGCCTTGAAATGAATAGCCCCACTCAGAGGTTCGCCAGAAGTTTTCATGACCTCGCCTGCAGCATAGCGCACATGCTGTTTAGCATCCCGCGATTTCGCAGGATCGTAGGCTCTGACAAAACCGCCATGCCTACTAAAGCGTGGTCGCCCCTGTGCCACAGGTTCGCCGACAATACTGAACTCGATTCTGCGCCCCATAAACCTCCCACTCTTCGCCTGTGTTATCAGTGTAGCGACGAAGAAGGTGTTAAACCAAAGTACTCTCTGCGCTATGTTATGGAGGCAGGCAGAATACTGCGGGTCAAGTTCAAGCCCGGAACCTCCCCTCAGAAACGATTCGAGGGCGTAGTACGCATTCTAACCGACCTAATAGAGGACGGTATGCGTGATGAATATGTACGCAACAAAGCCGTATCAATCGTCAACGCTGCAGGCATTGAAGGACACGACGAACTCGGCGAAATTAGAGCAATAGTCAAGTGGGTACAGACCCACGTGGTATACAGAAAAGATCCCTTCGGTGTGGAATTTTTCTACACTGCAAGGAGACAGCTAAGGGACATAGAGAAAGGAGAGTCTGCAGCTGACTGTGACGACTTCGTAATAATCGGTGGAGCTTTACTTGGATCTCTAGGATATCCTGTCGGTGCATTAATAGTCGACTCCAATAACGACGGGACCTTCAATCACGTAATGCTGGTAACTAAGACGTTCGGCCCAACTAGGGAGTTTAGCAACAACTGGATACCCTGCGAACTAATATACCCCGAATTCGAAATCGGAGAATCGGTCCCCATCTCTAAAGTATACCCACTAATGGCCGACGCCAAGACACTCAGAGCACCTATAATGAAGAGAGCCATTTCGGGAATTAAAAACTTAGCAGGCTACCATCCACTAGGCGATCTCTCAGGATTCGGGAGGAAACCATGATGGGAGCATTTAGCCAAATCAGCGGGATGAGAACGTCGGGAGGCTTTGGAGCCACAAGGGCGATACCTAAGTGTGACGATGCACTACAACTACTCAAGGATCCGTACTACACTAATATGGGTGACATCCATTGGGAAACAGGTGAAACGTGGGGAGTTCTTATATCGGGCGCCGTGGTCGGCGTAGCAGCGATAGTCCTATTCAACCGCTATTACAAGTGAGGAATTAACATGCCAGCAATGAATCTAGCAACCCAACGAAGAAGAGGCCGATTAACGAAAACACCAGACATGCTGACCTATAAGGGCCACATCTATGGTAATAATCACGCACCCTTCATTGGCCGAAGACCGACACCAACATCTGAAGGATTTTTCGGATTTGGATCTCTCGGCGATAGTAAAATTCACTATTACGGAAACGATGAGGGCCAAGCAGATCTTCCACGCGAAGGCTTTTATGGATTTTCCGGCGATGCCATGGACTACCAAGTCGCTAACATGTTGCCAGCGGGAGAACCAGATCCTAAGCAAGCGCCGCCCCCACACATAGGCTTCATGGATGCACTACCGGGAACCGACTCCGTCAGAGTAGCAACCTTATTCCTCGGAGCTGGAGTATTGTTCTGGTACCTCCGCAGGTGAGGTGCATTAGATGTATCCACAAATCTCGGAAACCACAAGCAAAGTCCTTGCAGGAGGAGTTTTCGTACTATTCGCACTCATGATCATTGGGAGGATCGAATAATGTTGGGAAGAATATTCCCCGGAAGGATTCCCGCAACATCTGAGGAAATTACCGCCATAAAAAATAGGATACGTAGTTTGGAGTCCGACGTGAAAAATCTCCCATCGTTAGTCTCCGCAGGCATCTTAAGTACAAACGAAGCAAACCACCGTAGAGCCTTTTTGCAGGGCGAAATAAACCAACTCAACTTATACAGGAAACGAATCAGGGTCAGTTCTAGCTCTTACAATACACCCACAGAAATATTTGAGACTACTAAGCGTAGACCCCATGCGGCAGCACGCAAACCCGCCAACAAGTACATTCCAACATCACATGCTAACGACATCGACAGCACCTACACTTACAACCCCGCAGGCACAAAAGCCCGAGTCCGAGCGTCGGACGCATATGTAGTACAGAAAATACCTAGCGAATGGCAAGCAACAACCATCAGTGAAAATATAGACGTTCCCGACATACCGGTTAGCGACACGGGAGCCAGCACACAGTGGTCACTTTATCCATCTCACTGGCCAGGCAACCATTCGCCGGGGTTTATGCATATTTTACTCCAAGCGATTGGAGAAATAAGTGAAGCGAAGCACCCACAAGTCCTCGATCCACGAGATAAAGGATTCCCCATCAGAGCATTCAGCCCGAATAATAATAGAAGAGAGAATCTCAAATACGCAGCATATAGGCTCGAAAATTTCGAGAAAGCGTTTCTAGTAGGCTCAACGACCCCGAATACTATGGGCACCCACGGACTTACACACGGCCAACAAATAGCGAAATGGAACGGTATGAGTCATGCCAGAATTATAAAGTCCCGACTAATGATGTTAGACGACATAGTCAACGGTTTAACCGATGCAAGCAACAAATCTCTGCAAGACGCAATAGCCGCGTCGAGTGGCAATAATTTCGTCTACGCCCCAACATATACCGCAGGCGACAAGAGACTAACCAGGCTAATGCTCAACGCTGTTACTCGGCAGATCACAGAAGCCACCGAAGGTGCCGCACAAATACGATTAATTCAAGGAAATGGAGCAATGGAAATCATAGACGCAATGGCAGAAAGCACCCCACCCCCAAGCAGCGGAACCGGAGGGAACGACACCGATGCCGGATCGAGCACCCCAGAGCTTGTGAACCCTTTACCCTCCAGTGGAAGGAGTCCTATAGCACTAATGGGTATGCGGGACCATCTTAAGAACCGGCACTTTACTAAAGATTCAGAGACACCAGCGCAGGACGCGAGCCTGAGACTAGCGCAGAAAGAACTCCTCAATAGCATGCGTCCAGTAACATCACGGAAAGAGTTGAGAGAAGTACGACAAGAGGCCATGGTACGCAAACAAAAGGGAGCCAATTTAGATGTCAACGCAACCGCCCCGAAAGTGCAAACGGTAATAACCCCATGGCAGGTACTAGCCAACCTATCAGGTGACCAAGCCGAAGAGCACACGAATATGATGGAACAACATCTAAATTCAGTAGGACTATCCCAAACACTATTCACCCAAAAAGCGCACGACTACGTCGCACAAGTATATCTAGCTTACGACGAATCGTTGACTAGCGGCAACTACGTTTCGATGGAACTCGTTGCCGAGAATATCGCATCAGAACTTCTCAACGAGTCCGGACTACTAAATGAAGACGTCAAAGTAAATATACTTCAAGGAGAGGAGGCGAACACGAGAATGTCTCCAATACTCTTCGAACGAAGCGAACCAGTAAATGGCCTCGGCGGCATACTTCTTAAGACAAGGTCCGCCATGGGACGGTTATTGGGATGATACTATGTTGGCACGTCGCGGACCTCAAGGAATAGGATCATTTGGAGCATCCGCCGAATTTTATACTAAAGTGAATCTACAAGTGGCCGACGCCGAAATGCGAATAAATCGCAACAAGCGACAGACAACAATACTCCGAAACGGTATGTGGGCCGTCAAGAAGCTCGGCTTCAATACCGAAGATCTCGTAAGACTATCAATCAGAGTCACCGGTTCTGGGACAGGATTTCTATTTACTTCGTTCGACAACGGCGACGGCCCAGAGCTTCTCGCCATACAGAAAGTAACAACAGGACTTTACCGGTCCGACTTCATAGTACCCGAGCCGGTCCTCCGAAATTTCAAAATAGGCATATCCACAACCGTACCAAAGGGCCACGGAGTCAAGTATCTGCCAAATAAGGAACGATACAGTATTAGTAAGAATTCGCTGATGTTATCTCAGAGTAGGCCAACATTCCAAACCACAGGACTCGGCGGACTCGGAACAATATATGAAATTAATGATGATGCAGTGGGAGGGGTATCTCACGGCGTGGAGCTATGGAAAGGAGATATTTCCAAGCACTCTTTCAAAATACATCGGTTTCAGGGTCAAAGCGTCCAAGATCATAGCGCAGGTGAGGGACCAGAAGTATATACCAACTACAACCGGCACTATATATGCCGCTCAGCCTTTTATGGTGCGGTTTTCGATTTTGAAGGAGACGGCTCCTTTCTAGGATGGAGCAATATAGACGGTCTCCATGGAACCGAAGGAATACCTGCAGGGACACCGATATGCCTAGTTTCTCAGAATTATCAATATAAGAAAAAAGTCGTGGAACATTGGTATGGTGACGACGACATATCTTACAGCTTCAGGATAGTCGAACCGGGACATGAGCCCTTCGAAAAACTATTCTTCACAACTACCGAATCAGCGGATGCCATCACACAACAGTATTCTGCCAAAAACGGACTAGTCCTAACGTCTTCAAGCGGGGCAACATTGTATAGGGGCAGTATACCTACAACTACAGGCAAGGCAACCCCGAGTCGAGGACATTACTCAGCCACCGGACAATCCATATACCCGCAGGCAGGGCAAATAGACGAAGGAACCATCAGCGACAACAAGATAACGCCGACGGCAACTGCTGGCCGTCATGTCAAGGTGAGTGAAGAACTAGCAATAAAATTAGAGTGGTACGACGAAAGCTCCAAATCTTGGTCCCAGCCGATGGCGCAACCGCCAACTATGCCGACATGCAATAATAGAGGCAAGACCAAAATTATATTCAGATTCCCGCGTCAACTAGATCCCAAAGAAGATAAGACAATATACGACGAACTGCTGGCACACGGTGTAGACTACTCATTCGAAAAGACCAAACAAGTATATCCCAGAACTAGCGGTGACGGCGACCTATATTACCGCCTAATAGGTAGACCATTAGGACCTGACGGCAAAGAGGTAAGGTTCGTAGATCAGAGTGGGGAATATCGGTCACACCACTCGATATCGCCCCGACTCATGGTACAATATAAGACCCAATCAGGCACAGGCATTGCGGGAGATCCAGGATATATCCACGTGATAGGCTCACAACTCCAAATAGTGGACGGCGAGAAGCTCGCCAAACTGAACTACCCCGAACTATATACTAACTATTACGCCGCAGGCGAGTTCAATTGTGGGGACACGATATTCGCAATAGGCAAAGGATTCTCAACAAAGTCGATGTCCGTAATTAGTACAAAGAAGGGGGACTCATATTGGGACGTGGTAGAAAGGCACGACCTTTATGATGAGAACGGCGTCATGAGAAGCACCAACATTCACGACGGATCAATGATAGGTACCCGCGATGCGGACATACTAAGACCGGCCGGAGTCATTGACGCAGATCAGGTGGCCAGTGGCGAATTAGCAAATCACGCAGATCTCGACACAGTTTGGAAGAAAGTAATGGGGTCGCCCCTCACCGAGGAATACTTTAGAGGAGCACCACTACCTGATCAAGACCCAGAAAACAAACTACATTACCTGCAACGTGACGCACAGAGTGGAGATATTTACTCGTTCCCGTACCAAATAATCTGGTACAATATCCCCATGAATTACATGGGCCCTTACGTAGATTATGAAGCCACGGAAAGTGAAGACGTCGAAACAGGTAAAACAAATACAACATACAAGATAATAAAGCCAGAAGACAAGGAATTCGCAAGAAGCGAAGGAGAATCTATGTGGCTAAACACAACAACTCCGTTCCACCAAAAATCGAATCTAAAGATAATTATTAGCGATGAAATGGTAGTCCAACGCAATTTGGAAGCGTCAGGTCTCGATCCAGCAACAATACTTCACGAGAATGACACAGACCACACTTCTATCAATACGACTAAAGAAGAAGCGCAGGAAGACACGGAACAGGAGTACCTCCTAAGAATGGCTCAAGTCGACGAGGACTATCAGCCCGGAAGCGGCGACAAATACGTCAAAACCAAAACTGAAGCATGGTTCAGTTTTGGCGAACCCGAAGATTTCGCATGGGAAAGCGAACTTAAAGAAGGAGGCTTCATGGGACTAGGAGGGTTCACAAACTCCAGAAATTATATGGTCGAAGACGTAACCGACAAGTGGGGAGCAAAGTCAATAGGTTCAGCACTTCCAGAAGGGACATATTCTACAGAACTCATGCCCGAAAGCAACCCCGATGTCTCAGGAGACCCGATGTTAGGATTTGGTGCAATCGGTGCCTTCGGGGATATTTTCGATAGCTCCGAAGAAAATCTCCAAGACGCAATAGATCATGTGAAATCCGCAAGGGACAGCACCATAGAAGGAGCGATGGGCGCAACGAGAAGCATAGTCAATATGTCGAGGGGCAAGATATGGAAAGGTACGAAACAAGCAGCAGGTGCAGCACTCAATGTGGCGAATGCCGATAAGGAGATGCTGCTAGCCGCCGATGAACTCAGGAAATCAGGAATGGCGTACGTCGGCGAATCAGTCTACGACGCTGGAGAAGACTTAGTCGACTGGGGAAGCGGCCAACTATCAGGCCGGAGCCTGAATGGGTTTTCTGCACACGGATTATCGGGAAGTGATAGTTGGGGAACCAAGACCAAGCACTTCTTGACAGATTTATTCGTGCCAGATTCACTCTCAGAAGAATTTGCGAAACATCCCATTGGATACACTCTAGGCGCAGCAGCATTAGTCACATCCCCTCTATGGGTCGGGCCCATTTTTACAAGCGCCGCGCCGGCACTACCAGCAGTCGCCAAAGCAGTAGTGAGAACCCCATTCTCATTGGCGGTGGGCGCAATCGATGGAGTTAAAGATGTAGTAACTTCGATAAATTCTCCCCATTCGAGAGGCACCGTAGCAAGGCGCGGACTAACCTTCAAGAGAGGCACAGCTTCTCGCAGAAGACGCTCTTGAAGAGCGATACCGTCATAACTACCGACACTGTGGCAGTGCTGATGGCAGTAGCACCTGAACGCGTAAGTGAGATACTAGCCCAGTTCAATGAGCGAGTCGACAGCATAGTTTACGCTAATGGACTCGAACACCACAAAGGGACAACTGCCCTCAATCCTATACAGAATATCGGCGAACGATTCAAAGCCAGTGCCCACGCCAATTTCACCAAACCAGAGACTACAGAAAGTATGCTATACGCCGCCAAGGATGACGCGGTTTCAGAAATAGAAACCATTGCGAGAAACATGTCATCCAAGGAAAGTTTCTACCTACAAGGACTGGGCGCAGCAATAAATCCAAGGATAGCCGCTGATTCGAAAGTATGGAATATCATAGTTATGGACGCGGCTACAGATATCGACCGACTAGGCAAGACCCACGCCGGAATTATTAGTAACATGCCCAAACTCCTCCAAGAAAGGCTCGATCAAGACCTGGCAGATATTCTAGAAAGTATAAACCGAGAATTCAATACCGACCCGTCAGCAAACAATGCCCAAAGGGTCTCCAAGGCCGCACAAGACTCTATTTCCACAATCAATAAGAGAATGGAAGAAGTTGGCAACGCAACAATGAAAGCAAACATCGAAACCATTGTACAATCCAAAATGACAGAACTTCAAGAAAAGCAAATAGCACTAGCCAGTGCCGAATACGGCATGACTCCACCCCAAGTCAAATCGTGGAGAGTCCTCTCAGACGAGACTCAAAAAATGATTCTCGATCTCGGGAAATCAAATTACTTGGTTTATGATAAATCCATAAGGACCCAAAAGTTACAAGTGATAGATATGAAGTTAGCACTTCTCGAAACAATCAGAGTCAACGCTGTAGGTGTTTCTCAATCACTTTCCGGCTATTATGGGTCTACAGGGAACCGCAGAGTAAGTAGGGCAATATCTCTTGGAGGTATTGGATCATCTCTCGGAATGAATACGCCATCCCAACACGCACCAAATAATTTCATTAACGGCATCCCGCCAGGATTTTCTGGACACATCGGAATAACCAGCAAAGAACAAGTGGCCTCACAACTGCCTAGCGGCGCCGCAAAGGCACACATCGATGCAACAACATACTTTGCAGATCAAGGTATGAGTATTGACAAAGCGGCGAACCAGGCAACGGCGGCAGGCTATGGACCCCAGTCGTATGGCAAAACCTTTTCAATCGGGGGTGGGCGTCGCCCTTTAGTGTAGGGGCCCTTGGAGGGCTCGGCACTACTGACAAAAACCTTTCAGAGTACGATGAAAGGAAGCACGGCAACTTCAGGGTATTCGGGAACTGGGTCGGAGCAAGTTTCGGCACAGTAATAGTAACGGTAATCGTCGCCACAACAGCATGGACAAAAATCAAAGGAAGGTCAACATTATGACAGAGATAGAATTTACAGAAGATGATGGGAACGTTATTAGAGTACCAAAAAGTGCAACGGAAGTAGTATCTAATGTGGGCTCACAGACCGTTTACGCATACGCTAACCCCGGAGGAAAAACAATGCTATCAGTAAGATACAACGGAAATGGAAACAATTACGTGGATGGAATAGGCGACAGCGCAGACCAACCAGACCAACCAGACCCACCTTACGGCAGTATGGACGACGACTTCGAAACGATGAATACCGATAGCAATTTGGAAAGCTATGAAGAGGCACGCAGCAATCCCGGAAAATTATTCACCTGGAGAAATCTCAGATTACAGAGCGCTATCAGCGGAGAGAAAGCGGTCAGAGGTAGAGTCGGACAACTACTTAGCGCACCATCCTTCATTGGTGGAGCAGGTAAGCGCTTCCTCTCCAGAGAAATCAGCGCAAAATCTTCCATCAGAGATTCTTTGAACATCATGATGCTAACAACTACTGAAGATTGGGCCACTTATGTCAGACATATGGCCGATAGCCCTATTGATATGGGTGCAGAACTTTCCGCAAGCGTTACACCATCGCAACAAATATCCGTCGCCAAGTTTGTCGCAGAATGGGAACGTGACCCAGGTCATGCGAGCCTCCGAAGAAAAGCCGTCCCAGGGTCTGACATTAACGAGTTGATCGGCAAAGGAGACATCGTTTACAGATTCATGACAGGACGAGGACCTAACCCAGCAAGCGCAAGAGGTTATGGGACATTCCAATATGATAAGATGTTCAAGTTAGCATATGACATTATTTCGTCGATGCCATTGAATACGTACAATTCGTACACTCTATTCAAGATGCTGGACGACGAAGGAGAAAACGCCTACAGAGAAGCGGTCGACACATATGTCGCTCTCGAGATGAGCGAAGTAGGCATGGTCCTCGAAATCAGAGACAAGTTGGCAGAAATCGGACCAGGGTACGCTAATATGGTGATCAACAACACCGGAGCAGCGGCTGAAGCCGGATTACTAATGGAGAAGGCAGTATCGGCCTACGCAAAGGGCGACACTAGCCGAGTCAGGAGTATTCTAGGCTACCTACAAGAATCACCATTTTACTATGCAAGCCCAGCAGGAGGAGCAAAAAACGTATTCGACGCCAAGTCAGATAGTAAAGTTGTTGGATTACAGATGAAGGTAGCCAAAGCCAAGGATGGATTGGACAAGTATGTCCGCAACGGAATCATTTACATTAGTGGGGCAGGACTTACGGACAAGCATGTTGATCAGGACGGCAAGTTTACAACCGAAGGATGGGCGGAGGCCAAAAACAAGTCCGTTACAGTACACAAGAGCGTTTTCGATGACACATCGGTAGGGGTACTTAAGTTTGGCAATAATAAAGAGAATTTTTCCTTCTCAGAAGGAGCGATACTACCGAAAGGCGGAAAGAATCAGAACCGTTCAGACCACGCCATTCGACTGAAAGAAGCCATCGCTTCCAACCCTGCACCGAAGGGCAGAGGTAAGGAATTTTATGTACAAATTCACCCGAAAAACCAGCTCACAATGACCCGCAGACCAACTAATGAGAAAGGTCGAGGCGACATGCGACACGGTAAGTCACCCAAGAAAGGCCAAAACTATTGGACGAAGGGACTCTACAGAATCATGGGCAAGATGATCGAGAAAGATAACGCCAAATATAAGCGAGGAGCAAAAGGTAAAGGCGCCAAGAGAGTCCCAGAATTAACCGTATCAGTTAAGGCGGGGATACTTAAGTCCACAGGAGAAGAGGCACCTTACTACGTCAAACTACCAAAGCATCTATTCAGGGTAGTCACACATCCACAACACGGATATAAGACCCTCAGCCCAAGGAAGGACAAGTCCAATAAAGAATTTACCGCAGCTTATACCGAATTTTTGAAGTTCTATGGAATACCCAAACTTTCACCATCGAAAGATATACATTTCCGATTCGTAATTCCTAAAGCCGAGCGAGGTACTTATTATGATGCCGTGCGTCGCAAGGCCGGGGACGCCAAGCGCTCTCGGTGATACACATGATGGTTAAAGTACCAGGAGAACTCCACGGCGCTTCATTATTGAAGGCCCATGGTTGGGTGAAGGAACACGTCGCACGAACCAATCCGGGCGGATCTCAAGACTACAAACTATTCGACGGCTCCGGCAACCAGCTAACCCTGAGCGACATTACGAAGAATCCCAACTCGAATGTGAACATCGAGGTCACAATGCTCGATGGAGTACGTAATAATCCGGCATCAATGGTGCCCATCCCAATGATGGAGTTCGAGTACCCAGATCTGCCGCGAACTGGAAATAGCTTGACAGAGATACTTCCAGGAGAGATCGACTCAGCATTAGCTACCCGAATAGTTAACGAGCAAGGTCTCAACCGAGGACTCCACACACTCAACCGATTACTCCATGAAGAAACCACAGTGCGCCCAAGCAGTGCAACCACTGCAGCACTCATCCAAATCAGTGACGCCGTCCGCAACAACCCAGGAGTCCGAAAGAATCCACGCACCCCATTCACAAAGAGAGCACCCAACTTTTACGGCGCTGAAATGGCGCTACAGACATGGGTCGGCGACGAATTGGGAGCAAGGATTGAAGCGAGCGACACAACCCCAGGAATACTTACACGCAAAGCTAAGGTCGCCGCCAAGTATGGACTTAACCACCAAGACATTGACAAATTTGCCACAGACGTATTAGCAGATTACTTATTCGCAGCCTCAGCTAACAGAGGACTCCTTAGAGAACTTCTGAGGTCACGACCGGCACTGAGAGCAGACAGAACCACAGTCCAAAAAATAGTAGCAATGTTCCCAATGCAACCAAAAGCATTCTACAACGGAAGTCAGCGAGTTTTCGTAGCACATCCAGCATTCATGTACCCAACATTGGCCGCCGGACTGATGAATTCAAGGATGGCCGACGCAATTGTCTCCACTGCCGAAAATTGGCCAGACAATATGCAGCCCAACCGGAGAGGCAATAATATCCCCAGCGCCATGAATAGATACATTTGCTCTTTGGCTGGACGCCGCTGGAGGGACACGGCCCTCACATTCATTTCAGGAATTAATCCTCTAGGGTCTGGGAAATCCAGGAGGGGCCGCAACGACGATTACCTCGAACACATGTACTCCGAAAACGGATATTGGAATACCATTCACCGAAGGCTTACTCAAGACATGCACGCTTCTGTGCGCTCTATAGGGGAACGATCTATCCACTACTTCGACGATATTGGAGGATTCTATCCAGCCCCACCACCTAAGTGGCCGACCGCACTAATATATGCCATCATGGACACCTTCTTGGAAAACCTACCATACTTACTAAACACCCAAGGAGATATAGCTTCGGCGGTCATGTCCCCGATGGGATACAATGTCAAGAAACTGAAGTTGGATATGAAGCGAGTCTATCCCATAACCATAACAACTGCTGGAGGCAAAGAGGACGTCCGTAATCCCACAGGCAAAGAACTCATGGAGGCTCTCGGCAGCGAAGATATTTTAGGATACGATAACGACAAAGGAAAATTCAAGTCCACCAAGGACCAAATCCTGAAGGTCCATCCCAAATCGAAAGTAACCAACGGCCAGAGCGCTGGCGCCAAAGAAAGCAGAGAGAGGGCAAGGTCCGATATCAGAAGGGCGCTAATAAATTCTCTAGGAATAAACGACCACACCCAAGAAGTAATCGATTTCAATACATCCGGGCCCAAATCACTACTAGAAATGGCCTACGAAGTCACAGAAACCGCACAGAACAAGTATAACTACACCATGACCGGCGACGACTTCACCTTCGTCATGTCAATAATTAGTGTAAGTTTTCACCGATTGCACGAGACAACCGACGGAGACTTTTTCCAACTAACAGCGGCCGGAATTAGTGACGCTGTCAGGAAGATTACTGACGAGGACATCGCATCTAGAATAGCCGATGCCGAAGCACAGGTAAGAGCAGAACTACCTCAAGGTGAGGTCAGCGACCTTATGAAGCAGTCGCTAAAGGCGGCGCATTTAACCAATGAGTTGAGACTATTCAATAAAGAGGTAAAATTGACAATTCAAAATATCCCCTCACCAGAGGCAACCGAGATGATCCCATACTTCAATAAATGGTTTGGCCAACTTACCAAACTCGAAAAGCAAATCGAAGAACACACTCTAGACCCAGCATTCGGGGCAGTACTCCTAAATCTAGTGACAGAGGCCCGAGAGAAATTATCAACCATAAAAGCGGGGTATCGCAGTGACTAGGTTCGATGCATTTCTCAAAGGTCTCGACGACCCCGCTATGCAGAAGTCCTTACTTACTACGGACCAACTCACATCCCTCGGGTCGATACTAGACAGCAGGAAGACTAACGCGAAAGAAGTCATGACAGCATTAGCTGATAGGACAGATTACGCTAATAATTTCGCAGATCATGTAGACGACATCATAAAGTCGTACACTATTAGTTGTAGGGCCGCCGTACTCAACTTGGACTACCTATTCAAATTTTACATGGACATCGAGAAAGAAATAGCATACACGTATCTCGTTAACACAATGGCATTAACAATTTCGAAACTCGAGACAGCCGCAGAGCGATACAAGGGCGAGATGACTCATTTGAAATACATGGTAGACTCCGGTCTCCAAGCCTCCATAAATGCGAACCAATTAGAATTGAGGAAGCATCAAGTACGAAAGTTGGCGAAGCTGGACCTCGAGGAAATCATCAAGAGTCTAGGAGCGGCCAAGGACCTAATACCCGACCAGCGTAAAGATTACGATGATTGGCTTTCAGTAAAAATCGCACTAACAAAGCTCTCATCAGGGACAATCACCAGAGACCAAGTCTTCGCCGCAGAAGGCTGCAGCAAGGAAGAGTTTACCAAGGTCGCAAGTGCCTCCCAAGGCATGTGGCAATACATCAAAGTAATGGCAGAGATCGCCCAGTACGTCAACGAAATCAATCCACAACAAGATGATATTAAATCTCGGGCTATGATACAGGGAGCCATCGGTATTCTAGACACCGCCGACCAAAATTTCTGGGGACGGGAGTTATTTGCCGACGAGGCAGCCGGCCGTGTCGGCGGTCATCTCCCAGGAACAGGTCATCTCCCAGGAACAGAGTTCTATAAACTCGCCAAAGATATCTGCGACAACCACATTACAATTTTCAAAAACCTGCCAGGTAAGGGATATCCAAACTCTCCGGTATTCTAGACCATCCACCCACCACTTCGACCACTTACTAATCGGCAATCGTATAAACACCGACTGGGTGCGTAACATGATGGCGGCTCCTTCTCATTGCTCTTCATGCGGTTCCCGAAACAAGGGAAACCTTTCCTACTGCACCCTTTGTGGGGACAAGTTAAGCGCCACAACAAGGACAAATCCGATCAACTCGGCAAGCTTTAGATCGCAGAAATTGGTCGTCTTCGATATAGACCAAACGATACTGAATACTTCTCAGCGCCACAAAGACGCAGAGAGGGCACAGGTAATAACCAAGGAAGGCGGAGCGAAGAGGACAGGCATGCAGTTGCCCGGAAAGGCACAGGCCAGAGCGCAACAATTTCTATTCAAAAAATCATCCCTAGCCAAAGACACAGTAATGCCAGGAGCACTCGAACTCATGGACTTTTTCATCAATAAAGGATACGTTATAGCCTACATATCTGGTCGTAGCTACAAGCACTATGAGGCGACACGCGATCAGCTCCATTCGAAAGGCTTCCAACTATTTCAAAGCGCTACAGGCAAGGATTTACTCATCCTAAACAACAAGCCCGGGATATCCAATAAAGCGACATTTAAGCGTCAAGAATTCGTCAACCTACAAGGACAATACGATATCGTCGCAGTCTTCGATGACACGGTGGAAGTGCTCGAAGAAGCGGCAAAGTTAGGCATTCCTGGAGTATATCCTAGTATAGACCTATATTGGAGTATGATTAGTCCTAGAAGTAATCCAGGATGGGGACCACAAGCCCATGTCGGCCCTAAAGGGCCGTATGTCACGGGAACTGAAAATATAGAAGCGGCTTACAAAGCGCTACCAGATCCAGACATAGACCCTGCTGATCCACCACAAACAGTCGGCGAAACATCGTATATGCCTGAGGAAGATAGCGGTCAATCAAGTCTAGACGACTTTAAACGAACTAAGTCCAACCCCGCTAACCCACCTGACGATGGAGACTGGGGCGATTGGACGAACGAAATCGCGCTCGGAAGTAAGAAGTCTACATATCCCCAAGAGCGATTTGAGAAGCCGCCGAAACAACCAAAGCCCTCAGTTAAAATGATAGAGTGTTCCTCCGATAAATGCAGCAGAGAAGAGTTTGAGGATACACTAAGCGAATCCGGCCTTTGCCGCAGATGCGCTAGATCCAACCCCGCTAACTCATGTAAAGTAATAATTAAGTTAAAGAATAAGACTCAATCGGACAAAGTAAACAAGGTAAGAACAGAACTTAGAAAGAGGGGAATAGAGTTTGATTCAGATATTACTGGAGGTAAGTATCCAAAAGTTAGAACTTGGTTTTTGGACTTCTCACTAAAAGGTGGAACAGCAAAGCAAGTAATTGCTCAACTTAAGAAAGCGAAGATACCTCATAAAGTAGAGCAAGTTAAGTCCAACCCCGCTAACCCAAGTAAGGTAAGTAAAGGCAAGGAACTCTACAAGCACATGAATGGTAAAGCCGTCGGCAAGCAAACGGTCGAAATGATTGACATAGGTGATGTTTGGTATCAAGTAGGCGAAGGCGGTTGCTGGAGTATCGGATACATGTCCGGAAAGGAAACCAACAAGAAAGACCAAAAATATATTCACAACTTCAACGAGGAAACTAAGGACGGAAACACACCAAAACTCTACGCAACAATGCCCGAAAACGGTAAACCGCTTTTAATTATCAAAGGTGGAACGTGGAAGATAAAGACCGACGACACAGGCACGGCATGGATATATGATTAGGTGAATTGAATGACTAAGAAAGAATTCCGACCACTTTTCGGCGCGCCAAGCAGTTTCTGGAATAAGCTCGACGCAGCCTCCACGATATTGTACACGACCACAGTAGGCAAGAGGGCCCTCAATTTAGTCGGAGAGAACGGACTAGGCGGAGTAGGAAAGAACAAAGTCTTGGCCAAATACGGGACCAAGGGCACATCCGGAGAAGTCTGGAAGCACATCGACACAATATCGATGGTTATGTTCGCATTCACTTTGATCCACGGAGCCATAGACGCCTACGAAGAGATGAATAAGATATCTGATGATAAGCAACTAATGCCAGGAAGAGGAGTCATCTACTCAGCATACGAAACAGTGAGCGAATTGGGAGGCGTATTCTGATGCCAATACTCACAGTAGCAGTCGTTACATTCGGCGTATTCATGACCGAAGCACTAGTGCATTACAACACAGGAGTCGCTGCCAGTAACGGCACACAATTCAAGTTTACTATCCCTTCAGGCGACGAATTAGTCAAATTAGGCACAATAGTCGGGGTCGCTACATTCATTAGCACTAAGCTCATCGACAGACTAGAGGGGCGCTAACTATGGCAGGTGAGATATACGACTTTCTCGACTCGAATCATCCATTATACGTGGAGATAGCTAAGAAAACCAAGTCGACTCGGAGGAGAGTGCAGAAGACAACACTTGCGCTGACCGGACTTGCCCTAACACTGTTGCTGGCGAAGAAGATGCCGGAAAACTGGTTAGGAATAGGCGGCGGTAAGGTCAATCAGTTCGGCGCGGTTCGCCGGAAGTGATTGATTGGTTAAGTTAACTAATATAACGGGCGTCAAAAAGGAGCTAAAGCTCGCCGAAAAAAACGTCGACACCAAGATAGCAGAAACATACCGCAAATTCATGCTCCCGCACATGATTACACATTATGAGCAATACGTTAGAAGCACCAAGGGCGCATCACCCGACATCACCTACAATCTAAACTTTCTAGATCTAATATACTATCACGTATATGGGGACTACAGGATGGTCTTGGTGAATGACAATCCACAATTCAGCTACATCACCGCAAATCCAACCTCGATAAATGCTATCTCAGCGACAGCTAATTCAGACCCATTCTCAAGAGGACTTCTGGCTCGATCCTCGATCGAAGCAGTGTCAGGCGTCTATAAACCGACCCTAAACGTGGCACAGCCGACCTATACTGCAGAAAAAATCGAGTGGATGGAAGAAGAAATCAATAAAGCCTCGTCAGGGCTCAGACTCATGCTCCCAAGCATGGGGACACAAATAGTTACGACATTTTCTTACGGTGATATAGTCAAACAATTCAAAAAGTTCACCACCAATATGATGCTGAATATTCACCGAATGATAGACCAAAATTTCACCGATTTGAATATGTCGTCTTACACACTCTCCAGAGGAGAAGACGACTACCTACTAACGTACTTACAGGGCGCCCTCAGCAAAGATGATGAATTAAAGACACTTCCAGCCACGACCTATGGAATCCCTATCATAGACGGAATAATAGCCGAAGCGATGACACAGACCACAGCAAACGATGCTATCAAGGCATTTGTTGATAGCATGGTCGCAGGAGATAGCGCCAAATTCGAAGTCGGCGAATCTGTTTATGTCAAAGATCTGAGCAAGTTAGGAACCATTGCACTGAGAACTGATATGGAAGCATGGGTGACAGCTATGGGGGTAACCAATATAAATTTCGAACTAGACGAATTCGAGATATTAGCGTTGATTCCTCCACTAAAGAAAGGAGGCGCATGGCGCCTCCACCTTGGCTACGAAGACTATCGCATACCTCTGGGCGAACCAGGAGTCCCACATGTTTTCAACCAAGAATGGTTTCGCAAGTCTCAGAACGACTCCAAAGTAACTACCAAAAAAGATAAGAAAAGGTACTATAGGCCACCAGGAGGCGCACAAATGGTCTTTTACAGGATCTTACTAGATCATTTATTCTCACTACAAGCATATCTCTTTGGCGCATTCGGCGACAATATGAATTACGGATATCTATCTACAGGTCTCAACCTAAACAATTCCGCCAAGTCGATCGCCTCACAGTTCCCGAATTTCAAACACCCCATAAAAGACAAGCATACAACAAAGGGGAAACTCAAGGCAAAAGACGGCATAATAGGCACTCTTGCAGAACATCGCAACTTGTATGCCACAATCGCCCTATCCGCACAAAGATCTATGGCCTTCGATAAAGATATATTCGATCGATTCTACAAGGGAGACATGGTCAAGAAAGAAGCCGAGTGGCTGGCCAAAGCACTCTCAGATTGGGGGAAGGTTCTTGTCGAAATCCCCCGACAACAGAATCTCCTCAATGTTATCACCGCTACCGAGATAGGGGGACCGTATCCCACAACCGTGGATGCAGATCGCAGACTCCAAGAGTACCGCATGGAGACCCCTTTATTGAAAGAAGTCATCCAAGAATACAATAAGCTATACAATGCATTCACTATCTCAAGCGCCTTCGCCGTATCTAAAGGAGATCCTAATGAGGCGGCACTGGCCAAGGCACTCTGGGCGGCACTCGAGCAGCGAACTTCAATAATATTTGACCTCCCAGGAATAAATGCGAACGAATTTTTCGACTCCCTATTCGTCAGAGTAAACGAGGCAGCAGCGAGCGGTGCAGTGGTCTCAACAGACCCATTCCCACCAGCTTGGGCAGGCACAGACATTTTGGTCAGACTTATAGAAGATCCAAATCTTTATGGAGGTGCATCAAATATTGCAGAAGCACCAACCACCGACGAATACAAAACACATCTGAAAGATTATCTCTCCCATCTCAAATCCAGATACCTCGACAGGTGGCCCGTCGCCTCAGCAATTTTAACTTCGTACGAAAACTACATCGTCAAACATTCGCTGGATCCCAATATCCTCAGAGAGTCCTTCTTAAAACGACTGGAAGGAGACAATAAGCGAAAAGCACTCAAAGGAACCAACATATTGTTCCAAGCCTATCCTCAAATCAACTCAATAATGCGAGGAGAATTGGCGGTACCACTCAACGCTAGGGAAGGTTTTATTGCCGAAGGTATCGAAGCAGGAATGAGAGATCAAATACGTGCCAGAAAGTATGGCGACAAGGGCATAGCCGCATTCCCACTATCACACCCAGAACCCGCTCGACGCAGGAAGAAAGCAGCAGAGGCAGCAGCACTAGCAGCACTAGCACCACCAGCACCACCAGCACCACCAGCACCACCAGCACCACCAGCACCACCAGCACCAC
>Ga0208299_1001015_pt1 | contig 22315 bp, 21 predicted proteins | sample 15_taG_FD_184089 | JGI IMG/M metagenome (GOLD analysis project Ga0208299, IMG submission 184089) | Marine viral communities from the Subarctic Pacific Ocean - 15_ETSP_OMZ_AT15312 metaG (SPAdes) (version 2) | ecosystem: Environmental > Aquatic > Marine > Oceanic | place: Pacific Ocean | collected...
TGGCGTGATACGCTGTGTCATACTTAGCTTTCTTAGCTTTAGACTTAGGATTATCTCGGTAGTTCTGAGCTGACTTCTTAACCTTCTTCATGGGTTTGCGTGCCATCAGTACTTCTTCTTTGCTGCTTTGTTAGCTTTCTTTCTAGCAGGGCCCTTCTTTTTCATACGGTTCTTAAAAGCTGCTGTTGTTTCCTTTGGGTATTTTTTATTCGGTGGCATGTTAATTCTCCTAGGCTATAACTAACGATTTAATACGACCGCCAAAGGTCGCTATATTTAATTGCCCCGTAGCTCCAGTTCTATTCGTAAAGACAATCGACCTACTGTCTGCATCTTTAGTACACTGCCAACCTGCTCCGGTATCGGTTGTGGCTATAGTTAATCCTCCATCATGAGCGACACCTGTAACCGAACCAGTTATCGCTTGCTTATAGGAGAACGCCATTAAGGCACTGTAACCAGAACCGTCTGTTACTAACGCCATCAGGCCATTATTACTAAACCCAAACGTAGCTGTTTCGTTATCCTCTAGAATAATCTGTCCCGGATCTCCTGTATAACTAATATTACTTGCATCATCAGAAGCAAATGTCTTAGGAGTTTCTCGTAATCCGAGGGGAGTCAGGACAGAAATATCTCCCCCAATGTCAGTGCTGTAACTATCTATTCCATAATCATACAAAGCCGAGCCTGTCTTCTCAGTAAGTATAGGATATTCATATTCATTATTCATGACTACCCGATCTCCACCCGCTGCACCCGTAGAAGACTTAATCCAATCAACATCTCCACTCGTAATAATAGTTAAATCCTTAACACGCGGTCCTATCAAAACCTTATTATGCTTGTCTTGTGATCCGACTCCATGGATTCTTATAGTCCCATTTGATACAACTGGATCGGTATCTTCTGTACCACCATAATCACTAAGAGATGTGGTGGGGTCTGCTATAACTATTCGACCATTAGCACTAGTTAAATCTACAGACATACCAGAGCTTACAAATCCATTGTAATCTCCGGGATTAGCTGCGTTGTAAGTGGATGTTATAACTACAGAATCACTTTCTCCAGTTTCAGTCCATGTGGGATGTACTTGTACACTGACACCTCTTACGTTGAGGTGGCAACAAGAATCAAAATATAAGCCCGTCTTACCTGTAAAAAAAGCATTGCAATTTTCAATCCATAGACCTCTTAGTCCATTATCTGACTCGCTTCCGTCTGCGTACATGCAATAATCCCAATAGTTATACCACCATGTACTAGGGTCTGTACTATCTTCTGTGCCGGTTTCACCCGTAGAGCTCGCTGTTACAGTAACTCCGCTAAACCTATGGTCAGCAGTGCTCGTCTCAGCAGCCCCATCGCTGTATATAGAGATAGCAGCTCCAGCATTTTGTTCTAGTGTACTATGTTGGAATCCTATGTTATACATGTCACTACCACTACTTCCGGGAGCAAATCTAATGAAACCCTCAGTAGCTCCGCCCGTATTGCTGTACTTCTTAGTAAAGGTTGTAGAAGAAGTAGCTCCTTGTAGTGCTAATCTTGTAGTAATAGCGTCTGGTTTAGTAAGGAAATAATAATGGCCCGCAGGGAAGTAAACTGTTGGGCGGCCTCCATTAGGACCGGGATCTTGGTAATCAGCTACCGCCTCTAACATAGCATTCCATGTAGGAGTAAAATCTATAGTACTGTCATCAAACCCGGTGAAACCAAAGTCTCTGATATCCATCAACCCAGAACCCAAACCAAATCTGTCCTCTAAACTTCTCTCGGTTGTGCTTCCAGTAGCTATTATCCCTGCCTTGTCTAGTCTTGTAACCATTATCCTTGTCTCCTAAAGGGTATAGCATCAGTCATCTTCTCAAGATGATCCAAAGCCTCGTTTGGTAGACCATCTAAGGCCTCACGATTATCATTAATATATCCTCTAATTATTTGATAGAGGCCCGGTGTACACTTGTTGGGATCATCTAGATCTAATAATAGAGTATCTGCTAGTCGGTCGTTGAGTTGATTAATTCTATCATTCACAGTACTTCTCCTTACTAAACTGTTCCATCATGTAGTACCTTATAAGTCGTGCCATTGATGTTTATTTGTACAGATTGTTTACCGCTCCCCGCAGAACCAGAACCAGCTGTTGTACCATCGATGTTTATAACACCATCAGTTAGGATACCCACAGCAGTACCTGTAACAGACGATGTATAATTATCCCTTACAACAGTTCCCGTTGCTGAGCTTTGTACATTAATTCCTGATCGATTATAGTCTGAGATTTGATTACTGTCAATTATATTATTATCACCGTTGGTTCTTATACCATCCCCAGTTAAGCCAGATGCCGATATACAACTCCCAATTATATTCCCTCTTACAATCGAATTATCCACATCAGTTCCAGCATTAATACCGACATTAGTCATACCATCCTTTAGTATATTATTTAAAATATACACCTCATATAAGTATGATCCAGAATCATCATTAGTAAAATTAATACCATCTAACGTAGCTTCTATTGTGTTTGACTGAATGGTGATGTTTTTAGTAGTACTTTCAACTCCAGTCGGATCGTTTATAATTCCTGTTGTAACATCCGTTATGGCGTTGTTACTGATTAGAAGAGAGGAGTTATTGTCATATAAATGTACACCATAAGCAACCCCCGTAGAAATTGACCCCCTAAAGACATTCCCTACTAAAGAACAGTCAGCTGTTTTAGAGAAGCCAAAACACGTAGATGTTGTTGACGCAGTATTAAGATCTGATATAATATTATTTGAGAATACATTATACCGCCCCCTTCTTAATTTACCTAGGGGTGACAATCCTCCTTGGCACCGCATTCCTAATATCACTTTCGATCCGTCTGTTGCGGCTAAAAATCCTGTAGCAATATTACTATCGAAGACGTTATAACTAGCACCTTTATCAGATTCTATTGCTGAATATCCTTTACAATCCTTAATTATATTATTTGAGATATTATTATAAATAGTACCCGGACCAGCGATCTCTACATTATTCCAAGAGAAGCCTGACAAAGTATTCCTATCTATATTATTATGAGAACACGTTATTACAAAGGCATCTTCCTCTATCTCGTAATCCCAGTTCGTAAATAATCGAATACCAAACTTACATTTTCCATCAGGATCCTCTAGAATACAATTTTTAATTGTGTTTCCTATGGAGCTCACTCCTGCATGATCGTTATCTCCTGCCGATGAGTCCCCAGACTCATACGCATTTAACATGATATGGGCACCAGCCGAATTTGCTCCGCTTTCTCTACCACAATCTATGATATGTACTGAGTCAATTGTACAATAACTCGAAGCAGATATGTAAATTGCTGAGTGTCCGGCTGCTTGTGTTAGGTTTGTAGCATTCCCGTCAATCTTCAAAGAAGAGACGCGTACATTAGTTTTATTCTTTATCAACAAAACAGGAGAAACAGCATCGCCAGAGGAGTCTAGGGGTTTTAGAATAGAGTTGTCACCTTCCCCACTTAAAGACGTACCTGATCCCATCGTTAGGATAGCACTAATTCTATAGGTTCCTTCTGGTATATATACTTTTCCTCCTTTGTCTAACGCTGCTTGTATAGCTACAGTATCATCTGTAGTTCCATCTCCAGTTGCACCCCAATCCTTTACGTTTACAGTATCTGCGAATCTAGAAGCCAGTGTACGGGCCGACGTGCTACCTGTAGCTGTTACTGTACCCGTGATACTACCACTGACTGTCAAGTCTCCAATAATTCCGGGGTCTTCGGACAGTGTACTCTTAGAGATCCCCATGTTCTGAACAGAGATCACGTCTTCATCTAAAGTCGCCCCTAGAATCGTAATCCCAGTTGCGTCTACGGTGAAGTCTGTGAAAGGAATCTGAGCCACCCCATTAATAGCTACGTTATAGGAGTTCGTAGTTGTAGATGCCGGGGTGAAGGGTAGCGTATATGTCTGATCAGTACCAGCAGTAATTGATGTAATAGTTACTACACCAGCCTGTGGGGTACTAGGCGGTGCGGGATAGACTTCAGCACCGATATTCTGGACAGATATTACGTCCGTATCTACGGTTGTTCCTATAATATTAATCGTATTATTTGTAGCATGGATTGTAAAATCTGTTGTAGGTTTCAAGAATGTAGTATTATGATGTACCATCCACGTACTCACGTTTGTGCTTAAGGCTGTGAAAGGCAGTGTGTAATCCTGCCCTGTACCCGCTGTGCCAGAGGTAACTAGGATACTACCGGTTAGAGGTGTCCCTGAAGGTGTAGTATAGTTCATCGCGTTGTCTACATAATCTTTAGTCACAGCATCTGCTTCATCCACAGGGGTCAACATGTTACCAATCTTCTTAGCTTCCGCATCCCACTTAGCTAGGGAGTCACTGTAATTAATTACGGCACCTATCATCTGGGCTTCTTTAATCGTACCTGTACTGTCCAGCGTAGCTATACCATTAGGCATACCAAAGAATGGACTAAGCTTATCGAAGTTATGGAACCTATCATCAATCTCTTGAATGAGATAAAAGAGCTGCTGAATTGACGTGTTTAAATTAACGGACGTAATTCTACTAGCTGGTTGGAAGGTAACCATCTGATTATTCTTAACTGTAGATCTCACGATATAAACCGTATCCGACGCAGAGATTACTGGTAAGTTCTCAGTCCCCGCCGTACGTACGAAAGAGTAGTCTGAGCTTGTAGTACTAAACGTAATAAAGTTACCTGAGACGGAATACATGCTACTACCAGATGCCGATGAATTAGGTAGAGTCCACGCATCCCAAGCCTCTGAGGCTGTTAAGACACCATGTACTAAGCTTGAGTCATCAAACTTCCGCACAATAGTTATTTCTTCTTGGTTTGTTGTGATGTCAGCATAGTCCCCCGACGATAGGAAGAGACCTTCTCCGCTGATATCAACCGCAGTACCGCCAGCAAAACTGCTGCCTGAGATTGTCGCTAGTACTGTAACTCTTGATTGATTATCTACAGCCATGTTAGCCTCCTATGAGTTGTGGAATCTGGTAATTCCCTTGAACTTACCAGTGAATTGTAAACTTGCGATATTCAGTGGGTGTGGATTATCGCTTGAGATTGTTATTTGTACATCATTATTGAATCCTAAAATAGGAAACCTAACTTGATGTTCTTTAATACGACCTGTTAGTACAGATGAACCAATCCAATCATTATCTTCTCTGGAATCAGATATCTCTTGATCGAATTCATAAGTGTTTTTGTTCCTATTACGGACCTCTACATCGACCGAGAATTTCTTAGAGTTGTAGGTCTGTAGTACACAGTACCGTAAGTTCAAAGATCCGGGAGCAATGTTATTGGCTTCATCTCTCAGGTAAACCGTAGAGAATTCTATAGAACTAGGGAAGTTTACCCCAGCCCATTTATGTTCCGTTGTCAAAGCGGAGACAAGGTTACCGGGGGTGGTATAAGTCAATCCGTCTGTATCGGTCTTTGTCAGATCTAGGACTTCACCCTCTGTTGTGATAATAATATCCACGAAAGGAACACCCCAAGTAACAGTTATTGTCGTGAGGTTAGTTGAGGAATCATATACCGGCGTTAGGGTATCACCTGAGATATCTCTAAGGTAATCTAACCGTGGTATATTCTCCTCTTCTCTATCTAAAGGAAGCCTACTCAGAACAAGAGTTGGAGATCCTTCTTTATAATTCTTAGAAATACAATATAAGTTCTTACCCCATGTGTGGAGATACCGTAGGGAGTGCTTCTCTGTAGCTATGGACCCCATCGTCCACTTAAAGAATGCATTCTGAATTACCTGATCACCCGCAATCTGATTTTTATAAACAAATATCTTTGATGCGGAAGTAGAACTTGGGGTGGTGTCTTTTTCTAAAGCGAATAGCATACTACTATGACTAGACCCTGTCAAGCTCTTGATCTCATTTGGTAAGTAGCCTGGAATGTGCTTAGATACTTCAAAGGCTTGCTCTACTGCTGTCTTTTTCTGACCGAAGTAGATATATAACTTCTGCTTTGAGAAAAAGAATAGGTTGTTATCCATAGGTAGAGGATCTACATTGTTTAACATAGGATAAAATGCAGTGGGTGAGAATACAGCTGTTAGTGGTGAGATAACATTCTGTGACCCCATGAGCTCATACTGGGTGCTTCCACTAGTACCTACGAATAAGAAATCCTTGAAGGGAACCAAGTTCTTAATAGGCGTATAGGTGTTAGTTGATACCATGAGATCTAGGGGATCAGAATCAATAACGTTCTCGGGATCAGCGAGCCAGAAGTTATCCCAATTGCCTGACCTACTAGCGATGACTGTTTCGTTATTAGCTAGGAATAACCTGTCTCTATAGAAAGCCATCGTGTTAATCTTAGATTCTTGAGGTTCTTCGGTAGAGGGGTTAAAGAATAAACCCGGACCTTTATTGGTGTCCTTATCACCCGACGTTCTATGATCCCAGTCAACCATCCGAGCTGACCAAGTGTTAGTTGCCGCATCAGATAAGTAAATCATCATAGGCATTCGTCGCTGGTCAATCACAGCCCGAATGCCGGGTGTCCTTATCTTCTTTATGTAAGGTGCTTCTTCTTTATTAATAATCCTATACCAGCCCGGAGTATGATCTAAGTAACTTTGGGATAGATGAATAATCTTTCCGAAACCCTCAGAGCCCGCTTGAGAATCGTTAGGATATAACGCATGTAGAGTGGTTTGAACATTAGCTGTGCCGTTATAACTCACTAAATCCTCAGCCGTAGGAGGGAACTTTAGGTCAGATAGCTTAGAAACAGATTGCCCTAAGTGAGGTGCGAGGGGGTCGGGGTATGAGTATTCTTCTACAGGAATAAACCAAGAAGGCTCGACATTACAGATATCGGTTCCTGTTGTTAAATCGTCGGACTGATTAACCACCCTTTCCCACCGAACTAAATCTAGATGTGGACTTACTGTAGACCCCTGAGTATTCTCACTGAGGAGCTCATTCGTTGGCCCCGGTAATTCCTCAGCTGGCAAATATTTCTTAACTTGCCAGATTCCATACATGGCATCAGCTTGGGAGAAAGTCGACCAATAGTCCGCCACGCCTGTCTCAGAAGTATCCCACTTAGGATTAAAGGTATCTTGAATAGATTCATCACCATCCTCTACCCCTCCTGTGAGAGAAGAGGGAAGATCAGACGCAGCGTAGCTATCTAGATTATAATCCTCATTCTTTATCGCAGAATCTGTGTTTACAGCGATGTAATTATTCTTCCATATTTTTGTATTAGTTGCAAGGCCTGCTTCTCGGGCCCTTATAAGAACTCTTCCGGGGTATGGGGTACTGTCCGTGAATGATCTCTGGTTTGATAAGACCTCAAATATAGCAGTCGTATGCCCCTCTGAACTGAGGATTGCTGCTGCTAAGGAGTCGGCATCTGCGTAACCACTTCCCAACTGCCCCTCGGTATAAGAACCTCCAGTACCGCCTCCAGTAAACGCACTGGCTACAGTTACGCTTGTGAAATCAGACGAGATAGCCCTATTACCATCAGCTCCAAAGACCGACTGCCGTAAGGTAGCTACGTCACTAACCGATGAGACAGTTATTGAACCTCCGTGACCGTCCTCATGCTCTATACATGCTTTTAATGAAGCTATTATTTCCGCAGGAGTCCCTGTGTGGATGAACTGATTCGATGTTAAGTCTTCAGCCGTTTTTGCTGTATAGGTTTTACTGGCCCCATAGCCATCTATTAATGTAATAAACTCATCTACTAGAATACCTTCACTAGAGAAGTCTATATCCACAGTAGCATTAGTCCATAACTGTAAGGGATTAACGCAAACAGATTTTGCACGCTTTATTTTAACATCGTGATAAACGTGCCATTCCTCGCCCGTATCGTAATCCCCCGAGGCCGCTTCCGTAGCGTCCCAAGGACTGGCCCATACGTAATTCCTAGATTGACTTTCCCCAGCGGCATCTAGACCAGAGATAGTTAGTTGACAGCCATATCTTGCGTTCTGATACGAAGCAACTTTGCCCGTATCACCGTGTGCTAAAGCTAGAACTTGAGTGTTGAAGTCTATTACTAGATGTCCACCAGAGTTACGCGTGGGGTTTTCGTCCCACGAGTACCCACGCCACTCACCCCAAGGGTTGGTATCGGAAGTAGAATCCGTAGTATATACAGGGTCATTTGTATCAATAACTTTCTGGCCCCATACATAGTCAGCTGACTCGATCCAGACTTCAGCCTCATGACCTCTGTGGACAGATAGAGATGTCAAATACTGTATATCATCTCCTTTAACATCAAGTGTGGAGGTTGCGATACCATCTAAATCTTTAAGCTTGTTATCTCCGTCTTCCTGGGTTGAAGTAAAGCCCGCTGAGACTTCCGGGTTTAAAACCAACAAGGCTGAGCCGATATTTACGAACTTAAGTTCAGCTGCGTCTTTACAGAGGTAATCATAAATCGCTGTCTCAATCGTTGAATCAACCGTCATAGCGGTTACTGTAGCTACGTCATCCGTATCAAGAGTCACCTTGTAAACATTAAGAAAATTAGTGCTATCCGCACTGCTATCCTGCTGAATAAGGAATATATAACTAACTAAGTTACCGGCTTCCATCCAATGATACCTGATATCAGAATCATCAGAAAGCGGAAGTAACGTACTAACATACTTAGTACCATTTCGTTTATCTGTAGAATACTCCGTTGTACAGGTGAAATTAATAGACTCCTCAACCTCGTTAGGCATCTTCTTGCTGGGTATCTGCCTCCCTACGCCCCCACTTAAGGAATACAGCGGTATCTTTACGGGGAAATATGATTGACTTCTAGTTGGTCGCGTAGTATTAGCCATTCGACGTTCTCCAGTAACGGAATCTACTTGGGTCATTAGCTGAGGACCCGCGATTATGGATATCCCTTAGTTTTGGGGTGCCTGAGTTAAATATAGATCGTCTCTTATTGTCTACATCAGCACCTTTACCTCGGATAGTATACATCGTTTCCAACTCTTGTAGATATCTATCGGCTTGTATATCACCCTGCATTATGACCTGATACTGCCGAGCGGCTGAAGACATAATGGCCCTCTGGATAGGGGTATCCATCTCGTTCCAGATAACCTTCACTACAATTTCTATATAATAATCCGTACTAGCCTCCCACTCTATGGTTTGGTCTGTCACATTCCAAAGCTTAGTTACTCCCGTAGAATCATCCACAGTTCGTCCTACGCCTATGATATAGAACCCATCGTCATTAACATGGCTAGATACTAACTCAGCAGAAATAATATTATTACCTACACTGATTTCTCCCGCAGTGGTGAGAGAGAATTTTTTAGTATATTGGTTATTCGCTAATCCTCTTGACTGGAAATCGACAAGAACTCTTTCTAAGACATCCTCGCAAACTCCTGTATCTACACCACCTAAGGACTCTAAGTCGGATACCGGAGATTCTCCTGCCATTAGCAGCATATGGTTAACAGCATCAAGCTTTGAAATTACACCCATGGTATCCTCCTATGTAGAAAATTATTAATTGAAAACTCCTCGGGCCTGTTAAGACCCGAGGAGCTGATTAGATCAATTAAGATCAAGCATCCAACAGAGCACTAAAGAGTCCTCGCTGATTGCCAGCAACGTCTGGAGTAGTCTCAGCCGTCGTGGACAACGATGTAATAATCGCAGCACACTCAGGTCGAAGAATACCCGTACCGTTCATCATACTTGCAACGGTGAAAGTCGTATTACGACGGACATCGTCTACAGTATCAACCTTAAGGCCTTGGAGCCGGAGAGCAGCAACTGCCTCCGGAATCCACATAATGCCCTTCACACCTGCACCAGAAGCAGCACCGAAGTTCTTTGCGTACTTCGCTTCACCCATGGTAGCAGTCGTGGTATCGGCTTCAATAACGTGGTTACTCTTAATGATTCGGCAACCCATGTACTCAAGTGAGTCATGAAGCTTCGAAAAACCATTACGGAGCCCTTCTCCTAAACCACCCATATCAGCCGTACCTCCGAAGTAAGGCCTACGGCCTCCACTGTCAAGGTCTGAATCTTCACGAGCTACACCAAGAGCACGGATGTCCATGAAGGACTGTGGCGAGCAAGCGAGATATAAGTTGCCGTAGGGGATATGCATCTCCTGTAACGAAACAATGTACTTCTCAATAGCTTCGAGAGCTGAGAGAGCACCTGTAGCGCGGTCTGCGGCTGCGGCTGTGTTGTCGCCCCAAGAACTAAGCTTCTTGTCGTAAGTTCCTTCCGTAGTCTCGCTATCCCCATAAAGCATGGTGTCTAGCTGAGCCTCAGAAATGTCAGTTCTTGGATCATTTGAGTGAGGATCAGAACAAGCCGTCTGAACGAGCATAGAGTAAATCTGCTTGTCTCGGGCGTTAGCCAAAGTCATAGCAGCCTGACGAGCGAGCTCGCTTCGGTACTCCCATTGAGTCAACATAAGGTCTACATTGTCAAGCTCGAAGTGAGCGGCCATGGGTCGCTTATCGAGAGCAATAGTAAATGTAGTAGCCGTTGAGTTAGTTCCTCCGACTAGTTCTTGACCTGCGTCCCAGTTAGGTTCTAAGTCAACAGTGCCCGTAATAGGGAACTCGACCGTCGTACCACTAGTAATAGTACGTGAAGTAACTAAGGGTTCGAACATGTTATACTCATCATACGCATTAATAACTTCGCCAGCCCAAATCGGGAGCCAAAGTTTACCACCAGTTGAATTGCTACCCGAGGTAGCTGCTGTGATATCACTACGATATCCAAGATCTGCTGCGGCTAAAGAATCACCAGCCATAATAAATCTCCTTAAAAATAAAAACTATTAAATAAAACAATGCGGCATTCTCTCTGTGCATCGGATTATTCCAGTTAAGGAGTCCATAGAACTGAGTGGGTCTGAAACTAAGTTAGACTTTCCTTTCCCCTCATCCAAGAGGAAGGAGTGATCAAGTTAAGTTATCCCCCAAGAGGTCCGCGACGGCCTCTATTTCGGTAGTGTATTCCAGTCTGTCTTAGACATTCTGGCCTCTACCATTTGCCGATATCTCGGCTCTACATTAAACTTAGGACTGTTGCGTTCCTGAGTGAACTCACGCTTTGTACTGTAACCTCTAATACCTGTCTCACTAGCGGACATGGAAGTCAGGTTTCTATTCTGACTTGGTTCAGCAGCCTTAGCTTGAGTTACACTGTCTTCATACATAGACGATAATCCTCGTAGGGTCACCTCGTATGATGGACTCGCAAGTCCTACGTTAATTTGCTTTTGTTGGTCCGGACTTAAGGAAGTCCCTGCCCAATCGAAAATCTGTTGAAGTTTTTCTCGTCCACCTACTACAGAAGATGCCTTAGCGAAGCTCTCCTTCAGTCGGGCCTTTTGCCCCGAGACGTAATCATCTATCATACCCTCAGTAAAACCTGTCTTCTGTTTTATATCAGCTCGGGTTAGTTCGCTGAGTGTGCCAGTTTGAGCCATCTCAATACCCCAAGCTTCGTATGACTGTGGGTTTATACCAGTATCTTCAGTAGCGGGCTCAGGGTCCTTTGTGATATTATCTGGAATCCTAAGCTCGGGAGTATCCGGAGTAATCTCAACTTCACTTGGAAGAGAATCTGATACTTCTGCTGGATCCGTCTCCGAAACCCCTCCTTGTTCAGCATACTGCTGTTTCAGCGATGCAATCTCTTGCTGCCCTCGTGTATAGTTCGATTGGGCCTCCTTAAGGCTGTTAAACCATGCATCGGTATCATTAAAGTTCTCTGGTGTTGCCTGACCTGAGGACTCTACATACGTCTTGAATGCTGTACGTTCAGCTGCTACTTGTGGATCCTCATCGGCCTTCGTAGGGAAGGTTATCGAATTAGTTTCCTGTGTACCGACCTCTAGTTGAGTCCCGTCAGAGGATTGTTCAACTTGTTCATTAGACATTAAGTTCTCCTTGTTTGTTTTTAATCATCATCATCTACCCCCACTTGGATTAGAATAGGACTGAGTTTTTGCACTGGTTCTGGTAGCTTTAGTTGTAGCCCTGCTTGCTCTCGTGGCTCTTGCGGGAGGTGCTTGAACAGAAGCCGTTTTCTTCCCCGGCTTCTTTCGTTTCTTCTTAGCCATAGTTTACTCCTGTAATGGGGACCTAGGGGGATTAGTTTTATAAGGATGATCAGACTCTAAGAGATCTGTCTTAGCGTATTTATGTGCCAAGTATCCCTCTATCTTTTCTCGATCATCTTCTGATATAGTACCATGATAGAATATTAACTCATATAATTCTCCGTCCCAGTTCGCAGTACTCAACCCAGTAGTAAGAGCGTGTTGACGGGCTCCTAAAGCGAAATGTGATGCGTTGAGCATATTCCCTGTAGACGTACCTGAATAAAGGTTACCGGATCCTGTCGAAGTGTCGGTGTAGGATCTAAGCGTACGGTTTGAACTTTCTCTCCCCGCACCAACAATACCATAATCTCCGGGAGCCCAAGCAATCGACGCTTGATTAGATTCTACAGGAGACTGATTATAATAAGACTTATAGTTAAAGTTTATTGAGGTACTACGAGCCGCTAGAGTAAAGTCCCTGACGTAGTCACTGCATAGGATATACTTCTGTGTATCTACGTCCGTACCGTGTTTCAGCATAAGCATGAAATAGAAATCATCGGTCCCTACATCGAACTCATCATCTCCAACCTCATCGTCACTGAATAAAACATCATTAGATCCATCAAAATCTATACCCTGAAACCCATTCAGCTCTGCACTAAAGTGTGGTTGGTTGGCTTCAACGTAAGTGTTATTGAACTTGATCCCATTTCCCGATCTATCCTCTGCTTCTGCAACGTCATTAGCATCTCCCGAAGAAGGGTGTAGATACTCAGGCGATAACCAGCATTTGATCACCGTTGAACCTAGTTGGGCCGGTGTCCAGATAGGCCCAAGATGTACATTCCACGATGTATCCCAGTCCTCGGGTACAAGATAGCCCCGATTGGTTAGGATCTCATCGCGTATAGATAACACATGGTCTCTCGTGCCTTTAGTAATCCACTCGTTTTGGTTGAGTTTCAGAATACTATTGGTTTCAGTCCCTATAATATCTAATGTGTGTAGTCTTAGCATTATTTAATCATTATATCAAACACAAGACTAAAGACACCAGTTAGTATGATACTCGCCACGAAAGCCGAAGCATATACTTTTGTATCGAGGACAGACAGCTTACGTTCAATATGGTTTAATCTCTTATCGATATCAGTTAGTCGGTTATTAGTTCTCTCAAGCTCGTGTAGGACGAGCTTCTTGTACTGATCCCAGCCGTTCGGAGTAACTCCCATCACGCCCCTCCTTGTTGCATCTGCTGCATCACTTGTTGTATACCAGCCCCGCCGGTTTCTTGGAGATCCTGTTGGGCGGCCTGCTGAGCGGCACCTGTAATGGCTTGATTGACCATTTGCTCTCTACCCTCTGTGGCCCTAAGTTTCGATTGCTGCTCTGCCATAGCCATCTGCTCCTGTTTAAGTTCTTCTTCGCTTTTAACCCACAACTCAGGATTAAACCCAAGAGACGTAATGAGGGCCTTACCATATTGATCCCATCTAAACATCCCCGCAGCATTCTCCGGTAAGTTACGTACCATCTCACCCATCTGCATAAGTTTTTGTAAGTCAGAATCTCTGCTTAAAGCCTGTAGGCCGGTAACTATTTCGACATCTAATAAACCCTCCTCACCGGAGAACATGTCTTGTAATCTTGGATCGACATCTCCATTCGAAATCATGAGAAACAGCACACGGGAAACCAGCGGCTTCATTAATTCCCTAGCAATAGCTGAGAAAGCTCCGCCCAATACGTGCTCAAGCTCCTGACCAATCATCCGTACGGCAGTAGCTGTAACTCTCTCGCCTTGAGGTATACTTGCGGAGTCTAACAAGAAAGCTCGACCGATCTCTCTTCTCAAAGTCTCTACGCCAACCTGAGTATGACTGATCTGTGGATTCATTGTGGTTGCGGGGGAGACTACATGGACTTCATTAGGCCTAGCAGTTATCCACCCACCCGTAGGAGTACCATTAATATCATCAACCTCGGCCATCCCTGTAGGATCCACAGCCATCCAGAAGATGGACGCAGCTGTGATACCGTTAATTAATCCCTCAGTAAAACCTTCGAGGGCTTTAATATCCCCTATTAGATCCTCGCAATGACTGCGACCATAATTTTCTCCAGCGACACCTGTCCACCTTAAGACAATAAAGTTAGGCACTTTAAAGCTACCCGAGTTTTTGGTGTTTCCATCCCTGTCTTCGGTTGTCGATACCCATTCTTGATCTTTATCCTTCACAAGCCGGGTCCACAGAGCTCGATACCCCTGCCTGTTTTCCATATCCTCCGAAGCGGAATATAATAAGTCTTCACTTAACTCTGAAGCGGTCGATTCGTATTCCTTATAGATTATCTCTTCAGGGTTGCCGTTAATGTCTCGTCTAACAACGAAACGATCTAGGCGAATTAAACGTAACGACATATCATCATCAAGGATAACCATCACATCCCCAACTATGATTAATTGCTGAAGGATTTGGAAGATAGAATCCCGTAGGTTACTGGATGAAAGTTTATTGTAGACTTGTAAGCTTAAGGCACTTAAATAGGATTCGATCTCAACCTCGGGCTCAAGACCCGAATCCAACTCAAACCTAAAGAAAGGCGTGTCGTTAAGAGGAAGCAGTGCTGATAACATCCTACTAGACATCGCGGTTACCCCACGAGCTGCGGTAGAACTATAAGGCTGAGGTAACTGCATCTGTTCTGTCCACCCGTCTGGCGGAAGAATGCTAGGTATTGTAATACTAGCACAAAACCTAGCTCTCTCAAGCTTACTTATTCGCAAGCCGTCCAGTATTCGGAATCTATCGGCGTTAGAGGATGACATAGGACTACAGAGGCCTCTTGTTTACTGTGGTTTGTCCTGGACTTTGTGGGTTTTCTGCCACAGAACCCGTAGGTTTTACACCCGAGACTAGAGAAGACCACATAGACACAACCTTAGATTCAGTATCACCGCTTGTTGTATCAGTCTCACTACCTCCGGAATCCCTAGCAGCTTCCTCTTGTTCTTTAAGAAGAGCTATCCTTTCTTCCTCGGTTCTCTTGATCTGATCTCTCCTTTGAGTCTCGATTGCCTCTCGCCTACGCTCTGATTCTTCTTGGTAAGCTCTTGCTTTTTCTTGTCTTTTTTCCGCTAGGTTAGCTTCCTTCTCAAGTAAGGCTTCTCTCTCAGCTGCTGACGGTCCAGCCGGAATATGTGGTGCACCAGCCATAAGTCACCTCCTTTTGTTTTGTAATTTAATGATAGACTCAAGAGCCTGAATCACCTCAATGCGACCGCTTTGCTTAGCGGCAAGTCTTGTAAATACTTCGCTGTTTACTAAGTCCGTATACTCTTCACCGGGGAACTTATTCCTCAGATACTTTGGTAGATCTTCGTCTAGTCTTGGTAGCTGCTTCCAGTCCATCAAGCTTCTCCTCAATATCATCTATCTTTTTCATAAGTCCCCGGATAACTAACAACATTTCAGCGGGGGTTACTGAAGCATTCATCTTAATTTTACGCTCAATATTCTCTAAGCTATGATGTGACATTTACATTCTCCGTTAAGTCTACGACCTCACACGCACCCCCATGGCACGCAAGCTCTTGTGAACCAGTAGTATGATCTTCTGTCTCATACCGAGTTAATTTATCCCAAGGCAAATCGAGAGGCATCTCTAAGACGAGAGTCTCATACTCGTACTCAGTTAAGGCTTCGAAAGGAGCTTGGTCATATATATTATCATCATAAGGGAGAAAGGAAACGCCTGAGATATAATCCCAATTCTTCCAGACCCAGTCCCCAATCGCCATGAAGTCTTTATCAGTATATGATACAGTGATACTTGGTTTATGATCACACCAATGCTTTTGATACTCAAGCCAGAGATCTAGGTGATCTGCGGGATTAAGTTCTGCTTGGGTGATACAATCCATAGGAGACTTGATAGGGAAAGAAAAGATTACAGTCTTATCTGTATTCGCTAGGCAGGGCTCGTTGGGGATACCGTTGTCTATCATAAACTGACAGATTGGGTCGGTAATATCAATACGTACACGACGTACGTAGTATTGGGAATACCTAGGGTGTAAGCCAGAAGCCGTACCAGCCACAAGACTCGTAGTTCCTGAGGGCTTACAGCATGTCAAGGCTTTCGACGGAGGTATCCCGAGCTTCTCTGACCACCGAAGGTTGGTCGCTTCGGCTTCTTCTTTGAGCTTCTTAAGAGTCCAGCGAAGCTTGGGCATACCAAGTTGACCAGACATGAGCTTATTATCATAGATACCCGTATAGGATACCCCAAGTAATCTCTCTTCTTCACAGTTCTCCTTCCACTTCCCATCTAGATAGGGGAAATTACAGGCTGCGGACTGGACCGTACCCAGTATAGTAGCGATCCTGACCTTATCTAACAAGGTTTCCAGTGTGTCCTCAGACCGTATCACAACTTCCGTTAAGTTACAGAACTGTTTATCTCGGAGAATAATCTCAGAGCAAGGATTTGTCCCGAAGGAGATACCCTCAATCTCTCGACCAGATTTCTCAGCCAGATTCTTGAGAGCTTCGCGGTTACATATACCACGCTCTCCAGATTTAGAATTATATAATGAGGTCCACTCATCGAGGAACTCAGACATGGTTGGCTTGGTCTCATAGACAGCCGAGTTGTTAGCTAGACGGCGATGCCCTGCGGCTTCCCACCAAGGGCCAGCCTTACAGTTAGCCATCTCTCGGTCACCTAAGTCACTGAGGGAGATCAAGGCTGATCGTCTCACAGAGCCTACGATGACGATCTCACCAATCATACAGGCTAGATCGTGGATCTCAATGCTCTTGAGCTTCCGGCCACGGGCTGTCATGAACTTATTTACAGTGAACCGAAAGAGTTTCTCTAGCGGATCAGGCCCAGAGGCCCTGCCTCCGAAGGTCTTTAGTCGTTCGCCAGCAGGCCTAATCAAATGTGTCTCCCATGTAGGGTGACGGCCAGCAAACAAGGCAGTTAGTAGGCTATGGTAGGCATTAGCCCAGCCATATCGAGAGTCCTCGACTACAATAATATTATCTACACAACGTACAATCTCCTCAGGAACCTCAGGTAATAGGTTTACCTCTTGGGCCTCACAGGAGAAGCCTACGCCGGTACCACAACACAAGATCTGAAGGAGATTAGGTAAAGATCTGATCTCATTGATCGCAATATACGAACAGTTGTATAAACAAGTGTCATCTACGTCAGAAGCGGGGCCAGCGGTCATCAAAGCACGCATGCTTGGGAAGACCTCGCGTTGTTGGGTCGCCAAGCGAGCCCGTTTCCACTCGTGATTGTCCAGAGATATACCAAAACGAGTACTCATGTAGTCATAGTACCTATCTACACACTCGAACCAGCGTTCGCGTCTCTGTTTTGTTTCATCCCACCTACAATACTTCGATTTCACAATGAATTTTTGAAAGTTATCCATAATTTGTTCTTTATACTCCAACTTTAGGGACCCAAAGGTCGATTTCGTTTGTTATGCTATCATAATCCCCGTTTCGTAGGATCCTAACGCACCTAGCCATGGCAAGAGCCAAGTCTAAGTCCTCAAGATCGCACGTATGCTTGGGAATATACTTTTCATTTGAATACATGTCTATAATATTTTGAATTATGTCCTCACCTTCCCACTTTTTGAGGAAAGATCGAGCTCTTTTGTGCCCTATCCGCCAGAGACCGGGGATTGTATCAGTACTATCTCCTGCCATCCATTGAACCAAGAAGAATTCATCTGCTTCCTCTTCGGTGACGTGTACAGGAGCATCCTCCTTGTCCGGATTGAAGTGCCATCCCGGTACACACCTCAAGTCCTTGTCAATTGTCACGGAAACCGCCTCGTAGCCTGAAGCTCGCATCCCAAGGATGTCATCAGCCTCCAGTTTGTCTATAAATTCACAGTTATAGATATCAAACATATAGTCTCGTACTTCTGAGAGATATTCGGGGGTAGGTTGTCCTTCCCGACTCATCTTATAGCGAGGCCAGACTTCTCTTCGGTAGTTATCTTTGCGGCTACAGCTGAGACACATCGTGAACTCATCTGTCTCAGCTGGCAACCAGTTCTCTAGGTATTCCTCAATCATCTGGGGAATAAACGCAGGGTCATCAGACTCAGCCCTAAAGGCTACACGGTAAGCCACAATGTCAGCGTCAATCGCTGCCTTCGTCGGGCACGGGGGGATCTTCTCCATCCTCAAACTCCTTCATTAAGATATCAATCAGCTCACTGAGCATGTCTTCTAATTCTTCAGTATCATAAGTAACATCTGCGTCATCTAGGTTAGTAGTTAACCCAGCTGCCGATACCCCACACCAAATCGGAGCCATAGCCCTAGTCTTTACCCTTAGGGTTTCGGCATCCCCGTCATTAAGGAGATGATAATCAAACCACGCACCTTGCTCTTGGTCTCCCTCCTCGATATCATTAGCCATAGCCTCAGATTCGTGTTGTCTCCAAGCAGCGTCAGCTTCTGGGAGATCTCTAACCCCCGGAGACATGAAGATTAAGGTTGCGTTGTACTTTATTCCCATACCTACTTCGTTATGGTATCGACAATCATCTACAATAACACACCTTTCCCAGAAAGGATTACCTTTCTCCAACTCTTCTTTCTCTTCTTCTACAATTAGGCTTAAGTCCTTTTCAAAAGCCTCAACCCAATGCGAAGGATTTTCCGTTCGTCTCATAGAACCTAGTTCCTGACAGAAGGATCGGTAATCCTCGGGAGTTTTGTCTTTAGTGTACCCTCGTTCCTTTGCTTCCCTCTTGAGAGGATCAGCGAAGGATAATAACTTAGGAACCAATCCTAAGTCGAATGATTCTTTAGCTATTAGGTTGGCTAGTGTACTCTTACCCACTCTTGCTGGCCCGGAAATAATTATCAACTCCATGCTCAATCTCCTTATAGAGTTTATGTGGTTCTACGTGCATCCCGACTTGAAACCCAACCATCCTTAATATATAACAAATCATTAACCCACAAGACATAAGCTTGAAGGATAAAGGTACGTATCTAAGTATCGTCCACCAGAGGATGTACTCTAAGGTATTACCTATTTTAAAATCATCGGCCTTGATGAAATTATAGAGCTGTCGACTATCGACAACTGTACGACCTAAGTTGACTCTAGATTCTTTAGAGGTTGGGTGTTTTTTTGTGTATGCTTTACTGAATACCTTGTAAGGTATGAAAGAAAACCTTCGTTTTGCGTTAGATGTAATTACAAACTCATTCCCATCTTCATAACGAAGTAATAAAGCTGCGTGTGTTATCTCTTCTCTCGAAAATAAATAGAAGAAGCCTAGGAACAATGAATAGATGTTCCCTAGCCTCCTATCTACCTTATAGAAGAGTACGATAATCTCCGAGCTCATTGATACATTATAGTCATGTTAAGCATGGTAGCCAATGAGTGTTCAATCCTAGCACCCTCAGACTTCTCCCATCCAGTTAACATATAAATGATATCACATGTTGTGATGTCTGTCAAGTCTCTTGACATGACAATCCTCAGTCCATCTGTACTAGATAGCTGGGAATCCGTGAGATTTAAGGCCTTGTCTTCCTTACAAGGATTGATGATAGTATAGATACCTTGAGACCCAAGGGCAGCCTCAGCTCTGTAGAATTCCTTACGATTAAAGTCCTCATAGCCTCGCATAGGACCTGCAATATATAGATTTAATTGTTCCATTCAGTGGCACTCCGACCAGTTCTTACCTACTCTAAATTCTCCGTCCATCTTAATACAACAATTAAGAATCTTACCTGCTTGGGTAATAGCCTGACACCCTAGTGTACCTACGATATCAGAGATGACGGGATCACACTCCAACTGCCACTCATCATGAACAGTTGCCATAAAATTCACTTGACCCTTAAAGGGCTTCAAACTCCGCGACAATAATACCTGAGCTACCTTCATAAGTATAGCTCCATCGCCTTGTAGTTGTACGTTCAAAGATTTATGAGCAGCTCGGCAAGGAACCTCTCGATGATCTAGCAACGTAATGGTCCCTTTCTTCTGCACTTGCCACTCAACATTAGCTAAGAGCTGCTTAAGGGCTGGCATTGAATCCAAGTATTGTTTCTTGATCTCCTTACCAACCTTCGGTCCCTTCTTAACAATCTGCCCTATCTTCAAATCACCAGCACCGTAGATCAAAGCGTAGAAGAAAGTCTTTGCGGATTCTCTATCTGGTAGACCAGCTGCCTTCTGATTCACGGTGTGAATATCATCATTTAGTACCTGCTGAGCGAAAGCTCCCTTGTCCCATCTAGCCATACGACTAGCGAGTAACCGAGCTTCTAGACCAGAGGCATCAATACCTACCTGTACCCAGTCCTTACCCGGTACAAACAAAGATCGTGCTCTACTATCTCCAGATACCTGTTGTAGGTTAGGCTGGGAAGCAGTCATACGACCAGTTACAGTGCCTTGGGTATTTACCCCTCCGTGGATGCGACCGTCTCTAGATACGTTAGCTCTGAGAATCCAATCTTCCACCTGACTCAGCAGCTTTGTGATAGCAAAGTATCTTACTAATTCCTTTGCCTCAGAGTAAGGTAGCTTCTTGAGGACAGCCTCATCTACTTTAGGATTACCCTTCTCTGTCTTAGGCGGTTTCCAGTTATACTTGGTAGCCAACCTTTCCGCTATCTGCTTCCGAGAACCGGGGTTAAACACAGTGACCTTATCCTTTAACCTCTTACCGGTCTTATCAGAGTATCTTTCCTCAGTAATAGGTAAGAATATCTGACCAAGATCGTCCTCTATACCTACCTTTTCCATGAGAAGGTCAGCTTCGAGGGACTCAGCGGCCTTGAGATTAAACCCAAAGCCATTAACGATTTGATCCGAAACAATCCGTGCGACTTTATGCTCCAACTTTACCGACTTCGAATACTGTTTTACATAAGCCTGCTCTGCATGGAATATCTTAGCTGTTATAGCTACGTCCTGCTTACAGTAACGAACCATCTCTTCTGTCAGCTGAGAGAAATCGTGGAATTCCTGCTTAGGAAAATCGAAATACTCTCCCCAAGACTTTAGACTATTAGATCCCATCGGGTGGTTCTGTCTGTCTGGATACATCAACCGAGAAACAATCAATGTATCAAAGAATTTAACATCAATCCGACCATAGTATCTCTCAAGCATTGGGATATCATACATGATGATATTATGTCCGATCAATAAGTCAGCAGTCTTCAGGAAAGCAACGCCTTCCATCATCTCTCCTCGTAGGAATTCCCAAGTTTCGCCTGTGTCTACGTCTTCCACACACATGCAGAAGATATCATCGCCCTCTGGGATAGGGCAACCTTTCTTATTAATGACAACTTCGCTCAGGCCGTTGGCCTCGATGTCGAAAGCAAGTCTCATTGTTTAAATCCTTATATTATTTACTGCTTTTTCTGTAGATCCCGTAAGACCTAGGAATTTATTAATTGTTTTGATTGTTATCTCAGGAGTGTCTAGCATATCCTCAAAGAATATTTTAAAAGTCCTGACACGAGAGTCTCTCCACCACCTCGCTATTGAAGCACTACCAAAGTTAACTATATTCTTGAACTGCTGGAGATCTAAGTGCCTATACAGTTCGAGAGACCTCGCACGTTGGCTTAGGGGGTCCAGGCGGCCTGCTTTTATTTCTTTATCCATAACTTCTACATCAAGTATAGCAAGCTTCATAAAGCTTAGGGCCTGAGCGTCTCTGTCCCGTCGATCACAAAGTATAACTCTAGAAGTAAGTCCTTCTGGGATTAACATAGGACCTATAGGTCCTAGTACCTTTACGCCCTTGCCTTGGTTTGCGTCAGTAAAATAGCTTAGCTGTTTCTCAAAAGGTATATCATAATAACCTTGGGGATTGTGTTTGGAGATCCTTTCTTGAAGATCCTCTGGCACGTCTTGGCTGTGGAGATAGCTATTCCCTTGGAAGTCGTAGTCATCTACGCCAACCAAGGGAACCCCGAGATGCTGGATGGTCTGCATCATCAGGCTTGAGCCACTCCTAGGCATACCGGATACTACAATCATGTGTCTGGGTCTACAATAGTCTTACCTTCGTCAGTTAACGCGAAGTCAACCTCTCGTAAGCGACCATTGTCTCGATCAAACAACAAGCAT
>Ga0208299_1001016_pt1 | contig 22311 bp, 28 predicted proteins | sample 15_taG_FD_184089 | JGI IMG/M metagenome (GOLD analysis project Ga0208299, IMG submission 184089) | Marine viral communities from the Subarctic Pacific Ocean - 15_ETSP_OMZ_AT15312 metaG (SPAdes) (version 2) | ecosystem: Environmental > Aquatic > Marine > Oceanic | place: Pacific Ocean | collected...
CGCACGATGTCGTGCTGGAACTGGTCGATGTCCAGGCTATATGCGAGCAACGGGTAGAGGAGGCAGAGCTGCCTTGTGCTGTTGTCACGATGGATGAGAAGGTCTGTTTTGCCTTTCTGGATGAGCGCGGCGAGTCCTCGACAGTCCACTGCTTCTGGGAGAGCAAAAATGGCAACGATATATAAGTTTGAGGAGTTTGATGCGCCAGTAGTGGCGAAACCGTCATTGGGAGAGGGTTGGTATCAGCGAGCAGACATACCCTTACTAGTGCAGGTGGATGCCCCGCAAGTGCCGCTCCCGCCTTCAGCAGTGTTGCTGTTTTCAGCCCTGCTTGGGCTGGCAGCAGTCAAGAGGAAGAAATAATGAGTGAAATGCAGACAGGCATCATAAAAGACCTTCGGAAGCAGATAGCTAAACTGGAGGCAGAACTGGAGGCACTGACTGAATACAACCAAAACGCACAGTCCCTTAATGGACTATTGGAGCTAAGGGTAGAGGCACTGGAAGCAATAAGGGATGCAGCGCAACCTGTGGTAGACCACATTAACAGCAACCCCTTATACCGCGAACACATACATGACTGCACTTTATTGGCCTTATCTGACAAGCTCAAGGCAGCACTGGAGAAGGGTGATGATTAGCAACTACACCAGAGAACTGCACTGGCCTGTATTCCAGTACCGTGCTACTCAGGCTGACCTCTATTTCCCAAAGGTCGATAGCAGTGCGCTGTATACGACAGACAAGGGTAGGCCAATCGTCAGGTGTGCTTATATGAAGCCTATGGCTGACTTCGGGCATAGCGGTAGCCATTTAACAGGAGTTAATCCTGCTGGGCCGTTTATCAATAAGTCCTGTCTTGGTGAAGATGGCACAAGGGTTTCTGCCTTCAACTACGGTGGCAATTACTCAGGCTCCTGTGTGCTTAACAGCCGTGACAAGGTGGAGCAGGATATCCTCTATGGTGGTATGCAGGTCAGTTTCCAGTGCCGCTTTGCCTACCAGTCGCGCCCTGCCGTTGACGGATTGACGTTTCAGGTGGCAAGTCATCGCCCCTACTACAAGAACAAAGGGGGAAACAGGGGTGGTGATATCGCAATGGTGCTGAACTTCGCCACAACAGGAATCCAGCCTGTCAGGAAAATCGGGATGGTGGTTCGTTTGTATGCGATGAATGAGGGTCAGGGGTTTAATGAAAGGATTGCAGGGTTTGATCCGAACTCAGGGAAACTGCATGTGGAGGAGGCGTTATTCTGCCAAAACAAGTGGCTGACTACCTCACCAGACAGTGATGGCAGCAAGCACAGTCGGGGTGATAAGCTATTCGGTAGTAACCCGAAAGTGTTCAATAACTTCTTCAGCTTTGGATTGGATGAGAAGTTTGACGACCTACTCATTGAGGCTGCAAAACCTGCTTACTTCGGGGAGCATATCCCCATCAGCAAGTGGGAACTGTATGCCGCAGCGATTCAGTTTGAACTACATGAGTCAGGCAGTGCCATCATGGGTGGTGCTTTTTCAGGATTCAGAATTGGGGGGAAGGGTGATGAGTCAGATACCGGCGTTAGAGAGTGACATAAAGGCAGCGAGGGAGTACATCGCAGAGCTGGAGGCAGAGAACAAGCGACTGCGTCATGATCTGGATAATATCAAGATTCGCAGTTATGAGCTGGGGCAGCGGGAACTGCACGATATGGCGTTGGCTCCTCTGAAGGAGAAGGGTGGCGCGAATGAGTAAAGTGTTCACGCCATCGACACATAACACCAACGTACATACAAAAACTAATTCTATCGACACATTTAAAATGAGAGGTACATATATGAAAACTACAACAGCAGCAGCACTGGCACTAAGTTTGTGTGGCCCTGTGGCAGCACAAGTGATAACAATAGACAACGAAGTGGTCACCGACTATGAAATCGTAGAGGTACGACTCAAGACTCCCAACGGCCCACCTGTTGAGCCACCCATAGAGCCACCTGTGGACCCCTGTGGTAAACCGCCGGCTGGGTCCAAGCGTCTTGCGGACATGAACTGGAGTAAGAACCAAGGTAAAACTTTTATTAATTTGCAATCAGGTAAGATCAGCTATAGTAAATTTAAAACCACAGGAAACGCAGGTTATCTGGGTCAAATAGGGTTTGCAAGTGTCGGTGGGGGCTCACGTTACTATAAGCGCATGTGGATATCTGAATGTCCTGGCCGGGAAGTGCTCCCGAATGACCGCAGATGTGAAAGGAAAGGCGGGGAGAACGGCACTATCAGCTGGGGACAAAACCCAGATGCACGGGGCAGATGTCACTTGAAGACAAATACCAGATATTATTGGAACATACAGGCCGTTACGTGTTATGATGGGCATTATCAATGCAACGTAAATCGTGCTGGGTCATCAAACGGAGAACCATGAATGCTGCAAACCGCTGAAACAATATTTATTGATATTGAGACCAATGGGTTGGACCCCTCTGTTATCTGGTGTGTCTGTGTGTCTGTGTACCGAGGTGACGAGCTTAGGGTGTCTCGCACTTTCTCTGATAGCGGGGAGTTTGCAGACTTTATAGACAGCAGGAAACAGGGGACTTCCCTAGTGGCCCACAATGGCCTCTGTTTTGATTTCCCAGTATTGGAGCAGCTCTGGGGTGTGGACCTCTCAGGTTTTAACTTGGTGGACACCCTGACCCTCTCACGGCTATCACAACCCTCTAGGGTAAAGCCTGAGGGTATGCGGGAGAACAAACCACACTCCTTGGAGGCTTGGGGTATACGTCTGGGGTTCCCCAAGGGAGACCATGACGATTGGTCCTGCTTGTCACCTGAAATGATTAAGTACTGCCAGAGGGACGTAGAGATATTAAGGGCTGCTTACGTTGCTATCATGAAGGAGCTAAATGGGTTTGAGCCACAGTCGATTACCTTAGAGCACGAGGTAGCCTCCATCATAGGTAGGCAAGTGGACCTTGGTTGGAAGTTGAACGTAAGGGCTGCGTACCTGCTACTTGCGGAGCTACGTGAACGTGAGCTGCAACTGGAGGATGAAGTACATGAAAGGTTTATACCCATGGTACATAAGGTCAGGGAGATCATACCTAAGATCAAGAATGACGGTAAACTCAGTGCTGTGGGGATCAAGTTCCTGGGCGAATCTTGTACAACCCTTGTTGGAGGGGCCTTTACCCGTGTTGATTACCCTGACTTTAACTTAGGGTCACGTAAGCAGATCGGGAAGTACCTACAGCATTTTGGTTGGAAACCTAAACAATTTACACCTAAAGGTCAGCCAATTGTGGACGAGACTGTCCTTGAGGGTGTGGACATACCTGAGGCACAGTTGATTGCAGAGTACCTGACAGTGGGCAAGCGTGTTGCTATGATCCAATCGTGGGTAGACTCTGTGGACGAGGATGACCGTGTGCATGGCTATGTCAACTCCAACGGGGCTGTGACTGGCCGTATGACACATAGCGACCCAAACGTGGCACAGGTACCGGCCAAAGGTAAGCCATACGGGGAAGAGTGTAGAGCACTGTGGACAGTCAAAGAAGGATACAAACTGGTAGGGGCAGACGCCAGTGGCCTTGAGCTACGAATGCTTGCACATTATATGAATGACCCTGAGTTTACTCATGCGGTCTGTGAAGGGAGGGAGGAAGATGGCACGGACATACACACAGTTAATCAGCGAAGAGCAGGCCTTGCTACGCGGCGTCAAGCAAAGACTTTCATCTACGCTTTCCTATATGGAGCTGGAGATGGCAAAATTGGTGAGATCGTTGGAGGAGATAAACAAGATGGAGCAAGGCTCAAGGCCAAATTTCTCAAGGCCACACCTGCCCTCCAAAAGCTCAGAGGTCGAGTGGAAGTGGCTAGTAGAAGAGGATGGCTCAAGGGGTTGGACGGTAGACGAGTCGCAGTGAGGTCCACCTACGCAGCTCTGAACACCCTGCTCCAGAGTGCCGGTGCCGTGGTCATGAAACAGGCCTTGGTGCTTCACATGGAGGAGGTGGCTAAGCAGCATCTTGTGGGGGCCCCTGTGGGCAACATCCACGATGAAATACAGTCAGAGGTCTTAGGTGAACATGCAAGGCAGTGGGGACAGTCAGTAGTACGCTCAATTGTCTATGCTGGCGAACATTTTAACCTTAGGTGTCCTCTGGACGGGGCATACAAAATTGGAAACAACTGGGCTCAGACACACTAAACAGGAGGTTACAACATGAAAAAAAAGCATGTAGTCGAAATACTAGGGATAGTAACTCTGGTCATGGCTGAACAAGACATAGAAACAGATAAGGCCCTTATTGTCGTAATGAAAACCTTGGAGGCCTTTGACGTACCTATAAACAAAGGTATCAAAGACGTGGGCAAGGCCCTAGAGGGAGTGATAAACAAATGAAAACACCAAAGCTAGTAGTACCTGACATATATAACCTCTTGGAGACCAGGAAAACACCCTGCACCGCAGAGGAAGTTGAGGAGGCCATAGAATCCTTTGGGGAGGACTGCAAGGAGTTCATGAGGGACGCTATAGGGGCTGAGCAGGACCGTAAGGGTCTCCGCTTGTCATCCATAGGCAAGCCCCATCGTAAGCTCTGGAATGCCTATTGGGGCATCCGTGGGGAGGACTTAAATGGACCCACGTACATCAAGTTCCTATATGGCCACCTGACAGAGGCTATGGTGCTTGCCCTAGTGAAGCTCTCAGGTCACGAGGTCACAGACCAACAGAAGGAGTGTTGGGTCGAGGGGGTCAAAGGCCATATGGACGGACGTATTGATGGTGTCCTTATGGATGTCAAGAGTGCAAGCTCCTATGGTTTTAAGAAGTTCAAGCGCAACACGCTGCATGAGGATGATCCATTTGGTTATATACCTCAACTTAAAGCATATGCTCACTCAGAGGGTGACACAACCTACGGGTGGTTAGCCTTTGACAAACAAAATGGTGACTTAGCATGGCTCCAGTACGATGAGACCCACAAGGAGGCTCCATATGCTGAAGCAGTCAATTGGGACGCAGGAGAGAGGGTCCTTGAACTAAAAAAGATGGTAGCAGGCCCACTTCCCTCCGTCTGCTACGAAGAGGTACCGGAGGGGAAAAGTGGGAACATGAAGTTGGCAAGCGGTTGCGCGTACTGCGACTACAAGCATACATGTTATCCCAATCTGCGTACCTTTGGTTACGCCGCTGGGCCAAAGTACTTGACTAAGGTAGTGCGGGACCCCCGTGCAATGGAGCTGCCCGATGGCTTCTGATATGCATACATGCACTAAGTGTAAGGAAGAAAAACACAGTAGTTGTTTTAGTCCAGACCGGCGAAAAGTGAATGGGTGCTCATCTCGGTGTACGGAGTGTAGACGCAAGGCCCAACTACCCAAACAACGTCAACGTAAGAATGACTGTATTACTTACTTAGGTGGGGTGTGTATGAGATGTGGCGGCACTTTTCACCAGAGCGCATTTGACTTCCACCATAGAGACCCGAAGGAGAAGAGTTTTGGGTTGGGCGTGGCGATTATGAAGTCTTGGGCCACCATTAAAAACGAGCTAGACAAATGTGATCTACTTTGTGCTCACTGCCACAGACTACTACACTGGGAGGAGACTAATGTCTAAGTATAGGAGCGGTATGGAGGAACGTGTGGGGGCTGTCTTGGAGCCGGTGGGGTTCTGTTATGAGCCCCAGAGCATACCCTATATAGTCAAGAAGAAGTACACACCGGACTTTGTGTATGGTAAATTCATGATTGAGGTCAAAGGGTGGTTCAGGCCGGGAGATACCCAAAAGTACAAAGCAATCCACGATTCCATGGACTTCCATGAACTGGTGTTTGTCCTCCACAATCCACGTAAGAAGGTACGGAAGGGCGCACAACTAACTATGGCAGAATGGTGTGAGAAGTACGGTATCTTCTGGTGTACGGAGAGCACCTTGGACCTACTTGTGGAGTACGTAGGGGGTGAGATATGAAAACAAATAAGACACTTAATGAAATCTGTGATATACTACTAATAAGATATGACACTGAGCTACTGATAGAGTTGCTTCAGATATCAGCAGAGGAATTGCTTGAGAGGTTTGAGGATAAAGTGTCACAAAACTATGACAAACTATGCAAGGAGACATCAGATGCAGAATAAAGCCATTGACCGCATGGTAGGAGGGTCACACTACAAAGGCATGGTCATTGAGCCCATTGAGTTCATTCTTGCGAATGACTTGAGCTACTGCGAGGCTAACATCATTAAGTATGCCTGTAGGCACGCAAGGAAAGGTGGGGCACAGGACCTTGACAAAATCATACACTACGTAGAATTATTAAAGGAGAACCAATATGGTAGCGACAGTTAAAGTTTACTTGGTGGGGGACGAGCACGCAAACAAGAACAACTCGTACCTGATGATGACTAATGACCTCGCGGAGGCAGCTAAGTTTGCTGAGTCTCTCCCTGTGTCGCAGATCAAGACCATTACGGTCAAGGGAGGTAAGTAGCGTGGATCAGTACAGTAAGTTCATTGCGGCCTCACGTTACGCACGCTGGGATGACCAGGAAAAACGCAGGGAGACTTGGGGCGAGACTGTCCACAGGTACATGGACTTCTGGGGCAACAGAGGTCTATCAGAGGACGAGGCTGCTCCCCTGAGGGACGCTATAACTAACCTAGAGGTAATGCCCTCAATGAGGTGCTTAATGACCGCAGGAGCGGCCTTGGAGAGGGACAATGTTGCTGGATTTAATTGTAGTTATCTACCTATGGACAACCCTAGGGCTTTTGACGAGCTTATGTATATTCTCCTGTGCGGCACTGGCGTTGGTTTCTCAGTGGAGAGACAATACATTAACAAACTACCTGAGGTAGCGGAGGAGTTCAATGAAACAGACACCACTATTGTTGTTGCAGACTCCAAGATCGGATGGGCTAAGGCGTTTCGTCAACTCATATCTTTACTCTACGCTGGAGAGGTCCCCAAGTGGGACACAAGTAAGGTTCGCGGTTCAGGAGAGCGTCTTAAAACCTTCGGAGGACGTGCTTCTGGGCCTCAGCCCCTTATCGACCTGTTTATATTTACAGTAGATTTATTTAAGCACGCAGCGGGTCGCAAACTTTCTTCTATAGAGGTACATGATATATGTTGCAAGATAGCAGAGGTAATAGTCGTTGGAGGGGTTAGGCGTAGTGCTCTTATCAGCCTTTCTAATCCTTCTGATGGTCGCTTACGTGGAGCCAAGAGTGGACAATGGTGGATGGATAACCCGCAGAGAGCACTTGCTAACAATAGTGCTTGTTACACTGAGCGTCCTGATTTTAACTTTTTCCTAAGTGAAATGGTGTCCCTATATGAATCCAAGAGCGGTGAACGTGGAGTGTTTAGTCGTGCCGCAGCACAAAAGGTGGCTGCAAGGAATGGTCGTAGGGACCCAGAGTGGGACTTTGGCACTAATCCCTGTTCCGAGATCATCCTCAGGCCCAACCAGTTCTGTAACCTTACCGAGGTTGTGGTTAGAGCTGAGGACACACTTGACACACTCAAGGAGAAAGTTAGGAAGGCCGCGATACTTGGTACACTTCAGGCCACACTCACTGACTTCCGGTACCTACGTGCTGTATGGAAGAGGAACACGGAGGAGGAAGCTCTCTTGGGTGTGTCCTTGACGGGGATTATGGATCACCCTGTACTGAGCGGTAGCGTAGACAAGTGGGAATTAGAAAGATGGCTCACAGAGATGAAGGAGGTGGCAATTGCAACTAATAAAGAGTGGGCTAGTAAGCTGGGTATTAATCCCGCAGCTGCCATTACCTGTGTTAAGCCGAGTGGGACTGTTAGTCAGCTGGTCAATAGCTCTAGTGGCATTCATCCCCGTTTTGCTACTTATTACATACGCACTGTCAGGGCCGATAAGAAGGACCCCATGTCACAGTACATGCAGAAGGCGGGGTTCCCATGGGAAACTGATGTCACGAAGAATGAAACCGCAGTCTTCTCCTTCCCGATTAAGTCCCCCGATGGTTGCCTTGAGGAGGTAGGGGCCCTAGAGCAGTTAAAGCTGTGGAAAGTGTACCAAGACCACTGGTGTGAACACAAACCCTCCATCACTGTATACTACTCAGACGATGAGTTCTTTGAGGTCTGTCAGTGGATGTGGGCGAACTTCGATGTCCTCTCAGGTATCTCCCTGCTGCCCAAGAGTGACCACACATACCAGCAAGCACCCTACCAAAAGATTGACCAGGAAACATATGAGGAACTCTTGGGGGAGATGCCTGAGTTCGATTGGGATGCCTTGGCCACTTTTGAGTCAGAGGACAACACCACAGGGGCACAGGAGTTAGCGTGTACCGCAGGGGTGTGTGAAATGGTGGATATCACATGATCCCTAATGAGTGAACGTCACGGAAGTGGACTAGCGTACACAAAAAACCCCCGTACACAGATCGTGAACGAGGGTAAATAGTGTACAACTGGAGCTGTTTTTTTCGTTTATCCGAAGATTGGCTTAAGGAGCCTCACGTATAGCCGGATGCCATGGTACTGCCACTGTCTCCTAAGCCAACCCATGCCCCCCATCTTGAGTACTCTCTTGTACTCTTTGTCAGCCCTTTTGCGGTAAGCTGCGGGTAGCTTGGTGTCCTCTATGAGGTTACACAGACCATCGTGTACTAGAGAGGCCAGGATTACCGCAGGGGTATCCACAGCACCAGTACCAAAGTCCCACTTAAATCCCCTTTCAAAACACATCCTACCGTCTTTCAAAATAAGAACTTTATTACCCTCAGCTTGCTTACCTATCACTTCAGTGTCGAAGTAAAAGTCCTCCACGAGGACACCTCCTGCATCGCATAGGTCATATCTGGGCATCATTACTTTGGCCATCGTGCTGGAGCTCCTGTACGTGAATCAACATGTGTAAAACTTTCATAACTACCGATACCCAATTCCTTGTGGTACGTTAGGTCGAGGTACCGCTGTACCATCTTTGGCAGGACACCCTCTACAGTGAAGTCACAGGCGCGGCCCACGAGGTGCTGTGACTTAGGTGCTCCCTTGACCTTCTTGTTACGCTCAGGGCATCTGGAACCACTTGAGACATGTATAGGGGCGTCATAATACTGGCGTACCCCTTCGAGTATCTCAAGGAGCCTTGTGTCCACGGTGTCAAAACCGCAGCCACACTTACAGGCAAACTCTTTACGCGAGAAGTTGGGGCTGAGGTCACCCATTACTTTTCTGGTTCCAAGGCATTAGCACCAGCCACCCCAGCACCTGTCAGCATACCACCCACACGCCATTGTTCGGCCCTCACAAATTCCTCACTAGGACGCTCCTTTATGAAGCTCTCCAATAAGTCCTTGTACTGAACGTCTGCATTAGGCGTTGGTGGTCGTTGCTTAGGTAATTTCTCAGCGGCTGTCTTCCGTGTTGCTTTAGAAATTAGCGGATCAAAGTCAGCTGGTTTAATTTTAAAGATGGTAGAGTTCATGGCAGGGGACATACCTACCAGATCATTGCTAAGTATATTACCAACTATTGCACCGGCCACCGGCAGGTTCTCACCAAAGTCGTGTTTGTCCAACATCACAGACATGAGAGTTCCATCATTCCTATACTTAGCGACCCAACCCACACCACCCTCTACGATGGACTTACCTATAAGACTACCCTTAAGCCATACACCATCATCATCAAAGTCTAGAATCCTAAACTGATTGGTTTTTCCTTTCTGTTTACCCTCTGCCTTAACCCAAGCATCTTGAAAGGTCTCCATGTTGATCTTACCATTAGCGTTATACTCATCCCAGTTAGCTTTGAAGAGCTTGCTCATGGTACCGTTGCTGGGATTCCCATATACCACATCGCTGTAGTGATCCCCACCTAGGCTCGAAGGTGCCTTCATGCTAACAAGCTGCATACCCTCAGGGTAAGCCCCCTCAATGTAATCCTCAAGGTACTTGGCTTCATCGATATTCATCTCATGTCTCTTTGTCTTAGGATTGCGTATCCTCTTACCAGCCTTCGGATGTGGTGTGTCGGTTTTTCCGATTGTCTCTGGGTATACTCTAAACTCACCGTTAGCCTTACGTACATATTCAAAACCACCTGTCTCTACGTCCCCCGCGTGCTCACGCAACATGGACATTATAATTCCCGGCTCGTAGGGTGTAGGGGGTTCCAGCATAGTACGTTCTTGCATTTCCCTTAGAGCAGGGGAAAGATCAGCTATTTTAGTGCCTGCTTGCGGAGCCACATAACCGTTGTAGATCATTTGGGCTGTGCCTTCCTCTATGGCTCTGTTATAATCTTCCTGCTTACTCTTGAGGTAGTGCCTACGCCACTTCTCGTTGTCCCATAGACGGTCAAACCTAGGTTGCCTTAAGAAAGGAATAGGATAGTCTAGATTAGGTTTAAACTGGTCCGCAGGTGCTCTCTTACCACCCCCAGCCAACACAGGCACGGGCCCCTCATGCCTCCTAAGCATCTTCTCAACAAGACGCTGTGAGTTGCGGGATACTTTATGCTGGGTGTAACCGGCACGTGCCGTGGGGCTCAAGCGATCTAAGACACCTCTTATCCAGTCCCTACCTAGGTTTGTAGCAGCACCTACGTACTTTCGTTTAGTAACTATCTCCGGTTCAAACTGAGGGGGGTTTGGTCCTTTAGGCTTCCCCCTCCAATCTACTGTTTTACGGTTTATCCCTGAGGGGTCCTTGACGTACATCATGAACGCCTCACTTAACGAGGGAAGCTCTTGTCCTGGTCCGTACCACTTGTCTAAGTAATCGCTCAGGCCAGAGATGATAGCACCTTTGTCGAAGCCTTTTTCGACTCCCAACGCAGTTATTAAGGCCTTTCCTCTCTTATAGGCAGCACCAGCTAAGCCTAAACCGGGATCAATAAATGTTTCCAATACGTCATTGATCCATTTGTTAGGAATTTCTTGCATTGAGGCTGTTGGTACTGGATGTTCTTCGCCGGGTAAACCAAAGACTAGGTTCTCTATCATAGGGTTCCCATAGATAACAGGAAGCGTGGTAGTGCCCTCATCGTCAGCAATGAACTCGTAGTTTTCTTGCTGTGTCAAGCCTCTCCAAGCACCTACAGGGCCCTCTTGCACAAGCCCTTGGGTAGCATTGGAGGAGGCATCCACCACTGTACCAACCGCAGAAGCTGCCTTACCAAGGAAACCCTCAGGGAGATTAGGGATGTCCACGCGCCCCTCCTGGCCCCTAGCAATCTCGGCTATCTCCTCAGCGTTACTGGGTGGCAACAAAGACTCACGAAGGCGTACCATACTAGGGGGTTCAGATGCCATTAGTTAGCTGCCTCTTTCAAAGGTGGTCTCTCGTCTTCACTTGTTTGTTGCTTTATCATTTCAATAAGAATTAGACGATCTGCCTTGAGTGTTTCAATCATCATGTGATTTTCACTAGCGTTGATGCTTTTGTTCACTGCCGCTAACAAGCTACCAAGGGCTTTCTTGGAACCGGAACCTGTGATGCCCTTGTATCCCAAGTAGCCACCGAGTGCCACAGTAGCCGCTGCGGACACTGGGGTGGCTAAGGGGGCCGCAGCCACCGCTGTAGCACCAAGGGCCAAGGGGGTCTTAGGTAGGTGACCCAAACGAGCTACGTTATGCCACAGGCGTTTCACTGTGTTCTCTTGTTCATCAAACATACGCTTACGTAGGATATCGTATCCAGAGAGCATTAGATGTTGGTGTCTGAGAGAGTGATAGATGTCTGAGTTCGGTAGGGCCTTCATAACAGCGTTGTTCAAAGAGTCACGCACTGTCTTGTTGACCAGTGTAATAGCGGTGTCCTTTTGACCTGTGGCATCAAACTGATTACCACGGGCCCTAGCCACCTCAATGTCAAACTTACGGCGCATGTTCAATAACTGGAGTGCTGTGGGGTTGGGCCCTAACTCAGCAAACATCTTATCAGCAGTCCTTAGGAAGTTTTGTGCCATCTGTTCACCATCGCCCACCAGCAACTCAGCGTTGGGTAGGTTCTGGAGGTCATCAATACCCGCTTGGATGTCCTCTCTAACGGAGGCAATGTCCACCTTGGGGTTACCACCGTCCCTGATGGTTTTATCAAGGGCCTTCTTTTCACTGGCCACTTTTTTACTGACAGCATGTTGGTTATGGTTAAAGGTCCTGTTGGGGTCCACCACATCTGAAATAACAAGTGCCTCAGTAATCTCGTCCTCACGCATAGTCCCTCTGTACTTACGGGTACGTAGGGGAAGGGGCCCCTCAGAGGTTATACCCTCACCTATCTTATTCTCAGGGTAGACAAGCTCCTTAATACCCTCACGCCGCTGATTGATACTTTGAGTAGTGCCTTTGCGTTTGAGTAGTCTACTTACGCGACCTACTGTTTTGTCAAGCACAGGGCCTATCTTAGTGGGAGGCAGTAAAGCCGATGTGACATCAAAGACAGACGACATATCGTTAGCCAGCACAGGGTTGTCGTTAGCCCAGTTCGTGAACGCCTCGTACCCTTGCTTAAGTGCCTCTACACCAGCCATAGCTTTTGGGTTCTCTTGGAGGAACGCGGTAACAGTCTCACCAGCGGCTGTCATTCCTTTCTCCACCAAGTCACCTACACCGTCCTGTATTTCCTGAGGGGTGAAGGAAGTAACAACATCTATAGCTCTACCTGCTCCGTACTCAATACCCGCAGCTGCCATATGTGCTGACGGAGAGATATAAGAAGGACCAAAGGTTCCCTTGCCCATCCTCTCAAGAGCTTTATCAGTAGTCGCTTGTCCCTTTGTGTTGAAATCATCTACACTAGCAGTAAGTCTATCAGCAAGCCCACCCAGCTCATCGGCTACGGGAGTAGCTACATCAGCAACAATAGAGGCTACGGGAGTAGCTACATCAGCAACAATAGAGGCAGGGTCCATGGGAGGGGGTGCAAAGTCCTCCTCAGTAGCAAAGCCCTGAGCTATGGCATTAGCTTTAACCTGCTCCCTTGTAGCGTCTATAGGGACACCATGATACTCAAAACCATTAGGTAGTTTGACAGAATGTGTGCCCTGTACGTTAATTCCCACTCGGTAGGTCCTCCCATCGACCACTTCCGCTGCCCGAAGGGACAGTGTTCATGGGTCTTGCTGCTATCTCCAGAAGAGCGAAGGTTGACGTGTCCATGCCCTGTTTGTTCAAGGTACCCAGTATCTCGCTGTGCTTAGCACGTATGTTCCTAGCAGCGGTGCGCTGGGCCTCTAAAAGCCACCTGAGGGTAACTTCGTCAACAGCCACATCCCCACCCGCGATCTTCTCAGCATACTTTCTGTCTTGGTCAGACAGACCAGTACCGGAACCAAACGCCTTAATTATAGTGGCTACTTGGTTACCCATTGTAGCTATGTATGCTTGTGCGTTCTGCGCTTTCTTGGCCCACTCAGGTGCTATCCCAAGCTCACTTGCGATACGGCCAAGTGCTATCTCAGCACCAGAAAAGAAGCCAGTGGCTGTGCCTTGGCCTAAGAGACTAAGAGCCCTATCGGTAACCTCAAGGGTCTTGGCAGCGTCTACTGCGCCCTCCTGAAGCTGTTTAAAGTTATCAATAGCAAGGTCCGTAGCTGCTTGTACCAGCTTGTCAGCGGCAGACACAACTTCCTGTGTTTTCTGTACGGCCTGTTGGAGCTGTAGGTCCTCAGGCCTATATCTCGTGCCGTCCTTCCACACACGTCCGTGTTTATCGGTAGCCAGCATTATGGACTTACCTTGTGCATCTGTGAAGGCCTTAATTGTACCTGTTTCACCGTCTAGGACTTGGAGTAACTCTTCGTTGGTCAGGTCCTTAAGGTCCTTTTCATATTCCTCCATGGTGAAACCCGCTTGACGGGCCATGACCCTACGTCCAGGTTCACCACGATCAAAGAGTATCTTACGCCTCTCCTCTTTCTCAATTGTCTTAGCTGCTTCCTTGAGGTCAGGGTGCGCCCCTGTGCGTATAGTCTCAGCTAGGTCTGTCATGTCCTGTGCTTCGGCACGGTCAGCCAGAGAACCCTGTGCCTTGAGTTCTTTAGCGCGTGTGTCAAGACGAAGCTGTTCCTCCTGAGCAGCCTGTGTCATAGCTAGTTGTTTGTCAACCATACCCACAGAACCATACAACGTAGCAGCCTGTGTTAATCCCTCAGGTGTCTGTAGGTCCAAGCCACTCATGGCTTTACTCATGTCCCCCATAGCCTGCTGAGAGGTACGCATATCCGCTGGCATACCCATAGCCCCAGCCATACCTTTGATCCCCCGTTGTAACATGGGGTTTATGGTATCCATGGATCGGGGGGTCATGCCAGGAACTCCGAAGTTATGCTGCTTACCTAAGGGGTTCTCTCTGATAGCCTGATTGATCTGATTAAACATACCTGATAGATTTTGTGCCATGTGTGCTCCTGTTTACTTAGGTTGCTGGGGTTCGGGGGTTAGGCTACCCCCAGCCGAGTGCGTCTGATATCCAATCACCAGCCCCTTGAGCAACATTTGAGCCACCTGCAATCATATCACCGAATGCCTGACCCTCAAGGTTGCTGTAGTTGAGATCGGTACCTATACCACCTAAGCCTAATTGTGCGAACATACCTGCGTTCTCTATTTGCATTGCATCTTGCAGTTGCTTCAGGTTAGTCCCGATGCCTGCCTGCGCCTGTAAGTTCTTCTGTGGTAAGTAAGCTGAGGACAGCAAACCTTGTCCACGTTCAAATTGATTGTTAAGTTCATCCTGCGTGAATCCCATGGCCTTGAGCATAGCAGTCTGTTGACCCTCTTGCTGGGCCTTGGCCATCGCCAGTTCCTCAGGGGAACCTCCGTAACGCTCACTGCGTATACCTGAGCGGCCCTGTCTCGCAAGACGTTCACGCATCTCAGCGGCCTGTCGATCCTGTCCCGGCTGCCACGCGGCCATCATGCGATCATAGACTTCCTTTTCACGGGTAGCTGGGTTTTGTACTGCGTTAGCTAGTTGACCGGAGGCACCAAAGAATAGGCCCTCTTGTAACGCCCGTTGTTCGGGGCTCAGGTTCATCGCGGTTCTACCATCTGACATCTGACCCACGCTACCTAAGTTACTGGTGACGGACCAAGGTTTGAATTGAGTCCTTGAGTCTAACTCATTCTGCATACCCGCAACAGCACCGGAAACTGCGTCCCTGTCATCGCTCAGAGACTTTAAGAGTTCATTGTAACCATAGAGGTTTGTAGCACCTCCAGCGATATCACCTAAAAAACTCATGTATAAGACCCTCCGTCAATTGTATCGCATGAGATATCACCACTTACATTTATAGTAGCCCCAGTCAAGGTACCTGTGAAAGTAGGGTCAGCAATCTCTAAAAGAGCCTCAATGGCTGTTTGTATAGCTGTGAATTCATCTTCAAAATCAGCACCTTTTACGACCTTGGCAGCGTTACCTGAAGGTAGGGCGTCCTTGTCAAGGAATTTACCTGTTACATAAGTGTAAGCCATTAAAGTAGTCTCCCTACGAGTGCTTGTATGTTAATTTCTTGTATGCTGAACTGAGTACCATAAACATTGGCCTCAAAACCAAATGTCACGTTAGTACCTGAGCCCCAAATGTTTAGTCTGTGTGATGACAAAGCTACCTCAGACCCTGTGTACTCTGCGTCTACACCGCCACCCACTGACCCTGTGAATTCAGCATAAGTAGGGCTGGCGAGATCGGCATTATACTCGAATATCTGGTCATCACCTGAGACATCAACCAAGATAAGGTTGTCAAAGTCAGTGCTGTAGTCATAGGCCCACCTAAGGTTTAAAGTAAAAGTAGTAGAACCAAATGTGGTTATGTCTACCTGCTTAGGGAACTTAAGGTTAGCCGGTGAATCAAACACCTGTGGGTGCGTGTAGTACTTCATGGCTATAGGATATGTTACGCGCACATCTACTGCATCAACTACTTCGATTATCTCATCATCACCATCAAAATATTCATAGACACCACCTGACCCAGCGTAGTAATGAGCACCTGAGATGGACTTACTGGCACATTGGACAGTGGACGTAGGCCATACTGTTGTTCTGGCTGCTCCATTCTCCAATAAACCACGTGTGTCGAACACGTAGACAATAGACCGAGAAGGTATGAATAGTGTATAGAAACTACGATCACCTTGGTACGCACTCTTGATTGTAGAGTGGTCACTCACAGAGGCCAAATGCTCTCTTATGTCAGTCCTGACGTTACGGCTGATGTCCCCTACGGGTATAGACTTCTCTTGTATTGTGCGGTTAAGTGTACGCACACCTGTTATGTCCAAGAAGTATATGTCAGTGCCTATGTGCTGCACTGAATCCCTAGCTATACAACCTATGCCCTCAATTGCATCAACGAGGACCATGTTAACAGGGCCTGTCTCAGGTACCTCAAACAAGAGGATACTCCGTGACCCAAAGACAACCATGAAGTTATTGTGGGCCGCTATAGCGACAACACGGTCATAACCGGAGGGCCAGTGTTCCTTGAGGTCAATAGAGCCAGTACCTGAACCTGTGAAGTCATCCCCGTCCATTAAGACAGACCAGAATAATATACTCTTATCATCATCAAAGTCAGCAAGCCACATATGCCCAAAGGCAGCAGTAGCGCAGTTGGGGTATAGAGCACCTGAAGGTACGGCAGTGAATGTTTGAAGTACTGAAGTTGAGGTAGCAGGGTCGAATACCTTTGGTATTTCACCTGACTGAACACAGATACACTGATCGTTAAAAGGAACTAATTGCCAATTGTTGTCTGTGGCAGTTCCGGCGTGACCTGTGAGAGCTGTGAGCTCCTTATTACCACCTATCTCTTGCGTCCATATCTTACCGTCCGTACACGCAAGAAGCCACTCAGTTCCATTTTCCTGAATGAACTCCTGTACAACTTCCACAGGTAGCGTGATGTCAGAGTGGTTCTCAGTATATGCTTTGAAGCCCTCTCTTGAGGCCACACGTCCATGTCTGTCAATAACACAGTTATCTGCCTGAGCAGCAAACTCAATGGGCAAGCCCACCGGAGAATCCTGTGTGTTTAGACCGGCAAAACCAGGAGCGGCTATATGTATGTTCTGTTGGGGTTGTGCCATGTTATACAGTGTACCATATAGTTTCTTCTGGGAACTTATCTGTATCGTGAGCAATAGCGTCACTTAAGTGTGTGGCCGCAATCGCAAACAACTCACTTACTGGCGTGCCTCCTATCTCCCCTCGTTCACGTGAGGCCAAGGCAGTGGCCAAGGAGTACACAGGGAGAGCGGGTATCTTAAGTCTGTCACTTGAGAGTGTGAGGGTGTCTTGGTGTTTAATACTGTGGATGCTTAGGTTACAGGTAGTATCGTTGGGAGGGTATATCTTGAGTTGTTTCTCACCATTGAGGCCCTCCTCAGTGTGTGCCCAATAACGGGGCGTACCTGAGGGCACTGGGGAGCTATCGTTGTTTGCGTACTGCTTACGCATCCACGACTCAGGTTTAAACTCTAAGTAAAAACCCAGCTCCTTGTGTAGGACATCACCCATGTGGTAATGGTTGTCCGTTGAGTCGGGGAGTTCCACTACACTCTCATCTACAGCTACCCCTACGTCCTCAGTAGACCTTAAGGAGGACCACTGCCAAGCATCCTCTATGGTGTCTTTGGCGTCATTAATAGTAGACCCTATGAGCCTATAGAAGGGATTAGAGTCTATTTGACCGGAGGCGATAGTGTTCTCACGTAGCCTTATCAAAACAGCGTTAACAAGTTGTAGGTAGGTCATCTAAATAATCCTTGTGGTGTGTACTTAAATCCTGTAAAAGGGTACCGTGGGCCTACTGTGAAGTTCTGGAACATACCACGGTCCTCTGGTTGATTAGAGGACCTAGTGCCTCCACCGCCTCCACCGCCACCACCGCCACCACCGCCACCTGTGAGGGCATCTTCCGGTTCGGGATCGGGATCATCGTCCGTTATTGATGTGCGGTTAAAGTGTTCATCGGCGGGACCATCCCTATCGGGATCGTAGGCTAAGCCTTCGTAGAATCCACCAGTAACTGCATTATCATCACCACCATCGTCATCTAAGCTCTGTGTGCCACCTGACCAGCCCCTAAAGTCACGCTCACCACCTTCCATGCTTGTAGTGGTATCGTCAGCAGTGGTGTCCTCTAGTGGATCATCGTCAGTAGGCTGCTCAGGAGTACCTGTTACCGGAGGGGCGGGTGGGGGGTTTTCAGCGGCTAAGCGTTGACCCGCAACCGCTTGTGGTCCGTCCCCAAGGGACGACAACCAATCCTTAACGCCTATAACACCGGCCAATACGTTTTTGTAGCTTTGGTTGACCTCATTCATGACATTGAATACTTTGCCTTGAACGTAGGCACCAACTTTACCGGGAATGTCCTCAATTTTAGTTGTACCTGAGAGGACACCTTTTACTGCCGCTTGGGCATTATCAAAACCCTCAAGGACACTTTTCACAGACATGCCCTCAGAGAACACTGGCAGACCTTCGACACCAAAGACAATGTTTGTCCAGTCCGTCCAGTCACCATTGGGACCACCTTTCATAGGGCCTATAAGACCACCATGAGGCCATGTAGCCTGTCTACCCCATATGTCTGTACCAGTGGCTGCTTTAACCAAGTCATTGAGCCTCTCTAGGTCCGCCACAGGGGTGTTAGTGGGGATACCGTAGGGATTCGCTGGGGTACCTGAGCTACTTGCGAAGTTATTAACAGGCCCACCAGCGAGTTCATCGGAGATAGGGGTATTTGGTTTGTTCGGCTGGCTTTCGTAAATCTGCTGACCACTAGCAAGCATACCAGCAGCCCCAAGAGCACCCATACCCTCAGCGGCAGCAGCACCACCTAATGCGGTAGAGGGTATACCTAAAACAGTACCACCTGTACCACCAGCGGCAGCTCCCGCCCCCAAAGCAGGCCCAGCTAAAGCACCCCCAGCCATTGCTAATGCTAGTAAACCGAAAGTTCGTTCAGTGGATGAGGGCGAAGGTTTCTCCACTAGGGATGGAGTACCTATCTGGCCCACGTCTGTAGGGGTCCTTGGTGTGAACTGTTGTGCGCTTCTTCCGAGATATCTAACGCCCATATTAATGTAGTTGCTGTTACCTACACCTAAATCATAGTATTGGTCATTATAACTACCACTCACTTTAATTGTTAGATCATCTTTCGTGATGTTGTTGTCATCAAGTATCTTCTTAATATCACGAGCACCATCACGAGGGCCATAGGCGGCATTGTCTCTAGCGTCAGACACACGGTCATAAGTGCCGCTGGCTTCAGCCACACTGTCTTGGACTCGCTTGTTGATAGCTTTGACCCAAAACATTACATCTTCAAGGGGAGCAGCCATATGTATTACTTACCTCTTTCTTTCATAAAAGTTAGGGGCTCTCTGGGGTGTTCCTACTCTGTCTGCCTCATAGTGAAAACCAACTGTTAAACCGAAGACATCAGCTGTACACTCATCTGTGCTGGCAGCTATCCTACGTAATGTGACAAAGATTATTTCATCTGGCTCCGTAAGGGTTATCTCTTCCCCATCGGGTACCTCTGCAATCATATGCTGCCATGCAGTCCCTGATGCTCGTTGTTCTACGGTCTTAACTACAGGGGTGCCACCAAAGTGACCCTCTGCGACATCTTGGTTGTGCCCTAAGGCTCTTAGGATAGTACACTCCCACTGCACCTTACCATTGTCTGTGCCGTTAGTAGACCAATGTACGTGTATGAAGGCCTTGGAACCTAAGGGTTTGATGTCATGATTAATATGAAAGGGTTCCATGAACACATAGTCGTCTACAGCAAACTTCAATTCCTGTCTCTGTGGAGTATGTGTTGGGCCAAAGTCCTCTGATGTTGGATACTTAGCTGTAGGGACCTTAGCACTAGATACTGCTGATGTTAGGTCTCTGTACACCACACCATGTTGGTAACCCTCTGGGACAAACCTAGTAGGCATTAGTTTACTATACTATGAGCCAACACAGCCACAGAGCGACTTAGTATTTTGAGTAACTTCTTGGCACTTGCGAGGTCAGTCACGTTGTTCTCTATATAGTTGTTGATCCGGTTGGGACGTGCTTTTAGTAACGCAAGGACTTGGGCATCTGCCTTCATCAAAGCCAGGTCCGCTTTACGTGCATCTTCCTTCTCGTAATCATCGACCTCTTCGGGGGTCTTATCAGAGACAACCCAAACAGTTTCCCATTGGTCCCCGTTTAATACAAAGCCCTCTTGGGTTATGTTTTTTGTAGCCTCATCATAAGCAGGCTCATCAGTCACCGTAACGGGGAAGATGTTCCAAAAGGCCAGCAGAGCTTCTGTGGGGTGCTTAGGGAAGGACACCATAGGGTTATCTTTCTTAAGCTGCCTGTAAGTGTACTTTCGTGCTACACCTTCTTCTACTATTACATACATTATATAATTAACCTCGCTGTCATGGCGGCGCAGTCTGTAGTGCCAACACCACCTGTAAACTTCGCCACTGCATCAGTTGGGACGGTTGGATCATCATCATATCCCATCATCGTAGTGACGTATGTGCTTCTGGATTGACTGTCAATAAACGTATAGCTTGCAGGTGCTGCTGGTGTGTAATTAACATACTTGTAACCAGCTATGACGAGCCATTCACCAGACACTATACCTGTCATCTCAGGTGGGTTGGGGTCTACCTTCCCCGCAGCCTCCCACTGTTCCGCTGTTCCTACCGAAGAGAACCCACGGAACACAGCCCAGACCACTGCGATATTATAGCTTACAGCACTCATACCTGTGGAGGTTATGGTGGTTTCATTCCCATCAAGGACTTTGGTGAACATCACAAAGTAGTCTTGTCCACCGTCCTGTATACTCTTGTGATTAGTGAAATCCGGTAGGGTATGTGTATCTGACCCACTCATGCCCACCATGACCACACAAATGTCGCCCGGCTCAATGTCAATAGAGGTTAGGTCAACAGTGTAGTTGGCGTTGTATTCGCTAGTCTTACCACTGCCCACAAAAGAGGTTGGCTCTGCTACACTAGCAGCCCTAAGCATAGTGTGGTTCACTAAGAAGCAACTCCAACGAATGAGCCATACGGTTGTGCACCCACCTGCCACAAGTGAAAGACGTTGTACACATCTGCTGAGTTATCAATATCAGGTGAGTTATCGCCGCCAACCCAGACCATTGATGTAGGTGCCCAATCCAACGTGTAAGCTGACTCATCAGCGTCAACATGTAGGGTTACAAACTCTCCACTTTCGAGGTCGAGAGTGACACTTGTAATATCTTCTACCATCAGGAGCGTCTGAATAGTTCCGTTGACTGGATCAAGGGTCAATGCCCCTGAAGATGAAGAAACCGAGTATACACCCTCAGTAATCTCAGCCCCAAAGGTTGCTGCGCCGGTGGCCTCAAGAGTTGTGAATTTGCCAGTTGAGTGCCCTGTGGCACCTACCGTAGTGGCGTCTATTGTACCACCATTGATATCCGCTGTAGTGGCCACGAGGGAGCCAATGGTACCCAAGGTGGTCACCTGTGCGGAGCCCTCCCAGTCATCAAGACCATCCGGTGTTACTGCTAAGGTAGTGGAAGTACCTGTGTTGGTCTCATCACTGGTGGCCAGCTCAACAACACCCGCTACTGAGTCAGACGCAGCTACTTCCGCAGGGGCAATCTCCACCACAGTGGTACCATCGTCACGAGTCCACAGACGGCCATCTTTGACATTAACAGCGAGTTCACCCTGTACCAAGTCGGTAAACGCTGGGACCTCGGTTGTTACTGCGTTGTTCTTAGTTATAATACGTGTCATGAGTGCTCCAGTGTGTGTTTCATAACGTGTCCTGTTGTGGCCTTATGGCCGAAATCGCTTTATGCTTCACTTATAGTAAAGTTCTTAATGCAGGAGGAGGTAGCACCATCCCCACTTCCGTCTGTACCAACACTGAAGTTAGTACCGCCGGACAGAACTGCCACGGTAGCGTCAGGCGTACCCTCAGTGCCATCAAACCAAATACGCATTCCGTCAGCAGTTGTATTAGTTGCCTTCACTGCGTATGCGGTTCCAGCAGAAAATGAGATCGCAGATGCTGTGGCTGTGTCTGTGCTTCCGCCTGTTTTGCGGATAAAATCTAAATCCGTGCCGTCATAAGTAATTTCCCAATAGTTATTACTATCGACAAAAGACCCTGCAAGGGATGTTGTGCCTATATCATCACTCAAGGGAGTCCACTTAAACTCTATAGATACGTCTTGTGATTGGAGGTTGTCTGCTACAGGATAAGTAAGTGTGTCTTTACTGCGAGT
>Ga0208299_1001017_pt1 | contig 22302 bp, 26 predicted proteins | sample 15_taG_FD_184089 | JGI IMG/M metagenome (GOLD analysis project Ga0208299, IMG submission 184089) | Marine viral communities from the Subarctic Pacific Ocean - 15_ETSP_OMZ_AT15312 metaG (SPAdes) (version 2) | ecosystem: Environmental > Aquatic > Marine > Oceanic | place: Pacific Ocean | collected...
GTCAAAAGAGTTGTACAATCTCAACTATGACCTCGCCTTCGGTAAGATAACTCAAGAAGAATACAACGAACTTCGGGAGGAACTAGGGGAATGATATGGGATACAGAAACTGAAGACGTTCAGTTAGAGCGAAGAAACTGTCAAACTATTTTTGAACAGGACATGCTTGAGTATGGTCGCCATAAGTATTGGAAAGAATACGAGCGAGCACCAGACGAAGGTATTCCTGAGCAATGTCTTATTGATTCCTCTGTTAAAGAGTTAGAGTCTAAGTATCAGGAATGGATTGATACTATATGTAATTCTCCTCGCTCCCCCCAATGGGTTTATCCCTTGTTGGAATTAGGCGCAAGAAAGATGGCTGATATTACCATCCGAGCTGTTATCCGACATTGGATGTCCCCAAACTTCTGGGGTAAGGAAGAATGGAAAGAGGGGCATCGCCCACCTCTAGCACAGAAGATTGCTTTACAAATATCTTCTGATGCCGCTGATATTATATCTTTTCAGCGAGCTAAAGACGCGCATTATTTAGACTGGAAGAAACAATCTAAGTTTATAAAGAACTGGACACCCAAAAGATGTCTTGCTTTTACAAAGAAGATGCAGAAGAATATAAAGATGACAACCAAGCAACGGCATAGTTTTGGACATCATATGATAGAGATAGCAGCCAGCTCCAACATCATTGTGATAAACCAGAAGAAGATAAAGATAAAGAAGGGGTTCAGGACGTATTCCTTCGTTGAGTTCCATGAAGATGTCTTAAGAGAGCTTCATGAACGGCACGATCTACTTCAAAACTCTGTACTAGTTTATCGACCAATGATTACTCCCCCAATAGATCACACTTTGACTTCAAGTGGGGGGTATATTCATACTAATTTAAGAAAACCTCTAGTACAAAGATATAGATCTAATTTCTTTGGCGATGAACCAAAGCAACAAAGGTTTTCAGAACCCTCTCAGCTAGTACTTGATGGTCTAAATGCTATGATGAGAACAGAATGGGCTGTGAACTCAGAGGTTCTTGAAGTTATGGAAACTATGTTTAAGAACAATAGCGGCCTAGCAAACCTGCCTATATATTCCTTCACTAACTTTATTTTCAGTGAACCTTATCCTAAAGAGGGTACCAAAGAAGAACAATCGAAATGGCTAAGGGCAAAGGAAGAAAGCTGGGGTGATTGGTATAAAGAGGAACAAGCTAGAGGACGAATGCTGGTTCGCCTTCAGCTAGCCAAGGATCTAGAGGTGTGGGATTATTTTTATCACGTCTTTACTTTGGACTTTAGAGGACGCGCTTATACTACATGTGAGCTGCTGTCTCCCCAATCCTCTGACTCTGACCGTGGACTGATACGCCTTGGTAATAGACGCAAGCTTACACCCGATGGTGAGTATTGGCGGAAGATAAATATTGCAAATCTTTTTGATAAAGATAAGTTACCCTTTGATCAGAGGGTAAAATGGGCAGAAGATAATTGGGATATGTTTTTCGAGATTGCCAAAGATCCTTATAATAACAAAGTTTGGGTAGACGATGCAAAGAAAAAGAACAAATCTTGGCAAAGACTTTCGGCCATCTTTGATATAGCAAAGAACGATGGGTGTTCTGATATACCTGTTCAAGTTGATGGTAAGTGCAATGGAAATCAACACTGGTCAGCAATTATGGGTGATAAACCCATTGCTCATCTAACTGGGGTGTTACCTTCGGATGTACCACAAGACTTATATCAATATGTTGCTGATGAAACAACAGAATACTGTGAATTAAAAGCAAACGAAAACCCTTGGCTATCTACATTTATGGAGCACTGGAACGAGGGTATTGATAGGAAAGTAACCAAGCGGAGTACCATGTGTGAAGCCTATGGGCTGACCTTCTATGGGATACAAAGATATCTACAAACAGAAGGACACTTGGATTGGGTACCTAAAGAGAAGCGAACCGCAGCGATAGTTGAAATGGCTAGGGCTATAAAGGCATCGTTGGATAGGACGCTAATTAATTCTAATAGAGGTAAGACTTATCTTAAAGATGTCGCAAATATTAGTAGCGATAATGATAAACACCTGAGCTGGATAACACCTAGTGGTTTTAAAGTAGTACATTATTACACCCGAAGACAGTCCAGAAGATCTACCGCCAAACTTTTTAACAACAAAGAACTACACTTTTTTGTTAAGACCGCTACACCCTGTCCACGAACAGCGAGACAGGCTATAGCACCTAATTATATTCATTCTTTAGATGCTTCACATATGTTCTTAACTATCCACAAGCTAGTTACCTTAGGGATAGAAGATTACTGCATGATACATGATTCATTTGGTTGTCATGCTAATAATATACCGCTTTTAATGAAGACATTGCGAGAAGAGTTCAAAGAAATGCATAGAACAAATCTTTTATTAAATTTTAAACACGATGCAGAGCAACATATTGGTATAATTCTCCCAGATGTTCCCGAGAGAGGGGACTTAGAGATCGAGGGGGTGTTAGACTCTCAGTATTTCTTTGCTTAAAGGAGAAGACCATGACAAGAGCTAGTTATGTGATATTGAGTGAGGGTGACATGGAATACACGATAGATTACCTAACAAAATTAGCGTTGGAACCCGGAGATAATAAACACGCGAACATTATCTTCCCAAGCGATGGGCTTATGTGTATTTTTATGAATAATTTATTCCAAAGCTTCGTAGTAAATAGCGTACCGCAAGAAAATAACCTTGATCTCATATTAAACATCCCAGACGAACAGGAGAATTAAATGACAAGGGTTTTAGTAATAGGTGATCTACACCTACCGGCAGAACGGGATGATTATCTTGATTTCTGTCGAGACATAAAGAAAAAGTACAGAACAAATGCTACTGTGTTTATTGGAGATGTAATCGACCATCATGCTATTTCTTTTCACAACAAGCACCCCGAAGCAGAGGCTGCTCAACAAGAGTATGGTTCTGTTATGGAATCTCTAAAAAATTGGAGAAAAATTTTCAGGGATGCTAGTGTATGTATTGGGAATCATGATGAGAGAGTCCATAGACTAGCTGCCGCATCAGGCATCCCTTCTATGTATCTTAAAGACTATAAAACAGTATACGGCACTCCAAATTGGGAGTGGGACTACGAATTTATAATCGATGGAGTATACTATACTCACGGAACAGGATCTTCTGGTATGACACCGGCTCTCAACATAGCAAAGTCTATGGGAAATAGTGTGGTATCAGGCCATGTTCATTCGGTGGGGGGTATTAATTATACCTGTGGTCCGAAAGAGAATAAAATATTTGGTTTTAATGTACCAAATGGAGTTGACAGAGATCACAAACTAATGTATTATGGCCGCAACTTCTTAAGAAAACCAGTCAACGGGGCTGGTGTAGTAATAGATGGAAAACCTTATATGGAGGTAATGAATTGAGTACAGAAACAGAGATGAAGACCGAGAATACTGAGGCTGAAGAGCCAATGTATTGTAAGGTCGATGATATTAAGGCATTTATGGAGCAGGTAGTTATTGCCTTGCTCTCAGTCGTAAACGGAATTAATAGCTCTATGGAAGAGCTATCCAATAGGAGTGAAAATAGTGATGACAACGAAGATTAGTCCTTTTACCACGCACACGATGGACGTTGTGTGGTCCCATCTCCATGCCCATGACACCAAGTTTGGTGAAGATTCTGCTAACCACAGTATCACTGTCCTTGTTGACAAGGAGCTTCAGAAGAAGCTTGACGAGGTAGTTAAGGAAACTGGAGCAACTAAGATTAATGGAATGCGAGTTGATGATGAGGGTCGTACTCTTCTGAAAGCCAAGTCTAAGACTATGGTTAAGAAGGGTATCAAAGTATTTCCTTGTCGTGATGCCGCAGCAGAACGTACAGAAGCAGTCCCCTTTGGAGGTGACAAGGTTCGGCTTCGCCTTGCCCCTGCTGTCCTTACCCGTGATGGTAGCTTAAGTGTTTACCTGAATGGTGTACAAATCATCGAGAAGAACTCCGGTGGTTTGGGTGACAACGGTGGGTTTGAAGCTACTTCTGGTTTCGATGGGGCAAATTTCAAAGCACCTGAATCAACGTCTTCGGACAGTGATCAGGACGATGATCTCCCCTTCTGATGCCTGAGTGGGTTTTCCCAATCAGTCCCGTCGCAGCAAGTAGGCCCCGTGTCTCACGGCACGGGGCTTACTTTGCTGGCCCTTATAAGGTCTTCAGGAATGAGTGTATTGATATTATAGACTTCGTTCTTGGTCCAGACTTCCAGCCCTATGAGCAGCCCCTTAAGGTTGATGTCGAGTTGTTTATCCGTAGGCCTAAGACTACTAAATTAGTTATGCCTAAAGCCGACATTGATAACTTTCTCAAGGCTGTGTTAGATTCTTTGAACAAGAAACTTTGGATTGATGATAATATTATTCAATCAATATATGCCACTAAGCAATGGGCTGAGGTAGGAGAAGAGGGTTACTTTACGGTTGGAGTAGACTTGCTCCGGTAGCTCAGCTGGATAGAGCAACGGTCTTCTAAACCGTAGGTCGCAGGTTCAAGTCCTGCCCGGAGTGTATGACTCTGCCGAGTACAAAGCCTTCTGAAAACGACAGGTACGGTAGTACGGGAAAGCCCGTCAGACACGGTGGCTTGTGTCCAGAGTCAATCCGGCTCCGTAGCCCAATGGCAGAGGCAGTGGACTTAAAATCCATACAGTCTGGGTTCGAGTCCCAGCGGAGCTATTGGGCTGGTAGCTCAGTGGTTAGAGCACTCGACTCATAATCGATTTGTCGTCAGTTCAAATCTGACCCAGCCTATTAAGGAGAAGAACATGTATATTAAGGAGTTACCATGAAAAGATTTGACCCCGAAGAACTACCATGGTATGATGATGCATACTTTGATGGTATTGATATCATTATCGACCAAGAAATTCTTGATGCTTGGGAAGATGAGGATGAGGATGCCATCTAGTATATACTTTATTGAGAAGACTATTGAGTGGTGTCGTGGCCTCTTCTTAATCAACAGTGAGTATGTCATTGATTATAAGAGAATTGAACTAGAAGATTGTTGGGGTGTCACAGAAATGTTAAACGACACTTCATTTATGATCTCTATCCATCCAAACATGTGCGTACGCGATACAATAGCCACTGTTATTCACGAGATGCTGCATGTTAAACAGTGGGTTCATGCAGCAAAGAGAGATTCTTGGGACGACGGCGAGCAGGAGAGTGAAAGCCTGCAATATAAACTAACAGATCTTATGTGGAGTCTTGGTCTAATCTAAATAAAGGATAAAACTGATGGGTAGATTAAAATCATTCATGTTACTTGAAGGTGGCGAGGCAATTATGTGGGAGCGACACGGTGAGGTCTATGAAGGACAAGTAGAATACCTCCAGTCCGATACCCACTCAATGACCGGGGAATCTTATGTCGTTTCTCGGCAAGATGGCGAGGTGTATAAGGAATATACCGTATACCCCTCAGAAATACGTTTCGATAAGATGATACAGGCCAGAAATATTAAGAGTCGGCTTGATACACTTATAAGAGGAGAAGATTTAGATGATTAAATTACTAGCACTCGCGTTGGCAACGTGTATAATGGTAGGATGCAGTGCCACCAGCATCATACCGGGTATGTCTTCGATGCCAGACGGAGCAGTGACTGCCGTCTCGGGATCAAGTGCATGCTCACCCATGCTCGGGTGGATCGGGGGCCTATGTCTCATAGGAGGCATGGTCCTACTCGTAATTTCCAGAGGAACTATGGGATGGAGGCCTCTGATTGGTGGTATAATTTTTATAGCCATTAACTGGGCACTTGCCTTGTATGGTGGTTGGTTCTTCCTGCCTGTTGCTATCTGTACTGGTGCAATCAGTCTAGCATGGACAGGAAAGATTGTTTGGAAGATCGTCAACGATGACGAGATTAAACTTAAGGAGATGAAGCTATGATGGAATGGATTAATAGCACGCTTGGTATTATCTTTTATTCTGTGGCAATGTTCTCTGCTGGTGCATGGATGGGTCGTCCTTTGATGACGTGGCTGTACTACAAGATGCCGTGGACAAAGTGAGATTAAAGTAAAGTGAGGATTTAAATGTCTAAAGTTATTGAACGGGACAGGTGTCCAGCCTGTGCTGCGAAGGGCGAGGATACGAAGGGTGACAACTTAGCTATCTATGATGATGGTCATAAGTTTTGTTACGCATGTAAATATTATGAACACGGAGGTACATCTAAAGTGATGTCTAAACAACCCCCCGCAACCAATGGCCTGAAGTTCCTTAACGGTAAGCTTCAGGCCATTGGTAGTCGAAAGATTACTGACGAAACTGTACGCAAGTACGACTATGAAACCATTGAGAAAGAAGGTAAGCGGGTAGAGATCGCTTCGTTCTATAGGGATGGTGTAAGGATTGCACAGAAATTGCGTGGTCCTAATAAAACTTTCCAATGGAGAGGCGAAACATCTGGAGTTCCCTTGTGGGGACAACACCTATTCAAGAAGAATGGTGGTCGGATGATCGTTATTACCGAGGGTGAGATTGATTGCATGACAGTCAGTCAGCTTAATGGGAATAAGTATCCTGTTGTCTCTCTTCCTAACGGTGCCGCTGGTGCTGCAAGGGCAATCAAAGACAACCTTGAGTTTGTTTGCGGTTACAAGGAAGTTATCTTGATGTTCGATCAGGATGAGGCAGGTCAAGAGGCAGTCAAGTCTGTTGCTGATCTCCTCCCCCCCGGTAAATGTAAGGTAGCCAAGCTGCCTTATAAGGATGCTAATGAATGTCTTGTTAATAACCAAGGTAAGGCAGTCATCAATGCTATGTGGGAGGCACAGCAGTACTCACCTGATGAGATTGTTCATGTGTCTCAGGTTATCAATGAAGGAATGGTTGACCCCCGAGTCTATCCCTTTCCCTTTGACAACCTATCTGAGTTCCTTCTTGGCCAGCGTAGTGGAGAAATTACTCTTTGGGCTAGCGGCACTGGCAGTGGCAAGTCTACTATCCTACGTGAGGTTATCCATCATCATTTAATTGAAGGTCGTAGTGTTGGTGCTATCATGCTTGAAGAATCACCACAAGAAACGGTGGATGATATGGTATCTCTAATGATTAACAAACCTGTTCGAGCTATTCGAGCAAAGAAAATCATGAATGAGCTACGTGTGAAACTAGGTAAAGATCCTATTAACATTGATATCATTGATGATCTAACCGATGAGGAGTATGCGGATGCTAGGAAACTGCTTGAAACCAACTCCCTTTATATTTATGATCACTTGGGTAACTCGGGTCTACAGAATCTGTGTGCTCGTATTGAGTTCATGGCTGTATCTCTTGATGTTGACGTTATTGTTCTCGATCATATTACCGCTGCTGCTGCTGGCCTACTTAGTACAGACAGTGACTTCGACGGAGGATCATCAGAGCGACTCCTTATAGATAACATTATGAAAGAGCTTCGGTCCTTAGTATCAAGAACTGGTGTTCGAATTGATGTCGTCTCTCAACTTAAGAAGACAGTCAAGGCATACGAAGAGGGTGATCGGATTACCCTTCAGGATCTGCGTGGCTCTGGCTCCCTTGCTAGTGTACCAAACACAGTCATTGCTCTTGAGCGTGACAGGCAGAACCCTGATCCAGCTGTTGCCAATACTACCACTGTTCGTGTTCTCAAGAACAGGCTCACTGGTAGATCTGGAGTAGCAACATGTCTTCTGTTTGATCATGGAACTGGTAGGCTTAAAGAAATAGACTTTGCTGTTGGAGATGACGGAAAGGTTTTAACAGATGATGCGACTGGCTTTTGATATTGAAGCTAATGGTCTTAATGAAGTGGTAATTAATAAGAAAGGATCTCCTGTTCCAGAAGGGGACAGAATCTTTTGCCTCGTTATAATTGATATTGACTCGGGTGATACTTATACTTTCTCCGAGGAATGCATTGATCTAGGTGTTGCCCTTCTACGTAAGGCTTCTCTTATTGTAGGACACAACATTGCAATGTATGACCTACCCATGCTCGAACGTAAGCATGGGCCAATTAATACACCATACTATGATACCCTGATTGTATCTCGTATGATGTATCCTGATAAGCTTGACCACCCACTTGGTGGTAACTCTCTTACTTGCTGGGGTACACACCTTGGCTTGGAAAAGATTGACTTCCATGACTTTACAGAATTCTCACCAGAGATGGAGAAGTATTGTGTTAGGGATGTGGAGTTAGTAAGGAGTATCTATTTTCGTCAAAGAAACTTCATAGGTAAATATCCTAAGTCTATTAAGCTTGAGCATATGCTCTCTCGTATTATTGCTAGGCAGATTGACAATGGCTTTGGCTTTGACCTTGATGCTGCTGATCAGTTTGAACGAGATTTACTTATGGAAAAGGTGGAGATCGAAGACAATCTTTGTCAGATCTTCCCGCCCATTGTTGAGGAACGCTGGTCCGACAAGACAGGTAAACGTCTAAAGGATAAGGTTACTCACTTCAACCCCGCCTCTCGTCAGCAAATTGCCATGAGATTGGGTGAGAAGTATGGGTGGGAGCCATCTAAAACCGAGAAGGGAAACCCGAAGGTTGACTCTGCTGAACTCAAGAAGCTACCTTGGGATGAGGCCAAGGAGCTTGTCAAGTATTTCGATATTATTAAACTACTTGGTATGGTTGAGGATTGGATTTACCGTGCGACAACGAGTCGTGATGGTCGTATCCACGGCAACGTCAATACCCAAGGCACTGTTACTGGTAGGATGACTGCATCGCAGCCTAACCTACAGCAGGTGTCAGGAGACAGCCGTGCTCGCTCTCTCTTCAAGCCTCGCGATGGTTGGTTACAGGTAGGGATTGATGCCTCTGGGCTAGAGGCCCGCCTGCTAGCCAATCGTATGGCTGTCTGGGACGGCGGTGAGTTCGGTAGGTCTGTATTACATGACGACATCCACACCGTAAACCAAAAGAAAGCTGGCTTACCTGATAGAACTTCTAGCAAGACTTTCTTCTATGCTCTTATCTATGGAGCTGGTAACGAAAAGATAGGCAAGATTATTGGTAAGGGTTCTGGTGCTGGTAAGAAAATCAAGGAGAGATATCTTGATGAAATGCCTGCACTAAAGATGCTGCTTAAGAACTGTAAGTTTCAGGTAGCAAAGAAGGGTACCCTCACTCTCTTAGATGGGCGTGAGGTTCCTTGTCGTTCGGCCCACAAGGCATTGAACGTACAGATCCAAGGAGATGGAGCAATGATTATGAAAGTTGCACAAACCATCCTCAATCACTTGCTAAAACCCTATGAGGGAAGGTATAATTTCATGGCTACTGTTCACGATGAGTGGCAGCTTGAATGCGATCCTGCTATTGCTGAAGAGGTTGGCGAGCTTGGGGTTCGAGCTATTAAAGAAGCAGGGATACGGCTTGGTTGTGTAGTTGACATGGACGGTGAATATCGAATAGGAAATAACTGGGCAGATTGCCACTAGGAGAAGAGTATGTGTTTGATTAATATTTATATTGCGGGGCCCATGCGTGGTGTTAAGGATATGAACCACGAGGAGTTCAACAAAGCTGATGAGTATTTAACAAAGAAAAGATTTTACAAGACATTTAATCCCGCTCGGTTCGATAAGGAATCTGGTTTGTCCGGTGAATATCTTGAGTCTAATGAGGGACTTCGTGTTGTTATGCGACGAGATTTACAGGACTTAATGGAATGTCATGCCATCTATATGTTAAATGGATGGGAGAGATCTGAGGGTGCTAGAATAGAACATGCCCTTGCTGTCATGTTAAGAATGACTATTATTTATCAATGAATTTTGTAGATACAGAAGTAGAAGCAGTCTTTTATAATGATAGTAGTAATGATGGACTTCCAGCTAGGTTATATCAGTTTATAACGAAACAAAAGATTGCCCATTGTTCCTTGAGATTCATTCAGGGTGAGAGAAGATACATGGTAATCATTCACCAACGAGGTGGAATGTACTTTGTACCAGAGAACAGATATTTCTGGCTCATGGAAAAAGAAAAGATTGATGTGGGAGAAACCACAGTTCCGTTAGGAACTGCCCCCATAAGCTTGACCCAGCTCTCTTGTTTTATTGACAGGCCGGATTTTGAGATATCCCCCTTCTTGGTTAATGCTTTCTGGTGGCTGCTTGGAAGACACATATCTAAAACATATCAACCAATGACATGTTCTCTTATTGTGTGTATAATACTAAGATTTTGTGGCTTTGATGTGAGTTTACACGTCACCCCACATCAGTTGTATAAGGAAATTTCAGATGGAATTAATAACAATCTCCGGACCAGCTAGGGTTGGTAAAACAACCATGGCTTATTTGATTGCTAAGGAAGCGTTCGCACTTGGCTTCATCCCTAAAGTACTCGGGTTTGCGGAGCCTCTTAAGATAGAAGCTGGTAACAGGGGCCTAACTAAAAAGGATTCTCCTGCAAAATACAGGGAGTTTTGTCAAGTACAGGGGGCTTTAAAGAGAGAGGGGGATCCTAACTATTGGGTTAACTCCTTCGAAAAGATTCTTCTATCAGTTTATGAGAAAGAATTACAGGATCTGAAGGATGGCAGGGGACATTGGGAAAGGTGTATTATTATTGATGATTGTAGATACGAGAACGAGTTGTCCTTAGCAAAGAAACATAAGGGTGTGTGTATTTACATGAGTCCCGGTAAAAGAATACTTGAGGATCACGATGCTGATTGGAGAAACCACCACTCGGAGGAATTATCCCGAAAGATTGAGGAGGGCGACGATGAATCAAAAGCCTTGTTCAACTACCTAATGCTCAATGATGGTGATAAGGAAGACTTAGAAACAAAAGTGGAGACGATGGCTCCTATTTGGTGTAATCTACAAGCTGGGTTTACTCAAGAGTTCCCTGTAACGCTATCTGATTTAATGGAGGAGCTTGCTGATCTTCTTATGTTTGATATGGAGGAAGATACTGATGAAGATACTTGAATGCCCGGAAGAGGCTATCCTTGATGGTGATATTCTGGCGTACAGAGCGGCATTATTAGCCGATACTTCTGATGAATCTTTTATCCCGTCCATCCTAGAAGAAATGCTAGCGTTCTGGCTCCCTATCGAAGCCCACGATTTCAAAATGGCTCTGTCCTGTAGCCGGACCCAGAACTATAGACGAGAGCTTTGGCCTAACTATAAGAAAAATAGGGAGACAAAGCCAGAACCAGATCTTTTGGGTGAAGTAAGAGAATATATAAGAGATGTTTACACTTGCCTCGAATTCCCTCGAATTGAGGCAGACGATATTATGGGAATGAACGCTGAGGACTGCGTTGCAGTTACCATTGATAAGGATCTTAGGGGTGTAGCTGGGTGGCATTACAATCCCTTCAAAGAGGACTTCCCTACTTATATTAGTAATACAGAGGCCGAAGAATTCTTTTGTATCCAGTGGATGGCGGGCGACAACACGGACTGCATCCCCGGACTATGGAGAATAGGGCCTAAGAGGGCAAAATCTTTCTTGAAAAAGTGGGGGGATTGCGATAGACACACCAAGATTATTGAGTTATACTGCGAAGATCGTTATAAACCCAAAGATACCTGCGATCTTGAGGGATATGATCTAGCATTAGCTATGGCTCGGTGCGTAAGAATATTAACAGCAGGGTGTTACGATATAGAAACAGAGAAAATATCCTTGTGGACTCCCTAAAGTTGGGGTATAAAGGATAGAAGGAGTAAAAAGAATGGATAATTTTCAGCAATTCATTGTGAAGAGCAAGTATTGCCGCTGGGATGAAGAGAAGAAAAGGCGAGAAACTTGGGAGGAATGTATAGATCGTTACTATGACTATATTGAATCTCGTTTTGAGTTATCTGGGCAGCTTGCGGACCTGCGAGATGCTACCCTTAACCGGGAAGTCTTCCCTTCAATGAGGGCTTTGATGACCGCCGGTCCTGCCGCTGAAGTGGATGATGTATGCATGTACAACTGTTCATATATACCTATTAATAATATTCGATCCTTTTCGGACGTGATGTATGTCCTGTGCTGCGGTACTGGTGTTGGATTCTCTTGTGAAGCAAGTGTAATTAATGAGCTACCTGAAATTCCTGAGGATATTACCCGATCGCATGATACAATTATCTCGGTACCTGATTCGAGAGAGGGTTGGGCAGATTCATTTAGGTTATTACTAGCTAATCTTTATTCTGGGATCCACCCCACATGGGACACTAGTCTCATTAGGCCAGCAGGTGCTAGACTTAAGACCTTTGGTGGTAGATCTAGTGGCCCAGAGCCTCTGGAAAAGCTGTTTAGGTATATAGTAAAGGTATTCAATAAGGCCAAGGGCCGCAAACTATCATCACTTGAGGTACATGATATTATCTGTATGACAGGTGAGATCGTAATAGCTGGTGCTGTACGTAGATCAGCTCTCATCTCTCTCAGTGATCTACATGATCGAGAGATGGCTACTGCTAAGTCAGGTCCATGGTGGGAGAGCTCTGGACATCGCAGATTAAGTAATAACTCAGCGGTCTACGATACCAAGCCCTCCCTATCACAGTTCCTCGACGAGTGGGCGGCTATGTACAACTCACGTTCTGGTGAGAGGGGTATCTGTAATCGAGAGGCGTTGTCTATGCTTGCTGAGAGATCGGGAAGAGAAGTAGAAGGAATAGACTTCGGGACAAATCCCTGCTCAGAAATTATCCTACGTCCAAAACAGTTCTGTAATTTAACAGAGGTTGTAGTACGAGCAGACGATGACCTTGATTCTCTATCTTCCAAGGTAGCTTATGCCACTATTCTTGGCACAATCCAGTCGGCCTGTACTAGGTTTTCTTACTTGGACTCTGATTGGCAAAGGAACTGTGAGGAAGAGCGACTGCTTGGTGTATCCTTTACAGGTATCTATGACAACGGCCTGATGTGTGGGTTGAGGGGGACTCCTAAGCTTCGCTGGACTCTTCAGAAGCTCAAGGATGTTGTTCAAGAGACTAACCTTGTGTGGGCTGAGAGGCTTGGTATCAATCCAAGCAAGGCCATTACGTGCTGTAAGCCAAGTGGTACAACCTCTTGCGTTGCTGGAACATCTTCAGGCATGCATCCTAGGTATTCAATGTATTATATAAGAAGAGCACGTATTGATATGCAAGATCCGATCTGTCAATTCATGATAGATCAGGGCGTTCCCCACGAGCCTTGTGTAGCTACCCCAGACAAGACCATGGTCTTCAGTTTCCCTATTGCGTCTCCAGCAGGGTGTGTAACTCAAGAGGGAATTGATCCTATTAAGCACCTTGATTTGTGGCTTGAGTACCAAAAGACTTGGTGTGACCATAAGCCTAGTATTACTGTGTCCTATACTGATGACAGTTTCCTTGAGACTGGTCAATGGGTATGGACTAATTGGGATTACGTGAGCGGTGTATCGTTCCTTCCCTATGATAATAATGTGTATGATCAAGCTCCGTTTGAAGCTATTAGTAAAGCTGAGTATGATCGTATGTTAGAACAAATACCTACATCTATTAACTGGGATGGATTATCTAAGTATGAAACTAAGGATATGACTACCAGTTCACAAGAGCTTGCCTGCCAAGGCGGAGCGTGTGAAGTTGTTGATATTACGGAGAATACATATGCAACATAATTTTGAAACTATTAAACGCAAGATAGGGATGGGTGGGAATGTCCTGCCTGCTGAGGTTGTCTTATGTTTAAGAGAATTGTTATTTCAGTTTGATAGTATTAAGGAGAGACTTGATGGACTGGAGACAAGTACCAAGAGTGGACAAGGAGCTGGTTCAGTATCTAAGGGAAAAGTTTCCGAGTCCAAAGTACAGTCCAACAGCAACAAATGATGAGCTTGTTAGACTAATGGCTATTCAGTATGGTATACAAGAGCTAATTGGGGCTATAGAAACTTTAATATCCTTACAGAGGAAAGGAACCTAATATGGGATTTTTTAACGATATACTTAGTGGAATTTCTGACATAACAGGTATTAGAGAAATTAGTCCTGAGTATACGAGAGAGTATGAAGAGACTAAAGTTCGTCGTCGAGTAGAAGCTGACCAGAGAAAAGCTCGGAAGGAACTTCAGACACGAATGAGGTCTAAGAATGCTGATATAAGAAGAAAAGCTAAAAAAGAATTCCATAGAATGGAACAAGATCACGAAGAAAAGATTGGCAAACTTCGGAGGGATAGAACTGTTCTTCGTAATAAGAATAAAGAAGAAGCTCGTAAGCGACTAGCCATAGGTTCAAACACACCGGGTTCTACTACCAGTCCTACTGACTATATAGGAAAGGTCCAGAGTTTATCTAGGTTGGGTAACTTAACACCCCTAAGTTCAGCAGCAAAAAGCAGAGGCCATATACCACCACCCCTTGAACGGAGTGATATAGAGAGGAGACCTAAGTAATGGGAGGATTATTGGGAGGAGTTGATATGCCAACAGGAATGAGTGCAGAAGACAGAAAGGGTCTTCTGGATCATGAGAATCTATTAGCTGCTGAGCGTGATAAAGAAGCACGGAATTTTCAAAGAGAACAAGACAAGTTACGACAGCAACAAGAAAAAGAAATACGCCGAGCTACCGAACTTCAGGAAGCTGACAGAATTCAGGCTTTAGAGGAAAGTGAACAGGCTGCCGCTGGCGTTGCCAGTACAGGGAACGAGGTTGCTCAGGCGGATAGAGACCGTAAGGTTACTGAGATGTGGGGAGCTTTAGATGCAGGACAAGATACCCGAACTACACCTAGTGTAGAAGAGCAGAGACCGGAGTAATCAAATATGAATACACACCTTGTAGATAGATTTAGAACATTAGACTCTTGTAGGACTTCTAAGTTAGAGAGATCTAGGTATTGTTCTAGTCTTACTGTACCTTCTATTCTACCTCCAGATGGTTGGACAGAGCAGGACCAATTACCGCAACCGTATAGTTCTGTTGCAGCAAGAGGTGTTACCGCTATGGCTAGTAGGATGCTCAGTGCTTTGCTCCCATTAAATGATACCCCCTTCTTCAGATTTGATGTAGCCTCAGGGGCTCAGCCAGAACTTGAGGTGTATTCTTATTTGAGCGATTTAAGTTATCAGGTTTACAACAAGTTATCCTCTGGTAATTTAAGAGAAACTATATATCAACTCCTCCAACACCTTATTGTGATTGGAGATGTGATGGTATTAATCGAAGATGATCTTAATCTGAGAATCATTAGGCTTGATCGTTTTGTTGTACGTAGAGATGTGTATGGAGATATTGAAGAGGTTATTTATAAAGAGTATGAGGCTATGGCGGAAGAGAAGGATAACGCGGAGATGTTTACTTCCTCATTGGATATGGACAGCCGTCAAGGATATAAGCCTCTCTACACCCAGCTTAAGAAAAAAGATAGGGGATGGGCATCAAGAACAGAAGACAAGGACGGTAACGTCACTAACTCTGGAAGTTATACCGTTCCAAACTTTACCGTCTTGAGATGGGCAGGTATTCCCGGAGAAAACTATGGTCGAAGTCATTGCGAGGATCTTATTGGTGACATCAAAGCATTGGAAGGATTTACTGAGGGTTTGATTAATGGTATCACTGCCTCATCAATATTCTGGATGGCTGTAGATCCTACAGGAATGGCAGAGGTTGATGATATCAACGGCACGCCAACGGGAGGTTGGATTGGTGCTAGACCTAATGAAGTACATGTTGTATCTCCAGCTGCTACTATGAATCCTCAGATTGGACATACTCAGTCGGGTGTCGATATTCTCCGTAGGGAATTAGGAAGAGCGTTCCTTATGGACAGTGCAGGCATCCCCAACAAAGATCGCGTTACTGCTACGGCTGTGAGAATGTTAGGCCAAGAACTAGAGAACGTACTTGGTGGAGCTTTCTCTGCCATTGCTAGAGATCTTATGAAGCCTTTGGTTTCTAGAACAGTATTCCTTATGATCAACAATGGTATGGTTGATGATAGGTTACAAGGATTATTTAACAAAGAGGATGGTCTGTTGGATGTTGAAATCGTTACAGGACTTCAAGCATTGAGTCGAGAGTCCGATCTACAGAAGCTCATGCAAATGGGAGAGATGGTTAGAAACCTCCCAGAGCCAGCAGCTATGATGTTTAGATGGGATGAGTATGGAAAGGCTTTAATTACCTCCCTTGGCTTTAATGCTTCAATATGGGTTAAGAGTGAGGAAGAGGTGAAGAAAGAACAGATGGAACTGGCCCAAGCACAAGGGCAGATCCAAGGCGCTCAACAAAATGAGTTGGCTGCCAATCAGATGGTACAACAAGTTATGGGTCAAGCAGCTCAACAAGACTTAGAACAAACCGGTGGGGCTGGTATCCAACAAGCAATGCAGCAGATGCAAGGAGTATGATAAATGACAATTGAAGCACAATCAGCAAACTTTGGGACAAGGACTGTGATAGCAGGATCTTCAATATACAAGACAGGCTCAAGTACAGATCTAACAAACTCTACTAATACTTTAGTATCCGAAAAGGTTAGTACTTCTACCACTAAGATCAAGGGTACAGAAATAGTGGCTGCCCTTAATATTGGTACAGCTTTTACTACTAATGGAACGGCGGCGGTAGCAGGAACCGCTAGTTTAACTTTAGCTGATTCCAAATATACGCTAGCTGATACTACCGGTACAACTCCTGCTTTGACTATCGAGACTCCTACTGCTACAAGAACGTTCTTTCAAGATAAATCAGGTACTGCGGGCACTGCTACCTTTACCTTTGATAAGGCTGCTGTTGTCGGGCAAAGCATTGCTATTACCATGGTTAAACCTGATGGGACTTCTGTTACTAAGGCTTTTAAATCTGCTGCGGTGGGCACAGCAAACGGAACTGAAGCGTTGGGTTTCGTACAATTTGCTACATATGATTCAGGGTCTGTCGGTGACGCAGCTCAGGCTGAGGATTCTGCTGCTAACTTTAAGACAGCTTTAGAAAGTGCTGCGGGTTTTGGAGATACTGCCAATGGTGATCTCGTAAATGCATATGCTAATGTTACTTCCGTTGCAGAGGGTGCAGGGGCTGCACAGGGTAAAGTTATTATCGAAGCTACTAGACCGGGTACTGTGACTAATAAGGCGATAACACCTACAGCTACCTCAGCCTCGGCTGTAAATGCAATTGATACAACTGGATTTGATTTCAGTAACGCAGATGCTTCATTTACAATACTTATTCCAACATCCGCAGGTGGCTTAGGTGGCACAGCTGTTACAATTGATTTGGATTGGGATATAGATACAGCTGTCGTTAGTGATGCAAATACCATTTCGATTGGTTGCTATGGTCTAACGGATGCACAGACTGCCGCTGCTATTATTAACGCTTTGAATGGAGTAACCTCCAGCATCATCGCCTATGCAACATCAGGCAACGGAGAAGCTTCTGATGACTTAGGTATCGTTGCTGCACAAGGTTCAAGTGATACTCAGATTACAATTACAATTGATGATACGGGAGAGGACACCAATCTTTCTGGTGCAATAGCTACAGCAGGTGGTGTGGATATGGTTGATGAAACCGACTTTACTGGTGGTACTAAATGGAACGATGCTTGTAGTGTAGCGGTTCCTGCGGCAATGACGGGTGGGGTTGATGATACAGCATCACTGGCTCAGGCTGAGGTTAACTTGTCTCATGGTGGTCGGTGGGCAGGATATAAGCTTGCGGAAGCTGTGAGCCATGCAACAAATGGGTTAGGTAACTATGGTCTTACGGCAACTAATGTGAATAATGTTGTTACGTTCACCGCTTTAGCTGGAGCGGCGGGTAACTCAACTACGTTTACTACGAACGCTTCATGGCCCCAACTTTCTACTGTCTTACCTCCTAAATATACTACAGGAGGTATAGATGCTACTCCGCCAAATCTTGCTTATCGAGTCTCGTTAGATGGTATCACCTATACAGATTGGACTGAGATAGTTTCCGATGTTGGGGCTAATGTTACAGGTATTAAATTAGGCACCTTTACTGTTCCTAATAGTGTTCCCTATATTCAGTTCGGTTTCAACACTAATTCTGGTAACTTAACTTCTAAAACAGGAAGTGTATCCTTTGAATTTGTAGGTGGAATATGAATGTCAAAGACAGTGGGTGGGAAAAATACAAGGTCCATGTGGTCCACGAACTTGAGAGATCAAACAGAAGGCTCGGTGATATTGATAAAAGATTATCAAAGATAGAAAGCAAGCTTGCTGTTCTTGATACTAAGGTGTATGCTGCAACATTTATCTTCAGTGCTTTTTGTACTGCTCTGTTTAACCTTGTAGCCGGGGGACTTTGATATGGATAAAGGCACGCCCTTGAAAAGACTAGAGGTTATAGGGACTGACTCTAATTCATGTCTCAAAGCCAATCATTCCAGCTTCCTTGGAAGAGGAACTAGGGATTTTATATTATCGCGGCGGCATGCCATACTAGAAAATAAGGGCTTCTTGGTTCCAGAAGATTGGGATACTTCTTGGGATATAAGTATTGGGCCTATTTGGACTCCAGAGCGATTAGGCTCGTCTGTTGTTAAGTGTTGGCTCTCCCCGGAGTATTTTCATCCGTGGGATCCCACATCTACTGAAACTCTAGTGTTTCAACCCCCCGAATCCTCGGCAGTAGACCGTACTATTACGTCTTCTGGATCTCAATCTGAAACTTCTGATACTATGAATGTTGGAAGTCATTATGATAATAGAAACAGGACAGTAATGGTATGGGATCTAAGTCAAATCCCCTCGACTTCTACAATTTCAGCGGCAACAATTACATTGAAACATCACTCAGATAATTGTAGTGGAGATAAGACAGTACAAGGATTTAGGCTCACTCAAACAGGTGTGAACGAGTCTTGTAGTTGGACCACGTATGATGGTTCTACTGGCTGGACCACAGACGGTGGGGATTACACAGAAACTAACGGCATCAGTCAAGTAATAGACTGCGATACAGGGTCGGACTTTGTTGATTCCTCCGCTGATCTTGTGGCCCTTGTTCAGGATGCTGTTGACAACCAATCAGGTTCTTTACGTATAATCTTTGCCGCCGAAGAAGAGATTGACGGCCCAGAATCAGGAGCTCAGAGGATTAAGTTCCATAGTAGTACGGCAGCCTCCTCCTCAAATAGACCAAAGATATCAGTGACATATGTAGACCCAGCCAAAGCTGCTAAATTATATCAGCTTGATGATAGATCAGGTAACGGAATAGAGTTCCAACAAAATGATAGCAGTGAGTATCTACCAGATAAAAGTGACTTACTTAACTCTTTTGCAGGGGTATCTTTCAATGGGTCGAATGAGTTCTCAGAAGATGATTCCCATTCCGGGGATCAAGAGTTTGATGTAGGAACAGATGACTTTGCTTGTGCCTTACTGATAGACGTAGGAACGGCTTCTGGAGGAGAGGATTTTATTATCTCCAAAGGGCAATCTAGCACTGGTTGGGGTATCAGTGTAGATACTAATCGAAGTGCTAAGGATATTTTCTTCAGAATAGGTGCTGATATCCTGACTTCCAGTAGTTCTTGGTCTTCCGCGAACGATATAATCTTAGTTGTTTGCGAGAGGAGTTCTAGCTACAGCAAGATACATGTTAACGGAGTTCTTAAGGCTACTTCTGGATCAGTACATAATGATGATCCTGATACCAGTAATAATGTTTTACTAGGAGCAGTAAAGACTGTCTCAGGTAAAGATAGTTACTGGGACGGAAGCATCTATGAGATGGTATTCCTCACAGGAACCTTATCATCAGATAACCGTGAAAATATTGAGGGATATATCTGTCATAAATTCGATAAATTAGATTTACTTCCGACAGATCATTCCTATAAAACAGTCCCACCAAGGGTAAACATAAAGGGTTGATGTATGGCTAAGAAAAGAAAACCTAATAAACGGAAGAAACCAAAAAAAACGTCTGCATCAGTAGGCCCTAAAAATTCGAGTAGAGCTGCTGCGAAAACGTCTCGCAGTGGTATTATCTCAAAATCTTATTAAGGAGTATATGATTTATGACTAATGAACAAGTTGAACAATCCTCTGACGGGACTCAGCTTAATATAGGAACTCAAGAATCTCAATCGGTTACATTTCCAACAAAAGTTGATGATTCCCCTCAAATTACGGCTGAGAAAAAGGCCTTTAAAACTTATGTAGAGTCCACAGGACAACCGGTTCCTGAGAACTTCACCGATGTTGACGCATGGTTTTCTAGTTTAAAGGAAGCACAGGCAAACTATACTCAGGGACAGCAAGAAATTGCAGATCTTAAGAGACAATATAATGAGCAAGGTTTACCTGAAGCTGCAAGTAATGTTGATGATGAAGGTCCAGCTGTAGGTGCAGCTCCTCCTGTATCTGAACTAACTTCTGAAAGTCCAGAGTTACGTATTCAGAAACAAGTAAAGGAAGAAGCTTCTGCTGAAGCAGCATCTATTGGTGTAGATCAAGAAACTTACGATGCGTGGGCAATGGAAATGGCTTCGACAGGAGTCATCTCTGACGACACGAGATCGTCTATCAAAGACAAGACAGGCTTTTCAGAAAGAATGATTGATGATTACGTGGCAGGCCAGAAGGCTAGGCTGCGTGAGAATTTTGCACAGGCTGCTAACATAGTTGGCGGTCAAGAAAAACTACAAGAAATATTTAACTGGGCTTCTAATAACCTTTCGGAAGAAGACCAGCAAGTTGTGAACATGGGTCTTGCGTCTCGATCATATGAAGTAACCCTTCGTGGGTTAAATTCTATGTATGGTCAAGCTGTTACCTCCCAGAAACAAGCTGAGCCAGCTCCTAGTAAGAACTTGGCTTCAGCTCCTGATAGCGAAGTAGGTATTAGGCCTTACTCTTCGAAGTCAGAATTTTCTAAGGAACGTAACAACATTAAGTTTCAGCAAGATCCAAAATATAGACATATGGTTGAAACCAGAATGTCTATCACGGACTGGAATACTATGTCCCAGTTCTAGGGTTAATGCGGACCCTTTGGTAACTGTTTAAGTTGACCACGCCTCCCCTTTGGATAAAGCGCAAGGTAATGTCAGAGCTAATAGGAACCCCCAGTAGAAGACTCCTTCGGGAATAATCTAAAACTTGGTATAAATTCCGTTTATATAAATAGTTTTAATTATAGGGAGAAAAACCTATGGCTTTTATTACAGGTGATAATGTCGGTAACACCGGCTTAACTTATCGTGGCAACGTTGGTGTTGCTGCGGGGACATCCGGTGTAAACCCGGATACTGGTGATGGTAAACTTTGGCTTCCTATTTGGGCGGGCGAAGTAATTAATGCGTATGACGAGTACAACATGTTCGAAGGTCTGGTTACATCCAGAACTATCGTTAGTGGTACTACGGTCGAGTTCCCAGTCACGGGCACTGTAGACCTTCGTCCAACGTGGGATGCTGGTGAGGAACTGATCGGTGGTCAGAACTCCAAGGCAACTACGTTCCAAGTCAAGCTCGATAAGCGACCAATGGCCGCTCACTTCGAAATTGACAACGTGGATCTCATGTTATCTCAGTGGGAGTTCCGTAGTGAGCTCGCACGTCAAGCTGCTATGACTCTGGCTAATACTAGAGATAAGCAGTTGTTCTCGTATATTGTGCGAGCTGCTCTCAGTGATCAGCTTGCCAAGGATCCTCGTCCATCGATGAGCCTTGACAGCGTTATGTATGGTGACAACGATGGTAATACTAGTGAGCTTGAGCACTGGGGTATTCAAGGAAGTTCGTCGACACAACGGGCGACAGGAGCTTTATCAGCTCTTGAGTGTGTTGAAAAGTTCATTGTGCATCTTCAAGAAAGCAACATTCCTTATGGCAACTTATATATGGCCGTGACTCCGCAGTGTTTCATGGACATCCGTTCGTTGGGTGTTGCTCGTGTTTCGACAGATCTTGACGATGGTGGTCGCCAGCCTTACTTCGGTGGTGTTGCTGATGAGGGTGGACTTGGTGCTGGTTGGAAGCAGAGTCTTGGTCAACTTCATGACTCTCTTGAGTACATGGGTTGCCGAATCATTAAGAGTAATCATGTCTTTACGACGGCGTATGATGTGGGTAATGTTACTGATGCTAACTTCAACAGTGACTTCGATCCGGGAGGCACTTACGAGACTGAAGGTCTTGGCGAAGCCAAGTACAACCTTCAGTTTGGTTCTGCCGGTGTCAAGGCAGCGATCTGGACCCCTGAATGCATCGGCAATGTCCGACTTCAGGGTCTGAAAGTTG
>Ga0208299_1001021_pt1 | contig 22279 bp, 28 predicted proteins | sample 15_taG_FD_184089 | JGI IMG/M metagenome (GOLD analysis project Ga0208299, IMG submission 184089) | Marine viral communities from the Subarctic Pacific Ocean - 15_ETSP_OMZ_AT15312 metaG (SPAdes) (version 2) | ecosystem: Environmental > Aquatic > Marine > Oceanic | place: Pacific Ocean | collected...
ATTTTGTTGACAATCTTTTGTATCTCACCGAGATTTTTTGCATCGAGCTTTTGCGTCACAGATGTACCGGCTTGAGGAATGTTTTGAACTGCTGAGCTCGTCGGTATGTGCTGCGGACGGTTGCCTGCGGTGGGGCCCGGCCACTGTCCACCAGCAGTTGTATTGCCTGCGGTGGGGCCCGGAAACTGTCCAACAGCAGTTGTATTGCCTGCGGTGGGATCCGTCAGTCCTAATAACTCATCCCACCTTTTTTTAGATAACTTTTCAGCGTCCCCACCGGAGATTATAGAACCCGTTGGATCCATCCCCGTAAAGGCGCTTTTAACACCCCCCGTAAAGCCGGACGGGCCAGACTGGTAAATGCCCTTAGCCCCTGAGAAAAGAGCAGTAGTGCCGCCCGCCAGTAGCGCATCCTTAACGGAGGACTTAAAATCCTTGCCCGAAAGAAGGCTGGATATGCCGGAGCCCATGACAGATGCGCCAACGGTTCCCGAGCCAAACGCGGAACCTAAAAAGGGGAACCCCATGTAAGCTGCCGCCATAGGAAGAACCACCGGAGCCGCTTTTTTAGCTACCTTCGCAACTTTTTTAACGGCATTTTTAACAGACCGGAAAACGTTGCTGAAAAAGAACTCCTGAAGACCCGTGTGGGGGTTAACGTTGGTAAGGTTGCTTCCAACTATGAACTCTTCCGGGGTCAAACCCATTTCCCGGATCTGCCCAAACAAAAGATTTTTCGCCAGTGGGTTTTTATTTAAAACTCCCATAGGAACAACCGTGTCCCCGGGTGAAACGTGGGCAACGTAAACATCGCCGTTCCTGCCAAAATCTTCGAGTTTCTTAACCTCTTCAGAAAAGGACGCGAGACCTCCCGTGTTAAAGGTGGCGGGAAATCCTGTGGGCACTAAAACATTATTCTGCATGGGGTTCACATTTGAATATTGATAAGGGTTTAGATCTCTTAGTTTCTGCCAACGAGCCAACGCACTTTCCTCGTCTTGGTCAAGGGCGGTATTACCCAGAGCATCATCCACTACGTCTGTCAAGGCAGACGAAGAGGTTGGTAACGCAGGGGAGTAGGCAGCAGAAGCGCCAGCACCATCCATCGCCTCTGCGTCAAGGTCTGGGTTACCATCGTTGTCCACCCCCAGCTCACCAAAAACCAACTCCCCAATTCCTTGGAGAGAGGTGGGTCCAGAACCTTTTACAAGTTCAAGGGCAAAAGCTCCTGGAATAATAGCGTGAGGAAGATTATTTTTTACTAATTGCAAGATTCCTGACAATGTGGGATTATTCAAGATTCCTGACAATGTGGGATTATTCTCTTGTTGTAAGGCTTGTTGTGCCGCTTGAATCCCAGCAGTAGTTCCCTCAGGGAAATCGTGGGCCCGCATTGCCGCTTGAATCCCAGCAGTAGTTCCCTCAGGAAAATTTGCAGCGTTGGCTTTATCCAAGGAAATAGCTTCAGTTAGAGTTAGTCCCCCTTGATCCCCCGCTTGTAAATCAGGAGGAAGATTTTGCTGCATAACCTCTAGCGTATTAGGTCCAATTCCAATTCCACTTCCACTGAACCCCCCCGGTGGAGCCCCAAAATCACCAGCATTCGGCCCTCCCGGTACATCAAAATCTGGTTCTGCCATTAATCGGATCCTAACATCAGGAAAGCTCCAAGACACTTGCGAAGACGTATATCTTCGACGCAACACTGCAATTGAAAACGAGCGTGTCGCTGGCCTCTAAAACAAAAGGTCCAGTCAAGGACACGTCTGCGGACTCTGAGGTCGAAGCTGCCGTGGGCAAAAGGACCTTCTGAAGAGTTACCGTTACCGAAGCGGAACTATCCGTTATCTTTGGGTATACTGTAATAGTTGCGCTGTGACTATTATACATCAAAATGTTTTTGATGATAGCCTCAGTAGCACTGGGGCACGTATAAAGTGTTACGTCCCCCGTGGAGCCCACAAGCTTGGCAATATTTTTATACGCGGAGGCCATCAGTCCATGAACCACGCCCTGCCGTTAGTGTCATCCTCACCACTAATTACGGCGGGTATTTCCGTCTTTGTAAGGGCCATTTCCAAGTCCCTGAGAATACGTGAAAAAGCCTCTTGGTCATATTGATCCGGGGCTAGCGGCATCGCCGTGTCAAGTAATCTTACCATCACCGCCTCCCGTCAGGACGTAAATCAAGACGTAAATCACCCAATGTCCACGTTACGTCCGTGTCAGAACTTCCTATACGAAGCACGGCTTGCCTCGCACGGGCTCTTAAATTTGCTTGCTGCGTGGTTGTTCCCACGGCAGTAGTGGAATTAGTCGAAAGCGTATCCCCGGGGAAATTGCGTGTTTTAAGGACATAATCCACGGTTCTACTTGCAGTTGTTGTTATGTCAACGTCCGGTATCAACCGGCTTATGGACATAAACTGCTGACCGTCGCCAAGATCAAAATCGGCGGACTCAATAAAGGAGGTCATGGCCTCCCCGTCAGCATTGTTCCCCGTCTCATGCTCATAAACATAGTTGATGCCACTGTCAGACCCGCAACCTCGGGGGTTGTCATGGAGGCCGTAATCCACCCACGCAGTTCGAGACAAGGTCCCTAAGTCCCACGTGTTTTCAGTGTAATTAAACTTGACATACCGATCTATTTCCAAGGAACCGGAACTGGGGTAGAACCAGAAAACCTCGTCAAACATCTTATTCGACGCCGCGAAGCACTTGTAATTCTGGGAAAGGTTTATGTCGTCAAAAACATAACGGAGAAGTGTGCAAGGAATGACCTGTATGCGCCCCGTGTACACGTAAAAGTTCTCTCGGTCCATCCAGAATACTTTATCGCCAACCGTTGTAACCGCATTCGGGCCAATAATAGATACGTTATTCGCAACTATACTGAACCCAAAGGTGTACGGCGGACCCGTAAACTTCATGCTATGGAGAGAAGTGTCCGTCCAGATTAAAGTCTCTTGTCGGGTTTTTTGTGCCGCAAGTATTTCAGAACCGGAAGAAAGTCTTTGTGACCCAGCCGTATTAGTGGCCGTGGGCGTCCAATCAAAGGGACTTTCCTGATCCGACCATCGAACCATAAGTAAATCCTGCGCCGTTTCACTTATGGGATTACAACCAAAGCAAACAACGTGTCGATCCGCGTCAGATACGCCTATATGGCGGGTAATAGTGGGGGCATCTGACGCCCCCGTCTGGGAAGCAAAAGTAGAGGCCCTGTTTCCTACTCCAAGTGTTGAATCCCAGTAAAAAGGCGCTCCGTCAAACACACAAAATACAAAATCCTCCCCCCAATTATCTGGCGACCACAACCTTATATTAGAGCCCGTGTCGGCGGAAGTATCCGACGAGCCATCCCAGCCAACAAAACTATTCGCTTCCTTTACAACCACACCGTCATCGTGGGCAGCAGCCGTAGTCCCCCGGACCCCGCGAACAACACCCGCATCAATAGTGTTACTGGATTTACCCGTGTACTGGATAAGCTCATCGTCAATCAACATCAGACCCACAAAAGTGACGGCGTCACCGCTCGAAGAACTCGCCGCCGTTGTGCCGTCATCTCCACGGGTTATGTCACCAAGTACATTACCTGCGTTTGTACCGTACCTTATTTTTTCACTGCCAATCAGGATGGTCCCCTTGGCGGGGAAGCCACTTGAATTAGCTACAGGGATAGATGTGCTGGAGGCCGTAAGATTGGCCCCTGTCGTTGTGGAAGCTGTTTCAAAGTTGGTTGCACTTGTTAGAATAAAAGAAGTTACGGAAGCATTTATGCCGCCACTGTCGTTAAGTGTTGTCTGTGAGTAACTTGTGTCAAGACCTCCCCAAGATCCCGCACCGAAGCCTACTCCCGGTATGACGGTGTTCAACCCCGTATTAATCTGGTACGCGGCAACAACGGAGGAACCTCCCCCCGCTGTACTACCAGAAGAGGCCGATCCCGCCGTGCTTATAGTGTAACTATTAGGGTTTACTAATGTAAGCTCATGTTCCGTGTTCAATTGTGCGGCGGTAATGCCATCCGTAGTTGTTGCACCGCTCAAGGTTACAAAGTCTCCGTCCACGGCTCCGTGTGCTGGAGCCGTTACGGTAACAATACCACTTCCGGATGAACCCGTAGTAAGGGGATTGCTTCCCAAAGTTGTCGTTGCACGGATCGGGGTGATATCATTATATAAACCCCCCTCCTCAACATACATCTTATCTTCTGTTCCAAGACCCATGTACTTAGCGCCACTAAGCGTGGACCACGTGTGAAGGGATCTTCCCGTGCCTTGGATTGTGTTACTACTTATGCGCTGCCAACCCCCCATTTTTTCGGGGCGACCTTTACGAAACCTGATTAAATCGGAATTGTACCAACCCGTCTCGTCACCATATGAAGTGGTTTCCCGGTCTACCCCCGGACGAAACTGTATCTTAGATAAGGGCATCCGTTACGCTCCCCAAGATCAACCCTTTGGATACTTTTCTTTAATCGCTGCTATTCTCGTTTTCCACGCATCAATATCTTTGTAAATCTCGTCTAACTGGTCGCCCCATGTTCCATATTCTGAAACTCGTTTGTCTGCATAGGTTTGGGTATAGGTGTCATCCTGATCAACAATAGTCGAAGTTCCAGCAGCAACCTCTTCCGTCATCCTAACGTAGTCAAAGTTGTCTGTGTTGTGTGGAAAACTTAACTCGTCCAAGCTGTAGTGAGTGATCCGATCCCCGTCTAAATGCTTTTTATACTCTGCCATTTTAAATCTCCGCTGACAGGATCAACCTGCCTGTTCCACCGCTACCATCATGCGCGAAGATAATGGCTTCGCCAGCACCTCCACCCGATGCATGAGTGACATCCAACCGGGCGTTTGTTTCACATACATGATCGAAATTCATCGATGAAATGTCACACCCTGTTGTGCCTCTTACCCAGATTTGCCATTCATCGTCTGTCTTAGTAATTGATGGCGCAGCCCTCATCTCTCGTTCATAGAACACAGACACTAGTGATCTAGTTGTATTGACCTGCGCCCCAGTCCACGGCATCATTTCATGGCCGGATTCTACCCAAACCTGGGTATACCGCTTACACTTTTCTACGGTCTCACCGTATTCCTCATGCTCAAAGTCGGTTTCTGAACTCCCAACCTCAAGCTGAACGCCAGTTAGGAAAAAGTTATTAGACGTGCTATCCATTAGGTTTTGCTGATTGCTCGTTGCCACATCTTCACCCGATGCCCACTGGTCTGCCGTCACTTGAAAGTTTGATCCAGCGACAAGAGGCCATACCAGACTAATGCCTGCGCCACTATCATCAGTGATTACCCGATCTGTGTTTCCCGGAAATGTTACACTAATTCGTTCCCATGTATCCGCTGAAGCCACTGTAAATTCTCGAACATAATGATATCCCGTATCATTGAGATACATCGCCACGCAATGTGTTCCGCTTTTGGGCGAACTAATGTAAAAACTTAAATTCGATGTTTTTGCTGTAGATTGTCCGAAACACAGGTCTTGAGCATTATTCCCTTCGATCTTTTGTGAAATGAACCAGCCCTCATCAGAGGCGACACCACTTTCAGCAGTCGTGCAGTCAACCTTCAAACATTTGCCAAATCCAAAAGAATTGGGTCCATCTGCATCTGCTTGGCTCAATGTTGCTCTAGCCTGCGGAGAGCCACGTTTAAGGAATGCAAACCTATCTACTTGTCCGTAAGTGTTGTCAGTCCCGCCTACTCCTGTTGTAGACGGTCTTTGGCCTACAGCACAAGAGCCATTGATGACCATATTTCTGCCAGCACGACCCGCTCCAAATCCTGTCGCTGTGCCACTGTTGGCGATAGTTGCTCCACTTGCCACAGCCAAAGTACTGCCGGACAGAACAGTAAAAGTGTTTGCAGTAAATTGGAAATCATCGGCCCCGGCAATCCTAACGTCAATCTGGTCATCAGTGTCCGCTGTGAGACTCGTATCCCCGTCAGCGTCGAGGATAAGTTCGGTTCCGTTCATGTCGATGTTTGAGCCAGTTTGAACCTCAAAAGTATTGGCTTTGAACGCAAAGTCATCGGCTCCAGCGATCCTAATGTCTATTTGATCATCCGTATCTGCTGTAATACTAGTATCCCCGTCAGCGTCAAGAATTAGCTCAGTGCCATTCATGTCGATGTTTGAGCCCGTTTGAACTTCAAAGGTGTTAGCCTTGAACGCAAAGTCATCGGCACCAGCTATACGAACATCAATCTGGTCGTCAGTGTCCGCCGTCAGGCTCGTATCCCCGTCTGCATCGAGGATAAGCTCGGTTCCATTCATGTCGATGTTGGAACCAGTCTGAACCTCAAAGCTATTTGCCTTGAAAGCAAAGTCGTCGGCTCCAGCAATGCGGATATCTATTTGATCGTCAGTGTCCGCTGTAATACTAGTGTCTGCGTCCGCATCAAGAATAAGCTCGTTACCGTTGATATCCACCGTTCCACCAACAGTAAGTTTCCCAGACAGGTTCAAACTGGACAGAGCGTCCACGATTGCCGCACCAGAACCAGCCCCGTCACAATAAACGGCCATAGAAAAGCCGTTGGGGATTGTGATATTCGCACCAGAACCCTGCGTAAGAATGACTGAGTAAGGTCCACTTGAACCAGAGTCCGTTGTGGCATTAATAAAGATAAAATATGCAGCCGTAGTATTCGGAGCAATAGTAACCGTATTATTCGCCCCAAGAGCCCCTGTGAACTTGATGACACGGTACATACCGTCTTGAAGGTTCTCCGTTCCAGAATCGGGGGAAGCCTCTCTGACCGTTAAGGTATGTGTAGTGCCGGAAAGCCCCACGGCTTTATATGAAGCTACTCGATCAAGGATATCCAGGTTATGGTTAGTGGTTGTTCCCCACGCTCCGGATTGTTCTCCAGACCCGATTTTTTCAATGCCGAAACTTGTTGTATACGAAGAAGCCATAATCTTGTTCCTATGCCGCTATTTTTGTCCAATTCGGCGTTTGTGTTGTACTTATTGCTGAGAAGTTAGATGTTTGAGATGTATCTATTTTCTGCCAAACCAATCCGCTGCCCGTAAGAGCCTGTGCTGAAACTCCCTCTACAGTGAACTTGAAGTTCACCTGAGTAGATCCAACACCACCAGCCGCTGAAACACCTGTTACGGAAACATTTGCTACTCCCGTAACAGAAACGGAACCCGTCGCACTAGCCGCCGAAACACCCGTAACAGATGCCACCGCTGCACCTGTAGCAGTAACCGAACCCGTCGCACTAGCCGCCGAAACACCCGTAACACTAACGGTGATCGGCATCACAACACTAGCCGAACCAACTGCACTGGCGGACTCAACACCCGTAACTTCAACAGGAACAGGACTATTCCACGTTCCTGAATTCCAAGTGCTTCTATCCCAACCAGTAATTAAGGCCATTACGCTATCCGGATAATAGCGTTATTCGCATCATTTGCAGGGTACTGAATAGTAAAGTCTCCCGCACTTGAAGATTTATCGCCGCCGAAATTAATCACAGCCACCGCAGGTTTTGCGGCATGGTTTGTTGTTGATCCGGTTCCCGCAGTACTTAAAGTACTGTTATATATTAACGCTCCACGGGCGCTACTGATGGTGGAGGAAGACCATGTAGTATCCGCGAAATCTAGGAATGCCGTGGGTACAGAACTACTGTTGTCGGAAAGACCAAGTGTGACACTACCTAAAGACTCTCCTCCAGCGGTATAATTGGTGCCACTGACTTCATTGCCCGTTGTGTATCCGGTAGTGTCTGCATCAATAGAAGCACTATTAGTGAACATAGCAATCTTGAACGTATCCGCACTAATTGCACTGGAGCCCGTTCGAGTGTGAGGCGTCCAAAAGTGGATCCCCGCAAGGGCTTCCGTCTTAAATGTACCGCATATTGCGGAAGAACCAATAGCCATTACAGCCTCCGTATAATTTCAGCAGTTTCTTCATGCCCCTGCTGTTTCATTAAAGCCCAGATAGTAGTACGTTCGCTTTGTGCCATTCTATTCATATAGAATATAAGGACTTCCTTCAACTTGTCTCTATGTTCCAGAGCTTGCTCCTTTATGACGGGAGGCGCTTCCTCCGAAACAAGCATAATTTTATTCAAAGCCATTTCAGCCATTTCTTCGGGGGAATGTCCCCTATTCTCTGTTGTAAAGACTAAAACATCTCCTAAGTCGGAAGATCCTACTGAATCAATCATTACTGAACGGGCCTTCTAACTCTATCGTAACGATATTGATCCCTTGTTTGCTTACCCTCACCTAAATTTTTAAGCCACTGTATGGCCTCCATAAATCGGTCTGTGTATGCTTTTAAAAGATCCGGCTCCCCTTTCATAAATAGATAGGCTTCACACAGGCTGGCATATAAAAGGCATAATTCTGCGTTTGTCCCCAACCAACTCGTTCCGTCGCCACTTGTGGTTATAGATGTCGGACGATAAAAATAATGTAACTCCACAGTATAATTACTATCTGGGGTAGGAGCCAACAGGAAACTAACGTCATCCCAATCCCCGTAATATTTAGGAGTTCCAGTGGTAGCTGGATTTGGTGTGTAATCCTGTAGCGCGGTCACCTGCTTATACAAAAGAAATTCATTACTGGAGGAGTTGATGACACTCAATGAATTAGGGGATAAAAAATCATCTGGTTTAGATAAAAACTTATTTCCAGAGGAGACCGACCCCTGGCTAGATTTTCGGAAAACATCTAGTTGGCACTCTTTTAAAATCCGCTCTTCAGCATTTAAAATAAATCTCGGTAATTGACTCACAAAAGTCGATTCGGTGTTGTCGGTATATTCCTGAATTGCAGTTTTTAGTGTGGTGAAAGTAAAAGCCATGTCACGCGCTCACAGTTACGGGACCGGCAGAGGAGTTCCCACCACCTCCCAATACACTCCCAACAGTAGCGGTTCCGCTACTGGCAGAGAATGTGTATGTGTTATCCGTTACTTTAGTTATGGAATATCCAGAACCACCCTCAATAACGGAGGAAGAGAAACCGTCAAAAGGGTTCACGGAACGAAAACGAACAGTGTCTCCAGTATCCCTACCATGTCCGGGTTCCGTAACTGTTATCACAGCGGAACCGCTGGACCCCGACCTGAACGCATCAAATGGAAGAAGAACAGTGACTGCTGGTTCCACCCTATCCGGACGGGCGTTCCTGAGTGCTTGAGGGTCTGCGGGGGATCTAACGGGAGTTAATTGAGGTTGCTTAGATTCCCACTCATCTTTTCCAACAAGAAGACCCGTCCATTCCTTACGCATATCTCTAAGTTTGTAGGCAAAACCAGAACGATCCGAAATCCCCATCGCGTATTTATTTGAAGCGTACCGAGCCATCAGGATACCGCACTTACAAAGGTGTAGGTTGGTACTAGGTTTAAGCTTGCCTTATCTCGGTCCTCTTCCGCCGCACGGATAAACTCTTCTTCATAAAGACCTTTCAAAACCTGAACCCTGTCCGGGGCTCTTTTCAAGGAAATGTAGTAGGCTAAACCCGCAGCTAGACACGGGTAAAAACGAAATGGAACCTGAACGGTGTCAATACTTGTATCCGCGTCATCTATACGAACGAGGCGGTCATAAATAAGAATGTCCGTACTATTCTCCGGGTTGGGCCATATCTTAATAACGGGTGTTATCAAACGGTCTACATAAAATTGTGTGGGCCTTCCCGTAGTGGACTTTGTGGCAATGCTTAAATAATCATCTCGACTTATACGCGCAATGGAGGCATCCGCGCCGCTTCTTCGCACTACCCCCGACAACACATCTACCGTGGCTTGAGTATCCGTCAAGCTGGGACTTGAGGAAATTGTAGTCGTAGCTCCGCTGGTGCCTCCCGTTATGTTTTCACCAGAAGTAAACGTACCGGAGGGGACGGTTAGTGTTATAGTCGTTGATGTGGGCTTTGTTATGACAGACGCCGTCACAGCACTGGTGCCGCCGGTTATGGTCTCCCCCACAGATAAGCTAGAGGAAGATCCAACCGTTGCTGTTATTGTCCCTACGGGATACTCGGAAATACCAGAAGCGACCGTCTGGCTTACTTGCTGTATAGTCCAGCGATTAAGACCACGGTTGGCCCAGTCCGCAAACAAAAAATTTAGTGACCGGCGGGCGGTAAGCGCGTCGTAGCCAGTCCTAAACTCCAGTCCGCAACGCTCAAACGCTTCCTCTACATACTCAGCTACATTGGGCTCAAAATCTTTTGATCCGGAAACAGCCATTGTCTTTAAAGCCTTTCACCTAGCCCCAGAGAGCAACTTTCATAGCAACCCCTAAATGGCTTAAAACCAGAAGACCGACAGCCCAGAGGACCCTTTGTACCCCGGATATGGACAACTGAATGTGATGAAGATCATTGGTCTTTATCGTATCCAGCTTCTGCTCCAACAAACGTAGCTCTCCACGAATTTCAAGGATTGAAAGCTCGTTTTTCCGGGAAGGATCCTCTGACATTACATGATCCTCACAAATACCCCATCACATCACGCGTAAAAGAAGGTCATTAGGTCTATGGTTGCCACGGTATACTCAACAACCGCACCGTCCGAGAACATAACACCCGTTCCGGGAATATAGGTATCGTTTGTTACTGTATTGTCAGTCCCTAGGGATCTTGTTTTAAATAGTATAGTTCCCGACTCAGGTGCCCCATTATATATGTTTATAACACCCGCCGTTCCTCCAGACACCACGAAGAAACCCTTTAGCCTAGTCCTACCCTGAAAAATAGCTTGAGCGCAGGTACTTCCGGAACCGACGGAGGCGTTTGCAGCATACTGAGCGGAACAGGTAGCACTGGAAACAGTTTTAAATAGCTTACTTCCAGACACACTTTCTGCGGAACCAGTAGAGGTGATAACTTCAGTCAAGGAATCCCCATACACATCCGTTCCAACAACCGTTACAGTCTTACCGTTATCCCCAGTCCCCGTGGTCGTAACCGTAATGTTACGAGCCCCGCCTGAAGCAAAGGAAGTATTGGCAAGAGTAAATGTGCTAGTAGGACGCGCCGCCGCCGCTATAAAAGTAGTGGAAGCCGCAACCTCATCACTTATTGTAATGGCTTGTACATCAACTTCAGCCATAGCCTACTCCTTAATCTCTCCCGAGAGGACCATCATTTTATACTTGGAGGTCCCCGGTGGTGGAAGATCCTTTTTAGAATCAATCCCGTAAGAATACTTGGATTTATTCTTAGAACCTTCCTTGCTCACCGACTTCTTCGTACCTTTATCAGCCATACTTCACCTATTACACAGCAGAGCCGAATTGGGTCATGCCATTGGTGACACGCTGCGCGGCTACGTGGATGTAATCACACCATGCAGCGTCCGCAGTCGTTGTACCGGACATGGCACAGAACCAAGGAGCCAAAGCGGAAGTAGGTATGTTAGCAGTTGTAGTAGTCACTAAAGCGCGATCTACATAAAACTCTACTTGCCCCGTTCCTTTTATGATAAATCCAAGCTGACGACTGTTGGAGATGTTTGAACTCCCCTCTGCGCCATCCGAAAAATCAACACCAGTATCCGTTTTTGTCTCAGTTCCACCACTGTCACAATTAGCAAAAATGGACGCCGCACCCTCAACAAGAAGGAAACCGATCTGGTTATTAGCGGTGAAGGGAACACCCGTAGCAAAAGTACCGTTCTCGGCTAGACCAACGAACATATCCATGTCGTCGGCGTCCGCTACCGCCACTCTAGCCTCAAAATAAATGTTCTTGCTGGCTTCAGCCATAAAGATTTCATTACCTTGAATGGCACCACCAGAGTTATCCGTAGAGCCGTCTCCAAGGGATTTCGCCCAGCCGCCAACATGATCTGCAAGGCATGTCAACGTACCACTGTTCAGGACGCTCTTAGTCCAGTCGTCAGTGTCGTCAATGTCGATGCCTACAAAGTCATCATACTTCAGGATATAATCAGGGTTAACTTGAATCGGCAGGTTCTTAAACCATGAACCCAGTCCACTAGAATCACTGCCGTGACCGCTATACATCAACGGTCCAGAAAAACGTGTAGTACCCATTGGTACACCTCCTTACAAAAGGTTTCGCCCTAGTGTCTTAGTAAGCGTCTGCTGGGACAGTCGCTAGGGCTATGATTCCCAGAAAACTAGGGGGAGGCGAACCTCCCCCCAGCGTCTTCATCAGGCTCCCGGTGATCCGAAAATACCGCGAGGATCCGACCAACCAAACGCATAGCGTTCGCGGGCCTTGTACCTCACATTTCCGGTATCAAAGTCACCTTCCATAGAAGTCCGCACGGCTGAACGGTTGAAACCCTTCAGGCCGTTTGGCGCGTCCGTCATAATAAACCACGCATCCGTGTCCGACAGGAAGTGGTTAACGGCGTAGCCTTCAGGAAGCATTCCCATGTTCCGTACAGCGTTCACGTCGTTATCCGCAGTGCCCGGGCGAAGAGTGGATTCAAGAAGACGATCAGTGGTGAACTGGAGTTCTTTTGGAACAACCAGCTTGGTGCCACGAACCGCAACTTTAAGACCACGCTCATCCACGAAACCGGCAATGTCAATGAGAGCCTGTTCAAGGCTAGTCTCATTAAGGTCGGCGGCGGTGGACAGCTCATTCCGGAAGGTACTACCGTTAGCAAGAGTGTGGGCGGTAGAGCAAAGCTCTAAGCCATCACCACCAGTGAAGCTGCTGTCAAAGGCATTGTTAAGAACCGCTGCGGCCTTAACCTGCTTCGTCTGGCTCATGCTACGTGCGAGGGCCTTAGTGTACCGGCCAGCAAGCCGATCATAAAGGTTATCCTCAATAGCTTCTTCCGTAATGGAGAATGCCAAGGCAATCGTCTCCATAGTGTAACGAGCCGTGTACACTTCTTGAGCATCGTCAAACGATACTGCCGAGCCCTCAGATTTAGTGGGGGCGCTTCCGAAGCCCGAAAGCATCACCTCCTCTTCAAAGGCACGATCAGAACTTTCCATAGAAAAGATCTCTTCGTGTTCACGGTCGTACTGGTCGTACTCCAGTCCAAACAATGCGTTTAGGCCGGGTTCCAACTCTTTTACGAGTTGTGCTCTTGAAATAGCCATTTCTCAACCCTCCTAAACGCCAGTAGTTGCAGGTGTACCAGCAGCAATAGAGCCTGTAGCGGCATTAAAGCTGTTGTTCAACCTTACAATCGCCGGGATACCCGCCGCGCTAAAGTCACTGTTTGATGGATCGTCTTCCCAACCCATAATTCGCAAGTGAAGCGAATTAGTAGTGTTGATCGAACCAATATCCAGTTTAGCGGAAGAAAGTCCCGTAGTTGTGCTACCACTGGCACCCGAATCAAAATTCGCGTTAGAGAAAACTCCCGCACGTGCGGTAGCCTTGCTTGTCCACGAAGCGTCCGTTGCAATAACGAACAATTGATTTGGATCGTCAGCTACATAAGCCTCAATGGGATGGTTGCTGTCAGCACCCGATCCCGGCCAATAATTACTCCACGTGGGTTTCCCCGTGGTGCTCGAAACATACTTGCAGCCCATGAAAACGCCAACAAGACTAACGGAACCACCAGCGGCAGCGCCTACAATGTCAATAAACCCTGTAGACAGGGGAATGACGGGCGAACCGTGGAAAATTTCATTACTGTTGTCGTTTTTAATCTCGTACAAAGAATATCCCGATACACCTGTGGAGTTGGAGTTTTGTCCCATCTTTCCGACAGGTTTGAGCCCCCACGCTCCATTAGTGTTTGCCATTTCTTGCTCCTATTGGCAAAGGGTTAAAACAGTAAGTCCTAGTTATCCGAAGATTTAGGACCTCCAAACGTCACACGCGACTGGCGTTCAGGTTTCTGAATTGCCATCGAATGATGCTGGTTTTCCTTGAAAAGATCGTTGTCAACCGCTTGCATAGCATCGGTATTCTGCTTCTTGAAGTAAGATCCGCGTTCTTCAACAATCTCAACTGGGATTCTCGCCAGCAAAAGCCCTCCGACACCAAAAATACCTTCGTATTTGCCCTCGTCTATGGTGGGAGCCTCAAAATCTGGGTACTCTTCCTTCCGGACCAACTCCCAACCCTCTCTCATTCGGGCTGATATGTTTTTCCGGTCATCAAAGCCCCGGACCTCGGCACGAATCCACCTATGGACAAATCCGGGAGGTGCGTCGGGTGCATCCAATAAGGATGGGGGGGTCCAAGGTTTCCTTCGCGGCGTTGCCGTTCGGGTCTTGGAAGCGCGAGGAGTTCTGTTATTAGCTTGTTCAACCATTTTAATCTCCTAGCGTTTGTACTTCGCGTACTCGTCGAGAGGAACCCCTAGCTTGTTTGCGATAGCAACTTCGCTTGAGGACAGTCTCACTGTTTTGCGCCCAGAAGAACTGGAGCGAGTGGCAGACGCCACGGCCTGTTGAGGCTTGCGGCTATCTGATACGGTGACCTCCCCATTAAACTTGTGTGGGAAAGCTTCGCGCATTCTTTTATCAATCTCATCGTAATACTCTGGGCTGTCTGTGTCAAAGGCTTCTTCCTCAACTAATTTCTTGTGGATGCCAAAGGCCGCAAAGGTCATGGCCTCGTCATCACCAAACCAGTCGTTCCTAGTGGCCCAATCCTCGGCTTTTGGATCCGGCTTAGAGGGTGGCGGAGCCATCTGCGGGGCGGGGGGTGCATTATTGTAGGAGGCTTTCTGCTGTAATTGAGCAGCCCGGACCCTCTCCTCCTCAATAGCCAACTGAGCCATCTTCTTATTCAACTCAACTTGTGAGGAAGTGTCGTTTGTGGCTATCGCATCCTCTAAATCCCGGGCTATGGATTGCGTTTCAGTTGCAATACGATCCCCGTATTCAGCAACATACCCCTCATCCAAACTCTGAACCTTGCCCTTTAGTGCAACGTTTTCGTGCTGCATAGTTCTTGCGTATGTAAGAGCCGCCTCTTGTTGACGTTCAGCCTCCCGGGCTTTCTTCGTCAACTTGTCTATGCGTCGCTGGACTTTCTTACTGTATTCTGCGTGTTCCCCATCATCTTCCCGGGAAACTTCCACCTCCGAGTTTTCGGAAACCCTAACGGGCTCAGAGGAATCTATATTAACTTCCACATGCGGACCCGAATCGGGCAGGTCTACAAATAACTCTTCTTGCTCAGGCATGGTCTACTCCCATGTTAAAAGTGCAGGATATCTTCCGGATCCTGAATAACTGCAATTACCTCATCGTCGTTTAAAATACGAACCTCGCCGCCGTCTATTTTAAAACGAGCGCCCGCATACCTACCAAAAATAACCCAATCTTTCTCCTTGCACCAAGGTTCCCAAACTTTTTTGGGTTCGTCGGGGTTCCCAAACTTAGACCGGTCTTTGTAAGCTAACGGTCCAACTTTTAAAACATATCCACACACCGTGGCAACGGATTCCCGTTCTATAGTAGCGTCTGGAAGGTAAATTCCACCCTCCGTTTTCCCCTTCCCCCGGTATGGAAGTATCAATAATCGCCACCCCGTGGGGTTTGGAAGTCGATCAAAGGTATCTCCGTCAACTTTGTCGGGGTCTAGGACTTTTTCTTCCTTATCCACGTAGGCAGTGTCTAAAGAAACTAAATTACCTGTATCTTCAACCTCGGATTTTTCGGACATTAATTAGCCTTTTCTAAGATTTCTCTCAACTCCTGACTTATATAGTCCAAAGATTCAATGTTGCCAACCAATTGTTTATACTCCTCTATATCCTTAACAACACCCGTTGTCATCATCTCTGAAATCCGATCCCGTCGATCCCGGATTGACTTCAATACATGTTCGGCAAGTAGAATACCGTCCATTATTTACTTACTTTCTTGAATTTTTCAAAGGTTCTAAGACCTCCCAGACCCAACATCCCCATCAACACGGGCATCATCTGGCTCATATCCAGGGCTGGCAGGTCCACCAAGTGGTCTGTTTGCGCTAAGACAAAGTGCAATATCGGCGTTGCCACATAGGTCCATGCCAAAGCAACGCCACACGTCCATCCAATAAAAGGACGCCAACCAGCAACAAAAATACTGCGGTGACCCGCCTCGGCCTTGTTTATCTCCAGTTGTGCGACATCAATTTTTGCCAGATGCGTGGCAAGCTGCGCCTCTAAATCTCTCTCAGCCTTGGCCCGTGCCTCTTTGTCCTCCGGCAGGAAACGGCCAATAACATCGGTGACCGCCGGAAGGATGCTTGGGATCAGGGCTTGGATCATCGCTTGGCGCTCATGTACGCAGTCATACCCATGTAAGCCCCAACAACACCCGCTTGACCAATGTAAAAGAGACCAAAGAGATCACTAAGAGCCTTGATACGAGCGTCGGGGAATATTGGAAGAAAAACAGCCAGAGTAAAACCAATCATTGAAATCATTGCAAGCCACGCCATTCGGCGCTGTGCTCCGGATTTTTCGTGCCTGTCGAGTGCCTCCACTGCGGCTAGCTCATCATCACTTACTACACCATCACCGTCAATGTCGAGTTCGTTGTAGTCACTGTTTTTCTGGAGCTTTTTCTGGACCATGATCCTACCATCCGGGATGCGGGGCGCTATATAACGCCCTTCTCCTTTAAGATAAAACCAAGGACACCCCCAACAATACCTGCAATAATAATAAGAGGCTCATCAATAAGGACACCCGCGCCAAGGATCACCGCGCCAAGGGCCGCATAACTGGACGGTTCGGTCATACGTTCGCCAAACCACAAAGCCACGTCTAGGGGCTTCATTAGAAGCCCCGGGGCGGAAGTCTTCGCGTGTGTAATAAGATCGTCAACCCAAGAAAGCATTTGCGCCTCCAAAGTTAGCAGATTTTGAACGTTCCGCCACGAAGAGCCTCACCCATCCCCCGGTTTTTACCTGAAATGGACGTGGCCTTAGCAACGTCAGGGGTATCTTCCTTCTTCACTTCAGAGTAAGGAACAAAACCCTGATCTTTTATTACCATACCTTTGCGGGTAACGCCTACAGAATTTCCTTTTCCTTCAGCCATGACTTTCTCCTACGTGTTTTGTTGCTTCATAAGTTCACGCTCCTTGGCCGCTTGTATACGAGCTTGAACTATCTCTTCACTTGATTGTATCCGGGCGGCACCAAGCTGCGCGTTGGATTCCGCTTTTTGCTGATCTAAAGACAAACGTGCTTGGTCTATTTGATTTTCTGCGGCGTCCCGTTGAGCACGGATCTGTAAGTCCTGCTCTTTTAACGCAATCAATGGATCTGGTTGTGAACCACCCGATATTTGAGTGCTTAACGCCTTAACCTCCTGCATACCCTGTGCAATAAGCTCCGCGACCATGCCCTCTATCTGAAGAGACTGCTCCTGAGTGGGCTGCTGCCCCCCAAGTTGCTGCATCATCTGAGCCGTGACCTGCTCCTTAGCTTTAAGTGAGACGTGCTCCATAACATGTTTCTGTAGGGACATAACAACCTGTGGAAGTTGTGCAACCATGCCAGACGAGCCGAAAACCAAGTGTGCCATTATATGAGCATCGTGGTTTTGCCCCTCAAACGCTACTAAGGGCATGTTATCCAAGGATTCAGAGTTTTCATTTGCGGGATCCTTGGGTGTGGGTCTTCCCTCTTCTACTGGCTTGAGTATGGCATCCACATCTTTGACACCTACTGCGTGGTACATTCGTCGATACGCTTCGTACATATTGTGAAGATCCGGAGCCGACTGGGCTAGCTGTAACTCCGTTTGGGCAAGTGTGACGCGCTGCGCCATAGAAAAGATATTTGGATCTGACACGGGAACAACGTCTACCCGATCATCAAAATCTTCAGCCTTTACAGTCCTCTCCGCACCCACAACATTATAAGGATACTCCGGGGGAAGGGATTCCCCAAATACCTTTGAAAGGAGTTGAAACTCATCCTTCTGGGCGTAGTGAAGACGCTTGTGTATGGCGGACATCACCTTAGCACCCTGCTCAAGCATTGCTATAGTTGTGCCCACCGCCGCTTGCTGGTTCCCGTCCCCAACTTGAAGACTAGACACCGCAGCAAATCTTTGCCCCGCCTCCACGCAGAAGCCCATCAACTGGAATAACGTTTGATCCGCACCCTTATACGGAAGCAGCATCAGGGAATCCCGGATGGCCCCACCGGGAGCGTCAACATCCCGGAACTCACCCGGGGACAGGGGATCGTCATCGTCTCGGATGCGAAGCCCCCTAGCTTTAAATCCGGCGGGCAAATTGGAAAGAGTGCCCGCATCTATGAGTTGCCTCAAGGCCGCAGTCGCCGTGCGGCTGAGACCACCAATCATGTGTATTAAGCCAAGTCCGTAGAAACCAAACCCCGGAAGGAACTTGAAGTGAACAAAGTATTGGTTCTTTTTACGGTTAGGATCCCTTGGGCTGTAGTTCCTACGGATACTTAGTAGCTTACCAGTGTTCTCGGATACTGTAACAACATAGGGAAGTTTGATACCCGTAGGCTCTCCCCCCTGATCCAAGTCCTCAAAGCCTTCAATATCCAAGTCAACGTGGCACTCCAACAGGGTGACTTCCTGATCCATCGGGTTCGGGGAAATTCCCGAAATGTCGTCCATCTCCTCACGGACCTGTGACGGATCCAACTGTGATGCCGTTACTTCCACGTCGCTATAGAAACCCGCAACCTGCTTCTTGCGAAGCTCGTTCTCACTGATTTGTATAACATGCGTTACATTTTCGGCAGTCTCCAAATCTGTCGCCGTGTAGGGGACAATTAACTGCTCTGCCGGAACAAACTTACTTACAGCCCTACCAAGAAACTCATCGTAGTACACCTTTTTGAAGGTCGATCCCGACAGAGGCAGGTAAAACAGCATCTGGTCGAACTCGGGAGTATATTCCTTCATCACACACGTAATCTGGTAATTCATAAAGTGTCGAACCCGCTCCGACTGATCCTCAACCTCCGGGGTCACCTTACCAAGGATTTCAGTCCGGACGGGACCACCTGCCGGAAGCATTTCCCCAAAGGCTTGCGCCTGAAACTGTGTTACCGCTTCCGCCAGTAAGGGGTGTGTGACACCCGACGCGCCACGGAAGGGCTCTGACCTTTCTTCATACTTAAACCCGAGTAGCTCAAGGCCCGTTCGGTACGCGTCTTCCCAATCCTTTCGACCATCCTTGTTGGCCTCGTACTGTTCAAGAAGTTCGGAGGTTATCTTAGACGCCGCAGAATCAGACAACTCCTCCGCAAGGTTGTCGTAAAAGTCCCCACTGCTCGGTGCCGACATGGAAGGGTTAAAGTCTACGACAACGCCGCCATCCTCCTCCAGTTCTATGTTAAGACCGGGAGCTTCTATGATTGTATCATCCTTAACGGAGATCTCGGCATCGGGTCCCTCCTCCAGTTCCACGGGGGGTATATCGTTACGCCTCTCCACAAGGGAAGCCGTCCCAAAGTTGCTCCGTGGAAGAGGGGCTTTAGCCATCTTAGTATCCGCTCTGGTTTATGGGAGCTACTAAACTTGGTATGCCACCAGATCGGGAGGGCGTCTCCGCAGCGCTAGAATCAGCCTCATTCATCGACTGTAGCACCCCCGACTCAAATATCTGATATGCCTTAGAACCTAGAATACCGTATAGCATGGCTGCCTTTGCGGGGTTTTTAAGTGCCTCCTGAGCCAGCATTTCCTGATTTCTAAAAACAAACCTAAACACGTCTTCCCGGCCCGCGTTTGCCATAACCTTCTCAAGATCGGAGAATATACTCGAAGTGTTACCAGTCCCCGCATCAGCCAGTTGCATAGCGGCTCTCCGGCCCATCCCAGTGGCAACAAGTGGGGATATACTCGAAGTGTTACCAGTCTCCGCATCAGCCAGTTGCATAGCGGCTCTCCGGCCCATCCCAGTGGCAACAAGTGGGGATATACTCGGGGGGATACTAGTCTCCGCATCAGCCAGTTGCATAGCGGCTCTCCGGCCCATCCCAGTGGCAACAAGTGGGCGAAATCCCATTAAACTACTTGCGTCAGTCATTTTTCCGTCTCCCGGTTTTCTTTGTTCCTTTGATCTTACCCGCATTTATGCTAGCATAAAAGACCTTGCTTCCTTTATTCTTACCATAGGTCTCCCTCATTTTCCTCTTTATTTTTGATCCTTTTTTTGAAAGTGGCATATCCGTTCTAAAACCTCGTTTTAAATCCTACACCAGCCCTCCAGCTAGGTTTACCCCTTAAGGGTTTGTTGTAATGCCCTCCGAGAGAAAAAATACCCCCTTCGCCGACGGGTAATTCGTAAGACCCTCCCGCTTCAAACCCATGACCTCTATTGCGGATATCAAAGATATCCGCCCCAAGCTGTAAATCCCCCCGTCTCCACGGAACCTGGTAATTAACCTTAGCTGAACTTATGGGTGGGTCTTTAAACACACCGTCGTTTCCACGGAACTCGGAAGACTCTCTTGTAATCTCACCACCTAACTGCCCCGGACCAACGGGAACTGAAACACTGGCACCCAACTTCTTAGCTACCGCAAGGGAACGGGCATTATCTTCAATATTTTTATCCGCAAAAAGTTTAAATGGTCCGGCATTAAAAGATCCTCCGAAATATCGACTATCTAAACCGTCTCCCCGGACCTCTTTCCCATAGAAACTAAGCGGCCCTCCCCTCCCTTCAAGGTCAAGGGAGGTTATCCCTCCGTTCTGTCCTTGTTTTCGCAGTGCCGAAAGTCTCAGGGCATCCGTTCCAACGGATGCACCTCCCTCAACGCCTTCGGGGTTCTTTCCAATCCTAAGAGACCCCTCTGGACGCCCCGGGTCTGTCGGGACTGCCGCCAAATTCAAAAGCTGGTTCTCCGCATCGCCCAGAGCTCTAATGTGAGCCGAGTAACCCGTTTGCGCTAATTGTAATTGAAGTATATACTCCGAGGCCGTGAGGTCCATTAAGCTAGGGAATTTATTCTCTTCAGTCATTGTATAACTCCCTACATTTCCCCACCGGGGTTGTCTCTATACATGAGATCGCCTTTTCCGAAGGTTACAAGACCCCCATCGGAAAATTTACCACGGTTACGAATAAAGTTTCTAAGAACCTCCACAGTGGGCGTATCTGTCTTTTTACCAATAACTTCCGCCCTTTTTCGCAATAATTCCATAAAAGTGCCTTGAGACGTGGGGTCAACACCTGTAACGTCCGCCGCGCCCATCCATAAATTAGCTTGCAACTGCGGGCCAGTCATCCCTAACTCACCCGCCAGTTCATTTGTAAACTGCTCAAATGCGGCGTATTCAACTTTATCCGGACTGCCCTGCCACACTTGGGCTTCCCCCATAAATTCTTCTAAGTTGGCGGGACCTTTAATAACCGAGTCCCGTGCCTTTAACACCCACTTTTTATCCTTGTTTTTCTTCAAAAACCTAGTGGTAATCTTTCTTCCGTACTTCTCCTTTAATTGTTGTGCAAGTGTGTCGGAGATCCCGGCGTTGTTGTCAAGATAACGCGGATCTTTGGAGGCCATACCCATAATCCGGGTGAAATGTAAATCTGCGGCTATATTAGTTTTACCTCCCAGTAGACTGGACGTAAACCCCTTTGGCTTCGGGTTCTGCGCCCACGAACCCTCGCTCTTGGGGATCTTAGGATCCTCCGGGTCGGGCGTCCACGTACCTTCATAATAACTCAGGACATTAAGGGCATGGTTTTTCTGCTGCTTGTGACCGTACCCACGTGGAATGTCCCCCTCCTCTTCCAGATGTGACCGCGCAAGTTTTTTTGCCGCCTGTGGTCCAAAATTGCGATACATACTGGCTATAGCTATGTTGGACGGGACTTTATTCCCAGTAGACGCGGCACCCATCAAACCCATAAATTCCCGCCACTCGTCGTGCCCACGCTCCGGACCCAATTCCGTAATAAACCAGTCGCGCAGTTCCTCCGTGTTGTACCAACTGTCTCCCCCAAGCTGCTGTCCACGACGGACCATTGAAACCACCCTGTCCTTAATTCCGTTACGGTTATCCCTCAGTGCGTCAAGGGCCTTTTGCGTCTTTTCGGGGAGTTTTTTCGGTTTGTAGCGAAGGTGGGTGTATTCACTCCTGTCAACACCCGCCCCTAAATACTCCGGCTTACTGCCGGGGGGTGCACTGTACATCCGGGACTTTGTTAAATCGTCACCTTCCGGGAGGCTTATAATACCACTGTTATGACCAATTCCGGGAAGATCCCCAAAGCCAAGTAAATCCTTAAAGTATTCAAGTCCCGATTTTTCCATCCCAAACAATTCATGCGTGGGGCGACGTAACTGCTCCTCGACCATCTCCTTCT
>Ga0208299_1001022_pt1 | contig 22264 bp, 19 predicted proteins | sample 15_taG_FD_184089 | JGI IMG/M metagenome (GOLD analysis project Ga0208299, IMG submission 184089) | Marine viral communities from the Subarctic Pacific Ocean - 15_ETSP_OMZ_AT15312 metaG (SPAdes) (version 2) | ecosystem: Environmental > Aquatic > Marine > Oceanic | place: Pacific Ocean | collected...
CTTAGGTTTAACCAATCAAATACATGAAAGGAATTTAATTATGGCTTATGAAGTTAAAGATATGACAGGCTCTATATTCACAAACCAAGGTAAAAATAAAGAGACACAACCAGATTTTACAGGTAACTTTAGAATAAAAGGTGTAGATTATTCTGTTGCTGGCTGGAAGAAGACAGCGCAAACAGGATTAGAATACGTTAGTTATAAAATAGAAGAAAAGCAGGAAAAAGCACCATTCTAAATGAAAGTAACATGTAAAGGAAAGGAATTTGACCAATATGAATGCGATGAAATTAACGCTCTTGGAATTGAAACAGTCAAAAACTGGCGTGATGCAGAGATTGGTGATTGGATACGGACTCATGATGGTAAGGCTCTTGAGGTTACTGGAAAGCGTTTCAAAAAGCTTAAAGGCAAGCGTAAGCAAATTACTTTTATACGCACAGGTTTTGGAGAAACCCCAACGTATTATACAAAAATCTACGCCAAGCAGCAAAAAGACTGGTCCGGAAATGACCTCATCTATAAGCAATATGTTAGAAATGTCCCAGCAACTGTATTACAAAAACAATTCGCGGACTATATCTCTAAATTCGGAATACTGGACAAAAACGGAAAGTTCGATTCAGCCTCAATCGTTGACGCGTATACAAACGCATATAGCGACAACAACCCTAAACAAGCGCTTAGAAGAGGTGTTAGAATTTTACGAAAAAAATATATATCTGATAGGATTAGCATGAACATTAGAGAGACATTATTAGAACATGGTATGGATGATAATTGGATTATCAATCAATATCGTGAACTAATTGATAGCGCTCCACCTAATGCAAAACTAAATGCACTCAACCGCATATCGGATTTATTAGGTCATAGTAAGAAAGAAAAAGAAGAGAAGACACAAAATATTATTATGATATCAGATGGAGATAAGAAACTATTGGCAGAAGCAAGACAAAAATTATCTGATAAAGATATTGGTCGTTTAATGAATGTTGTGAAAAACAAAGGAATACAAGGTGTTATTGACTCGGAAGATACCGGAAGCAACAATCACGCTAGAGATTGATGAGTCATATACAGGCGTTATTTTGCTAGATGGTAAAGAAATGTTTGTAGAGCCTAAGATATCTGCCTTAATTTTAAGCATGATTGAACAAGTAGATTCACTCAGCGAAAGATTAGATGCTTATGAAAAATACATAACAGGAACAGCAGATGCCTAATTACACATCAACAAATCAAATGAGATTCACAGACGGAACATCTCGTCTTATGACAACCTTAGAGGGAGGCTCGAAATCGAAGAGGAAAAAGCACATGAAAAAATGCAAGGGATTAATGAAGAAATCAAAAAAATGATTTCAGACAGATTGGACTTAGGTCAAGCTAAATACAATCAAGATGTACCTATAAACGATGATAGAGACTTTACGCAGGAAGCACTAGAAGAATTACTAGATGCTTGCGTATATTTGTCTGCTCAAATATTAAGAATAAAGAATAAGGGATAATTTGGAACTATCTTACACATTGGAAGAACGCGAAGCTTTAATGAAGAGAATGTACCTTGATATATTCTTTTTTGCTAAATTTATATTAGGTGACCCAGAGTTACCTATGCACTACCATATAAGAAGTAAGTCTCCAGAATTTCATAAAGATATTGTATCTAAGCTGTTGAATTTAGAAATAGGTTCTAAGTTAGCGGTGGTTGCACCTCGTGGTCATGCCAAGTCAACCTTAATCAACTTAGTCTATCCTTTACATCGTATTTTGTTTGATGAAGAGAAGTTTATTTTATTAATATCAGAATCTGAAAAGCAATCTAAATTTTATTTAGAAACGATTGGTAATGAAATAGAGTTCAATGAAAAGCTGCGTTATTTCTTTGGGGATAGAAAAGGTAGGAACTGGGGTAAGGAAGAAAAAGAATTTGTTGCAGGTTTTGATGAGACTGGCGCACCTAATAGTTATTGTAAAGTATTGATTCGTGGTACAGGTCAAAAGGTTCGTGGATTAAAGTACGGAGCATACAGACCAACATTGACAGTTATTGATGATGGAGAAGGTGAAAGAAATACAGCAACACAAACATTGAGGGACCAATTTAGACAATGGTTGAATGGTGCAGTTATTGCTGGCTCTGGTGATTCAAAGCTTATATTTATAGGAACAATTGTTGATGAAGAGTCGTACCTTAACAGAATTGCTGGTCCGCGTGCTTATGACAAGCATGGCAAGCGCAAGATTAAAGGGTGGGACAGTATGTTTTTCCAAGCAATCCTACAAGATAATGAGCCGGGGCAGTTTACAGCAAGTGGTAAAGAAATTTTAGATAAAAAAGGTAAACCTAAGGTCTTATGGGAAGATTACCGACCCTATGATTGGCTAATTGCTGAACGCGACAGACTAGTTTCTGAAGGTGATGTAGCTTATTTTTACCAGGAGTATCAGAATATACCAATGGATGACAGTTTTCGTGTATTTAAGAAAGAAAATATTAACTATTGGGAAGGACATTTTAAAAATGACAATGATTTTTCTGTTATTATCCAAAATGTTGAAGATGAGATATGGGATATACCTGTAAATGTGTTTATGGGTGTTGACCCAGCGTCAAGTGAAAATGTAAAAGCTGATTTTTCTGTTATTATGGTGATTGGAGTAGATGCAGAGAACAATATTTACGTTATTGACTACCATCGAGGTCAAATGGCTCCAATGGATTTAGCTGATAAGTTAACCGAAATGATTGAATATTACAAGCCTAAATTGATAAATATAGAAGAAACAGGACATGTAATGCTTTCTGATTATATGATGAGAGAATCTAAAAGGACAGGAAAGTTTTATAACATAAATCCTAAGAAAGCAATAAAAAGTAAGTACTACAGAATTAAACAATTACAACCTTATTTTGCTAGCGATGCTATGCGCCTAAAGGATGAGCATTGGGAGTTAGAGCAAGAACTTTTAAATTTTAAAGAACATGGTAGTTTTAAAAAGGATACATTAGATGCATTAAGATGGGCAATTGATGATATATATGCACCTAGACATGGTTTTGACGAAGATGGAATGCAATATAGAGGCTATTCTCCATTTAAAGGTATAGATTGGGAAACTGGCGAAAGTGTATTTGCATAGTATGTATAATAATAATTAATATGTGGTAGCATGATAAGTTTAAAAAATATCAAACTTGATGATATATCTGCGTCAGACATTAGTAACGAATACGTTTACTATCAATCTTCAGCAGATGAACATAAGTTTCAGATGGCAGAAGATGAAGAGTTTTATTTAGGATTACAGTTAACAAGAGCGCAAAAGGATTACCTAGTAAGTGTCGGTCAACCACCTGAGGCAAATAATAAGATTAGACCTGCTGTTGAGCAAGTTTTATCAAATGTTGCTGGTGCTAGCCCGGAATGGGATGTTAGACCTACTGGAAAGACAGATTCTGAGGTTGCTTTTGTATATAATAAATTATTAGATAAAATTTGGTATGAGTCTGATGGAGATAGACATTTTAGAAGTATTGTAAAAGACTATACTATTAAAGGTCTTGGTTATATGTATGTATATCCAGATTGGCAAGCAGAGCAAGGTAGAGGTGGAATTAAAGTAAAAAGGGTTGCACCAGAAAATATGTATGTTGACCCTAACTCAACTGACCCATTTTTTAGAGACGCTGCATCTATAATGCTTTCAGATACTAGCACAAAAGAATCTATGAAGGTAATGTTCCCAGAACATGCAAATGATATAGAAGATGCACATGAAGATTATAGAGATGATGATTATGCTACGTCTAAATATAATAGAGATGATATTATAAGAAGAAGTGATGTAAATGATGATGGTCAAGCTAAAGTAAGAAGATTTATACGTTGGTCAAAAGTAAGCGAAGAACAAATTTTATTAACAGATAAGCTTACTGGAAGACAAAAAAGTTTTAACAAAAAAGAATATGATGAATTTAAATCTACAAAAAGATATAAAGCTTATATTCAAAATAATCAAGTAGAAGAAGAAAAGATATTTGTAACTAGAGTGCGTGAAAGTTTTGTAATAGGTGATGCATTGATATATGATATTGTATTGCCATTAGAAGACTATCCTATTGTGCCATGTTGCAATGAGCATAATGGGAATCCGTATCCTGCTGGTGACGTAAGGCATGCAAAAACTCCACAAAGAATGTTAAATAGGACCGAGGCATTGCTTATATCTCACGCCACTAGCACAGCTAGTTTTAAATTAATTTATGAAGATGGAGCTATTGACCCAGAAGAGCTTGAGAAATGGTTTGTACCTAATGCAATTATTAGAGCAAACCCTTCAGCTTTAAGAGAAGGTAAAATAAAAGAACTATCTCCACCGGCAATTAGTTCCCAACTTTATGTAGAAAAGCAAAGATATGAAACAGATATAGAAACTGTATTTGGTGCATATAAGTTTCAACAAGGAAATCCTTCTGGTGCTGTTGGAACATTTGGTGAAGCTAAGATATTGGATGAAGCATCTTCTAGAAAACAAAATTGGAAGATATTACCTGCATACGATATGCTTACACATGTTGGTAGGATAGTTTCAAAGTATATACCTTATGTATATGATAAAGAAAGAATTTTACGCGTAATCAATCCATTAGGAATTGAAAAAGAATTAAAGATTAATGTACCGGTAATAAATGATTATACTTTAGCAATTGAAAGAATGTACGATGTCACAACAGCAGAAGTAGATATTCGTGTTGTTATTGGTAGTACACGCTCAAAAAGTCCAACGGCAGATTTGGCAAAAGATATACAATTATTACAAGCTGGTATTTACGATAGAACTCAAGTAATTATGGGTCTACAAGGAGATGTAGATAAATCATCATTGATTGCTAGAATGAGTGAAATTGAAAAGCTTAGAGCGCAAAATCAACAATTGTCAAAACAATTACAGTCTATGACTGGAGATTTGCAAACTAGAGAAAGAGAACTGTTCCATACAAAGATGAGAGCAGAAGTCTCTGAAGCAACAAAGCCGGTACAACAAGCGGTAAGTAACTTGAGGGCAACAGCGAAGAACGAGGAAAGAAAACAGAAAGAGATGACAGATAAAACAGCTATTGATTTAGCTGATTTAAGAAGCGCGGTTAACTCAGAAGAAACGGCTTCCAATCCGTTTGAAGAACAAATGGGATTGGGATAACCTTAAAAACAGGAGCATCGAATGTCTAAAAATACGACAAGTACACAAGAAACTAAAGACGATAACTTAATGGGAATGTTAAATACTTTTAACGAACCATCTAGCTCAGAAGAAGTAAATGTGGAAACTGAAATAGAATCCGAAACAGAAGAAGCTATTGAGCTTTCAGAAGAAGAAATAACTCAAAAAGAAGAAGAAGCTGTAGAAGAAGTTAAGAAATGGCTTATTGATAATAAGTTTGAAGATACCGAAGAAGGTCGAGATAAGCTTGCTGATGCATATAAGAATATTCAAAGTGCAAAAGATAAAGCAGAAGGCGAACTTCGTGAAAAAAGTTCAAAGTATGAAAAACTTGAAGTGATTGATTCTTGGTTGCAAAAGAATCCTCATATTGTAGAAAAATTGCAAGAAGAAGCTAACAAGCAAGAAGCGGGGGGTCCGCCTCAAAAGCCGGAAGATTATGAAATACTAGAAGAAGCAAGCGATGGCTCTTCTTCCCAAGTCTGGCGACAGGAATACGACCAATGGCTAATTGACCAAGGCGCACAGAAAGCAATGAAACAATTTGAAGGTGTAAGGCAACAAGAAAGTCAAGTTAAAGCACGACAAGCTGAAATCAATGAACTTAAATCACTTGGTATGACGGAAGAAGAAATACAATCATACTATGGTTTTATGAAAAGTCCGGAAAACGTAACAACTTCTAATATGGTTAAGGTGTGGAAGGTTCTGAATGGAAAAGAAGAAAGTGTAAATCCTCCTTCAGAAAAAGAAAAAGCTGGTCAAAGCAAAGTACTTGAAATGGAAAAGGTTCAAAGTGGAGCCTCAGTTGAAGGCAAACCAACTCCTGTCAAGAAACCTGCTGAAAAAGAATTAGATGACTTTATGAAGGGGATATTGCAATTTAGCAAATAGAAACCCTAAAATAAAGGAGTATGTATTATGCCAAATACATATGGTGCCGGAACTGCAACACAGTTCTCTGACGGCACACAAAGGCAAGTACTCGAATTAGGTCCAAAGATTTATTATTACAATGAATCCGTAACACCTTTGCTATCTATTTCTGGTCGTGCAGGCACAGTTGGAACTCCTGTACCGATTTTTGAATGGATGGAAGACGAGTACTTCATTAAAAGAAGTATCAAAACTGAAATTACAAGCACAGATGTAACTGATACTGCAACTGCTGGAATTAATGGCGATAATGCTATTGTTAAATTCCGCAGACAAGCACAGGTAGAAGCATTTGAAGTTGGTGGAATTTATGCTGCATCTGTAGCTGGTGGTTCTGCTGCTTTAACAACTGCTGTAACACACTTTATTTGTGTTGCAATAGGTAAAGATGTTAACCTAGCAAGTCCAAGTGATAAGCATGTTCAATTTTTAAGTGCGCACAAGCACGCATCATTGAATGCTTATAATGTTGAAGCTGTAGCTGATGGTACTGATATGATTACTGCTGACGCTTCCGGTGTTCTTACCTTAACATACGTTGCAACCGCTGGTCAATTTTATGACAACGCTGTAGCAACTACTTACTATGGAAATGACCCAATGGGATTTGGCGAAGTTAATTTTGCTGATGCCGATTATTTCATGGTAGCGGGTGGTAATGGTGAGTACGCTGAAGGTGCTGCTGTTGGTTCTGAAACTCGTAAAAAAGTTCGTAGATTAAAGAATTGTACGCAAATCTTTCGCGAGCCTTATACGATTACAAGAACAGCTAGAGTGTCTGACCAATATGGCGGACCAGAACTAGCAAGACTGCAAGCGCGTAAGCTAGCACAAATTAAAGCAAACGTAGAATACGCTATGCTTTTTAATGGTGCAATTAGCTTAGATGCAACCTCTGCTAACCCTAAAAGAACCTTTGCAGGTTTAGGTGTTGGTGGAACTGCTGGTGTTATTCAAACTAATAATGCTGATATTGATTCATCATTACAGTTAAATAACTCAAGTGGTACTCAAGCGCATTTTGATGCTGTAATAGAACATATTTTCCAAGATACAATTGATGGTTCAATGGAAAAGACTGTTTTTGCTTCAAACAAATGGCTATTGAAACTTACAGCAATGGTTCGTGCTGACTCTTCTAGCAATATAAATGCAATGATGGGCGAAGAAGAAAAAGCTGGATTAAGAGTAATGAGTTATATGGGACCAGTTGGTACATTAAACTTTATTCCTCATCCTTTCCTAAAAGGTGCTTATGAAGATTATGCAGTAGCTGTTGACTTTGCTAACTTTGATGCGCGTGTCTTAGCCGAATCTGATTTTCAGCTTCGCAGAGATATCGTTCAAGATGGTAGTGATGGTCAAACAGACGAGTGGTTAGTTGAGGCAGGTCCTGAGATTCGTCAGGAACAAACTCATGCAATCATGAAGCTTGTGTAAATAATAGTGTAGGGGGGTAATTTTTACCCCCCTAATACTTAAAGGTTTAAAATGACTGAACAAGAAAAAAAGAAATTAAAATGGTAAGAATATTGCTAAAGGAAAAACATCTGCTGCATATTGGGCAAATAAACTTTTTTGGGCAGGTAAAGGTGGGAGCAAAAAAAGTCCACCTAAATCACAAAAGCATGTAAAAGGAATAAGGAGACGTAAAGCGTAATGAGATATCAAGAAGCATACGAAATGGTTGAAGCCGGTTTAAGTAAATCAGCTTTAGGATTTCCAATTACAGAGCCTTTAATATCTAGTTTTTTTGATAATAAAGTTCAAGAGGTTGGAGGAAGAGTGGTAAGGAAAAGAAGTTCACAAGAACTATCTACTACTACTACAAATGTTTATACATTAACCAATGAAGATGCTAGCATGAGAATATATAAAGTTACGCTTATTGGTAGTAGCGACAGCAAGACTGTTCCTTATGTTAGTGAAAAAAGATATGCAGAGGGTGCAGATGAAGACACTATACAGAATATTGGTTATTTTGTTAGTGAAGAAAATTCAAGTACTGGCACTATTACAGGTGCAACAAGTGCCAATCCAATAGTTATTACAAGTAGCTCTCATGGATTAGAGACTGGTGATAAAGTAAAAATAACTGGTATTGTTGGATTGCTTTCTGGTACAGGTGCTAAAAGTGAAGTTAATGATGTTGTTCATGAGATTACAGTAACAAGTGCAAATGCATTTTCAATTCCAGTTAAAGGCGCTGCTTATGGAACTGCTTATGGAAGTGCAGGAGCTTGGACCTCAAAAGATATAAAATTAACATTAACTAAAACACCTGATTCTGGAAGTACCTTAAAAGTTTATTATTATGCAAATCCTATGACTAAAAATGCAATTACAGATGGAGTAGATTTGCCTGACCAATTAATACCAGCTTGCGTACATTATTCGTTAGCTCATTTTTTATTTTTAGATGGTCAAATGCAAATGGGTAGCGGACATTATGGATTAGCAGAAAAAATAGAAAAAGAATTTATAGAGACAAGAAATTCAAGAGAGGCTAAACCAGATATTATACCACCACCATTACAGGACTTTATATTCTAATGAGTACATTTAAAGTAAGAATAGAAGATTATGTTGGGGCAGTAGGTGACGACACTTTTCTAGGTGACGCACTTACTGACACAGCAGCAGAAATTATAAGAGCAATACCTGACGATAAGGTTAAAAGTTTTACACAAGAATCTGGAGATATATCAGCAGCTTCTACAAATATAGCTAATCATAGAATAGTTAGTGTTATTAGAGAACGAGGTACAGATGGAGAGTATGTTGAGTGCAGGGAATTGCCTGTAAAGTATTTTAGAAAAGTTCAAGACTCTTCAAGCATGTTTGCTGCTAGCGTTGAATCTCCTGTATATATTATTAAGAATAGTTCTATACATGTATTTCCAACTCCTGGAGCAAGTCCAAATTGTTTTAAAGTTGAAAGTGTTACATTTCCAACTGTAGCTGCAAGTGCTTCAAATATAACGGATAGTCCAGTAGACCCGTTTCCAAACAGTATGGAAGATATGGTTGTTGTTGGTGCTAGCTCAAAAGCATGTCAATATTTAATGGCTAGAGTAAAAGATTCTATGCCTTCAGAACCTGTTTTAGTACTAGATGATATTACAGTACCTATTACACCTAGCAACCCTACTATATCTTTTTCAAATGCAACCATAGGTGATGGGGTTAGTGTTGCTGTAGACTCAATAACTGTAGCTCCTGAAAATGCAAGTGCTACAAGTTCTACTGGTAGTGGAGATTCTGCTTATACAAAACCTAGTTTACAAGGAACTTCAGACGATTTAACAGATGTTACTGGTGGAACATTTGGAAGCCCTGCTGTAGATTATGCTACTTGGTGGGATACATTATCAGATATTATAGAAACAGAAGAAGACTCTGAATTAGCTACAGTACAAGTTGCTAAGATTAGAAGTTATATAGAAGCTTTTAATGCAGAGGTAAACAGCGCAAGAAATGCAATGCAAGCAACAATTGAAGATGCTAGACTATCAACTCAAGCTAGCATAGCTACTGCTGGAGATGCAACACAAGCTTCAATAGCAAATGCTTCTAATGATGTTAATGCTTCTATTTCAAAGATGAGAGAAAGCACAGGAGCTGCAATAGCAAAAATGTCACAAAGTACTAATGTTAATATTTCAAATGCTGCTAAAACTTTAGAGTCTTCAATACAGGATTACAGTTTAGAAGTAAGTAAATTTGGAACAGATATACAAAGATATACTTCTGAAGTAAATACAGCGATTAATGAATACTCAACTGATATACAAAAATATACAGCACAAGTTGATAGATATACTAAAGAGTATAGTTGGTATCAAGACCAATATATTAGACTTGACGCAAAATTTAAAGAATCATTACAAGTGTTGATTGCTAATTAATGCCTAATAAAAAAATTATAACAAAAGTTATGGTCCATCCTACTGAGTTTGTAAACGTACAATCTCGTTATTACAATGATAGTGATATAGGCAAAAGACTATCTGGTAAAATGACTACAGATATTGCTGATAGTCAACATTCTAGTTTTTTTTCTAAAGATAAAGAAGTTACATCAGTTGGTGCTATTTTAAATACCGGTGGTGTAAGTATTATTTTTATTATGATAAAGAATAAAGCAAATAACGATGTGTTTTTGTCTCTTAATGGTGGTAGTCAATACAATATAAAAATTTCAAAAAATGATGTATTTTCATCAGAGTTAAACGGCGTATCGTCAGCAAATATTAAAGTAAAAACAAGTTCTGAAACTAGCAATATAGAATATATAGTAGCCCAATGAGTGCAGCAGCAAGAAGAATACAGTATAATACTCAAGTACTTCCATTTATAAACGATGTTGCTTTAGAAGAAGAAACAATAACTCCTAAGTTAAAATATGTTGATTCTGATATAAAAAAATCTTATGGGTGTTCTAGCTTTATAGATATAACAGCAAATCAAGTTGATGATAAATGGTTTAGAATTGACACAGAATGGGGAACTGCAAATTCTAATTGGGAAACTTTAACTACATTAAATTGGGAGGAATCTGGAGAAGATTTAACTGCTTCTGCAGAAAGGTTAAATACTTCTAATACTGCATTAGTTTTTGCTTATTTTAAAAATATTGGTTCAAACACAATATTGTTAAGTAATGATACCGGTTCTAATTATTTATTAAAGTTATCTCCTGGTAATGCCTTATATTTTAAAGCATCAAATATACCGGTAAGTGCTATTTTTGCCAAATCTGCTAGTGGTACTAGCGCACTTGAATACGTTCTAGGAATATAATGCCTAAAGAAATTTATAAATTAGACAGATTTCATGGAGGTCTAAATACAAATGCGGACCCAAGAGATATAGAAGAAAACGAACTATCTAAAGCTACCGATATAATGGTAGATGAAATAGGAACAATAAGAACTTTAGGCTCCGGTGTCAACCATGAAGCTTTTACTGCTACATCAAATAGACCATTTAGCGGAGCAATTAGTGCTGGTTATGGATTGTTTCATTGGAGTAGCGATAGAAAAGGTGCGCATGTTAAACAAGCAGACCTTAGTGGTACGCATACAGGAGCCGATAGTGCTACAAATATGATAGATACTAGTGCTAATTTTCCTATAGATGGATTAATTGGTGCTAGAATAAACAATTTAACTGATGGTAGCTCTGGAACTATTACTGATAATACAGATGTAACTGTAATTGTTGGTTCATTAAGTGGCGGTTCTGATAATAGTTTTGATGACGCAGCTAACGATGCATATACTATTGATAGCTTTCCTACTACTGGCGATAATTATATAGCTTTTTCTGACGCAGATGCAACAGGTACAGTAAGTATGTATTCATTTGCATCTGATACATGGGGAGAAACAGTAACAGGATTAACTAATGTTGATGGCGGTAATCGTAAAGATGTTTTTCATGCAGTAGATGGTCAATTAAGAATATGTGATAGTAATTTTGAAAATACAAATTCAAATCAATGGTATGGTTATATAGATGAAGTATTTTTTAAATCTGTTTCTGATACTGTAATTGTTAACCAATGGTATCAAGCTCCTGCTATGATTTCACCACCAGATGATACTTCAGAATTTGACAATATTGAACCTACTGATATAACATACACTTCTACAGGCGGGAATTTAAGTTTGTCAGCAGATACTGGAACAAGAGATGAAACACCAGCAGCAGTACTTAATGCAGCAGGGGTATTAAATATGGTTGGAGGTATTGAGGTTACAGTAAGAATTACTACCGCTTCATATTCTGGAACTGCTTATCCGGATGAATTAATATGTGGGTTTACAATTACTACAGGAAGTTATACTATAGCTAGTGATTTATTTAATGGAGTTGTTGGCGTAAGTCATAAAACAGATAATAAAACAGAATACGCAACAGGAACGTCTGCTGCTACAAAAGATATAACTTATACTTTTGAATTTGGAGATAATTATTTAGGAAGTGGTAGTTTAGGGGATGATTTTGGTGCTAGTGAAACTGGAACTGGAATAGGAACGACTTTAACAAATTTTGTGCAAGGAGGAAAAGTTGCTTCAGCAGTTTTAACAAATGTAAAAGTGACTGAAGCTGTAGTTAGTTCAGCAAATACTCAAGCTAAATTAACAGCTGAAAATGTATTTATGCAAATATTGCAAAAAACTCCAAGCGATACAACTAATATGATACCAAGAGGGTGGGATAAAGAATGGGAATATGGATTATCATTTATTTATGATGGGAAACAAGAGTCTTTAGTAAGAACTTTATTTGATAGTTCTAATAGCAATAAAACTCTTTTAGACAATACAGATGGTCCAGAAAAATGCCCACAAGTAAAACTTTATATAGATGCAGGACAGTCTACTTTTAGCAGAAGAAAAACAGGCGCAGTTTGGTACATACGAGAAGCAAGTGGTGGTGATTCTGCAAATGAATGGACAGCTCAAATTGAATATGATTTTATAAAAGGTGTAGCTAGAGTTGTTTCTTCTGGGAATGAAACTGATTGTAGATTTAATTTTGCTGACGGAAATCAATATGAATTTACTGTAGATAGGGACCATTTATTATCGCCTAATTTAGTTGACACTTATTTTAGTAGAACAGGAGTTTCAAATACAGAAACAAGTATTAATGCTAGATATAAAACTTCAGCATTAGTAAATCGTAGAATGTATGTTGGAAATGTTTTAATAACAAAAGACGATGGCACAACTGAAGTAAAAGCCGATGCTATGTTAAAATCTCCTGTTAATAGTTTTGATGTTTTTCCTTCTTTAAGTATAGTTGAGGCTGCTGTTAATGATGGTGAATCAATTATTGCACTTGAAGAATTTGCAGATAGAATATTACAATTTAAAGAAAACTCTTTGTATATAATAAATGTAGCTCAAGGTACTGAATTTTTAGAAGAAACATATAAATACAAAGGTGTTTCTCAACCTTCTGCGGTATGCAAAACAGACTATGGAATTGCTTGGGCTAATAAATATGGATGTTTTTTTTATGATGGTAGACAAGTAAGAAATCTTCTTGAGAAAAAAGGAATGAATAAAATTAAAGACCATGGAACAAATTCGTGGGAAACTTTTTCTTCAGATAATCCTATGATTGCTTATCTTCCAAAAAAGAGACAGTTACTTCTTGTTGATGGCAATACTTCAAGCGCAGATGGAGATGTTCTAATTTACGATATGGTAACACAATCGTGGATAAAAGGTGGAGATGGCACTTTAGTTATGACATCAAATGTTACAAATTTTATTACAGATGTTAATGGAAATTTAGTTTGGTCAGCTATAAGTGGAGGCTCTACAATTACTAAGTGGGATGACGATAGTGCAACTACCGAAGGTATGGTTATAGAAACAAAGGATATAGATTTTGGTGAACCAGGAAGAAGAAAAAAATTGCACAAAGTTTTAATTACTTATGATACAGGTAATGCTACTTCTAATGTTCAAGTTGATTATGATGTAGATGGTGGGACCACATTTCCATACGATTTTGCTGATGGTACTCAATTTGCTAGCACAGAACTAGCAGCTGCTAATGGATGGAAAGTTGCTGAATTAAAACCAGATGTATCATCAGAATCTAACAACATTAAATCTTTTAGATTACGATTTGCTACAGATGGAACTGTTCCTGCTGGTTTTAGAATAAATGATATTTCATGTGTTTATAGAATGAAACCTCCTAGATAATATGGCAATGACAAGACAAGAAAGAATTAACCTTAATAAAAAGCAAAATAAAATTGCAAGCGTTAAAGAATCTTTTAAGAATGATTCTACTATACCTGTTAAGCCTATAGCTCAATTAAAAGATAGCACAGGTGGTACTGTTAGCAATGTATTAGATGATACAACTGCAAATCAAAAAGACGATGTAGCTTCTATCGCTAGCAAAGTAAATGAAATAATATTGGCATTACAATCTGTAGGAATTGTTAAATAATATGACTTTGAAAAAACTAAAAAATTATGGTAAAATATACTGGGAAAATACAACATGTCATCACGCATAGAAAAACTAGCAACAGCATATAAAGAAAGTAAGCCAGATATAGCAACTTCTGGTATTTTAAAAAGAGTGCAGTTAGAATCTGCTTTAGCAGAAGATAGAACTAATGTAGATATAAGAAGGTTTAGTACAGGATTAGATTTAGTTCAATCTACGGCACAATTTGCAAATGAATTATCTGAACAAAAAAGATTAACACAAAGAGCTGGAAAAGAATTTGGTATATTAGATATTTTAGTAGGCGATGAAGAAGCTTTGGCTGCTGTTGAGTTAGGCGCTGCTTTAGAAGAAGAAGGTACAGTTATGATGGATGGAATGAAAGTTAAAGCACCTTCAATATATGAAGAAGACGCTTTAACTGCAAATAGGCAAATTAAAGAGTTTAGAGATAAAACTACACAGGCAACAGAAAAAGCTTTAGGAATAACAGGTGAACTTGCTAGTAGTCTAAAAGAAACAGGGTTAACAGATGAAGAACTTGGAGGCTCTGGTTTTACAGATGAAGAAATACAATCTATGGGATTAAAGCAAAAATCATCTTTTCAAAATTTATTAGAAATGTTTAGAGAATAATATGGACCCATTTACATTAGCTTTAACAGCAGGAACGTCATTAGCTAACATTGGTTATAGTGAATTTAAAGATAGGCAGCTTCGTAAACAAAATAGAAGATTAAGTGAAACGTATGATGACCAAATTACTAAACTGTCTAACAGTATATCTGGTATAGAAGAGTTTTCTCAAGGATTAATAGAGTTAGAAACAGATACTTCTAATATACGAAGAGGTGATATGTTTGCAGATTTTCTAACTAAATCTGAAGATATAAATACATTGTATCGAACAAATCTTGAAAAAACAGATTTAGTTTCTAGTGGTTCAATTGAAGAACCAGCTAAAAGAGCAAGAGAAAGATTAAATAGAAAAATAACTTTAGGTGAAGCTGATGAAGCTATAAGAACAGAAAAGAATTTATTAAATATTTTGACTAGCAAAGAAGATAGTCTGGCTAGTGTAAGAAATGAGATTTTTAATTTAGAAAGCGCAAAAGCAGGACTTAGAACATAATGGCAAAATTACCCGCATCAAAAGCTTTAGAGTCTTATAGAAATAGAACAATACAAGATTTGTCTTCTACAATAAAAGAAAGAACAAAAGCATTAAGAAGAGGAAGAAGTTCAATATCTTTTAAAGAAGAAGATGAAGTTAATCCACCTAAACCTAGTGAAATATTAAGAGAATATAAAGCTCAAATAGAAATGGGAAAAATTCGTGAAAGAGAAATGGAGAGAGCTAGCACAGGAATGTCGCGTACTGAGTTTGAAGATTATGAAGATACTGTTAAAACTCAAAAAGCTTTAGCAAAAACATTAGCGTCAGAAAAAAGAACTGTAGGCAGAACTATAGCTAGAGAAGGTAGAGCAGCTGAAAGAGTAAAAGAAACAGCTTTAGATAAAGAAGAAAAAGCAGCTCAAGAAAAACAAGCTGAAGAACAAGCAATGAAAGATAAAATTGCAAAAGGTTCTGGGTTTTTACCTAGTATAATAAGAGGTCAGTTTCCACAAACTAACACTACATTTGGAAAGGCAAGTGATATTATTATTATAACTGACCCTTTAGATGCTCCAGACAGAACTAAAACAAAAGCTTATTTTACTTTAGAAGATATTGATTATATGATTAAAAATAATGAATTTGAAAAAGCAGATATAGGCAGAGGTGATGTTGTAAATGCTTTAAATGTAGATTCTTCAACAGGTAAGGCTGGATTTTCGATAGGGGATGTACAAGAGTTAATGTTTAGATTTTTACAAACTCCTTACGGAAAAGGTATGGCTACAGCACAAAAAATGAGATATAAAGACCCAAGCATAATAAACGTAGTACGCGAAATAAAACTTGCAGACCCTGAATAATGGCACAAATTAACTATACTTTTAAATCTATTGCAAATAAACCCAAACAACAATTGGATGTGCTAGCAAAAACAAATGCAATAGAATATGATTTTTCAAATGCACTTGGTATAGACACAAAACCTAAAAAAACTAATTCTAGCATTGACGCTTATTATGATGCATTAACAAAATTAGAATACAATGGTCCAAATGGTTTAACCTCTAGAACTAACAACCCTGTTGCTACTTTATATACGCAAGAGTTAGCAGAAAAATTTGGTGCAACAAAAGGACCTGCTTTACCTTCTGGAGATAACCCAGAAAACAGACCTTTGTTTACTGCTGTATTCCCAGATATTGAAACTGGAACTGCTGCTGGAAAATATATAGTTGGTAATATATACAACAATGCTGGTGGTGATGTTGAAAAGTTTGCTAGCATATATTCTATGGGCAAGCTTCCAAACCAATTAATTGACTCTAATGAAATAGCAGTAAAAGATAGGTATGTAAAAGCTTTGTTAAGTAGTACTTCTAAAGATGATTTAGCAGTTACATTAAAAAGACAAGAGGATGATGTTAGTCAAGCTGTAATTGACGAAACACAAAGATTGATAAAGGGAGATGATTTATTTAGAGATTCATCTGATATATCAAGAATATTTGACCCAACTACTAGGATGTTAAAAGATGAACCAGCAGATATTACTGCTTTTGCACAGCCTTCAACTACTAAAACTGGTGCAGATGACCCTAATTCTTTGGCTCAATTTGAAGAAAGTAAAGTTCCTATAACTCCTCTTGGAGAAGGTGTTAAATATAGTAAAGAGTTTACTCAACTAGAAGAGCAAGCTGCTGAAGCTAATACAAGATTTAGCATTTCAAATCAACCAGATGCTCCTACTGGAGTAGATGCGTGGAAAACTTATTGGTCAAATACTTTTGGGGTTAATCCTACTGATGGAACTGCAAAAGCACTTGCAGTTAATATTTTATCTAATGCTGGAGAAATTGTTGCTGGATTTTCTGAGTTAAAAGATAAAGCTATTCAATCAATAGCAACAGGAGAGGGCGGATTAGAGTTTGCAGAAGAATTTATTGCAGGTTTTGCTGCTACTCCAGAAATATTAGGTAATTTAATTGTTGCTGCTGGAATAAATCCTGTACCACAATATAATAACAGCACTCCAGAAGGCAAAGAAAGAGTGTTAAAAGCACAACAAGATGTTTGGAACTCACCTTTACTTCCTATTTTGTCAGTTGCAGGGTTAAAAGCAGCACAGTCAGGTCTTGTTAAAGCTCCGGCTCAAGTAAAAGCATTTGCAAATGCTAGCAAAAAAACAATTAATGAATTAACAAGTATGTCAGAATCTGCTCTTAAAATTGCAAAAGGTGAATTAAATAAAGCAGATTATTCACTTGCTGTAAATAGATTAGCAGAAGCAATAAAAAATCCTGCTGTATATGAAAATACATTAAAAGTTCTTAAGGAAGGTAAGCCATATAAAAGACAAGTTAAAGGAGGGTATTCTCCTAAACAAATAAAAACAGCGTTAGATGAAATTAATACGTTAGCTGAAACTTATTTTGAAACAATAAATTCTTTACAAAATCCATATGTAATGAAACCTTTAACTGGAAATCAAAAAATAGGATTGCAAAATTCTGCTAATCAATTAAAAACGCGTATATTGCAACAATCTAAAATTGTTGGAGATGATGCTACTATTACGCAATTGCAAGGTGGATTTGGATTATTTAAGCCAGATGCAAAACTTCTTTTAGAATATATAAAAGGAATAAAAAAAGAACTTCCTGATTATATTAATAAAAAAATAATAAGTTTTCAAAAAACACCAGAGTATATTAATCCAAATAAAAAAACATCAAAAGATTTAGATAATGCAATTAATCTACTTAAAAAAACTGACGACGAAAACAAAACAAATGCTGAAATGAACAAGCCGTCTTGGAGAGATAAATTAGGTAAAATGGCAAAAGTAACATATGATGTAGGAGCTGAAGTTAATTTTGCTATAGATAAAGCTATTAAATCAGTAGGTGGAGAAGAAAGCGCTTTATTACGACAAGTTAGAATTACAAAAGATTTATTAAATGGTACAAGCGGTAAAGCTGCTTTTAAAATTCAACAAGTAAATTCAACTATATACAATACTCTAACTAGAGCAGAGCAAAAAAAATTAAATGGTTATATAAACATGAGGAGAGAAAATAGTCTTAAAAAATATCATGATAACCAATTAATTGAATTAGAAAATAAATTAAAAACAGAAACTAAAAAACCAGAAATAAAAAAAATACAAGATGAAATAAAAAGAATTAAAAACTATAAATACTCTGGAGATAAGAAAAAAGGTGAAGTGTGGGTTGATGGGAAAAAAGCTACTGAAAGCGTAAGAGGTTCATCTCCTTGGCTTGTAGATGGTGCTATTGATGATTTTCTTGCTAATAATAGCAATATTTCTTCAAAGCTTGTAAATGCAGCTGATGATTATTTTAATGTTTATAAAAGTTTAGTTGATGATATGGAAAATTCTGGTCTTATTACTCCAGAAGAAGCTATTCGATATAAGGCAAGAGATTACTCTCCAAAAGAATATTTAGAATTTATGCAAGGTCAAAAAACATATGATGTTTCTGGTAAAAAAATTACAGTAACAGATAGAGGTATTAAAAAATTAAAAGAAGGTGATGAAGGTGTTTTGTATAATAACAGTCAACAGCTTTTATACGATACAATTAATTCTGTAGAAAATAAAATTGCTAATAACAATGCTAATAATATGTTAGCTAATGCTTTAAGAAATGGTGAAATAGAAGGTATAGGTTATTTGTTAAAAAATGCAAATACAAAAACTAAACCTGGTTATGTTAGGGTAGAATATTTTAAAGACGGCTCAAAACAAGCATTAGCATTAGATGATACTTTTGCTAGCGGTTGGATTAAAACAGATGGTTTTGGAAACCAAGCAGCTTTAACAGCTACTCAATGGGTTATAGGAACAAAACTTTTAAAAGCTTCAGCAACTGGATACAATCCAGCTTTTGCTTTTGTAAATATTCCTAGAGATATGGCTTATATTACCTTAACACAGCATGGTCTTTATAGTAATTTTATACCAAAAGCTTATGTGCAATTAATTGGAGATATGGTTAAAGTAAGTAAAGATGCAGCTTTTGGAACCGGTAGGAAAATTGATTATATACAAGAAGGTGGTTCTATGCAAATGTTGACCGGCATGGGAAGACTGGGAGACCCTTTTAAGCCTTCTAATTCAAGATTTAAAAATGGAGTTAAATTTGCAGAAGCTATGATGGGCAAGATTGGAGAGTTTAGCGAAATTGTAACAAGATTAGCTGTAAGAGAAAGAGCTTTAAAAAATGGACTTTCTCCTAAAGAAGCAACTTGGACTGCAAGAAATTATTTAGATTTTTCTAAACAAGGTCAAATAACAAAAATGGCTGAAACATTTATCCCTTATAGTGGAGCTACTGTTCAAGCAACAAGAGGTCTTCTTAGAAGCATGGGTAAAAAAGATTTTTACATAAAAGGTGGGCAATTGATATTCTTGCAACATCAATGGAGAAATTATATAAATAATTCTGAAGAAAGAAAAGAAGTTTATAAAAGAATACCTGATTATGTAAAATATAAAAATTTTGTAATGCCACTTCCTTTTACAGTAACTGATAAAACTGGAAGAAAAAGAAATCCTTATTTAAAATTTCCAAAAGATAGTGGTCAATCTTTAATTACAGGTCTTTATGATTCTAGTTACAATATGCTAACTAAAGAAAGAACCTCTGATTATAATATGAGTCAATTAGAGGAAACTATTAGTTCTTTAAAACCTTATGAAATATCAAGGTTGGCGCCAGCTTTAAATGTTTTAGCTTCTTGGAGTCAAAATAGAAAGTTTCCTTATAACTCAAAAATTTATAAAGGCGATGATAGAGTTACAGAAGGTAGGGTAATGACCAATTTAGATGAAGAGCTAGTCTGGAAAGACATTGGAAATACTTTAAATATAAGTCCAGCAAAACTTCAATATACAGCAGATAAATTTATAGCAAGTGGGAATACTTTTGCTGACATAGGCTATGGTGCTTATGATTATATGAGAAAAGAAATGTCAGAAGAACAGCTTGATGAGTATGATAGAAACTTTGAAAAATATATAGACATGCCAATTTCAGATATACCAGGAATTAGACAAATACCTAAAAGATTTATTGGTTTTGCAGAAGATACTGATGTTGCTTTAAAAGAAGAAATAAAAGAACAAGAGTCTGATAAAGCAAATATTATAGCAACAAACAATCAAGAAGTTGATTCTTTTTTATTTAATTATAGAGCAATAGAAACAAAAAAAGATAAAGAAATAGCTTTAAAAGAAATGCAAGATTGGATTGATGAAATTGATAAAAACAATCCAGAAGAAGCAAAAAGGTTAGCGGATAGGTATTCTAAAAGAGTAGGTGTAAATAAAACAGATTTAGCTAGAGGCATAATTGAGTTGTCAGCTAATAAGCCACCTGCTTTAAGAGCATACTCTATTGCTTGGGAAATGATTAAACATAAAGAAAGTCAATCTACTCAAAAAGCTTTAATAGAAGAATTAGAAAATATAAGTCCAATAAAAAGAGGTAAGCGAACTGGATATTTTAACGAAGAAACTTTTGAATACTATGATGCAATAATGACAAGTTTTAAAAAAGATGGAATTTTAAAGAAACCAATCTTTGTAGGTGGTAAAGAAATAAATAAGAAATAATTATTGAATAAATAACTTTGCTAGCAAATGCTAGCGTGTATAAATTAACCCATTGGAAGAACGTCTAATACGTTTAATTCCATGAAAATTTAAAAAGGAAAGAAGATATGGCTGGAATACAAGAATATACAGCTTCCGAAGCTCTTTGTAGAGTTTTAAATACAGATGAAGATGCGCTGAAAGTTGACATTGATAACGTAACCCTCAAAACAGAGGGTTCAGATGTAAATATAGAAGTACATCTAGATAAGGCTGAAGATACTGTTTTAATGTTCAGTCATACTGTTGCATCCGGTACGGGTGGAACAAGTTTAGTACCTTTAGTAGATAGCGCTGGACATCTTCAAGTTGATGTTCTAACAACTCCATCTACTGATTCAATATATGCAGATGACGCAGATTGGACAGATGGCTCATCTAAACACACATTAGTAGGTGGATTATACCAATCTTCTCCTCAAAGTATTACAGATGGCGATGTAGGACCTTTTCAAGTAGATGTCAATGGTAGACTAGGGGTTGCTTTATCTCCTACGGATAACGCAGTATTAGACGCTATGGTTGTTGATTTAGCAGCTATAGAAGTCTTATTAACAGCAGCAAACGTAGACCACGCTGCAAACGAAGTATTATTAACAGGTATAGATGCTGATACTAATGCAATAAAAGTTGACATGGCAGCTATTGAAGTTTTGTTGACTGGAATTGATGCTGACACAGATGCAATTAAAACAGATGCAGCAGCTATAGAAGTATTGTTGACTGCGGCAAATGTGGACCATGCAGCTAATGAAGCTTTGCTTACCACTATAGACTCAGATACTAATGATATAAAAACTGCTACTGAATCATCTAATACGCATTTAGGCAATATGTTTTATGATACAGCACTTGCTGTAACTCCTGCTGATGGTTCAGATTTAAGTGGTGAACCATATTTTGCTGTTTGGGTTGGTACAGGTGGAAACTTAAAAGTTGATATGGCTGATGGTGGTTCTGCTGTTACTCTAAATAATTGTGCTTCTGGACAACTTATACCTATAATGGTAGAAAGAATTTATTCTACAGGCACAACAGCATCTAATATTATAGTGTTTAAATAATGATTACTTGGTTTAGAGCGGGTAGCAATTTTTTAAAACAAATATATGATGTTATTTGGAATATATCTCAACTTGATTGGGATGAAAGCAATGTTAAATGGGAAGAACACACAGGTTAAAATTTAAATTATGAATAGGAAAATATTATGGCAGCTTTAGGTTCACAAACAATAGCAAGTAGTTATGAGCAACTACTACACGTAGATACTGATGGTGGAGGAAATACTACTACATTAGTACCTA
>Ga0208299_1001023_pt1 | contig 22263 bp, 44 predicted proteins | sample 15_taG_FD_184089 | JGI IMG/M metagenome (GOLD analysis project Ga0208299, IMG submission 184089) | Marine viral communities from the Subarctic Pacific Ocean - 15_ETSP_OMZ_AT15312 metaG (SPAdes) (version 2) | ecosystem: Environmental > Aquatic > Marine > Oceanic | place: Pacific Ocean | collected...
CATTGGAACAATTGGCAGTACATTTCAACCGTACACCATTATCAATTAAATCTCAAGTTAGAGATGTAATTCAGCCGTGTACAGATGAAAGAAATGAAAAATCAATTAGGATTGCTAAACAAGCCGCTTTTGAAGCAGGTTTAATTAACGAAGAAGTACTAGTATCTTAATTACCAAACAGGCCTGTCCTATCTCTGCTTGAATTGACAAGTAAGTAGTTTGGCGTCGCTTTAAAATTTAACTCTGGCACAGGTCTATCATATCCTAAAGAGTTAAATTAACGCCACCAAACATAACAAATAGGTACTTTCGAGTACCTATTTTTTTGATTACCTTGTTATAATCATCCACATGATTGTAGACATAGAAGAATTAACAGATTTTACCTCAGACCATGGATTACTTGCTGAAATAGCAGTACAAAAATTAATATGTACTAACTTTGAGTTGAAGCCCGGTGTTTTAACTATGGGGTATAATCCAGAGTACGACTTTGGCATTAATAACTCATTAATTGAACTAAAGTTTAGCAGGAATAACTTTCAAGTAACTAAGGTGGAAGTAGCAAGAGAAGATAAACGTCCGTCAGGTCTGTCATTAACTAAATCCGATGTATATGCATTTTTTAGCCAAGACTCGCAAACAACTGCTAAGTTACGTTTGATACGTACTGCAGATTTATATGCGTACTACTTAACCAAACCTACACTTGCACAGCAATGCTTTAAAACTAAAGGAGATCATTCTGGGCGTATTGAGTTGCCTTTAAATATGAGCAATTTAGATAACCTAGGAGTTGGAGTTTGTGATTATGACGGTGGATTATTTTATTTAGATTCCTTCAAACCTGACCCATATGCAATAGATAATATCCATAAATACATTAAGTAATTATGTAAAAAGGGGTATGCTATGCGTGGGTTATTCATGTCGATCCATCTGTTTTCAATAGTATTGATTCTAATATTAGTTGGGGTTTATGCTCCGATTTACTGGTCGGTTTCTGCGTTGGTGCTATTTTTTGGTTCATTGCTTATATGCGAAACGTGCAAAAATAATGCAAAAAAATCAGTTACCGAAATAAAGAAGTCTAGTGAGTCCAAAACGTCACAGGGCTTGGTTATACTTTCAAAAACTGAAAGAGCATTGAAGCGTATACGCGATAAAAAGAAAAAGTAATGACCTGTGCCCAATTGCCCAGTACACTTTGGGTTCATGATGAAGAAATGGAAGTACTTGTTACATACGACGAAGCAACTCGGTATCTTTGGTACGGCTGGCAAGTAGGCAGACTACGCGATTGCTGTTGTCATTGTGGTAAACGTTTTAATAAAACGCACTGCAAAAATCACGAATCTAGATGCAATGCTAAAAAACTTCGTAAGATAAAAAAATTAAAACACTTATCTAAGGGTAATAATTAATACTGTTCATGTATAATAAATAATCTCTAAACATAACCAAGGAGAAAACACAGTGCCAAATTTAACACCTACAGTAATAGAAAAAACAACAAGCGGAGAACGTGCGTATGACATTTACTCACGCTTATTAAAAGACCGAATCATTATGCTTGATACGGATGTTAGCAGTCACAGTGCTAGTCTTATTACATCGCAAATGTTGTTTTTGGAGAGTGAAAATCCAGACGCTGATATTTTATTTTACATCAATAGTCCAGGCGGTAGTGTTACTGCAGGCATGGCAATTTACGATACAATGAATTTTATTAAGTGTGATGTAAGCACAATTGTAATGGGTCAAGCATGTAGCATGGGTAGTTTATTATCCACTGCAGGAACAAAAGGCAAACGCAAAATACTACCACACGCAACGCACATGATTCATCAGCCACTGGGTGGTTCTTCGGGACAAGCAACTGAAGTTGAAATTCAATACAAGGAATTACAACGTTGGAAAGAAGTACTAACTAATATATATGTCAAGCACACAGACAAGGATTATGCTACATTAGAAGCTGACATGGATCGCGATAATTACATGACCGCACCAGAAGCATTAGCGTATGGACTTGTTGATGAGATTATTGAAAGCAGATAACAAATAATTAAATTAAAAGCCTGTAGTATTTGATACGCAGGTTTTTTTGTGACTACCGTTTCTGAACTATAGGTTAAACAGAGGTTAAATTAAGTTTACCTAAGGTTAAAAGTAATATATTATTCGTAGTGTGTTTAAGGTTAAGCACAAAGTTACTTAATAAATTAGGTGACTGTAACAAAAATATAATACTAAAGGAGAACATAATATTATGTCAAGAAATAAAGCAGATACCCCAGCAAACTACAAAGTAAACGGCGCAGAAACTCAACTAGAGTTTTTACAAGATCTTATGCGTGGTACTAACGTTGCATTAACAGCAAAGGAAGCACGTAACACATACGATATCCAACAATTTGGTGCCCGTTTACACCAACTTAAAAAAGCAGGCCTTAAAGTGCGTTCATTCGCTACAGGCTGTGGCAGAGAATTAGCATATAAGGTGTCTGCAAGAGACCTAACTGGTTCGCGCGCTAAGTTAGTTTTTTAATTTTATCCGCTAATAACCTTAAAGGGGCTTCGGCCCCTTTTTTATTGAGTAAATCACTAAATGTAGTTTCTGAACTTTCGTCATAAAAATCAACATAAGTAAGAAGCTCTTTATGTAACTTTTTTGAAAATTTATATTCAGCAATGCGTTCGCGTACTCCTTTATTTTTAATTTTACTACTCGCTATTTCCAATACTTCTGTTGGTATTGATGCTAACGACAAATAATCGGGACGATTAACAAATCCAAAACCTAACTCTAAGTTATGAAGTTCGCACCATTCTTCTAATTGATACAACCATGCTATATTGAGTGCATGAACAGTACAGTGGACTTTAATTATTACGTCTGTGTTTTTTAATGCATTTAAAATTGATGTTTCAATTTCGGACCATACGCTGTGTTTTCGTACATATTCTGAGTAAATCCCAATAGCATCTAAACTTGCAACTATTATTATATCTTTAAATTCGGATAATTGTTTTAGTATTGGTGTTAATTCAACACTACAGTTACTATTAAGTAGTAATCTTGTTTTTTTCTTTTTATCGTCGGGCAACGAGTTAAGCATCGACAATACGTGTCTATCAAGCAATGGTTCCCCACCACGTATTTTTAAAAAACTAATAGGTTGATTGTTTATAATATCGTGAAAGTGTGCTATTGCATTACTGTTTTTAATTGATGGTATTGTATTGTGTAAATATAGTGGGTTGCTATTAAGTGTGTGTTGTAGTGCAGGGTGTGTTTTGTTTTCTCTCCATCTACTTTTAATTTTTGAACTATCTATTGAGTTACACATAACACATTCAAAGTTGCAAAAATTAGAAACCATTGAATCCATAGAAACTACTACATCGCTAGTGAAATTAGTTTTATTGTCAAAAAACACACTCATCCACGAATCGTTTATTTGTTGTGATTCTGGATTATTTGCAATTGTGTTATTTGCTGATTGACGTAAACTGGGTAAGTTGTGTTCTTCGTGCTTCTGACACTTAAAACATTCTTCGGGAAATTTACCTGAATCAAGTGTTTTTCTTAAGTACTGCATATACTCGCTGTTATGCCACTTCTCAAACGAATCACTTAACGAATATATAACTTTTCCTTCGAACTTACTTCTAGATTGGTCAATAGAACAACAAGGAGTTAATTTTTCGGTATTGTCGTTACGTGTGCTAAACCACGTAGAAGCACAAAATGTTTTACTATTTAAATAATTCATATATTATCTTATTTAGGTTATATTAATTAATTATCGATTATTGTTGTAACCTAAAACATTTATAATATGCATATAAGATTTTAAGAATTTGATCTTAATAAAGATTTAGGTTTCTTTTAAAGTGAATGTATCCATAACTACATATATAATATTATTACTATAAAGGAAAATAGGAAATGACTTTGCATAATTTAACAAAAGAACACTTACAGTTAATTATTGATTCAGTAAACACTAATCCGTGCATTGAAGCACATATTAGGGAAGAAATTTTAAAACCTATTAAACTACAATTTAATGAACAACTTAAAGGAGGCGCATGGAAAAGAAGAATTCGCGAACAGGGACACGTAATTTAAAGAAAGAAGCGAGTGACGGTTCTACAGCAAACTATTACGAGTTACCAACAGGTGCAACTGAACTACAGCATTTAATTAGTTATAAGAATATGAATGCTCAAATTGGCGAGATTGTTAGAGCATGTTATCGTTACGGAGAAGTGGAACATTCTCCTAGATTACGCGACGCTAAAAAGATTAAGTACTACATTGATGCTGAAATTGCACGTTTAGAAACGCATGGAGATTGTTAATGAGCATTAAAGAAACCTTTGGATTCATTGAGTTTAGTAGTACTGCATCAATGTGCGATCGTCATGAACCAGAAGATTATGTTACTGAGTTTAATGGAAACATTGTAGTATTTGATAACCAATTCAATGAAGTGGATGCAGGTACTATCAATGGAAAGTTATTCGCGATTGGTAACGTAGTTAATGATAACCGTTCTATGATTGAGACTGTGGATTCAAGCATTGAATTGGAAGAAATGATGTCGTATGTATGGAACTATAAGTCCAACACATTTAAAGCAAGTGCTATTGGCGAAGACAACTATGCAATTGATAGTGTTATTATCATAGACGAGATCTTAATAAAACCAATGTATAGTGGCAACAATTATGCTTTGCACGCAATACAAACAACAGTTGGCCATTGGTGCAAAGGTACAAATTGGTTACTTTTGCTTAAAGCATCGCCGTTGCAACATTGTTTAAGAACGTCAGACGATATCATTGATAAATTTGACTTAGGTCGGTTTAGTGACGAAGAAAAAGAAGCAACTAGTAAATTAATAACACACTATAGTAAGATTGGGCTCGAGAGCATCGATGATACTAATTTTATGTACGTGAATAGTGCATATAAAACTAAATTTAAAATTTGATTATGGCAAAACGTAGTACAAGAATCGAAACAACTAAAATATTTAACGACGGTAGTGTAACTGTGACTACTAGTAAAAATAAAATGAATAGACAAATATGCGAAGAAGTTATTGTACGTCTTAAAAAGGATTGTGAAAGTTTGGGCGAAACAAATATCAAAGAAGTTAAATTTAGGTGCGTGGATTAAATTATGAATTTTACAAACAAAAGAGTAGATTTTAAAAAACGACTATTTCCAGATATGCCCGATGCGGCATCTATGGAAGAATGGGATGTATGGAATAACAATGCAATGAAAAGTAAATTTAAATGGTTCATTGTTGACACAGTACCTACTTGGTTTGCTGTTACATTTCAATACAGATACGAACACTTTATTAGCAAGTTAAAAAGTAAGTACATTCGTAAGCATAACTTAATTAAGATTACCACGTTAGAAGACGACGAGTGGTACGATACAAACACACGCTTAATGCACGGCATGTTCCAGTTACTTGTTGATTTTGTTGAACTTGAAAAAGCACATATGCAGGTTATTTTTGGAGAAGAGAATGCACCTAGATATATGCGTAAAGCAAATTACCGAAATGGTATAATGGGCTTAAAGTATCTTGATTGGGAAATCACACTAGGTAAAGAAGGCGGAAAAGACCAATCAAAGAATGCAAAAATTGTAAGAGATTTGTATATTTGGTGGACTGGAGTTAGACCGCAACGCGAAGATTTAATGGATGTTAAAGGTTCTATGGGCGTTAGCACTAATGAGTTCTACGACAGCGATACATCGAAAGATTCAATGGGTGTGTTTGCTGATTTTGGCCGCAAGAAAGATAACGAACCAGACTTGTACAAAGACGTAAACAAAGCATACGAAGATGCTGAGAAAAAATATAATAAAGAAGATGAGCAAATGTTAATTAAATTAGTTAAAATACGCAAGTCTTTATGGACATAACAATTTTAAAATATTAAGGAGTAAGAAATGAGCAAGACAATGATAGATGGTGTCAAACGCAAGACAGATGCAAACGGCAACAGGATTAGTAAAAAAGCATCGAGTCATAGTACGTACCGATGCAAACGTAAACCTAATTCAAAACGTTGCAAACAGGAGTCGTAAATGGTTAAAATGCGCAACTGGTTCAACCTATTTGACTTAGACGATACTATTATTAATAGTAAACATCGTTCCAAATTTCATGCAGACGGGTCGCTTGATATACCGCACTGGGAAGAGAATAATACGTTTAAAAATATACATCAAGATCATCTTATTTTCAACATGACCCATGTTTTAAATTATTTTTTAAAAAGAACTGATTGTTGGAATGTTGCAATAACAAGTAGAGAGTTAACCGATCTTGATGATATTTTCTTTAAAACACATAATATAATGTTCGACGATACATTGCATAGAGGTAGTACACATTTGGGTACAGAATATCCAAATAGATACAAGTTAGTAGATTCTGAATTAAAAGATATCTTGTTAACAAATTACGATCCAGGTTATGGAAAGGGGTTTGCATTCGATGATAAGCAATGCAACCTAGATGTATTTCACAAGCATGGGTTTGTTGCGTATAATGCAAATCATATTAACTGTAACGAAATCGAATACACTGATGTAATATCAAGTGCAACTAATAGATTACCCACTACTTGTTATTGCAACGTTACACAGCACAAATAGAAGGACAATAATGCCAAAGAAAGGAAAGAATAAAATTGCTAACGAAGCAATTGAACTAGTTGTTAAGTTAGGCATTATGCCTGCAAATGAATTAACACCGGATCAAATGGTGGTCGAAGCAAAGGACTTGCATAAAGACATTAAAGTTACTGATTTAAATGAAGAAAAATTAACAAAAATGGGTGCTAACCTGTTGTTAAGTGTTGGACAAGGCTCAATTGAAGAATCTCACATGATTGAAATGAAATACAAAGGTGCTAACAATGATAGTAAACCAATTGTACTTGTTGGCAAGGGTGTTACGTTTGATACAGGTGGTGTTTCTATTAAACCTAGTAACAAAATGCATCAAATGAAGATGGATATGTTAGGAGCGGCTACTGTAATGGCAGTTATTCAAGCAGTTGCTAAATTAAAACTTCCTATTAACGTAGTTGCTATTGTTCCTACTGTAGAAAACGTTGTGTCTGCCAAAGCAACAAAGCCCGGAGATGTGTTTACTAGTATGTCTGGACTTAAAGTTGAAGTACTTAATACAGATGCAGAAGGACGTTTAATCCTTGCAGATGCTTTAACACACGCAGGCTCATTTAATCCAGAAGTAGTTATTGATGTTGCTACTTTAACGGGTGCGGCGTTATATGCACTAGGTTCGTACGCTACTCCAGTGCTAGGCAATGACCAAGAGTTAATCGATGATTTATTAAAAGCAAGTAAAAAATCAAAAGATAAAGCATGGCAACTTCCATTATGGGAAGAGCATTGCGAAGCAATGGAAGGTCAGGAAAATGTTGCTGACTTACGCAACATTGCTAAAAAACCAGGTCCAGGAACAACAACAGCGGCGGCATTCCTTTGGGAATTTGCAGACGACTATAAGTGGGCTCATTTAGATATTGCGGCAACTGGTAGCGATGGCGACAAAGTTACTGGAAGATCTGTTAAAATGTTAATTGAATACATTAAACAAAAAGCGAAATGACACCACAGGAAATAACAGACCATAAGCGTAAGTGGAAGATAGATAATCCACACGTAGTTAAAGTGCATAGTGACCTGTGCATTGCACACAAGGATTGGTGTAGACGTAACGCAGATAGACACCAATGGAGTATGGATTCGTTTACTGCACCGTATGAAAATACATTCTTCTTTGAGTTCAATGCACACGCAATTGCATTTGCATATGCATTTAAAAGAAACGTTATAGATTAGCGTAAATACAGTTTATGGAAAAGTGGCAGAGTGGCTTATCGCAGTTGCCTACTAAGCAATCGTACTTTAAAGAGTACCGTGGGTTCAAATCCTACCTTTTCCGCCATTTTAAAAAGCACAATAAAAATTGTGCTTTTTTATTCTTTAGGTTTTATTTTATGTTATAATTTTTTTACAAACATACAAAAGGGATATGATATGGGATTAGATATGGGGATTTATCTAAAAGAATCTAATGAGGAAATCGCTTACTGGCGTAAACATCCAAACTTACATGGCTTCTTTGAAGAAGAGTGGAATAAACAAGGTTGGAAAGGTTCCTTTAATGGCCAACCTCTTCCACTTACAGACGAAATCTTAGAACAAGCAATATTCAAGGTTACGATGAATGCATTGCCCGAAACCGAAGGTTTCTTTTTTGGAAAATCCAATTTTTCTAAAGAGAGTGTTGATTATGACCTGGAACAGTTAAACAAGGCTAAGCAATATATCCAAGATGGTAAAGAAATATATTATGATTCGAGTTGGTAACATTATGGTTAGAGATAAAATTAAACAAGTATAGCAATTAAAGATAATTTCAACGTTAAAGTAAGTATGCCTGGAGAAAATAATGGATACTGTAGTTTTTATGCAATTTGCACTATTGATTTTTGTAGGGTTGATGGTATGGCAAATGATTAATTTCAAAAAATAAAAGGAGAAATAGGGATAATGACTATTTGTATTGGAACTAACTGCTACAAGAAAGTAGAGAAAGATGATGTTGTGTATTTTATTAAAAGCTCTGTGTTTAAACAAGAGGTTGTTAGTGCTGATTTACCTGCTCGTAAATTAACATTACTATCGGATTTTGTATTTGACGTAGTTACAAAGTGCAACGGCGCAGTTCATGAACTGATTAAACGCCGTTGATAAGATTAAACCTAAACGTTAATAACGGTTGCATACAAATTTTTACCTACTCTACATTTAGTATAATCGCATCTAACGTTGTAACAAAATAAAAATATGACACATAAAGAAAAAGTAACATTAAGAATGTATATTATGATAAGCACAGTATCGGCATTTATGGGTGCTATAGTAGCAACCTACTTCGGTCAATAACATGACAATATTTGACAGGATTGTAGAATTCAACAAACAAAGGCACCTGTTAAAAGATCCTAATTGGGAGAAGGAATTTAGTTTTATTGCCGAAGAAATGTCAGAAGGTCTGCGTGCTAACGATGTAGACGGCAAGATCGATGCACTAGCAGATATCGTTGTATTTGCTACGGGTGCTATGAAAAAGGCAGGTTACAACCCAAACATCATTATGGAAGAAGTAATGAAGCATATCGAATCTGATAAAGGGTATTACGACGATAAACAGGGTAAATATATTAAAACTGAACGTTCTTATACCCCAGATTTTAATAAAGCAAAATGACATTAAAAGAAAAACAAAAAATGTACAACCGCTTTCAATCCAAAATGGAAAGTGCTTGCTACCAATGTGTTGCAGAGCGTGTAAAACAACACAATACAACAGTATCCAATACATTTGTTATCGACGATGTTGTTCCTGAAGTATGGGAATACTTAGAAAAAACAATTGATACATTAATTACAAACCATATATCAAAATAACCATAATATCCATATTTTTTACAATAGTAATAACCAACTAAAACAGTACAGTGTTCTTATTTTTTAATAAATATATATTAATAAAACATAATACTTAGATGGTAGAAACACTGGCGATAGATTGAGTTCAAATCAAAGTTGAAGATGGTGTTATTCAAGATGCTAAGTTTAAGACTTATGGGTGTGGTTCTGCCATTGCCTCTAGTTCTTTATTAACTGAAATGGTCAAGGGAATGACTCTTGAAGAAGCATCTGATATTAAGAATCTGGATATAGTCGAAGAACTTGCTTTGCCTCCAGTTAAAATACATTGTTCAGTATTAGCAGAAGATTGTATTAAATCGGCTATTGCAGATTACAAAAAAAACAACTAGGTAAAGGTACAGCGGGTAATTAAAGTCAATAAATACAGCACACTAGGAAATATTAAATAATGACTAAATTAACTAATTTAACCAATGAAGAAATTCATGCATTAATTCCAGAAACTCCTCCAGAAAACTTCTGCATGAGCCCGTTCCAGAATACCAAGCAAGCGGCAACAGATAGAGTATCTACATGTGCATATTCATCAAAGAGTTTCAAGATGGTTGGTTTAACGCCAGACGAGAAATGGAATAGTCCAGAGTTAAACCAACGTAGGCTAGATGCTATTAATAATCTGAAACCAGAAATCTGCAATAGATGCTGGAAGGAAGAGGAAGCAGGCAACATTAGTTTACGTCAACGACAATCAACTGAATATTTTCCAGATGATTACGATGATTACATTCGCAGTGGCAAATGGATTACTGGTCCAAATAACGCGTCATTTAAGGTTAGTAATATTTGCAATTTGGCATGTAGATCATGTTTTCATCTTGATAGCAGTTTTTTCAATAAAGAAGGGTTGCATTATGGGGACAAGTACGGTGCAACTGACGTTGACCATAACATATATTATCCTAAAATTAAGCCTTCCACTATAGACTTCACAAAGTATTATAAGTTATTGGAAACTACATCAAAACTCGATTTTTATGGCGGGGAGCCAATGCTGAATCGCTCACATGTTGAATTACTGCAACATTTAATAGAGCAAGATAAAAGTAAAGAGGTATCGTTGTATTATGCTACCAATATGACAATTCCAATTTCCAACCGTATATCGGATTCGTGGAGTCATTTTAAAGATGTAGGGTTTGGTGCTAGTCTTGATGGAGTAGGACCTCACGCCGAATATTTAAGATGGCCGTGTAAATGGAGCGAAGTAGAACATAATCTACATCACTTACAGGGCTTAATAAATGATAAGAAGGTTGGTAAAGAGTCGTACATGTTTGCTAGTTATACGGTAAGTACATTAAATGTATTATATGTTGACGACATGGATAAGTGGTTCACTGAAGTATTTGGAGCGCATAATCCGTATTTTATTAATATGGTAACAACTCCCGAGCACCTAACTATTAGATTGTTACCTGATTACTTCAAGGATGAAATTCGCAAACGTGTCAAACATCCAGATGTATTAAACTACTTAGATGTAGGCGAATACGACGAGCATTGGTGGAAGAAATTTATCATATGGACTAAACGCATGGACATTTATAGAAAGCAAGATATGACTACTGTATTTCCCGAGCTGTACGACATTATCAAAGAAGACTGGGATAAAGTTACTGATCTGTCCGAAGAAAACTTCCATAACCCTAGCCTGTCGCATAACGCAGGTATAGCATTACAGGAGAACAACTAGATGTCTTTGCTTATTACAGACGATTGTATCAACTGCGACGTTTGCGAGCCAAGGAGAAGTAAAATGAGTATGGGTTGTGGATGTGGCAGAAGTCCAAATGGCAAATGTATCGGATAGCACAGTTTAACTGAAGAACAATATCAGGCTAAACTAAAAGAACATAACGAAAAGCAAGCTAAAGAGGAGAAGTAAAATGAGTTTAGATAGAACAGGAAATGGATACTTAGTTGATCCAACAACGTGGTCATTAGATGTTATGCATGAAATGGCCAAAGAAGATGAGATTACATTAAGTGAATCTCAAGTGATGCAGATTGAAAAGGCAAGAGAATACTACGATGAGAATTCAAGTGTTCCGCCAATCAGAGTGTTTGCTAAGTACGTAGGTATTGATAAAAAAGTATTATTTAAAGAATGGTTAACTGGCCCAATGAAACCAATTACCAAATACGGCGGTATGCCTCAACCAACAGGTTGCGTTTAAAAAATATTGTTTAGTGGTAAAGCCTTATCCCCTTTTATTAGGGGATTTTTTTTGACTAAAATATTTTCTTACCTTTTTATTTAAAAAGGTTGCACACTTCTTTTTTGGTGTTATAATACACACATACTTAATAAAAAATTAAGTTGTATTATTTAACTAACGGAGTTCAAAATGTTTAAAGCAGAACAGTTTACAAAGTCAAACCTAAAAAATTTACGCAAGGATTTAGACGCAGTGCTATCGGCGTATAGTAAAGAATCTGGAGTACATTTAAGTGTAGGTAACATTCGATTCGGTGATGTTGAGGCAACTATCAAGTTAACCGCAACACTTCCTAACAGTCAAGGGTCATTTCAAACAGCAGAACAAGAAGCATTTAAAAGATTTGCTGAACTAGACAGTATTAGTGTTAAGTTAAATGAACTAGGCACTAGTATAAATTTAGGAACAGTTAAAATGGTAGGATACAAGTCACGTAATAGAAAGTATCCGTATATTGTGGAGCAAGTATCCACTGGATCACGCTATAAATTAAGTACATCGTCGGCAAGAAGTCTTTGTCCAACTACAGCATAAGGAACAGTTATGGCAACTAAAGAAGCACTACAAACATTCGATAAACTAAAGCATGTTCCAATTAACGTCGATGACGTAGAGGACTATGACTTTGATTGTGTTGGAGGCGGAAACGATTATGCAGATGCATATATTTGTTATGCAAGTTGGATTAGCACAGGAAAGCCATTAACAAGCGACGAACTGGACCAATTAACAGACGAAAATCCAGATCTTACATACGAATTGTTGATGAATCATTTATATTAATATAGGAGAAAAAAATGTCAGTATCAATCAAACAAAAAAGAGTACTTTGGTTAGAAAATAAAACACCAGAATATGTACACGGTTGGAAAGAATGCGAGAATGGAAATCCGCATAGAGAGTATATGTACCCCGATCAACACGATCAAGACAAGTACACAACTGGCTACGGTGATTATTTTGCAATCCACGAGAGTGAAGTGAACGCATAATGGAAGTAAACGTATTTGTTAATGATGTACTGCAACTTGCTTATAGCGAGGAACAAATTCAAAAGTTAGTTTTGAATGATGTATATAAGTGTTTTCCGGAAGTTATTAGAACTAAGGAAGATGAAGTTGTACTAGAAGTAGTATGTCAGAAATACGTAGATAATATTTTAGATGATGGAGAATGGTAATGCCAAACGAAAAACACGTTTGTTGTATCTGTAAAGGAATTTTCTTTGGGTATGGTAATAATCCAGAACCAGTAGAAAGTAAGGGTCGTTGTTGCGATGATTGTAATAACAGTCATGTAATTGCGGCAAGGATTGGCAACTTGGGGATTATCCCAACTGCCAAAGAAATGGCCGAAATGGAACAAGACCGTTTAGCAAAAGAAAAAGTACGAATAGTGTCTAGTAGAATTGCTTCATGCTGTCTAGAAGGAGAAGATTATGGGGTTTGATGTTTACGGCAAGCGAAAAGAGACTTATTTTAGAAATAGCGTATGGTATTGGAAGCCGTTGTGGAATTATGTTGCAACAACGTGCAATTTATCCGATACAGATGCAGAAGCAGGGTTATACAATGGTGGTTATGCTATATCAAAAGATAAAGCCGACATGATTGCGGAAACACTATTTAAAGAATTAAAAGCAAACAGAACACAAACGTACGATTTAAAGTACAAAAAACGTATTAACAATTTGCCTTATGCAACTTGCAAACTTTGCAATGGTACAGGTGTAAGAGATGACACATATCTCAAAGGTGATTGTAATGCATGTAATACCGAAAGAACCCGATTAGAAGGAATTCCAATTGGCAAAGAACTACAATGGGAAGCCAGTTATCCATTCGAGGTGGATAATGTTAAAGAATTTGCAGAGTTCTGCAAAGAAAGCGGTGGGTTTAAAATTTGTTAATTATAAAAAAGGAGTACGACATGAAAAATAAAAACCTAAAACTAGCAGTAGCAAGTGTTATTGCACTGGGATTGGCAGGCTGTGGTTCAAACCCACCTACTAATGAAGTTGAACATGTAGCATACGCTATCGATAATGCTCCAGATTGGTTCGCAGAGCCAAACGAAAGCAAAGATGGTGTGTTGTTTGTTACTGGTACTGCAAAAAGTACGGATATGGCACTAGCACGTGATAAAGCATTGTTACATGCCCACTCACAACTAGCAGACCAAATTCATGCTCTTGTTAGTAGTTTAACTAATAAGCAAACTGTTGAAACTAATAGCGAAGTGACTATTGATAATCTCGATCAAATCGTTAAGAAGGTAGTTGCAGAAGCAAACATGGCAGGGTACAAGGTAATTGATACTGAAGTACACCCAGAAGGCAAGTACTACCGCTTTTACGCTATGATTTCGTTTCCAGTAGAGCAAACACTGCTAATGAACAAGAAACTCGAAAAACATAAAGCAACAGAAGCGGCTAAGTCACGTTTGAATAAGCAAATCAATGTTTTGGACAGTGAAATTGAACGTATTAATGCTGTTGGCACTAAGAAGAACTGGAACTAGTCGTGTTTAAGGTTGCTGTTCTGTCCAGTCTAGTGCTGTTAAGTGGGTGTTCTGTCTATAATGACCGTAGCATTCCATCTGCAGTAACTAGTATGCCTAGGGATTGCGCAAATGAACGTGCAATTATAGACTGGCTAGAATACCAAGAGCGACAAAAACAAGGAATGCTTGCTAACGGAGATGTGTATGCAGAAGACCAACGTGCAATTAAACACCACAAGTGGCGCTTTAAGTACATTTGCAATTCTGGTAGTTAGTGTAGGTTTAAGTGGGTGTGGAACAGCACCTTATCAGCCAGCACGTTCGCCAGTAGTATTAACTGAATACGATTTGAATTATTTTCAAATTGATTGCAAAAATAAAGAAGAACAAGTTGTGTTTTTGCAAGGACAACGCAGGACCAAGACAGATGTTATTAACTCTTGGATTGAGCTACCGTTAAACGGGTTCCAACCTGTGTATTCTGGGCGTAGGAATTGGCTAGTAGACTATCAGTTAACTGAATTAAGAGATAAATGTTATGAGTAAAAAACTTAATTACACTGATGATCAAATCGACGAAGTAAGTAAGCGCCTAGCCGAAATGATTACAAAGCAGAAACGTGCAAAGCAATGGCGCAATTATAAATTAGGTCCATTTGCTGAAATGTTATTTACTGGCACTTTGCTTTTTTTCTTTCTTATGTGGTTTTTAAAAGGATAATAATGAATAAAATTAAAAAAATTGCAGTTATTGGTTTATTTCTTGTACATGGTACAGTATTTGCTAAATGTATTATCCAACAAGAAACAGTTAGAGTAGGAAACAATATCCAACAGCAAATGACTGAAACGTGCGATGATAATCAACTGTTTGATATTGGTCAAATTGGATTCAGTGGTAAGTTATCACTGTTTAGAGAGCATCCGGAATTCCCAAAAACATTCAAGGACAGTGGAACTATCTGTAGATGGTTCTTAGATAACACATTCGTAAACAACAAAGTAAAGTACTACGAAGGCGTTATTTGTAAGGTAAGAGGCAATTGGACAGTTGTCGACAAATTTTAAAGGAGTTAATAATGTCGCGTATTAAATTTAATAAACTATTTAAGCAACGAGAAAAGATTAGACAATTAGAAACCGAACTTAATTTCATTGAAATATTAACTGAAAATGAACGCGCAATGCTAGAGTTTATTGCTAGTCGCGCAGGAACTAGAATTACCGACATTTCAGACAATAATTACTTCTTTGACCAATCATTTTCAACAATCAAAAGAGGGGTTCTAACACTACAAAAAAACAATTTAGTAATGTATGTACCTACTACTGACCAAAGAGAACGCGTAATGGTTGCGAATTTAGAATTTTAACAATAAGGAAAAACATGGAAACAATTAACATTGATAAATTATTTCAGACAAGGGTAAACCTTAAGCATAATGAAAAAAAAATGGATACAGAGAGTATACTCAACGAAAACGAAAAAGCAATGCTTGAATTTATTGCTAGTAGAAAAGACGGAACTAGAATTACAGACATTGTCGGGGAAAACTACTTCAGTAATTTATCACCCTCTACCATTAAGCGAGGTGTGCTAAAACTACAGCAAACTAAGTTAGTTAAGCGTGTTAAAACTGACGATAACCGCGCTCATGCAATGGTATTAAATTTGGTGTAAGTTATGACAATACTAAATCCAGTGTACGAAAAACAGCGCAAGTACTATCAACGTAATAAAGAAAAAATTGCCGCAAAAAACAAAGAGTGGCGTGAGAAAAATAAAGAAAAAATTGCCGCAAAAAACAAAGACTGGCGTGAGAAAAATAAAGAAGCTATTAAAGAACAAGCACGCAAGTACTACCTTAAAAACAAAGATACTGTAATTAAAGAGTACAAGGACCGTACACGTGAACATAATAAGAAAATGACACTTGGATACTACTATGCTCACAAGGATGAAATTGCCGTAAAACGTAAACAGTTCTATGAAGATAATAAAGAACGTCTTAGTCAAGAAGCAAGAGAACGATACCAACGCAATAAAGCAAAAAAATTAAAAGATGAATAAAACCGCAGACATGAAAGCGTACATGAAAAAGTACCAAGAAGAAAACCGCGAACGTGTTAATGCTCATTCACGTGCATGGTAGGTACGAACGTAATAGAGAAGAACGCAAAACACAAATGCGAGAATACGATAATAGGAATAAAACTTCTACAAAATAACCTAAACGGTTGAACACAGCATAATTAACTTTTGATAGCCTATATAATGCAGGTTAAATTTAATTTTGAGGTTAATTATGGGAATGTTCGACACCTTTAATACTAATTACAACAACTCAACACATGAAGTTCAAACTAAACGGTTTGAAAATGTATTGGATGTGTGGGAAGTTGGCGATGTGATTAATCAACCGTCGTTCGGCGTCCAAGTCTTATATGAACTAGCAGAGGATGTAGACGGACGACTAGAATACGCATTTGAAGAAGATGCTAATGTGATCATATACATTGTTATTGCTAATGGCGTGTATGTTGAAAATATAGCAGACCATTTTACAAGTAGCACTGATATTGCTGAAAAAATATCGGATCTTGAAAACAAGTGGCAAGACACTAATAGACAAATTACGTCGTTCACTACACACTTGAGTACAAAACAGCAATTAAGTAAAACCTACTATCGTAAATTAAATTTGTTAATTGGCTACATAGACGAGTTCAAGAATCCTAGCGAAGGTGGAATGTTTAGTATGCGCAAATTACATTTCCCTAAAATAGAGAACATTAGCAATACTGAAGAATTAGTAGATGTACTTTATGACGAAATTAAAACAACACTTACAGAAGAAAGTAACCCTATTAACGTAGTTTATGACGATAATCCATTAGCGAGATATAGAGTATGAGTAACTTCAGTGTGTTTGACATAGCCAACTCCGAAGTTATTGATAGTTTGCATAGTGTGTTGTGGGATGAATTAGTTCCTGAGTCTGGTAGTTGCGAATCGGTACAAGGAGAGTTAATACGAGTTATGGGTCGTATAAGTTCCGAAATGTTTCGTAATAGCAATATCAATTGGATTTATGGTAAGTTTGAAGTAAACGAAGAAGGCTACCCAAAAGGATACATACCTGATTGGAATAGCGACGAATACGAAGAGTTTACTCCGGATGTATTAAAATGTACAGCAACACAAGAGCAGTTAGATAATGCTACACACTTCGACGAAATGTTAAATTTTGTAAAACAATGGTTTAAAAACTATCCATTAGTAGAATGGGAGGATAAATTCCAAGCAAAATTACAGGATGCATTAGAAATGGCACGTCCTGCAGTTCCTATTGGTGTTATATCAGATGACCATTGGGAACACCATACACAAAGTAATAACATACCATATAACACTGGATGGAATGATTGGAACGATGATAATAGTGATTTAGTAAATGCACAAGTTGTCTATTGGATATACAGAAACCCTGATTTAGTGGATTTTAATAATACCCCATTGGGTAAGTCAGTTTCTACTAGTTTTAATAAAGTTAAGGAAGAAGAAGTATGTGGCTAATATTGCCACAAAGCACCCATTATCACGCGGGCATCAAATATGGGCAGATTATATATTTGGGTATTTAAGTACAGAAAGATAATTCATATACACATTAAATAAAAAGCATAACGGAGACACACAATGTTGAGTAAACTAAAAGAACTATTACATGATTTAATTTCAGCAATAAAGAATTTATTTCAATTTCATAATAAGCCAAATTACAAGGAACTTTATCTAAAGGAATGTATGTTGCGTAAAGAACTCGAAGATAATCACAGAGCATTTTGTGGACAAATGGATGCGGTTATGAAGGAGAGTAAAGAACGATACTCAGTGTATAAAGTTAAAGACCATAATAAGGAATTCTAATGGGAAGATGTCAACAGCCAAAGGAATTCTTTATGATTGAGTATGGTCTCGATGGTGAAGTTATCATTGAAACATTCTTTAGTAGAATTCCTGAAGAAATGGAAAATCCAGAAGTATATGGCATGACTTGGGAACAGGTTCAAAAAACATTACATCTTCATTACTGTAATATTAGTAAATCATATAAAGATATTGCAGATGATTGGATTGACAAGACGCGCGAAGAATACTACAAACCACCAAAAACAAATCAAGATATTGATTGGGAAGATGCAGAATGGTAAGAGAATTATGCGAGGATTGCACTAAATCATACGGCAATGGCTGTCCGATATGGCCACCAATAAAAATCACATACCAATGCATTGAATTTAGGCCACTAAAAGATAAAAAGTGATACTACTACTAATAGCAACAATGTTCTTAGTTTTCCTAAGAGCATTTCAAACACAGAATGTAATACACAGGCATTATGTTCCTGCGATATTAACATCTTACTTAATGGCAATTGGCGAAGTTGCTGTTGTACTGTACGTTGTTGAAATTGGTTGGACTGCTATACCATGGATTGGTACTGGAGGTGCAATCGGGGTAACACTGTCAATGTATATACACAATAAATGGTTTAATAAAGGAGATTGCAAATGATTAAGTCATTTTTCAAAGGACAAGACAAATTTTATGCTTGGGGTATGCTAACGGTGTTGTCCGTATTAGTAGGTTTTTCGGCATACTTAACACGTCAATTCAATGATTGGTACAAGGTGTTCTACGATAGTTTAGAGAATAAAGACTACGATGCTTTCTTGGAAAGTTTTGTTAATCGTGGTGATTTCCTAATACATAATGTAACTACGTGGGGATTTATTCCGTTGGCATTGTTAGCAATATTACTGTACACGTACATATCATTCCTAGGCAATCGTTATAGTTTCAGGTGGCGTGAGGCAATCACGTACCATTATATGCCCAAGTGGAAAGCAATGGATAACCACACAGAAGGCGCATCGCAACGTATACAAGAGGATACATTAAAGTTTTCTGCTTATGTGTGGGCGTTGGGACAAGGATTACTTAAAGCAATTATGGTATTAATATTCTTTATTCCAGTGTTATGGGAATTAAGTTCAGGATTTGATATTCCTGGCTACTTAGTATGGATTGCTTTGTTTGTTAGTGTTGGTGGATTGGGTGTGTCTTGGGTGGTTGGACGTAAGTTACCACAACTCGAATACAATAATCAAAAGGTAGAAGCCGCATTCCGTAAATCACTAGTGCGTTGCGAGGATAGTAAAGACTCACATGTAATTGAACATCTTTTTAAACAGTTCCAAGAGCTGAAGCATAACTATTATAAATTGTATGATAATTACAAGTATTACTCGCTATGGGAGAATTTATATTTCCAGTCAGGTGTAGTAATACCGTACTTAGTTAGTGCTCCGCAGTATTTTGCAGGTGCAATAACATTAGGTACATTGGTACAGATTGGTAATGCGTTCGATAAGATACACGAAAGCATGAGTTTTTTCACAGACAATTGGCTAACCGTCACTGAATTACGGTCGGTTATTAGACGTTTAACAGAATTTGAAAATGATATAGAACTGTGAAACTAAGTACAGAAGCAACATTACAAGAAGAACGAAGACTACGTATGCAAACAGAACAAGCATTAGCAGAACTTAAAGAAAAGTACGATATTTTAGTTGCAAAGACTAATAGCACAAGTAATAACCCAACTCCAAATCAGGCAGAATGGCGTGATTATCTTAGGACTTATCGTTTATGAAAACATGCGAACGCGGAGAAGCATTGGTTGAACTGGCAGATAAATTTGCATGCGCATTAAAAGAACTTACTGAAGAAATTAAATACCTTGAGCAACGCATTGTATTACTTGAAAATCCAAACCGTATTACTATCGATATTGATAAATCAATTCATAAACTACAAGAAGAAGTAGACGACATTGAATGTGGCATGGGTCATAAATAATTTTAACCTAAACACACACAAAAGGTTAAATGCATGTTTTTCAAACCATTGAAAGATGTAAAATTCATTTATTAATTTATTAAACAAGGGAACCAATGACCAATCAACATAGTACCACTAATGATTTAACCTCAATGCAGAGTGATTATGCAATTTATTTGCCTGCAATTAGTGGTGCATATACATCGTCATTAGCATCAAATAGAAGACACCCAAGTACAATGAACACTTTGGATGACTTAAACTTTTTTAGAAATGATAGAGATGCAATTTATACATATGATTGGGGACTATATAGTGCTGGCCACGCACAACTTGATTTAACAAAGAATTTAAAATCAGAAGAAATGATTCATAAACGTGGATCGCACACAACATTACTTGCTGACTCTGGCGGATTCCAAATTGGCAAAGGACGTTGGGAAGGTAAATGGGCAAACCCTACATGTAAAAAGGCAGAAAAGAAAAGAAACACACTGATTAATTGGCTTTGTACAGTATCCGATTATTCAATGATTTTGGATATTCCGTCGTGGACATTTAAAAACCCAGAAGTTGCCGAAAAAGTAGGAATTCACTCATTCCAAGATGCAATTAAAGCAACACGTTTTAATAATGACTTTATATTGCAGAACAGTCATAACGATACTAAATTTTTAAATGTAGTACAAGGTAACTCGCATGCAGAAGTATTTAATTGGTTTAATCAAGTAAAGGATTATCCATTTAGTGGTTGGGCATTTGGTGGACAGTCGTCGCGAGACTTAAAAATTATTTTAGAGTTAGTTGTGCATATGATGTATGACGGATTACTCGAAGAAGGAGAACGTGATTGGATTCACGTACTAGGTGTAGGAAGGATGCATTGGGCAGTAGCACTTACGCAAATACAACGTTTAGTTAGACAAAAACACAATAAAAACTTTACATTTAGTTTAGACAGTGCATCGCCGTTCCTTAGTACAGTAAATGCGTCCATATATACACGCGGCAATACAGACGACAGAACTAATTGGAATCTAATTACTGGTCGTGCTATTGACGACAAATCATTAACGCAGGATCCGCGTAATATTGCTGATTTCTATGATGATTTCCTTAGCAACCCAGTAACTGATAGAATCGGTATTAGCGATATTTGTGTAAGAGATCACAATTATCCAACAGATAGTAAAACATCATGGGATACGCAGAGTTATATTCTTATTATGGCTAATAATGTATGGCAACAAATCAATGCTGTGCAAGAAGCAAATAGAAAGATTGATGCAGGCGTAAAATGTAAGTTTTTAATTGACGAACGTTTTACACAGGTTACGTTTAATGATGTTGCTGAACAAGTGTTTAATGCTAACACAAAGGAAAAAGCGTTAAAGGTAATCGACAAATATACCCCATTCCTACAAAAAATACCATTAGCAGGTCAAGCAAAACTATCAGCACAGATACAATTTGATAGTTTATTTGCAGTAGCATGATAACAATACTAGTTGACATTGACGGCACGGCTTTGGAATACCCAGAGCGTGTTAATGACTTGCATTTGAGAAAAAACACGTCAGTGATATTACATACATCACGTCCTGAATTTTTACGTGAAAAAACAGTTAAAGAACTGCAGGAAAAGGGCATCTTGTACGATGGAATGATAATGGGAAAACCAAAAGCAGACTATTACATTGACGATAAGAATGCTAATTTTGATTTAGAAAAAGGAAAACTTGTATGAGTGCTAAGACAGTAGTATTGTTTAGTGGCGGAGTAGATTCATTTTGTTTAGCAGAAGCAGTTAAGCCAGATGCACTAGTGTATTTTGATTTAGGATTGCCCGAAAATCAAAGAGAACTTGAGCATATGCGACAATTAAAAATTGCAAAGAACTTAATAGTTGATGACAGTTTTAAAATTGGTAAGTACAAACTAGCAAACGAAGTACTTCCGTTTAGAAATGCATTTTTAATTATGGGTGCATTTTACCACGGATCAAAGATTTATTTGGGTGCTACTAGTAGTAGTAC